>LXOW01436250.1_pt1 | contig 22302 bp, 16 predicted proteins | sample 1368591 | NCBI WGS metagenome assembly LXOW01 (sample SAMN04884650, study PRJNA319009) | bovine gut metagenome | isolation source: Cow rumen | host: Bos taurus | place: Italy: Legnaro (PD) | collected 2014-07-09
CCGAAACGGATGAATATAGCCGTTTCAAAAGCCGACTATTCCTGCATCTACCTGAAGACCAAGGCACATGGCATCGGCATCTCGATGGAGAACTTCAAGATTGGCGTGACGGACAAGCAGGTCACNNTTTCCCCAATGCCAAAATCATCGACGAACGCTAATTCAACAACAAATGGCCGACGGATATTTAGAAAAACGCTATGAAGAAGTCTTCGGCAAGGGCGCCAAGAAGACCGTAGTAAAGCACACTTCTATTGACACGCTGTTTGAGAAAAACCGCAGTTATCGAGGCTACCAGAAGGACTATGTGGTAAAGCGCGAGATGCTGGAACGCATCGTGGCGGTGAACACTAAAATCGCCTCTGCGAAAAACCAGCAGGTGCTTCGCTTCAAGTTGGTGACCAAGGACACTGGAGCCGACATCATCGTGCAAAACATGAAACTCGGTGGGTTGTTGCCTGAATTGCATCTGCCTTTTGAGGGTACCGAGCCCGAAGCCTTCATCATCATTTGCAGCACGATTCCTGAAAACAAGTTTGTGGACATTGACTTGGGCATTGCCGCACAAAGCATGTTGCTGAAAGCCACTGAGATGGGCCTCAACGGCATCATGATTGGGGCTTTCAACAAGGCAAAGATCACTGAGGCGTTCCAACTGCCCTACGACCCGCTGCTCATCCTGGCCATCGGCAAAGGCAACGAGACCATTAAACTGCAAGCCGTCGATGCAGGCGAAAAACTGGCGTATTATCGTGATGAAAACGGTGTGCAGTTTGTGCCGAAAATTCGGTGGGAACAATTAATCATTGAATGATTTTTCTCACGCTATGCGTCATTGCGAGCGTAGCGAAGCAAATCGAAGATTCGACGAAGTCAATCCAGAAAACAGGTTTTGTCCTCTGGATTGCTTCGTCGTTCCTCCTCGCAATGACGCGAAGCGACACATAATAATGCACTCAAATAGTGCATTTTTTTGATAAAATTGCACTTAGATAGTGCATTTTTTTAAATAATTTGCACTCAGATAGTGCATTTTTAGTATTTTTGCAGCGTCGAAATACTGAAAACGATGGAAAAACTATATGAATTCATGGAGAAANNCGCTTTATGTAACGGCGGACCATTTTCATTTTGCCACGCACAGCCTTTTCGAAACCGCCGAAACCTTCAATAAGAATGGTGGCAAGTATTTTTTCATTGATGAGGTGCACAAATATACCAACTGGTCACAAGAACTGAAACTCATGTATGACGCTTTCCCCGACCTGCATGTCTATTTCACGGGGTCGTCCATCCTCGACATTGAAAAAGGTGAAGCCGACTTAAGCCGTCGTGCTCCAAAATACTTGATGCAAGGGCTTTCTTTCAGGGAGTTCTTGGCCATCCGACATCAAATCGATGTACCTGTTTTCAGTTTGGAGCAAATCTTGAGCCACAAGGCTCGGATTCCCAATGTAAGCCATCCTTTGATGTATTTCAAGGAATATCTGAAAGAGGGGTATTATCCTTTTGGTCGCGACCTTGACTTCAGCACCGAATTGAGCCAAGTCATCACCCGTACTATTGAAGTGGACATTCCGCAATATGCGAACATGAATATCGGCACAGCAAGAAAACTGAAAAAACTAATGGTCATCTTAGCTGGATTGGTGCCTTACAAACCTAACATGGCCAGTCTCGGAGGTCAAATTCAGGCCAGTCGTAACAATGTGGAAGACTATTTGACTTATATGGAAAAGGCTGGACTTCTTGCTCAATTAAAAGATGGAACAGGTGGTTTGGGCGAACTCGGCAAAGTGGAAAAAATCTATCTGGATAACACGAATTTGATGTACAATTTGGGCGACGGAAACGAAGATGTTGGAACCATCCGTGAAACCTTTTTCTTCAACCAAATGCGTGTCAATCACAAGGTTGTTTCTTCTTCAATCTCCGATTTTGAAATTCAAGGCAAGACTTTTGAGGTAGGAGGAAAGAGCAAGGGTAAGAAACAAATCACAGATGCCAAAGAAGGTTATGTGGTCAAAGACGATATCGAATATGGTTATGGCAATGTGATTCCCATTTGGGCCTTTGGTTTGAATTATTAATAGCTTGTATGGCTGTCACACCGTGGCAGCCGCACAGGGTTTTCCCCATTATGCGGCTGCCGTGTTACGACAGCCCTACAAAACCTATCAAATTATCTTCTTGTGTAGGTCACATATTCGATACCTGTATCTTCTTTGGCAGTATAGAAGTGGAAAACTATGGTCTTGCCGTCATCGCTCAAAACAAAGCCTTCGGGAGGTAACTCGTCCATGTAAGTCCCGTCACCGTTTTTAGGAGTAATGGCTCCTGTCTTTTTGCCGTCGAAGGCATACTCGAAATCCATTGCCACATTCTCAAACACCACTTCAGGTTGTCCGTTCTTTTTTTGAGAAACGAGCTTTTCGATAAAAAGCCCTTCGTTCTCGCTAGTAAATTGCATGATGGAATGCCAAGTGTAGGTCACGCCGTCTTTGGTTCCAGTACCAGTGCCTTCCCAAATGGATCCAGTAAGGCTATTGCCTTTTGGGGGTTCAGTGCCATCGGTCAGCTTGAAAACAATGGGCATCATGTAACTGACACGAACAAGTTTCCCATCTTTCTTTCCAGGTTTCCATTTCGGCATAGCGCTGATGACACGAACAGCTTCTTCGTCGCAGCCGCCACCAATGCCACGTTCTACTTTCACTTCATTGACGCTACCGTCTTTCTCAACCACAAAACTGATAAACACTCGACCTTGGATTTCCTTGTCTTTGGCCTCTTCAGGATATTTGACATTTTCACCGACATATTTCATCATAGCTTCAACGCCGCCAGGAAATTCGGGCATTTGGTCAACGACTTGATAGATGGTGTCGTTGTCATTTTTTACTACCTGAACAGGATTGTCCTCTGTTGTTTGAATACTGAGTCTGAAGTTATCCGCATCGAGGGTGAAAGGCTCGACAGTGTACATCGTCGTGTCACCATGCTTCTCAATTGCGTTGAGGGTGAATTTGATGTTTTCGTTGGGCGTTCCGTCGGCGTTGCAGGAAGTGGCTGTGATTTTACTACGCATCTCGCCTGTCATCGGGTCGGGAGCCTCTGTGGTCTTAAAATGGATGTAAGTACCGTCTTCGTTATAGATGATGGTATCCGTCAAATCCATCGGGAAACCATTGTCGTCAAAGATTTCAAACTGCCCAATTTCAACATTAATCTGTTTTTTCTTGGGCTGTTGTTCTTGAGCCGCAACTTTGGTGTTGGCAATCATCAAGACCGCCAGCACCGGCAATGTTGCCAAGAGCCTCCACCAGAGGCCCTTGGCCTTTTCATTCTTTGTAATCATCTTGATTCGTTTTTTGGTAAGGATTAAACTGAAGTTATTGCTCATGCCGCTGAAGTCTGCCGCCGTGCACTGCTGCAGAATCAGCATCATGTAATCTTTCTTGTCAACGCCAGTGGCCACCACATCGCGGTCAGCCTGATACTCGTGAATGCTCTGCAACTCCTTCTTGTACCTGTAAATGAAAGGGTTGAACCATTGCAGGATGATCATCAGCTCGGCAAAAATGATGTCCGCCGAATGATGGTGGGCGATGTGACTCATTTCGTGCCGCACGATGTCTTTCGACACTTCCTTATTGGGGAAGATGGCATAGCGCAGGAAGGAGAACGAACCGTGTTGCGGCCCTTCGACAGGCTCTGGGTCCGATGAAAGATACACCGCCGTGTAACCCTCGCGCTTTTCCTTGGGCGAGCGGGCAATCATCACGATGAGTTTGCCCAACTTGAAGAGGAACAGCAGCGTCATCACCCCGACACCTATTAAATAAATGCCTGCGAAAATCTGCCACAAGGTGAAATGCGGACGCGAAGCCGTTTCTATCACGATTTCGGGGGTCGTCATGGGTTGTACCCCATCGGGTGTGATGGTGATTTCATTCAAAAGGAAGCCTTTGACGAAGTTATCCTTCATCGCCGCCACTTGTGGTGCGCTGGTGCTCATGAGCGGACCTATCAAAGGCAAGGCCAAGGAAAACAGCATGGCCACAAGCAGGAAGATACGGTTGAATTTCAGTCGGTTGCTGTTGACAAACAACAGGCGATACACCAACCAAAGCACCACAATCGCCACTGTGATGGGTAGCAGATGCCCGAGAATGAGTTGTTGTGCGTTCATGGCTTATTTCCTTTCTTCGGTTATGGCTTCGTCGATCACCTTTTTCAGAGCTTCCAGTTCTTCGAGGCTGAAGTTCTCCTTTTTGGCAAAGGCCGAAACGAGGTCTAAATAGGAATTGTTGAAATAGCGTTCCACCACGCTGCCAAGGAAATGTTTCGAATACTCCTCTTTACTAATAGCAGCAGAATAGCGATTGGCGCGGCAGAAGGTCTCGTGCTTCACGAAGCCTTTATTTTCCAATATCTTGATGACGGTCAGCACGGTGTTGTAGGCCGGCTTGGGCTCGGGGAAGGCCGCCATAATCTCGTTGGCAAAGCCCTGCCCGATGCTCCAGATGACTTGCATCACTTGTTCCTCTCCTTTGGTCAATTCTTTCATGGCTGTGGTCTTTTGGTGATATAACGCTGCAAATATATAGAATATTTTACATATACAACTAATTTTTTAGTTTGTTTGTTGTATTTTTCGGTAGAAAATTATTAAATACTTGATTTTCAACACAATTTTTCATTGAATTAGTCACGAATTATTCATTAATTATTTCTGATAATTCGTGTATCATTTGTGGTAATTCGTGTTTATAACCAAAGCAAAGTCTTCTTAAAAGCAGTTTTTTCAAAAAATTTACGCTCCGTTTCCCAAAAAGTTGTATTTTTGCAGCCGCTTTAATCCCCCTAACCCCCTTAAAAGGGGGAATGAGAAGCCACTTTAGCTCAGTTGGTAGAGCAACGCATTCGTAATGCGTAGGTCGTTGGTTCGAGTCCGACATGTGGCTCTAGACAAAAAAATGAGAACCTGCGGGTTCTCATTTTTTTGTATCTTTGCACTTGATATGTCTGCACCTAATAAATTGATAGAGAAAATCGAGGGCTTCACGCGGAAGTACTACCTCAACCGCCTGATACAAGGCGTGTTGGTAGGTGCCGTGCTGTGGATTGTCTTCTATTTGCTCATCAACGGGCTGGAATATTTCTCTTGGTTTCCGCCCAAGGGTCGTTTTGTGTTGTTCCTGTTTTTGCTGGCGGGCAGCGGCTTTGTCTTGGTGTATCATTTCCTCATCCCGCTGGTCAACCTCATCCGTTTCCGGAAGAAGATGTCGGTAGAACAAGCCTCGGTGATGATAGGCAAGTTCTTCCCTGAAATCAAGGACAAGCTGCTGAATACCATACAGCTGAGCAACCAAGCGGCCACCGATGCTGACAATGCCCTCTTGGCCGCTACCATCAAGCAGCGTAGTGCACGCCTCTCCCCTATCCGCTTTTCTGATGCCGTTGATTTGCGTGGCAACTTGAAGTATTTGGGCATTTTCTTTGGCTTGCTCCTTTTATTAATATTGCTGATGGTGTTTTTGCCCTCGTTTGCCGTGCAGCCTACACAGCGCATCGTCAACTATGAGCAGAGTTTTGAGAAACCCCTCCCCTATCAAGTGGAAATCGAGCAGGACGAAATCGAGACCACGCAAGGTCAGGAAGTGAAGTTCAACATCCACGTTACAGGCGGTCGCATTCCTGATGCCTTCTATGTGAAGAGCGAACTGGGGCAGCAACTGATGACCAAAGGCTCGGTCAACGACTTCAGTTACACTTTCAAGAATCTTTATAACGATTTGACCTTTAACGTGGTCGGCGGTGAATATACCAGCCGTCCCATTCATATTACGGTGCACCCCAACCCTACCCTACTCTCCTACCGCTGCGACGTACGCTATCCTGCCTATATCCACCGCAGCAACGAAACCTTAGAGGCCAAAACGAGGCTCATCGTCCCACAAGGCACCAACCTCACCTTCAGCTTCATCACCCGTGACACTGAGAAGGTCACCTTGACCCGTGACTCGCTTGTCTCCGACTTGACCGCCAAAGATGACATTTTCGAATATCAATTTGTGGCGGGACAATCCACCAAGTTCGAGGTGCAAGTGGAAAACACCTGGAACAACACTTTGGATCCCCTACCCTTCTCCGTCGATGTGCTGCCCGATGCCTATCCCGATATCCGTGTGGAATCATTTGACGAATACCTTTCCACCGATGTCTATTTCTCAGGCCTTGTCACCGATGATTATGGTTTCAGTAAACTGACTTTCAACTGCAAGGTCAAGGAACCCATTGAGAAAAACATCGTCAAAACTGTGCCTTTGGACCTCAAGCAGACCCGTTCATCCTTCTTCTACCAGTTCAACATGGACAGCCTTGGCATCATGCCCGGACAGGATATGGAGGTGTATTTCGAGATTTGGGACAACGACGGCTACCACGGGCCGAAGTCGAAGCACTCCGAGACCTTTACCTATTACAAGCCTTCAGAGGCCGCCCTGGACAGCATTGCCGACCAGTCGTCGGAAGACATTATGGACCGCCTTTCGGAGAAGTCGCAAGAGGCTAACAAATTGCAAGATGAGATAGAAAAAATGCTACAAGACCTCGTCCAAAAGAAGGATTTGGACTGGTCCGACAAGGAGAAGATGAAAGACCTGCTGGAGCGACAGCAACAGATTCAAGAAGAATGGAACAAGCTGCAGGAAGAGCAAGACAAGCTGTCGGACTTCATGAAGGAACACAACTTGGGCAACGAAGACCTCATCAAGAAGCAGGAGCAAATCAACAAGCTCTTCAATGAGGTGATTCCCGAGGAGTTGCAGAAACTCATGGAACAAATCGACAAACTCCTTGAGGAGATGCCGCGCGAGCAGATGCAGCAGATGATGCAAAACATCAAACAAAACAACCAGTCGTTGCAAGACCTGATTGACCGTAATTTGGCTCTTTTGGAGCAGCTGAAGATGGAAAAAGACCTTACCGACTTAGCCAATAAATTGGACAAACTCGGCGAGGATTTGCAGAAAGAAAACGCTGATAACCAGAATCAAGCAGAAGGGGATAACAGCGACCAAAACGGTGACCAGAAATCCGCCGAAGAAGCCAAGGAGGAGTTTGACAAGATGATGAACGAACTCGACCAGCTTCTTGAAAAAAACAAGGACCTGCAACAGCCTTTCAACATGGAAAAGGACGAGGAGATGGAACAAGACATCAACCAAAACCTCGACGATGCCATGCAGAACGAAAAAAACGGCGATCAGCAACAGTCGCAGAGCCAGAAACAGCAGGCAGGCAAAAAGATGCAAAAGATGGCGCAAAATATGATGTCGATGATGCAGATGGGCGGTATGGAACAGATGGCTGAGGATGCCCATTTGATGCGCATATTGCTGGAAAATGTAGTCCACGCCTCTCACGAACAAGAAGCCCTGATGACAGAAATCGGAACTTTGCGCACTGACGATCCCTCTTTGGTACAGAAAATCGTCCAGCAAAAGGAAATCGCCGACAATTTTAACATGGTTCGCGATTCGTTGCGCAACTTGGCCATGCGCCAACCAATGATTCAGAACTTTATCTTTGACGAGCTGCATACCATTGAAAATCAGACGGAAAACGCCATGAAATACCTCAACGGCTTGAAGCTCTCGCAGGCTACGCGCCACCAGCAGACCGCCATGATGTCGATGAACAACCTGGCTTTGATGATTGCCGAGTCGTTGGAGGAAATGGAAGACAGCATGGAGTCCATGGGGATGGGGCAGTCGTGTCCCAAGCCGAAACCTGGACAAAGCGGCAAGAGTTCGAAGAGCATGCAAAACATGCAACAGTTGCAAAAGCAGTTAGGAGAACAACTCAAACAAATGCAGCAACAGATGCAGCAGATGGACAAGTCGGGACAGCCTATGCCCAACATGAGCGAGGAGTTTGCGCGCATGGCGGCAGAACAAGAGATGATACGCCAAGGCATGCAGCAGATGCTCAACGAAATGAAGGAAAACGGACAACTTGGCGATGACGGACTGAACGAAATCATCAAGGATATGGAAAAGTTGGAAGAGGAGCTGGTGAACAAGAAAATCAACCAACAGATGATAGAGCGTAGCCGACGCATAGAATCCAGAATGCTGGAGTCGCAGAAAGCACAGGAGAAGCGAGAGCAAGAGGAGAAACGCAAGTCGAACGAGTACAAAGGCTCGCATTTCGATCGCAAGATTGACGAATATCTTTACGAGCAGTCGCTCAAGAAAAATCAGGAGTTCCTGCGCACCAACCCGATTGAATACACACCTTATTATAAGGACAAGATCAACGACTATTACCTGAAGAAAAACACGCATTAAGATGATCAGATTCAGCACATTGGACGTGGAGATGCCACCCATCGACCCACAGCGCGACAAAGCTTGGATTGAGGCGGTGGCCCAAGGTTACGGCAAGACGATAGGAGAGTTGTACTACTATTTTTGTAGTGATGACAAACTACTGGAAATCAACAAAGAACGCCTTGGCCACGACTTCTACACCGACATCGTCACCTTCCCGCTGACAGATTGCGAGACCGTGCTGTCAAGTGAGTTCTGCATCAGCGTGGACCGCATTAAGGAGAATGCCGTGACCTTTGGCAGGACATACGAAAGCGAGCTACACCGCGTCATCATCCACGGTGTGTTACACCTTATCGGCTTTGACGACCATACTGACGAGGATGAAAAAGAGATGCGTGAAAAAGAGGAAGAAGCGTTAGGTTTATTATTTAGTTAATTGATACTCAAAATATTAAATAGATTGTTTCCCGTGAAACATTGACCAAAAGATGATTTTTGAAGGCTATGATATAATCGTTGTGGGAGCCGGTCACGCTGGATGCGAAGCGGCAGCGGCGGCGGCCAATTTGGGCAGCAAGACCTTGCTCATCACCATGGACTTGCGCCTGATGGCTTCCATGTCGTGCAACCCCGCCATGGGCGGCATCGCCAAGGGACAGATTGTCCGCGAAATCGATGCCATGGGAGGCTATTCGGGCATCGTCAGCGACCGCACCATGATTCAATTCAGGATGCTGAACAAATCGAAGGGTCCCGCCATGTGGAGTCCAAGATGCCAAAGCGACAAGATGATGTTCTCTGCCGAATGGCGTAGCCTCCTGGAAAAGACACCCAATCTCGACTTTTGGCAGGATACAGTGGTGGGATTGTTAGTGGAAGGCGACCAAATCAAAGGCGTGAAAACCATGATGGGTGGCGAGATTGAGAGTAAGGCAGTCATTCTCACTAACGGCACTTTCCTTAATGGGTTAATCCATATCGGGGAACAGCATTTCTCAGGCGGTAGAATGGGAGAGGTGGCCAGCCATGGCATCACGGAACAGCTGAAAGAAATTGGCTTTGAGGCCAAACGTTTGAAGACTGGTACACCTGTAAGAATTGATGGTAGAACCATTGACTTCAGCAAACTTATAGAGCAAAAGGGAGATGATGAAGTAGTGGGGTTCTCTTATACCGAGCCGTTCAAAATCACCCAACAGAGAAGCTGCTGGATAGCGCATACCTCATTGAAGGTACACGAAACCTTACGTATGGGCTTCAAATACTCACCTATGTTTAATGGCCGCATCCAAGGTGTAGGACCTAGGTATTGCCCAAGTATTGAGGATAAAATCGAGCGTTTTGCAGGGAAGGACAGCCACCAACTCTTTGTAGAGCCCGAAGGCTGGACGACAGAAGAGTATTATCTCAATGGCTTTAGTTCTTCTTTGCCAGATTACATCCAATACGAAGCCTTGAGACAAATCGAAGGTTTTGAGAACGCCAAGATCTTCCGTCCAGGATATGCCATTGAATATGACTACTTCCCACCAGAACAGTTGCACCATTCCCTTGAAACAAGGCTCATACATGGCTTATATTTTGCCGGACAAATCAATGGAACAACGGGCTACGAAGAAGCAGCCTGTCAAGGCTTGATGGCAGGTATCAACGCAAGTTTGGCATTGAAAGAAGAGCAACCGCTGGTTTTATCTCGTTCTGAAGCCTATATCGGCGTACTGATCGACGACCTCATCACCAAAGGCGTGGACGAACCCTATAGGATGTTCACAAGTAGGGCAGAATACCGCATCTTGTTGCGACAGGACAATGCAGATACCCGTTTGACAGAAATGTCCTACAAACTCGGCTTGGCCAAGGAAGACCGGTATCAAAAATACTTGGAGAAGAAAGCCAAAGTGCAAGAAATAATGGATTTCTTGAAGGAAACATCTGTCTATCCAGAGGAAATCAATGGGCTTCTAGAAGAAAAGGAATGCGCACTCATAGAGCAAAAAATGAAAATGGCATTCCTCTTGCTGAGACCACAAATCGGACTTTTTGATATGACAGATCGAATTTCCATTCTCAAAGAACGATACAACACCCAAGATAGATTTGAAAGAGAATGTCTCGAAGAGGCAGAAATACTCATCAAATACGACAGTTATATACAAAAGGAGAACGAACTAGCTGAAAAGTTGAACCGCTTGGAGAATGTAAAGCTTCCCAAAGATTTCGACTTCCATACCATACAATCCTTATCATACGAATCCAGAGAAAAGTTGAACCGATACCAACCCGAGACTCTTGGACAAGCCTCAAGAATCAGCGGGATTTCACCGGCTGATATTAACGTATTAGCCATATTCTTAGGGAGATAGCTCGTTTGTTTCACATGAAACACTAAAGATATGAACACACATAAATGCCCTTGGTGCGACTCAGAAAAAACTCAAATTCATCTATGGTTGAAGGACGAATTTTTGACAAACGAAGAGTTTCAAATCTACGAATGTCATCATTGTGGATTGCTGTTTACTGAGCCACGCCCGCCAAAGGAAAAAATAGGCGAGTACTACAAATCGGACGAGTATTATAGCCATCAGGAAAACAAAAAAGGATTTATCCCAAAAATATATGAATGCGTGAAATCCATCAATCTCAAGCATAAATACAATCTAGCCACTAAAGGCAAAAGGGCTGGAAAACTATTGGATATAGGTTGTGGGGTGGGGGATTTCATTCATACTGCTGAACAACATGGATGGAATTGTATGGGCGTAGAACCCTCAGAAGACGCCAAGCAAATCGCGAGGAAACGCATCAAAGCAGAAATCCATTCCAGCGAAGAACTGGAACAAATCCCAGATGAGACCTTTGATGTGATTACCATGTGGCATGTATTGGAACATGTGGACGATTTGAAATGGCAAGTAGCTCAACTTCAACGGCTTATCAAAAAAGATGGAAGGCTTGTCATCGCTGTACCAAACTACAAATCATACGACGCAGAGTATTACAATGAGAAGTGGGCAGCATACGATGTGCCAAGACATTTGAACCATTTCAACAAGGAAACGTTAACTAGGATATTCAAAGTCAATGGTTTAAACTTAGTTGAAACGGACAAACTCAGATGGGATGCCTATTACATCTCTTATATGAGCGAACAATACAGACACCATAACTTCCCTTTAATCAAAGGAATATATCGAGGCTGGGTATCCAATTGCAAGGCAAGGAAGTCAAAAGAATGGTCAAGTAGGGTATATGTGTTTGAGAAGCCAAAAGCGTAAAATTGAAAAATTGGTGCATTTTAGGGCGTTTAAGACGTTTTTGGAGCAAAAAGATTGACGGTATCACAAGACACAAAAAAGTGGATTAAAACGAAGGTTTTGTAAACAGCTGGTTCATAATATAATAGATACAGGGTGGACAAAAAAACGAAAAATAGAAGTGTTTGGGGATGGGCAATGCACATCTTGGCAGCCGTAACCTTACTTGTGGCAACCATTGCTTCGTTGAGTATGAAACGACCTGAGGTTGGGGCCAAAATGGTACAACATGCCGTAAAGGAAATTGAAAAGGATGTCCAAAACCTGATCGACAACAATGCCAACTACCATCAGTATGACTTGGCAGAAGTTGGGCTATACATTTTCAACGATGACTCTCTGTTATACTGGAACAACAACCTTGTCGGGCCGAAACTCATCCGAAGAAAGGTGCAAGTCGATAACGACACGATTTGCAACCTACTTACAGGCGACTATTATGTACGCACTTTTAGCAAAGGCAACCTCAACTACTATGTGTTCAAGCTCATCAACACGACCTACCGACTTGAAAACACCTTTTTTCAAAACAGGTTTGTTCCTTTCGATGGATTTATCGACGGTAAAGTTTCCTTTACGGAGGATGAGGGATATAAAATCCTATCAACCAGCGGAAAACATCTCGCCAATTGCCAAATTGAGAAGATGGCGCTTGGGTTATACTCAAAAGTCATTATCGGAGGTTTTGTGCTGCTATTACTGATCGCGGCAATAGTGCTTCTAATGCCGCGCAAAACAACATCAAACCACTTCCCAAAATACAGAGTAGAATACGGCATCGCCGCGATTTTACTCATCGCCATCGCTGCCACCTATATCTATTACAAACATAACAGCAAAAAAGAAAATGCGGAGATGGCTGGCATGGCGGAACATCTAATGGTAAAGCGGGATATCGCCTTCGAAAACGCTTTCCAACAATTCGCCAAAGACATCAAAAACGATACTTCTTTCCAAGAGATTCTGTTTGCCGAAAGTAATGTGCTCGCAGATGTGGTGCTAGGTTACTCCAAAGAGCTGCTCTTTGACGAGATTATGAAAGACTACCAAGCCACCTTGACTATTTGCTCACCGGAAGATTTCATCGACATCCAACCTGAGGATACGGTCGCCAATTGCGATGATTTCTTCCTCGACAAGTTGGCCAAAAATAGCCAGAAAAGGGTGGGGGACGGCCTTTATTTCATGGATTATAACACCTTAGATCCCAACTACTTATCAAAAATTAAGATACTGTCGGCTGATTCGCTGCAACAACGCACACTTTATTTTGAGTTCTATAAGCCCATTGCTCCGGAAGGGTTCGGTTTTCCTCGGTTATTGCAGGAAAAAAACAGCGAAAAACCTTATGACTACTCGGTTGCCAGCTACCGCGACAACATTCTCGTATACAAATACGGAAAATACATCTATCCCAATTTCCTGAAAGACATCAGCACCAAAGATCGTGATTTTACATATAGTAACGGCTACAAACACTACTCGATTAACAACGGCGAAAGTGGGGTTCTTGTCATCAGCACACCAAGAAAAGGTTGGTCGGAAATCACTGGACCGTTTGCGATATTTTTCTTGGGTCTATTGATACCTTACCTCTTCATCTATTGGCTCATAAGGCCCAAGAAACAAAAGCCATGGAAAGACCGCAGCTTCAGGCAAAGATTACAAACCGTCATTTTCGTCACGTTGGGTGTAGCATTCCTTGCCATTGGACCCGTTTCGGTGGTCTACATGCGAAGCCTTTACAACCAAAAGACCATGTCGGCGCAGTTTGAGACGACACGAACCCTGGCTTTGGAAATGCAGAACAACATCAATTTCAAGCAATTGGTCGGAAACGCTTCGAGAGAAACCTGGTCGGAGATCATGCAACATTATGCGAACACTTTCTTTACCGACCTCAACCTTTACAGCCTTGACGGAAAACTCATTGCCACCACAAGACCTGAAATCTACGAACTCACGCTACAGGCACCCATCATGAATGCCGAAGGGTACCAAAATATGTTCCGAAACAAGGCCTTATACTACACCCACAAAGAACAACTGGGCAAAGGCGTCTACGAATCGGCATACCTGCCCATCTCGGATGCGCAAGGCAACACATTGGCGTTTCTTAATACACCGTATTTCTCGAGTGAAACCGACCTGCAAAAGGAAATCAAGTCCTTTATGCTCACCTACGTCAATATTATCTTGGTGTTGCTCGGCGCAGCATTGATTTTCGTCATAGGCATCACCAAGAGGCTGACACAGCCCTTGTCGCTGATACAAAACAAGTTGGGCGACATCAAGATCGACCAAAAGAACGAGCCTATTGAGTGGAAACGCAATGATGAAATCGGGGCTTTGGTGAAGCAATATAACCAGCTTATTGTGGAGCTGGAGAAAAGTGCAGCAGAACTGAAACGCACCACGGCAGAGTCAGCCTGGCGCGATGTGGCTAGACAGGTGGCACACGAAATCAAGAATTCTCTCACTCCCATGCGCCTCAGCGTACAGCTGCTGCAACGCAATATCGAAAACGGCAAGGCCACACCCGAGCAGACAGAGCGCACCGCAAACACCTTGATAGAACAAATCGATGCCCTTTCCGACATTGCTTCATCTTTCTCACGCTATGCCAAGTTGCCCGAAAACCATCCGCAACCATTGGATTTGGCCGAGTTGGTCGGCAATGTGGTGAACCTCTACGACAACAAGGAAAACATCATCTTTAGCTACATATACGACCAGACGAAAGACCACACCTACAACGGCGACAAGACCAATCTGAATAGCGCTGTCGGTAACCTCGTCAAAAACGCCACACAAGCCATCGGCTCAAAGGCCGAAGGAAAAATAGAAGTTAAGTTGGAGTCAACGGAAACAGCTTTTGTTATTTCTGTTAAGGACAACGGCAAGGGCATCAAGGAAGAGGACAAGAGCAGGATTTTCCTGCCTAACTTCACCACCAAGACGGGCGGATCTGGCGTGGGGCTCTCGCTGACCTATAACATCGTTCAAGCGGCCGGAGGAACGATTTCCTTCGAAAGCCAAGAAGGGGAGGGGGCGGAGTTTGTGATCACCCTCCCAAAAACTTGAATCCATTAATACAACAATAAAACCTATTTTTGCGTTACCCAAAATAAACAAAAACTCAATGTCAGAAAACAGATTAGGTTCACTTGCGAAGCAGACCGCCATCTACGGTTTAAGCAGCATCATCGGTAGGTTCTTGAACTACATGCTGGTGCCTGTCTATACCTTCAAGATATGCGCCGAAGCTGGTGGTCCGGCCGCCTACGGTATCGTCACCAACTTATATGCCTACACTGCTTTGCTTTTGGTCCTCCTGACCTTCGGCATGGAAACCACCTTTTTCCGCTTCGCCAACAAAGAGGGCATCGACCCTAACAAAGCATTTTCCACCTCGGGTTTAGCGGTAGGGTTTGTGGCATTGCTATTTGTGATTCTGGTGAGCGTTTTCCTGAAGCCCATCGCCAATGTCTTGGACTACGCCAACCATCCCGAGTTTGTCGAGATTATGGCCATCATCGTGGCTTTGGATGCCTTCCAAGCCATCTTGTTTGCCCGCTTGCGTTATGAAAACCGACCTATCAAGTTTGCCGCATTGAAACTGTTGTTCATCTTCATGAGCATCGGCATGAACTTGTTCATTTTCTTCCTCGCTCCTGGATTGAAAGAAAGCCATCCCGCCCTGATGGGCTGGTATGAAAACAGCTACCAAGTCGGCTATATCTTCATCATCAACCTTATCTGCACTAGCTTAATCACTTTCGGTTTCCTCCCCGAAATCAAGAAGTTGCGTTTCGGCATCGACCGCGACGTGTTGAAACAGATGTTGAAATACACTTGGCCGCTGCTGCTGTTGGGCTTGGCGGGCATCTTGAACCAAGTGGCTGACAAGATCTGTTACCGTTTCATCGTCCCCGGTGAGGAAGGCGACAGACAATTAGGCATCTATGGTGCCTGCGTGAAAATCGCAATGATTATGGCGATGATTACCCAAGCTTTCCGCTATGCCTACGAGCCTTTCGTGTTTGGCGGACAACGTGACAAAAACGACAAGGAACTTCAAGCCAAGGTGATGAAATACTTCATCATTTTCACGCTGTTGGCCTTCCTCGCCGTGGTGATGTACATGCCCCTTTTGCAATATATCATCGGACCTGCATATCGTGAAGGTCTGGGGGTGGTGCCCATCGTAATGATGGCCGAAATCTTCATGGGTATTTATTTCAATCTCTCGTTCTGGTACAAGCTCACCGACCAAACCTGGTGGGGCGCCATATTCTCCGGCATCGGCTGCGCGGTGTTGTTGGCCATCAATTTCATCTTCGTGCCGAAATACGGCTACTGGGCATGTGCCTGGGGCGGTTTTGCTGGCTACGGCACTTGTATGGTCCTATCGTATTTCGTCGGACAAAAGAAGGCACCCATACCGTACAATTTGAAAACCGCCTTTGTTTACTTTGCCATAGCCATTGCTTTGTATTATACCCAGAAATACATCCATATCGATAACACGGTTTTAACCTTGGTCGTGAACACCGCCCTTTTGTTGGTTTTCGTCGCTTTCATTTGTTGGATGGAGAAGGACTTGATGAAAGGGGTGATGGGATGGATTAAAAAGCGTGTTTGATGTATTTTTTGGAAAAAGTGTATTTTTGCAATTCATGACCGAGACTAACCGCATAGAATTCAAAGAAAAACTGACAGACAAACTCGACCTTGAGGAAGAAGTTATCGCCTTTCTCAATTATCGGGAAGGTGGAATTATTTATGTGGGGGTAAATAAGAATGGCGTTCCTGTTGGCATTGATGACATCGATGGCGATATGTTGAAAATTAAAGACCGCATAAGAAATAAGATTTCACCTTCGCCGATGGGTTTGTTTGATGTTACTGCTGAATATCTGGAAGGCATCAAGGTAATCCGGGTTTTTGTAGCCAGTGGTAGCGAAAAGCCCTATTATCTCTCAAAAGTTGGGATGTCACCAAAAGGCTGTTTCATTCGCGTGGGTACAGCTGCCGAGCCTATGACGCAGGACATGATTGAAGATTTGTTTGCTCATCGTGTACGGAATTCTTTGCGGAATATCAAGTCACCACGGCAGGATTTAACGTTCTCACAGTTACGGATTTATTATGAGGAGACGAAACATCCTCTTAACGAGAACTATTTAAGGAACTTGGAACTTTTGACCGAAGATGGTTCCTTGAATTATGTAGCCTATCTATTAGCTGACGAAAACGGTAATTCCATAAAAGTGGCAAAATATGCTGGCACAGACCGCGTCGATCTTATCTCGAACAACGAATACGGCTATTGTTCTCTGATAACAGCAACACGACGTGTATTAGAGAAATTGAAGGTAGAAAATGAAATTTCAACACAATTGACTTATATGCAGCGGATTGACACGCCTTTGTGGGATGACCGAGCCATTCATGAAGCCGCCATTAATTTCATTGTCCATAACGATTACAGCCGTGAGATACCACCGAAGTTTGAGATTTTTTCTGACAGGCTTGAAATCACCTCTTATGGCCGATTGCCTGAGAACATGTCAGAAGATGAGTTTTTCAGTGGCGTTTCTATACCTAGAAATAAGGAACTGATGAGGATTTTCAGAGATGTTGAGTTGGTGGAGTCATTAGGTTCTGGTATGCCGAGAATTTTGGAGAGCTATGGTCAAGAATGTTTTACTTTTATGGAACATTTCATTCGTTTTACCATACCATTCAAGCGGGATGTCACCGATAATGTCACCGATAATGTCACCGATAATGTCACCGAAAAAAACATAAGTCCGAGGCAAAGGAAAATATTGGAAATGATGAAATTGGACATTCGCATTTCGTCATCAGAATTGGCAAAAAGTTTGTCCGTAACGCAACGCACCATCAAGCGTGATATAGAATCTCTCAAACAACACAACCTTGTCAAAAGAATGGGAAATGAAAAAACGGGCTATTGGGTAGTCCTAAATTGATATAGTTTAAAAACAAAACACGAGCAAGAAGAAACAAAGAATAAACCAACATATTAAAAGATAGCGTTTGTAGCTGTCCTTGGATCTCAAATTACCACTATGCCATCGTTTGATGGCCACCCAATCAAGGAAAGTTATTGAACGCCGTATTTGTACGGCGTGGAATACTTGTTAGATTGGGAGGGCGTGGTAACCCTGAGATTCAAGCAAGAAATAATTCCACGCTTTTTCTATGCACATTGGGCAACATATCAAAGAAGTTATGCAGCGGCAGGGTATTACGGCCACAAGATTGGCCGAGAGCATTAGCTGCTCACGGACGCATATACACAAGATTTTCCGTAAGGACAACATTGATATTGCCCTGTTGCGCCGCATCTCTGATGCCCTGCAACATGATTTCTTCCATGACCTTTCGGAGGATTATAGAAGTTCTGTGTCCAATTTGGACACTGTATCCAGATTGGACACTATAAAACCCAAGAGGTCATAAAGAAAGTATATAGTTTTGAACCGTTAAATTGAAAAACTACTCACAATGGACAGAATTGATGGAAAAGGGGTTCACCCCACTATTCGTCCCCGTACTTTTCATAGTAAAAGTAAAATACTGAAGAGACGCAAATTAATAAAAGTAATTACACTATTCCTGCCAACAGATGAGCGTTTAGGCAAAACAAATATGAGCTTTGGCCATTTCGACTCAAAAGAAGAAGACATTGTATTAAATAAGTTGATTGAATTGGGTGTCTTTGGGTCTTATGAGACTTTGGAGGAACCCATGTATGGAGGCGAAATCGTTTGTGGTGGCATGGGCGATTATAGCATGAACCATGCCGACCCATCCAGACCACCACCAAAACATGGATGGGTACATAAGATTATGCGACATGCAGCGGTTTTATTGTCATTGATGATGCTGGTTTGGACAACAGCTTGCAAACCTTGCAACTGTGATAATCCATGTACCGATGATCCAACACCGGATCCGGTTCCAACGGACACAATTCCAACGGATACAATTCCATCAACGCCAGAACCAACGTATCCTGATACAATTATTGTTCCATGGGATATGAACGGGAATCCACCAAGTGAAGACACAATTTTATTTTACAGGGATAAACCCGGTGTAAAGGCATTTGTTTTTGATTTGGAAGAGATTTCACCAGAAATGCAACAAGATATGGCATATTGGTGGTGGCGTGCGTATAGAAAAGCCCGCGATGACCTGTATGCCCGTCATGAGCTTGCACCGAACCAATCAGTTAGTGCACGTGGCACACTGTATGCGGCAAACTTTTGGGATGGAAACCCCTATGGGCCGGGTACACTGGTCAGTGATAGTACCGATTTGGCCAATCTGGGATTAAAGTGGGAATATATAAATGCGAAACAACGCGCCGCGGCTCAAAATATGATTGGACGCAAAATATTGGGAGAATCTAAATAACGCTAGTTCGATATAAGCAATTAAAAGAGGGTCAGCTGATTATCGTATAGGTGTTCAAGAGAGATGGCAGGCTTCTTTGGGAAGAAGCAATATGCGGCTAAAGCGGAGACGGCATTGATGATGAAGTTGCCCCTCATGGCGATGCCCTTGAACACCTTATGCCCGTGGATGCGTTGGTTGCCCTTTTCCCGTTCCAACTCGACAAACCTGTTGTATGACACGGTCTTGGGAAAAAGGTGACCACAATGCTTGCACACATGATGACGTCATTTAGATGAAAAACACCATAAAAATACAACCTTACAAATCCCTTCGCCCGAAGACGAAGGGATTTTTTGTGCGAAATTGAAATTCGTCAGAAAAAATGTAACTTTGCGACGAAAATTGTCCAAAAACATCGTATAAATCCCCATAACCATATAAAATATCATATTACGGGGAATTATAAGGTAAAAAATCATCTTTATTTGACCTTAATATACAAAAAATTCATAGTTACAGGCAAATATAAAAGGCTTCTGTAAAAACCTACACATTCAAATAAAAACGCTATTTTTGCGTTATAAACAAAACTTTTCACCATGCAACTCAAAATCGTAAACACCTCAAATAACCCCTTGCCCGCTTACGAGACCAAAAACTCCGCTGGCATGGACCTTCGTGCCTATCTGCCTGAAGGCCCCATCACCCTTGAACCCATGCAACGCATCTTGGTGCCCACAGGACTTTACATGGAAATCCCCGAAGGCTACGAAGGACAGGTAAGACCCCGCAGCGGCTTGGCCATCAAGAGCGGTATCAGTGTCTTGAACTCGCCTGGTACTGTGGATGCCGACTACCGCGGACAGGTTTGTGTTATCCTTATCAACTTGTCGGACAAAGTGTTTGTCATCAACAGTGGCGACCGTATCGCGCAAATGGTCTTCGCCAAGTGCGAACAAGCCGAGACCGTGCAAGTGGAAACGCTTTCGGAGACGGAACGGGGTGCTGGCGGCTTTGGTCATACAGGAAAAAACTGAGAATTGATGAAAAAGCTATTATTTATATTGGTTTTGTGCGGCATTGCAACAGGTGTCGCAGCCCAAGATACAGGCTCAATGTTTCGAGAGCTGCCCGACAAACGCAAAAACGCCACTTATTTTTCTGACGGCCTTCAAAGCAAATACCGTGAAGACAGCGAAGGCGCCATCCGCAACTTTGAGCAGGCGCTTCGTTATTTGCCCGACGATGCCGCTTCAATGTTTGAACTGAGCGAACAATACTACAATGTCGGACGCATTGAAGATGCCTTCAACATGATCCAACGGGCCGCCGAAATCGACCCAGACAACAAATGGTATCAGATGCGTCTTGGGGTATTCTACCGCAATTTGGAGCAATACGACGACTTCACCAAACTCTACGAAAACTTGACCGCCAAGTATCCCGACGACCCTGAGATGCTCAGCGACCTCATCGATGTGTATCTCATCACCGAAGACTACGACAAGGCCTTGAAAAAGATGGATTTGCTCGAACAGCAAGTCGGAAAAAACGAGATTATCACCGAACAAAAACTAGGTATCTACAAAAAACAAGGCAACAACAAGAAACTGATTGCGGAACTGGAAAAACTGGTAGAGGACAACCCAGAAAATCCGCGCTATTATAGCATGTTGGCACAGATGTACACCGAGACGGGCAAGAACAAGGAAGCCTTGAAGACTTACGAGAAAATCAAGGAGCTGAACCCCAATGATCCGTATATCAATATTTCTTTGCTGGAATTTTACGAAAACAACGGCGACAAGGAAAAGGCTTTTGAGGAGTTGTTGGCCACCATCCGCAACAAAAACCTCGACCTCAACACCAAGACCAATATTTACGACTATTGGATCGAGAAAAACCAGAACTCCAAGCAAATCAACGAGCAGGCAAAGCTATGTGGCGAGGCTTTCGTTGAGACCTATCCCGACAACAAACTCGGTTATTTGATTCTCGGCTCCTACTACATCATGAAAGAGGATGCCGTGAAAGCCAAAGCGTTGTATCAGAAGTCGTTGAGTATTGACAGTACCGACTTTTATTCATGGCAAAACCTTATCATCTGCGAGTCGAGGCTTAATGGAAACGAAGCCGTGCGTGACCTCGCCATTGCAGCCCTGAAATACTATCCCATGCAACCTGTGTTTTATTGGTATGCCGGTGTCGCCAGCGCAGTTTTGAAAAACAACGACGATGCCATCATGTATCTGGAAAAGGGTAGAAGATACACTTCAGACAAGGTTCAGATGGCCAATTTTGATGCTTTTTTAGGTGACATTTATCACGAAGTGGGCGATGAAGAGAAAGCTTTCGATGCTTATGAACGCACGCTACGCAATGACCCAGACAATGTGCTGGTGCTCAACAACTACGCCTATTATCTCGCCTTGAAAAACCAAGACTTGGACAAAGCTCTAGAGATGTCGACCAAGGCCATCACCATGGAGCCTGACAACCCGACTTATTTGGACACCTACGCTTGGGTGCTTTACATGAAGAGCAACTACAAGGAAGCGGAAAAATACATGAAAAAAGCCCTGAAACTGCTGAAAGAGCCTGACGAGACTTATACCAAGCATTATGATGCAATTATCAATAAATTGAAGAAGTGATTTGATATCGAACATGAGAAGCAGAAGACTATATAGAACCGTTGCAGGAATGATGTTGTTTGGGTTGGCAATGACAGGAAACTTGCTTCATGCCCAACGCCATTGGAATGTTGCTGTGCAAGGAGGCGTGGGAACTGTTGTCAATACTTTTGACGGTTACGATGAAATGTTGGCGAGTTATCGCTATCCCGTCGCTGATGTGCGTATCGGTTACCAAACAAACGAGAACGACCATCCATACGCCAGACTATATGGATACCCCAACGTCGGCTTTTCCTTTGGTTGGTTGGGATTGTCTACCATGAAGTATAACGAAGAATCACGCTTGGGAAGCGTCGTCAACATGACTGGCTTTATGGAAGGCGACTTTTTTAGGACCAAAAGGATCTCGATAGGTTTCGACGGGCAAATCGGCTTCGGGCTCAGCAATGTCATCCATGATTCCAACAACAATTCGTTGAACACCGCTGTATCGTCACCCTTGCTTATTTTTGCACGGGCTGGCCTCAAGGCGAAGTTTCGGTTCACCGAGCGATGGGAAATAGGTGCTGACAT
>LXOW01154971.1_pt1 | contig 22282 bp, 12 predicted proteins | sample 1368591 | NCBI WGS metagenome assembly LXOW01 (sample SAMN04884650, study PRJNA319009) | bovine gut metagenome | isolation source: Cow rumen | host: Bos taurus | place: Italy: Legnaro (PD) | collected 2014-07-09
TTGGCGGGCTTGAAAGCAGGGATGTTGTGAGCGGGGATGATGATGGTGGTGTTCTTGCTGATGTTGCGGCCAGTCTTCTCAGCGCGTTTCTTCACGATGAAGCTGCCAAAACCACGCAGGTACACGTTCTCGCCTTCGGAGAGGCTCTCTTTGATAACGGTCATAAACTCCTCGACGGTGGCCTGGATGGCGACTTTCTCGATACCGGTTTTCTGAGCTATTTCAGCTACGATTTCTGCCTTTGTCATTTTACTAATTAATTTTTATTGTTAATCTTATTGTCTGTTTTTCAACCAAAATCGGAGTGCAAAAATACAACATTTTTTTTAAACGGAGGATTTTTTTTTCAAAGAAATCAAATTTTAACATTTATAAACACATCAACACACTATAAATCAATATTATAAAACACATATTTTTTTTCACTTGAAATACCTTTCCCCGCACTAAAAACGGGAGTTACCGGCCCCCTATCGGCTAGTTTTTAACCCCTTACCAAAGGTCACCGCCATCACTCCCACGGCGGCAAGGGTGCAGCAAAGCGTCACCTCCCACCCTATCTCCAGCGGTGACGAGGGGTCGACAGCGTAAGCGCCTGTGCAGTAGAGCCATGAGAGCACAACAACCAAGGCATTGTTGATGAAATGCACTGTCATGTTGACCACGATGGAGCCGCCGCCCACATAGAGATATCCCAACAGTCCCCCCAGCGCAAAACGCGGCAGGAAGGCGAACACCTCGCCATGCGCCAGGCTGAACACCAGCGCGGTGACCCACACAGCCGCATGCACGTTGCCGAACCATCGCTGCAACAGATTCTGCACTCCGGCACGGAAAAAAAGCTCCTCGCAGACCGCCGGCACCAAAGCCATGCCGAAGAGACAGAGCCAGAGATTGCCTTCGCGCAGCATCCGCTCCACAAGCTCCTGCGACTGCCGACCGGCCTCGCGCAAAACTTGCTCCACCTGTTCCAAGGCTCCCGACCAGTGCCAGGCGTCGTTCCATACTGTCAACCAATCGATTGCCGGAACCAACAACAGCAGCACCGCCACGCCCGCAAGGGCGTGGAGCCATTTGCGGCCGCCAAGGTCGAAACGGCAATACCTCTTCACGTCTCCACGATAGTAGCGCCACACCACCACAGCCACCGGCACGGCAAACACCAGCAGTTGAACCAGCGACTGCCACAGGATGAACGCATCGACCGGCCCTTCGCCAATACGGCCCGCACCGACAAAAGCACCGACAAGGGCAACCACGACAAACATCACCAGCGACACAAGCGCCAGCACCAATAAATGGAAAAAAGGATGGGTAAATTTCTTCACTCTAAACTCTTGGCTCTAGACTCTTAACACTCTTTTGTGACCCCGGCGGGATTCAAACCCACGACTTTCGGAACCGGAATCCGACGTTCTATTCAGCTGAACTACGGGGCCAGAGTTGTGACAACTGGTATCAACAAAACAAAGAAGTAACTGACAACAGAGGATAATATTGTGTGACAATGAAAAAAAATCTTCCTGATTGCCCTCCTCTGCAGCACACTTCCAGGGCCTCCCGCGAGCTATTTGGTAGCTCACTTCTCCCATCGTTCTCCCATTGTTCTCCCATCGTTCTCCCATCTAAAATGGGAGAACGATGGGAGAACAATGGGAGAACGATGGGAGAAGTGAGCCAGCGGATAGCCAGCGGGTGGCCGGAGGCCGGCTGGCGGCGGGTGGCCCGAGGCGTGGCAGGATGGGCGATGTGAGGGGGGCGAGGGGAGGAAAAAATGATTTTTTAAGAAAAAAAATTTGGAAGTTTCACCAAATGTTCCTACCTTTGCACTCTAATTGATGTATAGTATATAGGTGAAAAAAACGGGTAAATAACGAAAAATGAGCGACAAAAGTCGCCCTATGGAATAAAGAAAAAAACAAACAACATTAATTCATTTTATTATTAACCAAAATCCTAAATCTATGAAACGGTTTTACAAGTTTCTGATGCCAGCGCTACTGCTGATAGCCCTGGCAGTTCCGTTGGGAAGCCGCGCACAGGAGACTGTGACAGTGGCTCAGGGCACAACGACCAACAGTTATGTGCCTATTTATGGCCTGTGGATGGATGACTTCACAAGGTCACAGATGATCTATCCCGACACAATGTTGACAGATTTGCCGACGGGATCCGTGATCAACTCGTTGACCTTCTACTCCAACACGGGCACGGCAACATCATGGACTTCCCAGATGAGTGTGAGGCTTGCAGAGGTGGACAACACCACGCTCTCTGCCTACCTTGACCTTACTGATGCCTCCGAAGTCTACAATGGCACATTGAGCCTTGCTGACAGCCATCTGGTCATCACCTTCACCAATCCATATGTCTATAATGGAGGTAATCTGTTTATCGAGTTCTATGCTATCACCGACGGTGACTATCACTCTGCCAATTTCTATGGCGTAAGCAGCACCGGTTCCTCGGCTTCGGGTTATAACTCGAGCTCTACCGCTTCCGCCACCTTCAACCAGCGCAACTTCCTGCCCAAAGTGACTTTCGAATACACCCCTGGCGGTGGCGACTACTGCCCCCGTGCCGGCGGTTTCACCGTGCGCAATGTCTCTGCCTATTATGCCCTTCTGGGCTGGACCGTCTCCAGCGCCTTTGAGGATGTTGTCTCCGACTTCACCATCGAGTACGGTGAGCAGGGCTTCGAGCCCGGCGCCGGCATCTCGCTGACCACCTCTGAAGATTCTATCCTTATCGACGGTCTCGAGTCGGGTGTCCACTACGATGCCTATATCTGGACCAACTGCAACAACGGCCTTACCAGCAACTTCAACAAGGTCTCCTTCTTCACTCCCGCCGAGCCTATCGTCGACCTGCCCTACAGCACGGGCTTTGAGGAATACGACGACCGTGGCTGGGCCATCAAGAACGCCACCAACGGCTGGTATATCGACACCGCCGCCTTCTACACCGGCGAATATGGCCTGTACATCAGCGCCGACACCGGCCGCACCAACAGCTATACCATCACGTCTGCCGGCGACTCCTATGCCGCCCGCAACTTCACCCTCGACAGCGGCATGTATGCCCTCGGCTTCGACTGGCGCGCCGGCGGTGAAGGTAACTACGACTACCTGAAGGTCAGCCTGGCTCCCAGCAGCACCGACTTCACCGCCAATACTGTGAGCACTGCCGGCTGGACCACCATCATCGCCAAGCTCAACCTGAATACTGAATGGACGACCGAAGGCGTGCAGTTCCCCGTGCCCGCCAATGGCGACTACTATATTGTCTTCCAGTGGCACAACGACGGCTCTGGAGGTTCCCAGCCCCCTGCGGCTGTCGACAATGTAACTCTCCGTCAGCTCACCTGCAACATGCCCACCAACCTCGAGGTGCAGCATGTGGGTGTCACCGACGTCACCCTCTCGTGGCGCCCGGGCGGCGATGAGAACGAATGGGCCATCAGCGTCAACGGCGAGGAGTGGTTCTCGGTTACCGACACCACCGTTGTTATCGACGAGCTGGCCGACGACTCGGCCTACACCTTCCGCGTGGTCTCTGTCTGCGGCGGCGACGACAGCAGCCTTGTGGCTTCGGTCTCTGCCCACACCACCCAGTACTGCTACAAGGTGACCAACGTCACCGTGGGTAGCATCGGCTTCACCTCGGCCGGCATCAGCTGGACGCCCTCGGCCCTCGGCAACCCCGCCACCCAGGTGACCGTCTCTCTCACCTGCAACGACAGCACCGTCACCGAGGTGCCCGAGCCCCAGACTGTGACCGGCAACAATGTGCTCTTCACCGGCTTGCAGCCCGGCACGAGCTACACTGCCCACCTGGCCACCGCCTGCGACGACCACATGGCTCCCGACACCGCCGTGGTGACCTTCGCCACCTCGTCGTGCGGCGAAATCACCGGCACCACCACCAATAGCTATGTGCCTTTCTATGGTCTCTATAAATACGGTTACACCCAGACGCTCTACGATGCCTCCATCGTGTCGGCCATCGAGTCCATCACCGGCATCAGCTACGAGCTTAGTTCCACCCCGTCGCAATATCCTACCCGTACGGTGGATGTCTATATGGGTTACACCAGCCTCACCAGCCTCTCCTCTACCAGCTATGTTCCCGCTAGCGCCCTCACCCTGGTGGCCGAGGACTTCCCGATGGATGTGAGCCAGACTGGCTGGAGCACCATCACCTTCGACACCCCCTTCACCCCCAACGGCAGCGGCAAGCTTGTGGTGGCCGTGGTCAACAAGACTGGCTCTTACAGCAGTTTCTCATGGAAAGCTAAGAGTGCGCCTGCCGGCTCCAGCATCTGCTGGTACACCGATGCCGGTCTTGTCAGCCCCTCCAGCCCCAGCGGCAGCACCAATACGCCCGCCTACATTCCCAACACCAAGTTCCTTGGCAACTGCAACCTCGAACAGTGCATGGCCTCCAACCTGGCTGTCACCGGCAACACCCCCAGCAGCATCGACCTGGCGTGGGTGGCCAACGGCACCGAGGACACCTGGGTGCTCGCCTACCGTCCCGCCGGTTCCGGCATCTGGGAGGAAGTCTCTGCCATGACCAGCACCGAGTACACCATCGACGGCCTCAACCCGGGTCTTGCCTATGACATCCGTCTGGGCTCGCTCTGCGACGAGGATACCCTCTGGACCAATGTCGTGGCCTACACCGCCTGTGAACTCGGCACCCTGCCCTACACCAATACCTTTGTCAGCGATCTCGGTCCCTGCTGGACTGTCACCTCTGTGACCCGCAACACCAGCAACTACCTCTCCTTCACCTCCACCAACTCGGTCGCCATCCTGCCCGAGCTGCCCTTGAGCAACGTGACCATCATGATGGGTATCCGCGGCAGCGCCGCCAACAAGCAGCTTAAGCTGGGTGTCACTGCCGACAACGGCACCACCATCGAGTGGCGCGACACCGTGACGGCCATCGCCACCGAGTTCAACCCCGTTGTCTCTACCCTCAACGGCTACGATGGCGACGCCACCCGCCTGGTAATCGGTACGGTCAGCACCTCGGTCTATGTCGACTATATCAACATTATGCTCGATGCCAGCTGCCTCCCCGTCGATAGCGTGGTTGTCAGCGATATCGAAGGCCGCAGCGCCAACGTTGCTTACTACACGAGCGGCGAGAACGAGACCTTCCAGTTCTCCTACCGTGCCTCCGGCGCCGATGCCTGGACCGACAGCATCGTCTACGAGAGCCCTGTGGAACTCACCAACCTCAACCCCATGACCACCTACCAGGTGCGTGTGCGCCCCGACTGCGGCGACGACACCACCTTCTGGACCTCCACTACCTTCACCACTCCCTGTGCTGCTGAGTACACGCCCTTCTTCGAAGACTTCGAAACCACTATCAATTCCTGCTGGAACCGCTACAGCGGCCTCTTCGACACCATGCCGACCCTCACCACCACCACCAGTGGCTGGAACCGTCTGACCGCCTATGTATTCACCGACGGTCACTACAAGGTCAACATCTATGGCACTGGCTGCAAGTACTGGCTGGTTACGCCCAGTATCGAGCTTGGCGAAGACATGGTGCTGAACTTCGACGCCGCCTTCACCGACTATAACAATGCCGACGAGCCCGAGCAGCTGGGCGACGACGACCGCTTCATCGTGGCCATCACGACCGACGGTGGCACCCACTGGACCCCGATTGCTGTCTGGGACACCAGCGCCGCTGCCGGCCACAGCCTGGGCGACATCCCCTACACCGGTGCCTCCTACGGCGTCAGCCTCTCTGAATACAACAACCAGGTGGTTCGCATCGCCTTCTACGGCGAGAGCACCGTCTCCAATGCCGACAACGACCTGCACATCGACAACGTGATGATTGCCGGCGGCGGTTGCAACATCCCCGGCAACGTGACTGTCAGCAACCTCGCCCTCCACAGCGCCGACATCAGCTGGGCCGACTCCTCGGCCGACATGAGCAGCTACGAGGTGCGCTACGGCCGTTCGAGCAATATCGACGACACCTCCCTCGTCACCCTCACCACCAGCGCCACCACCGTCAGCCTCACCGGCCTGTCGCAGGATACGCGCTACTATGTCTGGGTGCGCACCAACTGCGGCGACGATAACAACTCGCCCTGGACTTCGCGCCTCACCTTCCTCACCCCGCGCTCCTGCTACCCGCCCAGCACCTATAGCATCGACGCCGTGGGCTATACCACCGTCAGCTTCAGCTGGGGCTACAACGAGGATAGCGTCGCCATGGGTCTGCCCATCACCGGTACTATTGTCACCATCAAGAACATGAGCGACACCTCGGTGGCCGACATCGTCGAGACTGTCACCGGCACTTCGCTGGCCGTCTCCGACCTGCAGATTAGCGCCAACTACCGCATCTACCTGTCGACTCTCTGCGATCCTGACACTGCCAACTCGGTCTTCTTCAATGTGTCGACTATCAGCTGCGCCGAAGAGAGCACCGGTGGCGTCAACCTCAGCTACGTCCCCTTCTATGGTCTCTATAACTATGGCTACAGCCAGACCATCTACCCGGCCGAGATTGTGCAGCACATGGATACCATCCGCGGTATTTCCTACAAGCTCAACTCTACGCCTTCCAGCTATCCCACCCGTCCGGTGAGCGTCTATCTGGGTGCCACCAGCCGTACCAGCCTCAATACCGATTCTGGCAGCTTTGTCCCCGTTGAGGACTTGCAGCTCATGGTGACCAACTTCCCGATGGATGTCAGCCAAACCGGCTGGACCACCATCATGTTCGACACCTTCTTCGTGGTTGACCACAGTCAGGACCTCCTCGTGGCCGTCCAAAACAACACCGGCGACTATAGCTCTTTCAACTGGAGCGGCCACACGGTCGACAGCATGGTGGCTGTCTACTGGTATCGCGACGCTTCCGCCATTACTCCCTCCGACCCCAACAACGGTTCACCTTCGCACAGCAGAACTAATATTGTTCCCGACGTGCGCTTCGAGGGTGTCTGCGATTTGGGTAGCTGTCTGCCCCCGATGCTGGTCATCGACTCGATTAACACCACCACGGCTTTCCTCACCATTGTTCCCGGCAACGAGGACGACAACTGGGTTGTTGAATACCGCCAGGGCGGCGACACTGTGTGGACTTCCACTCCCGCCTCGGGTCTCACCACCCGCACCATCACCGGCCTGATGGCCTCGACGCTCTATGAGTTCCGCGCCGGTTCGCTCTGCGACGGCGACACCCTCTGGGCCAGCACTATTGAGTCGTACAGCGAGTGCGCTCCCATGGCAGTGCCCTTCACCGAGGACTTCAGCTACGGCATCAGCCCCTGCTGGAAGCACAGCAACACTTCGCTCTACATTAACAGCACCACGCACGACATCTATGTCAGACTTGACAATGCCAACGCCTACCTGAAGACCCCGGTCATTGCCGCTTCGGTCGACACCCTCCAGGTGCGCCTGAACATGTACACCTCCACGACCAGCGCCCAGATTGCCGTGGGTGTGGCTGATGAGGATGGCAACAACATCGAGTGGCTCGACACCGTTGCCGCCCAGTCCACTTCGACATTCAACGAAGAGGTGTTCTTCATCCACAACTACAGTGGCACCACCCTCACCAACCGCCGCATTGTTATCGGCAAGGTGGGTACCAGCGGCTACGGCTACGTCACCACTGCTATTGTTGAGCCTCTGATGCCCTGTCTGCCCATCCGTTACCTCACTGTGGTTGACAGTGCCACCACTGGCAGCAGCCTCACCATCGATTGGGAAGACATCGAGACTGCCGGTACCTGGGCTATCGAGTACGGTGCAGCCGGCTTCACTCCCGGCAGCGGCACGACCGTCACCGTCACGGCTCATCCCGCCACCGTTACCGGCCTCACCAGCTCTACCGCCTACGACTTCTATGTCACTCCCGTCTGCGCCGAAGGCAATGGCGTGACCAACGGTCCTCTCACCGTCGTTACTGCTTATGAGCCTTGCGAAGGCGGCGTGATTGTTGAGAACTACACTGCCAGCCAGACTCAGGGCACTTCGAGCTACTCGCCCATTGGCTACTCGCTCTATAACTACAGCTATGTGCAGACCATCGTTGACTCGGCCAACCTGGCAGAGCTTGCGGGCGGCGACATTGTGACCTTCGCCTTCAATACGAACTCTACTTCCGCCGGTTCTTACTTCACTGGCATGACGGTCTACATGGCCAACGTCAGCGAGTCTGACCTGGCCAGCAGCTTCATCCATCCCGACTCGGCCCACACCTTTGTCGAGGTTATCAGCAACACTTCGTTCAACTACACCGAGACGGGTTGGCAGTACTTCAACCTCACGGTTCCCTTCACATGGGACGGCCACAGCAATCTGCTGGTTGCTGTGAAACGCAACCATGGCAGCTGGACCTCCGGTTCGAGCTTCGTTGCCCACAACCAGGGTGCCAGCAAGTCACGCTATGTCTATCAGGATAGCGGCCCCTATGACATCAACACTGTCACGGATGGTACTGCTACCTCCACCGTTGGTGACATCCGCCTCATCAGCTGCGAGGGCGGTCCTGTGCCTCCCACTTGCGATGCTCCCGTCATCACCGCTGTCACTGCTGAAGAGAACACCGCCACGGTGACCTTCGTTGGCGAAGCTGCCAACTACGAGGCCGCCATCGTTGCCGGTCCTTGGAGCGAGGATGACGCCACGTCGGTGCTTGTCCCCGGCACTGCCGACACCCTCACCAAGACCTTCACCGGCCTCAGCGCTTCGACCAACTACACCATCGGTGTCCGCGCCGTCTGCGATGCCGACAACAAGAGCGAATGGGTCCTGCAGACCATCACCACTTCGGAGCATGCCTGCCAGATTCCCACCACCTTGGCTGTCACCAACATCACCTTCAACGGTGCCACCCTCTCGTGGACTGCCGGCGAATTTGAGACTGAATGGATGGTGAACCTCACCAGCTCACAGAACAATGTGGACACCACCTTCATGACCACCAACAACCCGTTGGCCCTCACTGGTCTGACTCCCAAGGCTCCCTATGCTGTCAAGATCAAGGCCCTCTGCAGCGAGACGCAGGAGAGCGACTGGACGATGGCTGTCAACTTCACCACCGACTCCTGCCGCTCGGTGAACGCCCCGTCGGTCAGCGGCATCACCTCACACAGCGCTGTGATCGTCTGGAGCGCCGGCTACAACAGCAACGGCAGCTACCAGATTGAGTACGGCTTCCGTGGAGTGACCCAGGGCAACGGTACCCGTATCGACGTTACCGGCACCAGCTACACCATCGACGGTCTGCTTGACGATGCAGCTTACGACGTCTATGTGCGTTCGAAGTGCGACGAGGGTATCTACAGTGGTTGGAGCCCCGTGGCCGAGTTCAACACCCTCGAGGCTTCGCCCGACGAGTGCAACGCTCCTGCCAACGTGAATGTCAGCGGTGTCACTGTCAACAGCGCCACCATCACCTGGGACGGCACTGCCAACCAGTATGAGGTTGAGTACGGCACCACCGGCTTCAGCCATGGCGCCGCCCCGTCGCTCATCGCCAACACCAACTCGATTAACCTCACCGGCCTCAGCGCTGCCACTACCTACGATGTCTATGTGCGCGCCCTCTGCGACAACGGCAACGTGTCCAGCTGGAGCGCCGTGAGAACCTTCATGACCGAACAGACCCAGGGCATCGATGAAGTCAACGGCAACAATGTCGCCCTCTACCCGAACCCCGCCACTACCAACGTGACGATTACCGGCATCGAGGGTCAGGCTACCGTGACCATCGTTGACCTCAACGGCCGCGAGGTGAAGAAGGCTGCCATCGACAACGAACACACTACCATCAGCCTTGACGGCATGGCTCAGGGCGCCTACTTCGTCCGCATCGTCGGCGAGCAGACCAACGCCATCCGCAAACTGATTGTCCGCTAGGGACACCCCTAGGTACGCCTAGGACTTCCTAGAACAGAAAGGCTCCCGCCGTCAGGCGGGGGCCTTCTTTTTCAACCCCTTAAGGCCTTTTTTTTGGAAAGTCCCACATAATTCATTTTTTATTCGTATTTTTGCATCACAATTATAATCATTTTTGTTATGTCTGACACACTGGTTATCACCCCGACCTACAACGAGAAAGAGAATATAGAGGCCATCATCCGCAAGGTCTTTTCACTCCCCAAGGAGTTTGATATGCTTATCATTGAAGACAATTCGCCCGACGGCACGGCGGATATCGTCAAGCGCCTGATGCAGGAGTTCCCCAACCGGCTCTTCATTGTGGAGCGCAAGGGCAAGCTGGGCCTCGGCACCGCCTACCTCGACGGTATGCGCTGGGGAGCAGAGCACGGCTATGACTATATGATTGAGATGGATGCCGACTTCAGCCATAACCCCGACGATCTGGTGCGTCTCTACGACGCCTGCTCCACCGGCAAGGGCGACGTGGTGGTGGGCAGCCGCTATGTGGGCGGCAAAATCAGCGTCGTCAACTGGCCTATGGGACGCCTGATGATGAGCTACTATGCCTCGAAATATGTGCGTATGGTGACCGGCATGAAGGTCGCCGACTCCACCGCCGGCTTCGTCTGCTGGAGCCGCCGCGTGCTGGAGAAGATCAAGTTCGACAAGGTGAAGTTCGTCGGCTACGCCTTCCAGATTGAGATGAAGTACACCGCCACGCGGCTAGGCTTCAAGGTCCACGAGGTGCCTATCATCTTCACCGACCGTGTCCTCGGTGTCAGCAAGATGAGCATGAAGATTTTCAAGGAGGCCTTCTTCGGAGTCTTCAACCTGCGCTTTAGAAATTGGAAGAATTATTGATATGAAAAGAATACTTATGACTTTGGCGGTGCTGCTGTGTATGGGCACCGCTTTTTCGCAGGAGAAGCTCCTGCAGTGGGACCAGCTGATGGACCGCAGCCTCTATCCGCAGCGCGAGATACGCTGGTTCAAGTTTTTCCCCGGTACGGACAAGGTGTATTACTACAAGGACACAGCTTATTACGTCTTCGACGGCAAGAAGGAGCGTCCGATGAATGCCAAGGAGGAAGATCTGTTCCATTCGATGGAACTGCCGTTGGCAGAGGGAGATGGCATTGAGATGAATGACGGCAACCTCACAGTGGAGGGCAAGCTGGTGGAGCGTGGCGACGGCTACAATATAGTCCTCGGCGAGAGTGTGCACCGCAACGAGTTCGGCATCGACGGCGGCCTCTTCTGGTCGCCCAAGCGCAGCCGTCTGGCCTTCTACCGCATGGATCAGAGCATGGTGGTGGACTATCCCCTGGTGAACACCAAAGCCCGCGAAGCAGAGCCCAAGCCCATCAAGTACCCCATGGCCGGCATGAAGAGCCACGAGGTGACTGTCGGTGTGTGGGATTTGAATGCCGAGAAGCTTGTATATCTGAACACTCGCAAGGACACTACCGTGCATGAGCGCGAGATGTACCTGACGAATATCGCCTGGAGCCCCGATGAGCAGTATGTCTTCATCGCCAAGGTGAACCGCGAGCAGAACCACATGTGGCTGGAGCAGTACGACGCCGCGACGGGCGCCTTGGTGAAGGTGCTCTTCGAAGAGACCAACCCCCGCTATGTGGAGCCCTGCGAGCCCATGATCTTCACCCCCAAGGGCGACCAATTCCTCTGGTATTCGATGCGCGACGGCTACAAGCACCTGTACCTCTACAACCTCGACGGCACGCTGGTGAAGCAGGTGACCAAGGGCGAGTACGAGGTCGAGGGCTTCATCCAGTTCGACAAGAAGGGCGAGAATATCTTCATCTATGCCAACAAGGACAACCTCGCCGGCCGCGACGCCTACCGTGTAAACCTCAAGAAGGGCACTATGGAATGCCTCACCATGACTGAGAACGGACTGCATGGCACCCACAGCGTGGTGCTCAGCGACAACGGCACCAGCTGGGTCGATGTGTGGAGCAGTGTCAACGTGCCCATGCGGGCCGACTTCCGTGACATCAAACACAAGAACCCCGTCAAAACCTTCTATGAGGCCAAGAACCCCTTGGAGGATTACGCTATGCCTGACGTCACCCTCGGCACCATTAAGGCTGCCGACGGTAAGACTGACCTTTACTACCGTCTCATCACCCCTCCAGGAGTGCTGACAAGTTCATATCTTGATATTAACAAGAAATACCCCACGCTGGTGTATGTCTATGGTGGCCCGCATTCACAGCTCGTCACCGACAGCTGGCTCGGCGGCGGCAACCTCTACTTCTTCTTCCTTGCTCAGCAGGGCTATGTGGTCTTCACCCTCGACAACCGCGGCACCGACAACCGCGGCTTCGAGTTCGAGAGCTGCACGCACCGCCACCTCGGCGAGATTGAGATGGCCGACCAGATGGAGGGTGTCAAGTTCCTCAAGAGCCTGCCCTACGTGGACGAGAACCGCATGGGCGTCGAGGGCTGGAGCTTCGGCGGCTTCATGACCATCACCATGAAGCTGGCGCACCCCGAGGTCTTCAAGGTGGGCTGCGCCGGCGGCCCCGTCATCGACTGGAAGTGGTACGAAATCATGTACGGCGAGCGCTACATGGACACCCCGCAGGAGAACCCCGAGGGCTATGAGAACAACTGTCTGCTCAACAAGGCAAAAGACCTCGAAGGCCGCCTGCTGGTCATCCAGGGCGCCGAAGACAACACCGTGGTGCCGCAGCACAGCACCGAGTTCATCGAGCGCTGCATCAACAACTTCAAGCAGGTGGACTACTTCATGTACCCCCACCACGAGCACAACGTCCGTGGTCCCGAACGCAATCACCTTTACCAAAAGATGTTTGATTATTACGAAACCTTCTTGAAGTAGTTAGAGAAGTTAAGAAGTTAAAGAAGATAAGACAATAGTTATGTTTACTGGTATTATAGAGATGACGGCCAAGGTCGTCAAGATAGAGAAAGAAAACACCAACTATCACTTCACGCTGGAGGTGCCGTTCGGCGACGAGCTGGCCATTGACCAGAGCATGGCGCACGACGGCTGCTGCCTCACGGTGGTGAAGGTGGACAAAGAGAAGAAGCAATATGTGGTCACCGCCATGGATGAGACGATGCTGAAGACCAATCTTGGCACCTGGCAGGTGGGTACCGAAGTCAATGTGGAGCGCTCCATGCGCATGGATGGCCGCTTCGACGGACACATTGTCCAGGGACATGTGGACCAGACGGCTACCTGTACCAAGGTGGTCGACGACAACGGCAGCTGGCGCTTCTATTTCTCATACGACCCCACCCACTCACCTTCCATCACTGTCCCTAAAGGCTCTATCTCTATCAACGGTGTGAGCCTGACGGTGGTCAACAGCGAGCCTGGCATGTTCAGTGTAGCCATCATCCCCTATACCTATAAGGTGACGAATTTCCACAACTTCAAGTCGGGAACTATTGTGAACATCGAGTTCGATGTCTTTGGCAAGTATGTACAGCGTCTGTTGGAGCAGTATCTTGCAGCACAGAAATAAACGATTAGGGCACGGGGTCGTATCCGCTGCCACCCCAAGGATTGCAGCGCAGGATACGCTTCAGAGCCAGCCATCCGCCTTTGAAGGGGCCATACTTTCGTATGGCCTCTTGTGCATATTGCGAGCAGGTGGGCGTATAGCGGCATGCCGGCGGCGTGAGGGGCGAGATGCAGGTGCGATAAAAGGCTATCAGCGCTAGCATAATCCATGACAATGGCTTGAACTTCATATCGTGGCCGTTATGTCTTTCTGTAAAGCTTCCAGCAGTTTGTCCATTTTGTGACCCAGTTGCTCAAAAGTAAGTATCTCGTTGTGAATGTACACCATGGAAAACACGATGCTGATGCCTTGTTTGGAAAGGAACTCGTAGAAGGAGGGTTTCCTTAGCCGGTAGCATTCGCGTGTCAGACGGCGCACACGGTTGCGGTCCACAGCGTGGTGGAACTTCCGTTTAGGGGCGACGATCATCACCTGGCAAGGACCTTCCACTTTCATCCATTGTACACTAAAAGGGAAAGCCATCGATCGGTGACCTTCTGCATAGAGTTGGTCAATCAGCCGACGGCTACATAGATGTTCTTCTTTCTTGAAGGTATAAGCCATCACGCTTTCTTCTTGGTGGCTTTCTTGGCAGGTGCCTTTTTCTCAGTCACCTTCTTGGCAGGCGCTTTCTTTTCGGGAGCTTTTTTAGTTGGAACTTTTTTGGCAGGGGCTTTCTTTTCAGTCACTTTCTTCTCCGGAGCCTTCTTTTCTGTTGCCTTCTTCTCAGGTGCTTTCTTCTCGACCACTTTCTTCTCGGTCACCTTTTTCTCCGGAGCCTTGACCTCCGGGGTCTTGATTTCGGCGGCTTTCTGGGCTTTGGCCTCTTTCAGGGCTTCGGCTTCTTTCCTGGCGCGTTCGGCGGCACGGGCGGCACGGCGGGCGGCAGCCTGGGCCTTCTTTTCTTCCATGCGCTGCTTGTATATCTCCTTATTGGCGATGACAGGCTTGACTTTCTTGGCAGTGGCGATATTGCTCTTGGAGCTATGTTTGCTCGACTCACCCTTGGAGGAAATGATGGTGTCCTGCTCTTTGCCGAGGATATAGTTCTCGAGCGCCATGGCCATCGAGGGGGCCGATTGGGTGGGGGCAGCGATGGTGAGCTTGATGCCCTGTTCCTTCAAGGCGGCATGGGTCGAGGTGCCGAAGGCGGCAATCAGAACGCCAGAGTCCTTGATGTCGGGGAAACTCTTCACCAGGCTTCTCACTCCAATGGGAGAGAAAAGGGCGATTGCATCAAAATCCTTGATATTAAAGTGGGTCAGGTCGCGAGGTGCCGAGGTGTACATAGGCGCCTTGGTGTATTTGAACTTGGCCTTGTCAAGGGCTTTGGTGTATTCTGTCTGTTTCTCGTCAGAGCAGGGGAAGAGGTACCTCTCATCGCGGTGTTTGCTCATCACTTCCAATAGGTCGGAGAAATATTGGGCGCCGAAGAACACCTTGCGCTTGCGGTATTGGATGTAGTTCTGCAAGTAGAGGGCAATGGCCTCGGTAGAACAGAAGTATTTCATTTCCTCGTTGACGGTCTCGCGCAGCTCTTTGAGCATGCGGAAGAAATGGTCTATTGAGTTTTTGCTGTTGAAGATAACGGCGCTGTAGTCCCCTATGTGTATTCTGGTCCTACGGAACTCCGAGGCCGAAATGCCTACGATAGTGAAAAACTTATAAAAAGTGATGTCTACATTGTGTTTGTTGATGAGATTTCGGTAGGGAGATTTCTCCAAATCGGCGGGTTCAGGCTGCGAAATCAGTATTTTTTTAATCTTCATGCTCTGACTATGTATTGTCTCAACGTGTTGTTCTATTGTCCGATAAACCACTTGGTGACGACCAAAACGGGTATCATTTCGACGGTGCAAAGATAGTAAAAAAGATAGAAACTGGAACTATTTGGAATTGTTAAAAAAACTTTTGCCCCTCTGAGGAAGCGTAACAGGAAGGCTATTGCCAGGAAGGTGGCGATGATATAGAGCATGGTTTGCTCCGCCATCGGAAGGTAGTAGAAGGGAAAGAGCATCGCAATGACAACGGTGGCCTCGACTAGGTGGTAGACGTAGTTGCTGGTGATGTAAAGGTCTACAGCCTGTTTGTCTTCGAAAGTGTTGCCAAGCAGACGCAGCAACCTGTTTCGCAGGATGTAGAGCAACGTCATGGCGATTGTGAGCAGCAGGTAGCCGAGGAAGCCCGTTTTGGCCAACGCCATGCTTTGTATGGGCAGACACACCACGCTCACCACCAGTATCCCCATAGGCAGAAGGAGGATGTTGCGGTTAAGGTTACCGTCGCGTATCAGGCGGTCCATGGCGCGGACATCCATAGTAGCTTTCAGCAGGCTGGCTACTGTGATTTTGCGCAGACGGTAGTACAGGCACATCGCCCCCACTAGCAGCAGTAGCACGCCAAATATCCATGTCGGTGCCGAGGGATTCTCGCGTTGTATCAGGGTAGTGTGGCTTGGCTGGAGCGTGTGTGATTGGAACATCGACTGGCGGTATACCGTATCGGGAAGCTCTCGGAGGGGATGGATAGAGTCGAAGGGTATACCAGTATCCACTTCCTGCAAAGGGGGCTCCACGGGCTCCCACTGCCAGAACGGCAGGGCTGTCAAGTCGAGGGTGTCGGTGTTGTATTCTGGCATGGCGGTTAGTTGTTGTTGATGATTAGTTTGACTCCCTGAAAGGTGTTGCTGTCAGAGCCCGTGACGAAGTAGACGCCCGAAGGCAGGGCAGAGACATCCCATTCGCGCACCTCATCCTCATACAAGGTGAAGGCTGCCACATGGCGGCCCAAGGCATCGCTGACTGTTACCGTCAACTGGTGGTCGGCGCTGAGATGCACCAGACGGCTGGCAGGGTTGGGGTATATTGTAAGGTGAGAGGTGAGGGGTGAAAGGTGGATGGGGTCTATTCCTAGGGGAGGGATGCTGCATTCCCATCGACCCGCGCTGTCCCACAGGCTCATCGGGAACTGCACATCGTCAATCCAGATACAGTCACTTCCGGCGCTGTGGTCTGAGTCCTTGATATAGCGCCAACAGAGGGTGTGGTGGCCGGCTGTGAGGACATGACGGTATTCTCTCCAGCCCAAATCACCCCAGTTCTCGGGTAGCCGACGCTCGCCGTCGACCATAAACATCATCTTGTCGTATTGGGGCTCTGTCGAGGCTTTGGACCAGAACTTGAGGGTGTCGCTGTGAGGCAGGGACACCTCGATACATAGGTCGGTCAGCTGGCTATGGCTGATGGCCCCTGAACGGGCACAGTAACGTCCGCTGTGGCTCACGGTGCTGTCGATGACCCATGGCACGCGCGAGTTGTTGCGCCAGGGGCGGGCATCGAAGCCCTCCTCGAAGCCCTCGGTACGGCTGCCGGGTTCAAGGTGGTATTCGTTGTGAGACTGCCAGCGCTGCCAGTGCAGCACGCCTCCGATGCGGAGGTCGCAGAGACTGTCGGGCGTGGTGAAAGGGAGATAGGGACTTTGCGAGGAGAGTGTTGTGCCACCAGGCGCAGCATTGGCAAAGAGTGTCAGCGAGTCGTAGGCGCCTTCTATCTCGCCGTAAAGCAGGTAGGCTCTGCCGGGCAGCAAACGTCGGGCTTCGCTGCCGTCGGGATTGAGCAGCTGGAGGGTCAGGCTGGGGAATTCACCTGACAGGGGGCGGCAGAGCGGGTAGATACAGCGCACACTGTCGCGCCAGACTTGGAGGCTTCCTTGCCACAGCGGTTGCATGCCGATGGCCTCCACGGCCACGGGCAGCACAACCCCCGTTGCTTGTCCGGGCATCAAGGTGTTTATCAGGAGGGTTTGGGGTGTTATCAAAGCGCCGGACAGCGAGTCGTCGGCCGACTGGACGAGCCTCACCTGTAGGCTGTCTAGACGCCTTAAGCCGATGTTCTCCACCGTGCAGCCCACCGTACTGTCTGTTAGCATGATGCTACGCAGTGCCACGCCTTCGGCGATGTTACTGTCTACTGCCATGGTGTCGACACGGGGCCAGAGGGCGCGGCCTGTAGCGGTGAGGATGAGGGGACGGGTGTCGAGCGACTGGCGCAAGGCAATGACCGCATGGCCTGAGCTGTCGATGTTGGCCACGCCGAGCAGCGAGTCGCCCTGCATGGCTGTCACACGGGCGCCGGAGGTCCCAGTCACCTCCAGCAGTAGGCTGCCGTTGACAAGGCCTTCGTCGACAGTCATCTCAATGGGACTTGGAACCCCGATATAAGGCTTCAGCGATGGGTCGCCGAGGAGGCAGTAGATTTCCCAGTAGAATTTGGCATAGGGGGTGCCAAAAGCCGTCACGGCCAGGTTGCCGACCACAAGGAGCTCGCCCATCGTGCTGACAGTGGGGGTGCGCCCAATCAGGCCGTCGAATGCCCCGCGGGCGGTGCTGTCGTAGCTCGGGGTGAGCGAGAGGGGAAACTTGGGCCCCACAGCCCAGTAGTAGTCCTCGTTCCAAAGGGTTGAGTTGGTGGCGCCCACCACGCCCACGGCGCCTCCCTCGGCGAGGCGCAGCAGCTGCTCGCCGAAGCAGTCGCCGCCGAAATTGTTGCTCTTGCAGCAGTTGTTGACATACACCATGGGCTGGTTGCCTTCAGCCGCTTCGACGTTGCCAATGCCTATGGCCGGACGGGTCCAGCCTGTCTCGGTGCAGTGGGCGGTATAGTTCAGCAGACAGGCGCCGAGCCCCAGGTCGCCGATGATGGCGTCACCCAGGCTGTCGGACGCGGGGTTATGGTAGCAGACGGTGTCTATCTCGGGGTGTGCCAGCTTCACCTCGCGTTGAAGGTAGTTTACCTGCCCGTTGGTGGTAATGGGAGCTGTCGATGCGGTCTCTGTACCCGCCACCAGCAGGATACGTTTCAACTGCGCGGTGTCGATGCCATTGAACTGTTCGTAGGCCAGCGTCTTGCGTACCACAGTGTTCAACTCGGCGGTGTCGTTCACCGGCCAGCGTCCCACCAGGGCTTCGGGCAGGTAGTCGCCGCTAAAGTCGCCATAGTAGAGGTCGGTGATATGCATCGTCTCTTCCAGCAGCACGGTGCCGGGGAAGGCCTGTATCTGGTCCACATCGCCCACAATGAGGATGTATTCGGGCGCCAGCTGGGTGGCATCGTCAAACAGGGGGCGTATCAGCGCTTTGACGCTGTCGCACAGGGGAGTGTCGGCATAGCGTTCCACCACCTCGTAGCCCTCCTGCCGTTTCCACTGCACGAAGGCCTGCAAGCCTTCGCGGAACTGCGGTCTCGACACGATGAGGTAGCGGGAAGGCGAGGGACGGGAAGTGTGGGGAGATAGGTGAGAGGTGAGGACTGCTGTGAGTTCGTTGTCAATCAGCAGGTCGCCGGTAACGGGATTGTAGGACATAGGGCGCACCGTCAGGCGGTAGAGCTCATTGCCTCCCATACGGCCCAGGTGCTCCACCTCCAGTTTTTCGCCGTTGCGGTGGAAAGCATCGGTCTCATAGACTTTCTTGTCGGGCTCGTACCCAGGCCAGGGTTGGTCTTTGAGCCATGCCCTGGTGACAGGTGCCAGCGGCTTTTGAGGGTCGATCCACCCCTTGTCGGTCTTTCCGTTGGACTTCACACTGTTCACTTCCAGCGTGCTGCCTTGGGGCAGATGGATAAGGATGCTGGCCGTGGGCAGGTCGGGATGGCCTATTGGGCCGTTGCCCGTGGCCATGCTGTCGCATGCCAGATGGCTGAAGAAAACATCATCATACACCAGTTCCCATTCGGGCAACTGGAAACTGACCATCACTCTTCCTTGGCCGTCAGCGGTGACCTCGAGAGGAGCTTTCCTGCTGCCTTGGGCGAATCCTGTTGAGCAAGACAACATGCACAGCAACAATAGAATATACCGATTCAAGCCCATCTTTTTATTCAATGCTTTCCGCTGCAAAAATACGAAAAAAATCCATTCCCGCATGCTCCCGATAACAACCCTCTTTTCTCCATCCACTAATTTGTTGTCAATCAGCTACCAAAGCCTTACCAACTCCTACTCATCTCCTACCATGGCAGGTGATGATAGAGAAATGTTAAAAAGGAGGTAAGAAGAAGGGAAGAAGATGATAGCCGGAGAGTCTGGGAATGAAGCGGTTGCAAATGTTAAAATTTGGGGCTGGAAAATAAAATTTTGCCGTGTCGGGCATTCTTCGTATTTTTGCAGTTTCAAATGTGATAATGTATGGCAACTGTTAAATGCTCAATCCCTAAGGGTACGCGCGACTTCCTGCCGGTGGAGATGGCGCGCCGCAACTATATTTTCGGCACCATCCGCTCGGTGTTCCGCGCTTTCGCTTTCGAGCCTATCGAGACTCCTTCGCTGGAGAATCTCTCCACGCTGATGGGCAAGTATGGCGAGGAGGGTGACAAGCTGCTCTTCAAGGTGCTCAACAGCGGCGACTTCATGGAGGGTGTCGACTTCAACCAGGACTACCACAAGGTGGCACCGCAGATTTGCGACCGTGGTCTGCGCTACGACCTCACCGTGCCTTTTGCCCGCTTCGTGGTGCAGCACCGCGACCAGATAACCTTCCCCTTCCGCCGCTACCAGTTGCAGCCTGTGTGGCGTGCCGACCGTCCGCAGAAGGGCAGATACAGAGAGTTCTACCAGTGCGATGCCGACATGATAGGCTCTGCCTCGCTGCTCAACGAGTTCGAGCTGGTGCAGATGATCGACATGGTCTTCAGTCGCTTGGGAATCAATGTGACGGTGAAAATCAACAACCGCAAGGTGCTGGCCGGTATCGCCGAAATGATTGGCGCCCCCGACAAGCTGGTGGACATCACCGTGGCCATCGACAAGCTGGACAAGATAGGCCTCGACAATGTGCGCGCCGAGCTTTCGGAACGCGGCCTTTCCGCCGAACAGATTGCGGCCCTCGAACCTGTCTTCTCCCTCGCGGGTACGGCCGACGAGAAGTTGGCCGCCCTTGATGCGATGTTTGCCAATGTTGAGGTTGGGCAGAAGGGCGTGGCAGAGTTGAAGGAACTCTTCGGCATGGTGCAGGCGAGCCGCCTACGCTCCCAGATGGAACTCGACCTCACTCTGGCCCGTGGCCTCAACTACTACACCGGCGCCATTTTCGAGGTCAAGGCCAAAGGCGTGCAGATTGGAAGTATCTGTGGCGGTGGACGCTACGATAACCTCACCGGCATCTTCGGCATGCCCGATGTCAGCGGTGTGGGCATCTCCTTCGGTGCCGACCGCATCTACGACGTGCTCACCGAGCTCGACGCTTTCCCGGCCGACCTCTCACAGTCGGCACAGGTGCTCTTCATTAACTTCGGCCCTGCCGAACAGGCCGCCTGTATCCGTGTGGCCGCACGGCTGCGCGCCGAGGGTATCGCCACGCTCATCTATCCCGAAGCGGCCAAGATGAAGAAACAGATGGAGTTTGCCAACCGCAAGCAGGTGCCCTTCGTGGCTTTCATCGGCGAGAGCGAGATGAAAGACGGTACGGTGACATTGAAGAACATGGCCGACGGCACGCAGACCACCCTGACGGTGGACGAGGCGGTGGCTGCGGTCAGTTCCAAATGCTGAGTTTGGAAAGAAACGAAATATTCTCTTTGACAGAGGATTCGACAAGGACATCAAAGTCCTTGTCGTTTTCTTTGTGGAAAGCCACCTCGACGGGGAGGACATAAAGGGGCAGCCCCTCGGTTTTCCCTCGTAGCCGCATGGCGTCTTTCTCTGTGGTGACGATGATGTTGTTGTTGCCCGACAGGGCACCGAAGGCCTCCTTGATATGAGCGATGTCGCGTGTGTTGAAGTCGTGGTGGTCGGCGAAGGCCAGATGCTGCACCTTGGTGCTGCGACGCAGTTCGCCGAGCATGGGCCCAGGGTGGGCAATGCCTGTGATGCAGAGCACGTTGTCTACACGGCGCAGGTCTATCTGGGCAGTTTTTCCGTCGAGGGTCTGCATGATGCCGTACTTGAGGTAGGAGAAGAATACCTTCTGGTAGTTCTGCAGTCGCAGGTCGTGGACAATGTTGTACCTCTCCACGGGGTTGAGCATGGCAGGACACTTGGTGACGATGACGATGTTGGCGCGGAAGCGGGCTTTCTTGAACTCGCGCAGGTTGCCATAGGGAAGGATATGGTCTTTGAAGTAAGGATGGCTGTACTCCGTCAGCAGGATGTTGATGCTGGGCTTGATGGCGCGGTGCTGGAAGACATCGTCGAGGATGATGAGTTGGGGAGATTGCTCCGGATGCTCTGGTATTTCCGGAGTTTCCGGATTGTCCGGGTTATCCGGAATTTCCGGTTTCTCTATCAATCTCTTCACTCCTTCCACGCGTTTCTCGCAGACGGCCACCTGCACATGGGGGAACTTGCGGGCTATCATGGCGGGCTCGTCGCCGAGTTGCGCGGCGTCGTGGCTGCCGTCGTCAAGGACAAAGCCTTTGCTCTTGCGCTTGTAGCCGCGGCTCAGCATGGCGGTGGGGTATTTGTCGGCCAGCAGCCGCAGGAGGTATTCCACATGCGGGGTCTTGCCGGTACCGCCGGTGGAAAGGTTCCCCACACCGATCGTCGTGATGTGGGGAGCCTCTTGTTTTTTGATGCCGAAGGCATAGAACAGATTCCTAAAACGCACCCCCACCGCGTACCACATGGTCAGCGGGAAGAGGAGATAGGAGATGTTCTTGCGCAGGGACATTTATTTGTTGAAATAGCGGTTCAGCAGTCCTTCGAGTGCTTTGCCGTGGCGTGCCTCGTCACGGGCCATCTCGTGGACGGTGTCGTGGATGGCGTCGAGGTTCAGGGCTTTGGCTGTCTCTT
>LXOW01359520.1_pt1 | contig 22260 bp, 16 predicted proteins | sample 1368591 | NCBI WGS metagenome assembly LXOW01 (sample SAMN04884650, study PRJNA319009) | bovine gut metagenome | isolation source: Cow rumen | host: Bos taurus | place: Italy: Legnaro (PD) | collected 2014-07-09
GAAGGCGATTGCCGAGGCACGTGTCCCTACTGCGAGGCAGAAGTTCGCTACATAGAACAGGAACTATCCAAACGCCAGAGCCTTGGGAAAGCCGTGACGATAGCAGGTATCGCCGTTTCCTCCATGATGATGGGCAGCTGCCACCTCCCACAAACACGCGGAGAAACGGAACAGCCAAAACTGGCCAGTGAAAATTCAGCGCAACAAATTTCAGAAGAAACCACAGGACAAGAAGCACAAAAGCCTGCTCCTGGTCAAGTAGATACTATAGAGATGGTGCTCGGCCTCAGCCCTATAGACACGGCGCCGAACAACTGTACGAAAAAGCCCAAACAAGACCTAATCATAGATGAAGGTTGGGATTGGGAAACAGAAGGCATTATTGAAATTGAAGATCCCGGTGTTGCAGTAGAAGCACACGAATGGTATCCTTCCATTGAAGGCACTCCGGCACAATGGTTGAAATCCCGATTGAGCACCCCGTTGGACTTCCTGTACAATGCGAAATACTACAATGCATACATCGTGCTCATTATCAGCGAAACCGGCGAAGTGAAGGATGTGGTGTTCCAGCCGAAAGAAGAGTCATTGTCTGCCAATGAGCAGGCATTCCGCGCAGAAGCCACCAAAATCCTGAAGGGAATGCCGAAATGGAGAGGCGGCCACACAGCTGCCAGTTACGAAATCCCGCTCCGCGATTTGCGGTAAGGCGTGAATTCCAATCCGGTATAATGATTTTTGTCTATTATATTTTTTTGTCTTTCGCCTTTCTTGCAAACTCAAAGAGCGACTGGGGCAAGTGACAATAGCCGTCAGGATTCTTGTCAAGATAATCTTGGTGATACTCCTCCGCGGTGTAGAAACGTTCCAGAGGCTGCTTCTCGACGGCCAAATGTTGGTCATATTTTTGTTGTTCCATAGCATATACTTTGTCGATTACAGGCACGTCTTCATCGTCCGTGTAATAGATGCCCGTACGGTAGCGGGTCCCCTCGTCGTGTCCCTGCTTGTTCACACTCACAGGGTCGATGGCTTTGAAAAACATCTGCAGCAGGAATTCCAAACTCGCCACCTCGGGATTGTAACGCACACGGACGGTCTCGGCATAGCCCGTCTCGTCGGTATAGACCTCCTTATACGTAGGATTCTCCGTATGTCCATTGGCAAATCCCACTTCGGTTTCCACAACGCCCTCCACTTGCTTGAAGAAGTGTTCTGTTCCCCAGAAACAGCCTCCCGCGAGGTATATGTCTTTCGTTTTTGTGTTCATCGCCTAATATGTTATAAAGTTCATTATCATAGTTCAAAGTTCATTTACTTTAACTCCTTCACCGGAAACTCAAAGTACGTGTCGGGGAAAGGTTCATCCTTCAAAGTGAAGTGCCACCATTCGCTGTCAAGGGCTTTGAAACCGTGTCGCAACATGGCTTCACGCAGGATCTGGCGATTGCGGAACTGCTCCTCGGTAATAGTCCGGCCTGCCGGAGACGGTTTCCCGTAATAAACGCCCGTTTCAGGATTGCCGCCAAAGTCGGGGTGGCTTTCCTCTCCGAACCAGTCGAATGTGCCGCCCATATCGACCTCCTTCTCTGTAGTCATATCAAACAGGGTGAGATCAACGGTGGAACCACGTGTGTGACCGCTCTTCGCCATAATGTACTCTTGCTCAAACAACAAGCTCTTATCCACCTCAGGATAGAAATACTGCCGCATCATCGTGTCGGGAATGTCGGCAGCCCAGCGCACGAAATGGTCAACGGCCATCTGCGGACGGTAGGCGTCATAAATCTTCAACCGGTAACCCATGCGCATCACATCGTCGCTCACGGCTTTCAGACTGTCGGCGGCGCGTTTGGTCATCAGGGCCGTAGGTTGCTGATATCCGTCAATGCGCTGACCCACAAAGTTATAGGTGCTGAAGTAACGAATTTCAAGGATGGCGTCCGGCACCACATCCGTGATGTTCACAAACTGGCTAGCGTCCTCTTCGGGTCTGGTTTCAGGGATTGACAATCCTGCAGTGTGCACTGTCTTCTGAGTGCCAGGTATATCGAAAGTTAGAGTGGCGCCGTCAGTGCGCACATCCAGGGTCACGGGCGCGCCCATCACGAGCGGCAGATTCATTTTCTCGTGACCGGCAGGAAAACCGCAGAGCAAAGGGATGTTGTATGGTTCAATATATTGACGCAGCATCGCCTCCACACTTCTATAACCGAGATCGTCCTCGCAATCGGTAAATCCGCCCAGAACAACACCTTTGCAACGATTTAGTACCCCGTTCATTTTCAAGATGTTGAAAAGACGGTCGATACTATGGTGCGTTTCCTCTACTTCCTCCACAAAAAGGATGATATCGGTATTGCCAACGGCGTCGGCTTGGGTGCCAAGCAGCGGAACAAAGGTGGCCAGATTGCCTCCCACGAGTGTGCCTGTGGCACGTCCAAGGATATTGAGCTCGTTGGCGGGCAGTTCATAGCGCGGCACTTGACCTTTGAGCAAGTCGCGCACAAGCGTGCAGGAGAGGTCCGCACCACCCCGGCCGCCGATATTGCAGCCCATGACACCGTGAATGCCCATCACGCCGGCACTGTTTTCCATATTCAGCAGCGTGGTAATGTCACTATAGCCCACGATCCATTTGGGCGACGAAGCCATCTCCTGCAAGGGCAGTTCCTCCGCCAGATGCAGAGTGCCATAACCGCCACGCATACATACGACAGCCTTGATATCAAGATCATTGAGTGCCCATCGAAGGTCGGCAAGGCGTTCCTCGGCAGTCCCGGCGTAGTGAGTCAGGTGCTTGCGGCCCACATTCGGCCCGATGACCGGTTTAAAACCCCAACTGCGCAACACCTTGGCCGCCTTACGGGTATTTTCCATCGAGCCATAGTACGACGGGGTGATGAGTGCCACCTTGTCACCCGCTTTCAAATAGGCAGGTTCCGTGCATTTGTGGGGATTCTTTGTACCTTGCCCATGGGTATCAACTGGTTGTAAAATAATGAGGCATAGTGCTATGAGAATAAGATGTATCAGAAATTTTCGTCTATTCATGTTTAATCGTTTTAGAGTGCAAAGGTACGAATTATTAGTGAGCCGTGTGCGACAAAAAAAGTATATCAAATTGTCTCATAGCAAAAATATGACACTTCCCATTGGTGGGGTTTTGCCAGTGCAAATATAGAAATATACCCTACGAACCAACTTCCTTACACATTCGTTCTATCAACTCTCCGTGCTGCGGGTAAAGTTTCAGCAACTCGTACTTCTTCGCCAATTCAAAGTTCTCGAAACGGAAGGCCGGACCGACGGCGCAGCCAACGAGAGAGAAACCACGCTTGGAAGGGATGTCGGCGGCGAACCAGTGCTCCGGCTGAATGACAACCTGCATTTCGTCCTGCTCGGAAAGACGGTGGACGGTCAGCGTCCCGCCGGGCTCAATGACATAGATATTGAGCGGCTCTCCGGCATGGAAATACCAGATTTCCACCATATTGTGTAGACGATGGAATGCCGACATTTCGTTGGCTGTCAGCATATAATAGATGGTAGACACAGGCTTTTCTCCCGTTTCGTCGTTGCCAAACAGCTGGCGGTAATAGCCACCTTCCGGATGTGGCTCAAGACCCAGTTTTTGAATGTATTCTGTTGCTCCCATATTTTTTTTTGATCACATACTTTCTTTTCCCACAGAACTCGCAGATTGACGCAGATTATATTGGTTTATCAACGATAAAAGCGAGTCGTTCTGAATTTGTTCGTAATAATCTCTGTCGCTTAATCGGTAAAATGAGGTAAGATGCCGCACACTGTCGCTATCGTATGGCACATAATCCATCTCTTCCTTTATCAAATCAAGCGGTTCGTAAACGGTATAATCAACCTTTCGTATCCGACTCATATCTCCAGTATCGAACAGATATTGTCGCATATCACCAATCATACCCAATCTGTCATCCACAATACCTTTCCGTTCGTAAAAAACAAATATCGATGGACTGCGGAAGCCACCGTTTTCATCGTCAGATACCTTGTAGCCATATATCACGTACTTTCCATCGCTCCACACCTTATAGTCGGCCTTAAATATGGCAACGAGGACGAGAGCTACGCATATTATCACTGCCATGCAGCACACCGACCAATTCCTTATTACATATCCATATAGAATTTTATTTTCATCCTGACGAACGTCTTTGTTGTTCCTAATGGTTAACAGGATAAAATACACTGTTGTGAAAACAGAGGCCGGAATCAATGACCAGTTTTGCATCTGCCACGCCAATCTGTCGCCAATTGGCAGAATAATCCAAGGCACGATGACGATGGCCCAGCACACCAATGCGGAGATGCCGAGGATTCTGCGGATAGTCACGGAATTTGACTTGTGGGATTTTTTCATACCATTGAATCTTTCAGGCGGCAAAAGTAGAAAAAAACGCGATTCGATTTTTTACTAAAAAAATACGAAACCTATAAGTTTCGCATTGGAAATTTTATTACTTTTGTTGCAAATTCTGAAAACTAAAAAATATGACATTTGACAAGACAATCGAGGATGGACGTTTATGGGCTGTCCATTACAATCATGAAAAGGAGGTTGCCTTATGACCCGAGAAGAAGCCATTGAAAGACTGAGTCGCTACCAATCGCAGGAGGATTCCGCTTGGCGTGTGGAAGAAGAACGCATACAGTATGCCAAATCGAAAGGATGGTTGCGATATTCCCGTCGGATTGCCATAAAAGTTGCGTTGGCAATGAAGCAGCAAAACCTTTCCAGACAGGATGTTGCAGATCGTATGGGGTGTTCGCCTCAATATGTTTCACGCCTTCTCAAAGGAGAGGAAAACCTGTCCCTTGAAACAATATGCAAACTGGAAAGTGCGCTGAATGTGGCGATTTTGCAGTATGAATTTATGTGATTACGGAAGACTGTTTGACAGCTCCGCTTACTTGTTCGCCTTCTCCTCGTCGTTGTTATACCACTCCAGATAGGCCTCGGTATAGAGTCTTCCCGATGCGACCAGCTCATCTTTTTTCTCCTTCGGGATGTCGAAATCAATGGCTCTGACACCCAAAGTATCAATATAGACCGTGCGCTGCCAGTCGTCGCTGTGCAGGTGGTCGTTGGTCTGGAAATCGATGAGGGTGTTCACCAGGGCTTTGGTATAGTCAAAGAAGCCTTTGATCTCCTTGAAGTTTTCCTCATGCGTGAGATACATGTCGATGTCTTCCTTGGCATCCAGTCGGAAACCTAATGTCTCCTTGTTGTAAACATACTCGTTTCTGGAGGTGCTTCGCTGCATCCTGAGCCTTTCGTTGATCTTCTCGTAGTACTCCGTACGTCTGGCATTGTTCAGGTCCGCCAGATAGTTCTGCCGGTCGAAGGTCTTGACCGTATAGTTGTCCAGCAGGCCGCCATCCACAAAGACATGCTTGTTGTTATTGCCGCCACGCACTGCTGCGAAGAAGAGCGGAATGGACATGGAGATTCGTGCGGCATCCGCCACCTTCACCGTCTTGGTCTCCTGGTTGCTGGCACTGAATATCTTGGAGAGTCCCGTGGTCAAATCCGCTCCCACGAGATAGAGTTTCCTGTATTTGCCAGTCTCTTCCAATTGCTCAAAAGTTATCTCGCCATTCCCGGTTTTCTTTTCGATCAACTTGGACATCAAGTTTCGGAAGAAGTCGCCCTTATACCAACCATAATTTTTCAAGAGGCGTATAGTGTCGCGCAGGATGCCCTTGGAACTGTCCTTGAAATCCTTGAAATTGAGGCCCTCAAGCACCTGTCTCACCTCTTCCGCGGTGTAGCGCAAGGCCACCATGACCGCCACCATGGCGCCGGCGGAGGTTCCCGCCACGCGTTCAATGTTGTTCAAGATGCCTTCTCGGTCGAGCACTTCCAACGCGCCCACGTATGCGATGCCTTTCACGCCACCGCCTTCAAAAACCAGATTTTTAAAATGATATGCCATATTGTTGTGATTATTTATGTCTAAAACAATGAGAAAATGCTATTCTGCGCTGTCAGAATCAGAGCGCAGAGGGAAAGGAGTATGTTAAGAAGTTTTTCATTATCGTTGGAGTGATGAAAACATTGGGCAAAGATAGGGATTTTTATCACATCCTATTGAAATATTTGTATATTTGCCTCCCATTATTCTGAAAAATACGCTTATGAAAAAATATTTTCTGACCATCGGAATTATATGCTTCGCATGCACGACCTTCGCACAGTCCATTCTGTGGCGCGTCAGCGGACGCGACCTGAAGGCACCCTCCTACCTCTATGGCACCATCCACATACAAGACAGCCGCGTGTTTGCCTTCGACAGTACCGTGTGGCACTGCTTCAACAGCTGCGAGGCCCTCGCCGTGGAAGTGCTACTCGATCAAGTGGACTACTCGACCGTGCTCGAAAAGATGATGCTCCCCAAAGACCAGTCGCTCGCCAAAATGCTCTCCAAGGAGGATTTCGCCCTCCTTGACAGCCTGTGCAAGGCCAAACTGGGTTCGGGGGCACTGTTCCTCCTCAACATGAAACCCTTCTTCCTGTCGAGTGCACTGCAACAGGCCGACCTCCCCAAGGAGATGCCGCTCGCCCTGGACCTATTCTTCCTCCAACAGGCCCGCAACCGCGGAATGTTCTGCTACGGACTCGAGGACTATATGGACCAGATCAAGGCCACAGACGCCATTTCCCTTGACGACCAGCTGAAGATTCTGCGCCAGACACTGCACGATACGAACGATGTGGCCGCCAGCTTCGACAGCCTGGTGCTCGCCTATCTCGCCTTCGATCTGGAAATCATCACCCAGATGCTCGAAGACACCGTCTTGCCCGACAACTTCAGCCGCGTGCTGGTGGAGAAACGCAACAAAACAATGTACAAAGGTTTCCGCAAATTGGCCAAGAAGCAGCGGGTGTTCTGCGCCGTGGGCTGTGCCCACCTGCCCGGCGACAAGGGGTTGATCGGACTGCTGCGCAAGAAGGGATACACCGTGAAGCCCGTGAAGTTCGATTGGAACACTGGCCGTTGAAAGTTTTGATGCTATGAAATAGCAGTTGACCTGTTACTGATGACTATTGAAACACAAGGAATAAAATCCATATTAACTACCCCGCCCTTCGGGCACCCCTTCTGGATTCAGAAGGGGAATCAGTTCTGTGCGGCACCGAAGTGCCACGAGTACAATAAGTACTGTAACAACTTTCTTCTCTAATCTACAATCTATAATCTATCATCTATCATCTATCATCTCTCAACTCTCACCTCCCCTTGCAGCCTGATATCCTGACTGGAACTGCCGAGCATCAGCGTGACTGTGCCCGGTTCCACCACCCAGCGCAAATCAGCGTTCAGGATGGCGAAATCCGACTTTGAGAGCGTCATCGTCACGGTTGTTGTCTCCCCTTTCTTCAAGAACACCTTTTCAAATGCCTTCAATTGGCGTTCCGGGGTTTTGACGGAGGCCTGGTTGTGGCGCATGTAGAGCTGCACGGCCTCAGCACCGTCGTAGTTGCCGGTATTGGTCAATTGAAAGGAAACCTCCAGAGTGGTGTCATTTTTCCAAATAGACTGCATGTTAGAGTACTCGAAAGTAGTATAACTCAGACCGTATCCAAAAGGATAGAGCGGACTGGCAGGCGCGTCGGTATAGTCGCGGCGCACCTCCGTGGTGTTGTAATAGACGGGCAGTTGTCCTACGGAGCGCGGGTACGAGATGGGCAGTTTGCCGGAGGGGTTCACGTCGCCGAAGAGGATGTCGGCAATGGCCCTGCCGCCCTGCGAGCCGGGGTACCAGGCGTTGAGGATGGCGGGCACGTGCGCATCCGCCCACGAGAGGTCGAGCGGGCGGCCCTGGATCATCACTAATACTACGGGGTTGCCCGTGTTATAGAGCGCCTGCAACAGCTCCTCCTGCCGGCCGAGCATGCCGAGGTCGGCACGATCGAACCCCTCGCCCGCGTCCATATCGCTGACGGCGGGACCGGTCACATTGGCGGCGCCCGTCTGCTCGTAGTTGGTGCGGAAGTCGCGGGCGCTGGAGCCGCCCAGCACCGCCACCACCACATCGGCCCCTTCAGCGGCACGCACCGCTTGGGCGATTTCGTTCAGCGAGGTGTCGCGGATATGGCACCCCTGCACATACTCCACCTGCGCGTTGGACAACTTCTCGCGGATGCCCTGCAGCACCGTCACCACGGAGCCTTCCGCCTGCGGAGCGGTGTAATCGCCCAACATATTATAGACATTGTCGGCATTGGGCCCGACAACGACCACCTTTTTCACCTCCTTGGAAAGCGGAAGTGTCTCATTATCATTCTTCAGCAAGATAATGGATTCTTGCGCCATCTTCAGATTCTGACTGTCGTGTAATGTCTTGTCAAAAGGCACATAGGGTTCGTCGAATGTGGCATCAAAGAGGCCGAGTTGGTATTTTTGAATCAGCACATGTTTCACCAATTCATCGATTTGGTTTTCCGTCACCCGACCATTCTTGACCGCTTGTACCAGCGGCTCGCCATAGCAGGAGGCGCCAAGGTCGATATCCACGCCCGCCTTCACGGCTAAAGCCGCGGCCTCGGAGTAGTCGGCGGCGATGCGGGCACTCACCAGCCCGTTGATGGCGTAGAGGTCAGAGATCACCAATCCATCAAAGCCCCAGTCGTGGCGCAGCACATCGCGAAGCAGCCAGGGGTTGCCCGTGCAGGGGATGCCGTCCACATCGTTGTAGGCGGTCATCACCGACCGGATGCCATACTGCCGCAGAGCCATCATAAAGGGGTAAGATAGCACGGAGAACAGCTCGCGTTTGCCCACCTGGGCGGTGTTGCCGTTGTGGCCACCCTCGGAGATGCCATGGGCGGTGAAGTGCTTCAGCGTGGAGATCAAACCATATCCCTGCAAACCGCTGGCATACGCGCCACCCATCAGGCTTGTCAGCACGGGGTCTTCACCGTAGGTCTCCTCCACCCGCGACCAGCGGGGGTCGCGCACGATGTCAAGCACCGGCCCAAAGGCAATGTGGGCGCCCTGGGAATAAAGCTCATTTGCCACGGACCAGCCCGAAAAATTCTCCAGTTTTTTGTTAAAGGTGGAGGCGCGGCCAATGGCGGTGGGCAGCACCGTGGTGCCGATGGCCATGTGTCCGTGCGGGGCCTCCTCAGCAAACAGCAGGGGAATGCCCAAGCGGGTATTTTGGCGGTTCCACAGCTGCATCTCGTTGGTCAGATTATAGGCGGCTTGTGGGGTGAGACCGTTTTGCAGGGTCTTTTGCGTCCAAGGGTCGGCGCGCATCAGTGCCCAAGTGCTGCCCAAGTGTTTCTCTCGGAGTTCCTTTTTGAATTTCTCCGTCAAAACATATTGATTCCCAGTCTTTTCATAATACTCCCATCCCATCGTCATGGCCAACTGACCCACCTTTTCCTCCAAAGTCATTTGGGAGAGCAGGTCTTCCACTCTTTCTTCAACGGTAAGGTTCGGGTTCTCATACGGATCGCATTTCCCGTTGCGGTTCAAATCGTTGTAAGAAAAGTTGGAGGCCGTCTGAAACGCCACGGCAAAGGGTTTGCCTTTCGCACGAACCGATTTCGGCACTGTAACGATGAGCGAATCACCTGAAATCTTGTATTTTACAACAGTGCGGTCGGCCAGCAAAACCATTTTCGATCCCTTGGCGGGCAGGTTGCCGTGCCAGGACACCGTGGCCGGCATCGAGCCTTCGGGGCACACGATGGCGTAAGTGGTCTGTTTGTCCTTCGACGCCGTGAACCAGACATTGCCGTCGTGGTACACAGGCGTGTTGCGTGTATTGTAGATGGCCTCGCCGTTGGCTTTCAACCAGTTGCCGATTTCATTCAGAATCTTCGCCACTTCGGGTTCAATGATGCCTTCGGGGGTAGGGCCCACGCCCAGCAGCAGACTTCCGCCCTTGGCCACCACCTCAACGAGCGTGCTGATAATTGTCTTCGGTGTCTTGAATGTGGCATCTGGCACAAATCCCCAGTCCTTGCTCAGTGGCATGCAGGTCTCCCACGGGTACGGCAGTTGCTTCTCGGGAATCATCTTCTCGGGCGTGCGGTAATTTTCATACTCACCGGTCACGGTGCGGTCCACGATGATGAGACCGGGCTGGTTTTTGCGCGCCATTTTGGCGATGTTATCCATGCCAATGTCTTCTTTCGGAGCACGAACCCAGCCGCCATCCAGCCAAAGAATGTCTATTTTGCCATAATTCGATGTAATCTCATTTATCTGATTGAAAACAAAATCTTTATATCTATCCCAACGATATGGATGATTTTCAATTTTGTAGTTCACATGACGGTCGGGAGTGGCATAACGACTCCACCAATAATCTTGCGAATGCCAGTCGGGTTTGGAAAAATAGGCCCCAATCATCATGTCCTGCTTCCTGAATGCATCAAACACATACTTGGCCACATCGGCTTGGGGATGGTCGGCAAACGGACCTTTCGCCACGGAATAGTCGCTGTACTTGGTGTCAAACATGGCAAAGCCATCGTGGTGCTTGGTGGTGAAGACCACATATTTCATGCCGGCGTTTTTGGCGCAGGAGGCCCACTGGTCTGGATTGAACTGTCTGGGATTGAACTCCTTGTTGAGATTCCAGTACCACTGCTTATAGGCATTGTAGTCCATGGTGCTGTCGCGCGGGATCCAGTCCTCGTCCTCGGAACAAATCGACCACGACTCCACGATGCCGGGCACGGCGTAGAGCCCCCAGTGGATAATCATGCCGAACTTGAGATCCTGCCACTGGTCAAGATGCGCGCGCACATCGGCCTCGCGGGGCGGAAAGTAAGCAGCAGAAAGGTCCAAATAGGGATTGGCAGCCTCCGCATCCTGCGCAAAAGCAGAAAAGGAAACCGCAACGAGCAACAAAAGCCAGTATAGTTTTTTCATATCATTCAATTATGGAAATGCAAAATTACACAAAATACCATAAAATTGTTACCTTTGCAATCTCAATTCTCGCGAAACTCTCAATGTTACCAAGACGCGGCATGCCACGTCTATACAGACAATCCTCTTTCACCCCCTTGTACCTCATTCACCTCATTCACCCCATCTTATGATCAACATCACCACCAAAATACACGACCAGTTCTCCATCGAATTCAAAGTGGGATTCGCGGGGAGTGAGCATGATGCTGAGAGCAATTTCAAGGTCAACTCCTGGATTTTCGTGCCGAATAATCTGGGCATCAATGCGGCCACCTACAGCAAGGAGCAGTTTTACCGCGATGTGAAGTCGAACATCCGCCTCATCACGCCCAACTTTGCCCTTTCGGATTTGGTGGTTGGTGACAAGTCTCCGTTGGCACACGTGAAACAAGCCCTTGACCAGTATCGGAAACAACACAACAGCATCCACGATCTGGAATACGAGGTCAAGATGTTCTGCGCCATCTTCAAAAGCGCCCTGCGCAACGCTACCAACGGGATTCTGAAAGCCGCTGACGTACCGGCTTCTGCACCTGCCGAGATAGTGGATGATATTTCCAGCATCACTGAGGCTTACCGTCAATTGATTCGCGACAATACCGGCGACGATTTTGCGCCCACCGTTCTGCTATATGGCGATGAATACATGAGCCACCTCATCGGTATCCAGGCTGCAAGGTTGCTGCGGTTCATGGAAGCGCATCCTGAAAATGATTTCGGGAATACCCGTCAAAAGTTACAACAACTTATCAAGCAAGAGATTGCATATAAAGAAATGATGGGCTACAGCCACATCACGCCCCACGATGACGTGGCCAACCGCAATCTTGTTTACAAGCACGGCCAGCTTAAAAAATATATTGAAAGTGCGCTTTACCTCAAGAAGGACACCACCAACGACGGCGCCGCCATGAAGGAGATTACCTTCAGCATTGCCGCCGGATTTGCCATGCTGGTGTCCACACTCATCGCCTGGCCATTCCAGAAGTATTTAGGCAGCTACCCGTTCCTTATCTTCATCATCCTGATTGTGGCCTACATGTTCAAGGACCGCATCAAGGATTTTGCGCGCAACCTGTTCGTTCACCGGCTCAAATCGAAGTATTTCGACCACAAGACCACCCTGCATTTCAAAGACGAGAACATCGGCTGGATCAAGGAGGGCATGGATTTCATCAACGATGCCAAAACGCCCGAGCGGGTGCTGGCCATCCGCAACCGGAACAGCCTGGAGGCCGACAATGCCCTGCAGCAAGAGCGTACCATCCTGTACCGCAAACAGGTGCAGATTGACAACCGGAACCTGCGCAACCGCTATGAGTACCGTTTCGACGGCATCCACGACATCATGCGGTTCCACATCCAGCAGTACACGCGCAAGATGGACGACCCTACCCTGCTGGTCGATACACTCACGGAGAATGGCACATTGGAATCGGTGCCCACCTTGCGGGTCTATATCATCCATATTGTGCTGCAATTCATCCACGAAGAAGAAACCGAATACCGCGGTTTCCGCATCACCGCCACCCGCGACGGCATTGTGGCGTGTGAAGAGATGAAATAAATCCGCTTGCGTTTTTTTTGTATTTTCGCGGCCTGTTTTTGAAAAATTAACATCCCGAGAATATGAAAAAACTATCCCTTATCACCTTGTGTCTCTGCTGCTTTGGCCTGCTTTGCGCACAACCCGTCAGCAAGAATGGCGGTCTCTCCGCTGACCAAATCAAGACTCTGCAAAACTCCTACAAGGCCACTGGCGCCGACAAGGCGCTCCGCAACGCCATCGTCACCAACGACATCAACAAGCTGGCGAAGAATTACGACAACAACACCGCCTTCGACGCGCACTTCTCCAACGAGGTGCCCTCCAAAGCCATCACCGACCAAGAGTCATCGGGCCGCTGCTGGATGTTTACCGGCATGAATGTGCTGCGCTCCAAGGCCATCAAACAATACGACCTGCCTTCCGATTTCCAGTTCTCCCAGTGCTACACCTTCTTCTGGGATCAGCTGGAAAAGTCTAACCTCTTCCTGCAGTCCATCTTGGACACCCGCGCCAAGTCCATGGAAGACGAGACCGTGAAATGGCTGTTCCAAAACCCGCTGAGCGACGGTGGCCAGTTCACCGGTGTGGCCAACCTCATCACCAAATACGGCATCATGCCCAAGGACGCCATGCCTGAGACCTACAACAGCAACAACACCTCGCGCATTTCCTCTCTTATCAAACTGAAACTCCGCGAGGATGCACTGGAGTTGCGTGACATGGCCAACAACAAGAGCACCACGGAAAAGATGCTGCAAGACAAGAAGATGGAGATGTTGCAGACCATCTACCGCATGTTGGTATTTGCTTACGGCGAGCCGCCTGCGGAGTTCACCTGGACCCAGCGTAACGCCAAAGGCGAGGTGGTGAGCACCGAAACCTACACCCCGAAGAGCTTCGCCCAGAAGTTTGCCAATGTGGATTTCAACACTTTCTACATGGTGATGAACGACCCGACCCGCGAATACTACAAGGTTTACGAGATTGAATACGACCGCCATGTTTACGATGGTCAAAACTGGAGATTCCTCAATCTGCCCATGAACGAAATCGCCGACATGGCCATCGCTTCCATCAAGGACAGCACCAATATGTACTTCTCCTGCGATGTGGGCAAGTTCCTCGACCGCGACAAAGGCTATCTGGATGTCAACAACTACGACTACGGTTCCCTGTTCGGCACCACGTTCAACATGGACAAAAAACAGCGCATCGCCTCCTACGCCAGCATGTCGTCGCACGCCATGACCCTCTGCGCCGTGGATTTGGACAAGGATGGCAAACCGCTGAAATGGATGGTGGAGAACAGCTGGGGATCCAAATACGGCCACAACGGTTTCCTCATCATGACCAACGAGTGGTTCAACGAGTACATGTTCCGTCTGGTGGTGGAATCCAAGTACATCCCCGCCCAGACGCTTAAACTTTTCAACCAGAAACCTATCATGTTACCCGCTTGGGATCCGTTGTTTGCGCCGGAGGAATAAAAGAGATATACGATTATAGATTATCGATTATCGATTATCGAATATCGATTAGAGAGAAGAGTAAAGAGAATAAATTCATACGAAATGAAAAAGATACTGACTTCCATTCTGATTTGTACATTTGCGATGGCCGGTTTCGCGCAGAAGGCCGATGATATTTGCGGTATTTTCCATTCTGTAGATCCGTTCTCCAAAGAGGGTTCGCAATGCGAGATTTACAAGGCTGCCGATGGCACGTACGAGGCCAAGGTGGTTTGGGTGGAGAACCCGAAAAAGAAACCGCAACTGGGATTGGTTTTCATGACCAAACTGGTTTATGATGCCGAAGCCAAAGAATACAAGAAGGGCAAACTCAAATATCCTGGCAAGCCCGGCACTTATAGCACTTATATCCGTATGTCGGCAGACAAGAACACCCTGCACATGCGCGGCTACCTCGGTGCCTCGTTCCTCGGCAAGACCGTGGACTGGCACAGAGAAAGTAAAGTGAGGGTGCAGAAGTAAAGGGAATAGACAGGAACTGGTTCACGGGGAATAGTACATTTTCTGCTTAATATTGATCAAAAGAATGGTTTTATGAAAAGAATAAGACGTTGTGTTTTGTTTGTCTTGTTCATGTTAGCTCTAACGGGAGCTAATGCTCAAGAAAATGTAGTAACCATATTTGATCCATTGGAATTTGTGAAATCTAAATCCCAACCATGTTCAGCAGCTTTGTATAAAGTTGAGCTGAAGGGCCAATTAACATATGTCACAATTAAATTAGTCCCTACTTGTAATTGGAAATACTTGATTTATTACACAAGCCCTGAAACATATGTTATATCGGGAGATGCAAAGTTGCCATTGTTGGGTGCGCTAGGAAAGAATGGCACATTTCATTCTTGTACCTATAACGATGGATGGGGATGGAACAAGGTAAAAAAAGGACATAGTTATTTTTATACACTAGTTTTTAGTGGAAGAATCCCCGGGGGACGCACAACATTTTCTTTGGTTGATGAAGCAATTTCAGGAAGAGGTTTTGGATTTCAAAATTACCGAATAAACAATCCACCATACACCATCAAAGATGAAAATTTCTGTAAGGAAATTATTGACAAAAACAATGATGGAATTTGTGGGATATATGAAGAAATTGGTGGTTCCCTATCCAAAATTGCGTGTATTAAAATCGATAATGAATATGAATTGATCTATTTTGGAGAAAAGAACACTGTATCTTGGTGGTTTCCTGGAGATTTAAAAGCAAAATTAGAAGTAAGTTCAACTCCCGGTATTTTTAAAGCGACATGGGTCAATAGAGATAAAACCATTGATCCCAATGCCTATATTTTGTCAGACGGTCCTTTTTTCAAATGTTATACAATAGCAAAACCTCACGAATTTACTTTTTTAAAGATGTATCCAAAGTATTCGGAATCTTTTATCGGCAAGGAAAAATGTAGTGGAACAGGTTTTGCTTTAAAAGACGGATATTTGGTCACCAATCATCATGTAATAGATGGCGCAAAAACAATTACAATTCAAGGTGTAAACGGTGATTATACACATACATATTCTGCAAAAGTTATTGCGTCAGACAAGAACAATGATTTAGCGCTACTGCGAATAGACGACTCTCTATTTTCTGGATTTGACTCTTTACCATATGGTATAAAGACTTCAACATCGGAAGTAGGTGAAGAAATATCCGTATTAGGTTATCCATTAATACCCACTATGGGTAGTGAGATTAAGTTGACAACGGGTGTAATTAGTTCTAAAACAGGATTTCAAGGCGATATATCTTGTTACCAAATATCTGCGCCTGTTCAACCAGGAAATAGTGGAGGGCCTGTGTTTGACAGTAAAGGTAATTTGATAGGGATTATTAGATCCAAACATCTAGATGCTGATAATGTGGGTTATGCCATCAAAACATCATATTTGAAATTATTGGTTGATAGTTGTGCGCCGGACACTATCATGCCAATATCTGATAACACTTATCCGCTATCTTTACCCGAAAATGTAAAGCGGATAAAGAATTTTGTGTTTATCATCAATTGTTCAAAATGAAATTTCTCCGTTTCGCGGCAACACAAATCATGCTTCGATAAAAATGTGTACTACGTCGCGAAACAAAAAAATCAATGATTTTGTATTGCAACTTGCATGTGCAAACAATAGAAATTTTGCTATTTTTGCACCGTGAAAACCATTCAAAATGAAATATACAGAATTACATAGACGGTTTATCCGTGCCGGATGGAGATTTGACCATGCTGTTGGAAGTCACTATTTTTATGTGAAAGATACGCAAATAACTGAACCCATACCTTATCATGGCGCTCATGAAATCCCCAAAGGCCTTGCAAACAAAATTTTAAAACGTTATGGGATATGATACAAAAATGAAGGAGATTGTTATGGAAAAGATCATTATGATAATAGAGAAATCAAAAGACCACTTTGGTGCCTATTCTGAAAATTGTGAAGGCATCTATGCGGCCGGAGATTCCATAGAGGCTGTAAAAACGGATACGGTAGAGGCCATTCGGCTTTTGAAAGAAACCAAACCAAAAGAACAATGGCCTTGTCTTCTTAAAGACAATTATACCATAGAATGGAAGATTGATGTGCCTTCGTTCCTTGAATATTACTCTCGATACATGTCACTATCGGGCATGGAGAGAATGACTGGCATTAACCAAAAACAACTATCCAATTACCTCAACCACAGAGCAAAACCCCGTAAAAATCAAATAGAGCGAATTCGGAACGGAATCCACCGTTTTGCTGAAGAACTTTTGAGCATTACGCTATAGGCGCGCAGTAATTAAAACCTTTCTGTCACTCAAATACGAAGTGATTATAATGCCCTCAGCACCAACACGGTTCTTGAGGGCATATATATTTTCAGACAACGCCTTCCCGACGTATCCATTGCGTGATACTCCATCGTTTCATCCACATTTCCAAAACCATTGAAATCGGGCGAATCGCTGTTCAACACAATGCGGTATTTGGACTTAATACAGGGAATCTCATAATCCTCCACCGACTGGAACGGATGGAAGTTATAGACAAACAGGCACTCGCCCCTGCGATAGGCTAATATCTTGGCGTCATTATCTTCCCACACTTTCTCCGGTAGGAAGTCCAAAAGATGTTCTTTCTCCACCAGATGGATCATGGCCTCATCGAAACGGTTGAGGCCAGCATATTGAAGCAGGTTGTCATCAGCCAGGTTCCACTGTCTGCGGGCGTGCTGGCACGACCAGCCATTGCCCTCGCGGGGAAAATCGATCCACTCGGGATGGCCGAACTCGTTGCCCATGAAATTGAGATAGCCTCCGGAGGCCAGCGTCAACGTTACCAGCCGGATCATCTTGTGCAGGGCCACGCCCCGCGCCACATCCAAATCGGGCGTCAGCACCGACATATTGGTGTACATCTTGCTATCCACCATCCTGAAAATCAAAGTCTTGTCCCCTACCATCGCCTGATCGTGGCACTCCACATAGCTGATAGTCTGCTCCTCGTTGCGCTTGTCGGTCATGCGGAAATAGATGTCACCCATGCCCCACTGCTCGTCGGACTGGGTTTTCAGCGTCTTCACCCAATAGTCGGCAATGCCCATGGACATGCGATAATCAAAGCCGATGCCACCCTTCTTGGTTGTAAACGCCATGCCGGGCATACCGCTCACATCCTCCGCAATGGTGAAAGCCTTAGGATTCACGGCACGCACCAAGTTGTTGGCCAGCGTCAGGTAGGTAACCGCATCTTCATCCACATTGTCGTCAAAATATTGGGCATAATCCACAAAATCCACGCCCAAGCCATGGTTCCAATAGCACATGCTGGTCACGCCATCAAAACGGAAACCGTCGAAATGGAATTCCTGCAGCCAGTATTTCAAGTTGGAAAGCAAGTACAGAATCGTTTCCGTCTTGCCGTAATCGAAACAGCGGGAGTCCCATACGGGATGCTGCCCCTTTTCTCCATGATGAAAATAGAGATGGTCGGATCCGTCGAACTGGCTAAGGCCCTCTTTCACATTGGAAACGGAATGCGAGTGTACGACATCGAGAATCACGGAGATGCCCATCTCATGCGCCGCGTCAATCAGCTCTTTCAACTCCTCCGGCGTGCCGAAGCGGGACGATGGCGCAAAGAAATTGGAGACCTGATAGCCGAAGGAGCCGTAATAGGGATGCTCCTGGATGGCCATCATCTGTATCGTGTTGTAACCCAACTTCTTGATACGCGGCAAAACAGTCTCTTTAAATTCCCAATAGGTTGAAATTTTCGCTTCTTGGGAAGACATGCCGATATGTGCCTCATACACCAACGGATGATCGGGCTTGCCGGGACCTGCATTTTTCCACACATACGGCTCGGGTTCCCACACCTGCGCGCAGAACACCTTGGTGGTCTCGTCCTGCACCACGCGCGTGACGTATGCGGGCAAGCGCTCGTCGGCGCCTCCGTGCCACACCATCCAGAGCTTGTAGAGCATCTCGTGCTTCAAAGCAAAGTCGGGCAGTTCAATCTCCCAGTCGCCGTTGCCGATGGGATGCAGGGCAAACTCGGGCTTTATCTCCCAGCGGGAAAAATCGCCATAGATGTACAACTCTTTGGCATTTGGGGCCTTCTCGCGGAACACCCAGCCGTTCGGGGTTTTGTGCAGTCCGTAATAGAGATGCGCATTGGCCACATCTGCCAGCGAGCGTTTACCATCCGTAAACTCCAGTTCACGGAGCACGGCGCGTTCGTGGCGCTTTTGCAGCACCGCCGCGTAGGGCTTCAGGTAAGGGTCCACCTTGACCAGTTCGGGAAGTTCTTTTACAGCCATTATTTATCCGAAAAAATAAAGTTTCTGTCCACATTCCACTCCGCCAGCATCTCTCTAAGCTGCTTGATCTGTTTCTTGTCGCTGATGACGGAGCGGTTGATTTTCAGGTGGCGCGTAATCATCATCTTGCCGCCTACCTGTTTGTGTTCTATGATCACGTAGCCGAAATCGTACGATTTCTCGAAAGCAAAGTCCTTGGTCACCCAACGTGCTCCGGCGGGCAGCGCCACCGTATAGGAGTAGCTCTCGTCGGTGGGCGTCACGGCCACCGGGTGGGTACGGTTGGGAGAGATGGAAGCGGCGCGCAGATTGCAGCCGTAGCGGCCGTCCGAGATGCGCACCTGGCCATAGCCGTTGCTGAGTTTCTCCGCCTTCGCAGACACGGCCGTGCCAGAAGTCAGGTACGTGCGTGCCCGCGGCGAGTTGACCTCCGAAGAACGCACCGTGCGATCGGCTTTATAGCCACCGCCATCGGCAGAAACTGCAAAATCAGCTTCCATCACAATCTTGATGGGCTGCACGCTCCAATCGGCCACCTCGTCGGTAAAGGCGATGAACTTGTCACCGGCCTTGCGGGCATCAAGGGCCACCTTGCCGGCATCCACCGCCGACACATAGCTGACCTTGCCGTCCACCATGACCCTGACGGCGCTTTCGGGATCGGTGAGCAGACTGTTGTAGCACACGCCGATGACCGCCCGGAATCCAGCTTCCTGCAACATGGCCTGCAACAGCAGATTCTTCTCGAAACTGTTGCCGCAATTGGTATTCCATACCGTAGCCGGCGAGGCTACCAGGTAATTCATGTAGCGCAGCGGCACCTTGTTCTCGCGGATGTTGGTCCGCACGTAGTCGCGGATGGCCAGCACTTGCTCCATGGCAGGTTTGGAAGCATCCACCAACTCGCTGACCGCCGAAGCGAACGGCCTTTCACGGCTCACCAAGGCGTTTTGCGAAGACATGTGCATCAGAAATTCACTGGGACCGCCAATGGTGGTGAATTGGATGTATGGGAGGTAATCTTCTGGAAGATATGCCTCACCATTATCCGGCTGCAAATTGAAAAACACCCAAGATTTTCCGGTTCCTCCATCAATCTTGGATTCCTCTTTCTGTCCACCCCTGGCATTCAGAATAGCATAAAGATGTCTTCCCTCCGGAATTGACACTGTCACTTTATATTGTTCAACTGGTTCATTCTCATACAAATCAACTCTCCCCATCAGCTCCTGCATAAACGGCTGCATGGTATGGATGGTGTAGTCAAGCACTATCGTGGCGTCGTATTCCAATGCCGTGTGCGTGACCACCATCTCGCGGATGCCGTTGAACCGCTGGCAGTTCTCGCAGGCGTACGGGAGACTGGGATTGAACGCGTTGGCAGGCGTCTGCACCTTACTACCATCCTTGCGGATAGTGTATGCCTCGTTTATGGTAAGCGTCTGATATTCGGGATTATACCAGATAGAAGTCTCTCCGTATGTATCAAATGCCGACTTTGAGAAGAGCTGCAACTCTTTCCTGAAATGATAATCCATGCTTCCGTCCGCATTCAGCGTATAGGATTTGGAAATCAAGTGATAAGTGGCATCGTACTTGGGACCGGCGAAGGCTGCCATACCGAAAACGAGGAGATACGTGAGGAATGTTATGTTTTTCATAAATTGGTGAATGATGTAAAAGGGGTAAAGGGGGTGAATGGGGAATGAGGAATGGGGAATGGGGTTTATAATTTGAACTATAAACTTTAAACCTGAAACTATAAATCATCTATTGAGTATCACTGGTGTGTCCATGTAGAATTGTTGGTTCTGGACGGCTTGGCGGAAGGCGGGCCAGTCGGCGGCCTCATACACGCGCTTGCCGAGGCGGATGTTTTCCTTGAACTCTATTTTGGAGTTTTCAAGTTTGTAATTGCCCTGGAAGGAAACAACCTCGCCCTGCAAGTTTCGGTCGTTGGGCACCTTGGCAGAGGTATAGCCCGTGGGCACCGTCATCGTTTCCGAAATCTGCACCAGTCGCGAGCAGCGGTCTTTGAAAGGATACTCACGTTTCTCCTGCGACACATCATAGCGCAGGTGCGGCATCGTGAACTTATAAAAGCCTTTGGCCAGGAACGGCGTAACCACCAGTTCCTTATCGCTCACCGTGGCATAGTTGGGGATAGCAAACTTATAGGTGATTTTTACTGGATGATCCAGATAGGTATCTTCATCGGTGTGCTTCACTGATTTCAGCACGGCGTTGGGATATAGCCTGTAAAGCTGATATTCGAGATTATCCTGCCACTCTAAGCGGTTGCCTCTGAAGACACCGCGTACGGAACGGTCGGACTGCCCTTCGGCGGTAATGGTCACCGTGCCGGTGAGCGTCCCTTTCTTATCCACTTTGGTTTTTGCCTCCATGCGGATGTAGTGGTTCTCGGCCCTGGACACGGGAGTAAGACCAAGTTTCGCGCCCTGGGGCAGGCCCATCAGGTAGTTCTGTTGCTGTTCCGCGCTGGACCAGAGCTCGCGCACNNTCGCACTTGTGCAGCGTAAAGCCCTCGCCCTCTCCCATCGAGATGCCGGAGTAGCGCATATTGTCGGCCACCCAGTGTGTCAAAATGGAGATACTGTCGTTCTCCGTCTTGGCTTTTTTCAGCAATTCGTTCACTTTCTGTTTCACCTCATTGGTGGGCACAAAGCTGCCATAGTCCTCATTTACACCATAAAACCATGTGGACTTGGCCTCCCAGTTTTGTGCGGTGGAAAGCAGTAATTTGGTCTGGATATCGTTGTTGGCCAATGTATTAGCAGGCACGCCGATGGGAAAATAGTTTTTCTGAGTGAAGGTATAGATGGTGCGATTGGCATCCGCACGAGTATCCACCTTCAGCGTACCGTGATAGACAGCATAGCGCAGGTTCTTGGTAGTAAGCACACTTACGCGATACACCTTCTCCATCACAGGCTGGTCGCTCCAGAAGGGTACGATGTCATAGAAATGTCCGCGCATCGGCGGGATGTACTTCGCATCAGGGTCGTCGCCCTGGAGCAAAGCGTAGGTAAAGCCTTTTTTGTACGTGGTTACCTCCACGGCGTCGCCGGGCTCAAGGCGGCCGAGGGCAACCATCTTCTGGCGCGCGCCCCAGTATATCATGTAGGCCGGTGCGGGATAGTCGAGCACCGGAGCATCGAGCGTATCCACATCGCCATTTTTGCGGTACACGACCACGGAGCGGATCTCGACGAAGGCGGACAGCGGGTCGTAGTCCATCTTCACGGTGTTGAAATCGCGCCCGCCGGCCAGCGTGAGAATCTTATAGAGCTTGTGGCCATACACATGGCTGAGGCCGCTCTCTTCCATCAGCACATCAGTGCTGTCGAAAACGGTCACGATGTCGTAGTTGTTAAACTGCGAGTC
>LXOW01253127.1_pt1 | contig 22241 bp, 17 predicted proteins | sample 1368591 | NCBI WGS metagenome assembly LXOW01 (sample SAMN04884650, study PRJNA319009) | bovine gut metagenome | isolation source: Cow rumen | host: Bos taurus | place: Italy: Legnaro (PD) | collected 2014-07-09
AGATCGTTTCACGGTAACATCTACAGCCTTCGCAAGGTTTGTTCCTAAGATGCACAGTAGCATCAAGGATAACAGGAATAGTAGTTTTTGTTTCATGTTAGTAAATTTTATTGTTGTTGTTGAAATAATATCTGGCATGTATGCTGCTTTGTTTCGCGGTCGTAGTTGATGCCTACGAGTATCAGCCTGTCGGCGTGCTGCCTTATCTTCTCCGGATATTGCCGGCGTCTGATCTGATCGATGGCGGCATCGGCATCTTTGTTTACCTTCAGCTCTATTACGATGGCCGGCGAGTCAACGTTTTTGCGCGGCAGGAGCACGATGTCGGCAAATCCCTTGCCCGTAGGCAGCTCGCGATGCATCACGTAGTCGTTCCGGGCATAATAGTAGGCAATGCTGAGTACGCAGGCCAGGGATTTCTCGTTGTTGTAGCTTAGGATGCTGGTATTCTCNNATAGTAGGCAATGCTGAGTACGCAGGCCAGGGAGTTCTCGTTGTTGTAACTCAGTATGCTGGTGTTCTCGTCGTGTGCTGCCTCTATGCCCTTTGCCACTGCCTCGGCATCTCCGTCGAGGGTGTCGCGCAGCAATTGCTCCGACTTCTGCAAGGCATCCACCACGGGCTTCCAGTTGTTGGCCTTCACGGCATTCACCATCTCGCCCGCCACCTCGCGGTTAGGTATCCAGCATTCATCCCTGCGCCAGTCATAGCTGAGGTGTCCCAGATGAATGAGTACCGTCAGCACATCGTCCTTGCTGCTAATCTCATTCATGTCGTTGCCGAAGCCGGTAGGATCCACCTTTATACGCTCGCCTGCCAGCATTTTGATGGCATCATCTTTCAAGCCCTCGTAGTTCATCTGTATGTAGTCGGCCACAGAGTCGAAAGCACTGGTCGAGGCCCAGTAGCTGCGGCAGCGACGGCTCCTTATGGCCTGCATCACGCTGTTGGGGTTGAAGATTGAAACCTCATCGCCTATCTGATAACCGTCGTACCATTTCTCCAGTTCATCAAAATCCATATTGTGCTTGCTGGCCAGTGCCTTTACCTCGTCTTTGGTGAAGCCGAAGGAAGAGGCCATGCCGCCGGGTTCCACCACAGAATACTCTATGAAGTTGTTGAGAGCCGACTGAGTGTTGTATTTCTTTATGGGCAGTATGCCCGTCATATAAACCCCGGCGAAGACGAGTTTTCCGCTGATGCTTTTGAACATGCGACGGAGCCAGTTGACGTAGTTGTCCATAGCCCGTGTCTCGGGTCTGAACTCACGGCAGATGGCATCCCACTCGTCGATGATGAAGACGAACCTCTCCCCTATGACTTCGTAGATGCGCATTAGCAGGTCCATCAGGTCGTCACCCTCCTGAGCCGGAACCTGCGGGTATGCTTTGCCAATGTCTTGCCTCAGTGCCGCATCGACATACGTCACAATGTCGCCGTCATGATAGCGGGTGGTGAAGTCCGTCAAGTCAAGATAGATGACGGGATATTTGTTCAGGTGCTGCTCAAAGGACGGGTCACCGGCAATCTTCAGGTCGGCAAAGAGGCTGCGCGAGTCACACGTCCTGTCGTAGTATGCTGCCAGCATAGCCGCTGCCACCGACTTGCCGAAGCGACGGCTGCGCGAGACACACGAGTAGCTGCGCTCCGTGAAGAGAGTGCCGTTTACCACGGCTATCAGCCCGGACTTATCGACATATTCACTATTGCGGGCGCGTCTGAATGCTTCATTGCCTATGTTGAGATACCTACCCATGCTTAGCTATTAGTCCATCACACTTTATTTATACACGCATGCGCGAATAAAGATATACCGTTGCAAAGTTACGAATAATTTGTTGAACTCCAAAAAGTTTGAGGCATTTTTTTTATCCAACCCCGAAATTCGCGGAATATTACGGCGAAATTCGCGGGTTTAGAGAAGACAACAAGTACAACTTTGAGAATTCTTTTCACCCATCGTGGCATCCTGCATTGTCTTTGTTGTCATAGTTGTCTCCCTTTACTTCCGAAGCTGTCCGAAGCCAGGGACGTGGGCGTCCCGCCCGCGAAACTATATTCGATAATATGCCTATGGCATCGGCTGCGCAACGGGTGGTAGGGACGCCCACGTCCCTGGCCTCCTGAACTTATTGTCAAACTGGAAAAGAAAAATGCAAGCACTTTTTCTTGCATATCTCAAAACTTAATCGTACCTTTGCACACAAATTATGAATTACGTGCACATCTTTATAATAAGGAAATCACACTATAACTGTAATATGAGACATATATATTCATTGCCGATGCTCTTGCTCCTGCTGCCGCTCATCACGGCCTGCACGGGCAAAAAGTTTCATCTTGAGGGTAACATCACCGATGCGAAGGACTCCCTGCTCTACCTGGAGCACATGAGCCTGGACGGTCCTGTAGCCATTGATTCTGTAAAGCTGCCCGATGACGGTGCCTTCTCCTTCAGCGAAGAGGCCGGCGAGGCGCCGGAGTTCTACCGTCTGCGCATCGCAAGCAGTATCATCAACCTCTCCATCGACTCCACCGAGACGGTGACCGTGAAAGCCTCTTACCCCACGATGGCAAGCCAGTATGAGGTGAAGGGCAGCGACAACTGTCAGAAGATCAAGGAACTGTCAATCATGCAGATGCAGCTGCTGAGCCGCGCCATTGCCGTCAACCACGACGAGAGGTTAGGCGTAAGGCAGGTGGAAGACTCTGTGCAGGTCCTCGTAGACCAATATAAAGAGGTGGTGCGCAACAACTACATCTTCAAGGAGCCACAGAAGGCATATTCGTACTTCGCCCTGTTCCAGGCCCTTGGCAACCGGCTCATCTTCAACCCCAGGGAGTCGGACATGGACATACGCACCTTTGCCGCAGTAGCAACGGCATGGGACACCTACTATCCCGGTGCGGTGCGCGGAGAGAACCTCCATAACATCGCCATCGAGGGACTGAAGGTGTTGCGTGCCAATACGAATCGCCGCAACGGGCCTGCCATCGACCTCGACAAGCTGGAGGTGACAGGCGTCATCGATGTTCCGCTGCTCGACAACAAGGGTGTGAAGCGCTCGCTGAGAGAGCTCAACGGCAAGGTGGTGCTGCTCGACTTCCATGCCTTCTCCATGAGTGGCTCTACGGAGCGCATCATGATGCTGCGCGACCTCTATAATAAGTACCACGCACAGGGACTGGAGATATACCAGGTGTCGGTAGATCCTGACGAGCACTTCTGGAAGACGCAGACCGCGGCCCTGCCCTGGATTAACGTCTACGACCCCAACGGGCCTTCGTCAACATACCTGCAGCGATATAACGTGCAGCAGATACCTACGTTCTTCCTCATAGACCGCAACAACACGCTCTATAAGCGCGACATTCAGATGAAAGACCCAGGGGCGGAGATAGAGAAACTGCTGAAGTAGTTAACAGTTATTAGTTACGAGTTACTAGCGAAACTAATGGTCAATGGTCAATGTTCAATAAAAACGAAAAACTTCCTTCGGTAATACTCTTCGACTTCGGGGCGGTATTGGTAGGACTCGACAAGCAGCGGTGCATCAATGCGCTGCAGCAGGTGGGGCTCGACAATATCGCGAGCTATGTTGATGAGCATCGCTCAGAAGACCTCTTCCACAGGCTTGAACTGGGCGGGAGCACCGAAGAGTTCTGCCACGAGGCCCGCGAGAGGAGCAACGGCAACCCCACCGATGCCGAGGTGGCATGGGCCTGGGAGCAGCTGCTCACGGGAGTGCCCCTGCAGAAGCTGCAGCGCATCAGGCAGCTGAGACAGCGCGGATATCGCACCGCCGTGCTCTCAAACACCAACTGGATACACTGGAATCAGGCGCTAAGGGATTTCTTCTCCATCGAAGGCCTGACCATCGACGACTATTTCGACCACGTCTTCCTGTCGTGCGACCTCCGCATGGTGAAGCCAGACCCCAGAATCTATGAGGCCGTAGCCGACACGATGCAATGCCGCTTCGACGAGATACTCTTCATCGACGACTCCGCAAGAAACTGTGAAGGGGCACGCAGCAAAGGCATACACACCTACCACGACCCTACGGGCAACGACTGGATAGGGCTCACCGCCACCGATGAGGGCATCATGAAGATGATGCAGGGAAACACCGCCCAGCCTTCGGCATGCATCATAGGTAACTTCGACGGCGTGCATCTGGGACACCGGCACATCATCAACAGGCTGAAGGAGATAGGGCAGGAGCGCAACCTGCATACCATCGCCGTGACATTCAACACTCATCCACGGGCGCTCTTCGACAGTTCGTTCACGCCCAGCTACCTCACAACGATAGAGGAGAAGACCGCGCTGCTGAGGGAAAGCGGCATCGACGAGGTGCGCGTCATCCCCTTCACAAGGGAGTTTGCAGGCACTACGGCCCGCGACTTTATGAAGTACTCTCTGCGCGATGAAATGGGCGTAAAAGTGCTGCTGCTGGGTTATGACAACCGCTTCGGCAAACGCAACATGGACGAGGACTTCCATGCCTACGAGCAATACGGGAAGGAATTCGGCATAGAGGTGTTGCTGGCAGAGGCCGTCGACGTAGAGGAGCAAGGCGAGAATGTCAGGGTGTCATCGTCACACATACGCCACCTTATAGCCGAAGGCCGCATGGAGGAGGCCACACAATGCCTGGGACGTCACTTCTGTGTCAGCGGCACCGTGGTTCACGGACACGAAGAAGGGCGCCGCATGGGGTTCCCCACTGCCAACATCATGCCCCAGCCAACGAAGCTGCTGCCTCCCAACGGGGCCTACGAGACGATGGTGACGGTGGAAGGCAGCGATGCCGCACCTATGCAGGCAATGACAAACATTGGCTACAGACCTACCTTTAAGGACGAGAAAGCCATCACAATAGAGACAAATATCTTCGATTTCACCGGGGATTTATACGATAAGGACATCACCATAGCCTTCGTGCGCAAGATACGCGACGAACAGGCTTTCCCCTCAACCGAAGCCCTCAGGCAACAACTGATAAAAGACAGGGAAGAGGTGAGGGGCTTTGAGCTTTGAGCTTTAAGCTTTGAGCTTTGAGCTTTGATTTGAGCTTTGAGCTTTAAGCTTTGAGCTTTAAGCTTTGAGCTTTGAACTTTAAGCTTTGAGCTTTAAACTTTGAGATTTAAGCTTTGATGTGAGACGTTAACTTTCAATTTTCAATTTTCAACTTTCAATTTACTAAGCATGATAAAGGCACTACTATATCTGGCCTGCTTTCTGGCAGCACAGGTCACATCGGCATTCATCGTACAGGTGATAGTAAGGATATTCTTCCCCCACCTGACCTCAGACAACACTACGATATTACTCGCCTCCACCGCCCTGGGGGCTGTAATTCTCATAGCGCTGTTCCTCGCCATGCGCTGGTGCACCGTCAGCAGGAACTACATCCGCACACGTCCGTGGGGATTCCTTTCATGGTGTGTGCTGCTCGCATTAGGAATGGTGATACCGCTGACATGGGTGGAAGAGCATCTGCCGGACTTCATGCAGGTGAACATCATCACCAAGGAGATGGCAGGCATGCTGAGGTCGTCCGAAGGGTACTTCGTTATCTGCATGCTCGCACCGCTCATGGAGGAGATACTCTTCCGCGGAGCCATGATACCCGCGCTGATGAAGTGGCGTGAGAAGAAAGACAGTCCCGCCAAGGCGCGATGGATGGCAATAGGCATCTCAACCGTGTTCTTTGCACTGGCCCACGCCAACCCCGCACAGATACCCCACGCACTCATTGCTGGAACGCTCTTAGGATGGCTCTACACCAAGACCCACAGCATAGTGCCTGGTCTGATAATACACTGGATAAACAACTCTGCGGCTTACGCCATAGCCAACATGTTCCCAACGCTGCCCATCGACGCAAAGCTGGCAGACTACTTCAACGGAAACCAGTGGGGCGTGCTGCAGGCTGTAATAGCATCGCTGCTCATCGCTGCACCGTCGCTCTACCAGCTTATTATCAGGCACAACAGCCCTGACTACAACCTAAACAAACGATAACCCCGCCAATGAAGACTTTTGAAGAACTGGGTGTATGCTCAGACATCTGCCGCGCCATTGAGGAACTGGGCTTTGAACATCCCATGCCCATACAGGAGACCGTCATACCCCTGCTCAACTCATACGACAGGGGTACGGACATCATAGCCCTTGCACAGACGGGCACAGGAAAGACGGCAGCCTTCGGACTGCCACTGCTGCAGATGGTGGAGCCCCATCCGCCCATAGGAGGGCCTCGAGGGGCACAGACACAGGCCATAGTGCTGTCGCCAACAAGAGAGCTGTGCCTTCAGATTGCCGATGACCTGCGCGACTTCTCCAAGTATATGAAGGCCATCAACATCGTGGCGGTGTACGGCGGCACCAGCATCCGCGACCAGATTAGCGCCCTGCGTCACGGGGCACAGATTATCGTGGCCACACCAGGACGACTGATAGACCTCATGGAACGGGGCAAGGTTGATCTCAGCATGGTCAACAAGATAGTGCTCGATGAGGCCGACGAGATGCTCAACATGGGTTTCTCCGACAGTATCAACACCATCTTCGAGGCCATACCCGATGACAGGCAGGTGCTGCTCTTCTCGGCCACGATGAGCAAGGAGGTGGAGAAAGTGGCAAAGAGCTATCTGCGCGACTACCGCGAGGTGGTGGTAGGGTCGCGCAATGAGGGCGCGGAACACGTGAACCATATCTATTATATGGTGAATGCCAAGGACAAATACCTGGCTCTGAAGCGCATCGTGGACTATTTCCCACGCATCTACGGCATCGTCTTCTGCCGCACAAAGGTGGAGACGCAGGAAGTGGCCGACAAACTCATCAAGGACGGCTATAATGCCGAAGCGCTGCACGGCGACCTCTCGCAGCAGCAGCGTGACCTGACGATGCAGAAGTTCAGGCAGCACCTGACGCAGCTGCTCGTGGCCACCGACGTGGCGGCACGAGGACTGGACGTTGACGACCTCACGCATGTCATCAACTACGCCATGCCCGACGATACCGAGTCGTACACACACCGCTCAGGCCGAACGGGCCGTGCAGGGAAGAAGGGCACGTCAATCGCCATCATCCATTCACGCGAACGCCATAAGATACGCGATGTGGAGAAGGCCATCGGCAAGTCGTTCAATGCCGGCAAGCTGCCCACTCCGCAGGAGATATGCACCAAGCAGCTCTTCCGCGCCATTGACGAGATAGAGAAGACTGACGTCATCGACGAGCAGATAGAGCCCTTCATGACCGAGATACGCCGGCACTTCGAGTATGTGGACAAGGAGGACATACTGAAGAAGGTGGTCAGCCGAGAGTTCGGGCGCTTCCTGGCATACTATGCCAATGCCCCCGAGATAGAAGAGGTGAAGGAAGGGAGAAGGAAAAGGGATGACGGAAGAAGGGATGACGGCTCCGTTGACTGGGGTAGCAAGAAACCTCGTGAGGGTGTGCAGAAGGGTTACTCCCGCCTGTTCATCAACCTTGGCAAGAACGACGGTTTCTACCCGGGCGAGGTGATGCAGTTTATCAACCGCAACACGCATGGGGCACGTCAGCAGGTAGGACACATAGACCTCATGCCGTCATTCTGCACCATCGAGGTGCCTGAGCGCGATGCGAAGAAACTGATACGCGCCCTGAACGGAGCCTTCTACCACAATAAGAAGGTGTTGTGCAAATTCGACGGAGGCAAGACAAAGGGCGGTAGCCACAGCCCGCAGCAGCCGATAGAGGAGGGTAGTGCACGCCGCAAGCCTAAGAAGTCGAAGAAATAAGTATGGAGCCCACCATAATGCTGCGACATAACACTGTGGGCATCAGGAACACCAAAAGAGCGACATGCAAACGGCTTACTTTGGAAATATAGCATGGTATAGGCAGATGATTCTCAACGGGGGCATCAGCTGCTTAGAGCGCCATGAACGCTGGCAGAAACAGACCGAGCGCAACCGCTGCCATATCGTGACGGCCAACGGTACGCAATGCCTCACGGTGCCCGTGACGGTGCCGCAGAGCCACTGCACCACTGACGACGTACTCATCTCCGACCACGGAAACTGGCAGCACCTGCATTGGAATGCGCTATGCTCAGCATACGGCACGTCACCGTTCTTCGAATTCTATGCCGACGACATAAGGCCGTTCTTTGAAGGCAGATGGGAGAAGCTCTTCGACTTTAACCTCGATATTACCACAAAAATGCTCCATCTCATCGGCATTTCCGATACCCTCGTTGAAGAGCCGCAGCAGCAGTATTACCAGACCTTCCAGCGCCGGCACGGCTTTATAGGAGGTATGTCGATACTGGATCTGCTCTTCAACGAAGGACCTGAAGCCATCAAGTATATATGATATGAATAGAATACAAGATCAGACATTCGGGGGGGAGCGTCCTCTGTTTGAGTCGCACCATCTGGAACTCGTCAATGTCACTATATTGGCGGGTGAGTCGGGGCTGAAAGAGTGCTCGGACATCATCTGCCGTCATTGTCATTTTGAAGGGAAATACCCTCTGTGGCATGTTGACGGTTCGCTGATAGAGGACTGCCATTTCGCTCCGCAGTCGCGCTCAGCGATATGGTACAGCAAGGATATGACCATGAGGCGCTGCACCATTGACGCCCCGAAGTTCTTCAGGGAGATGAGCGGCCTCGTACTTCACGATGTCACCATCAATGATGCCGACGAGACGTTCTGGGGCATCAACGGTCTGGAGATGAAGAATGTGGTGCTGCATGGCGGCACCTACCCCCTCATGCATTGCAGTAACGTAAAGATTGACGGCCTCGAAACCGACAGCAACTATATCTGTCAGTACTGCAGGAATGTGGAGATACGCAATGCGAAGATCAATACCAAGGACTCTTTCTGGGAGGTGGAGGATGTGACGGTCTATGACTCTGAGCTGCACGGCGAATACCTTGGCTGGCATTCAAAGAACCTGCGTCTTGTCAACTGCCACATCAGCGGTGAGCAGCCGTTGTGCTATGCTGAGAACGTAGTACTTGAGAACTGCACCTTTGATGCTGCCTGCGACAGGGCATTTGAATACTCCAGTGTCAAGGCCGACATCCGCGGACATATCAGTGGCATAAAGAACCCTGCTACAGGACATATTATTGCCGATTCCATCGGGGAAATTATCATCGACGAGAATATCAAGGCTCCTGCTGACTGCATCATTGAGACAAGGGCGTAGAGCACCTAATAAAAAACATCAGCGTGGTGATAACTTGCCGTTACCGCCACGCTGACGTTTGTAATAGACTCTATAGAATTTATAGAACCCTCTTTTATTCTTTTTTCTTTATTAGGTTGTCCAATTTGATGTACCCCATTTTGGTACGCTCAAGTCCCTGGGTACAACAAATTGAACACCCTACTTCCACAATTTGAATTACTTGATATTATCTACCATGCGGAAGAGCCTGTTCCAGCGTACTCCGTCTGCGAGTCCGCTGCGGTCAGGGTCGCTCGACCACCAGATGAATATCGGCTTACCCACGATATGGTCCTCAGGTACGAAGCCCCAGTAGCGTGAGTCGGCGCTGTTGTGGCGGTTGTCACCCTGCATCCAGTAGTAGTCCATCTTGAAGGTATACTCCTTCGCCTCCTTGCCGTTGATGAGAATCTTGCCATCATCGGTCACGGTGAGGTCGTTGCCTTCATACACCCTGATAGGACGCTCATAGATAGGCAGGTTCTCCAATGTAAGCTTGACAGACTTGCCCTTGGCAGGAATCCATACCGGACCGTAGTTGTCGCGGGTCCAGCCATAGCGTGCATTGAGGGGATAGATGTCGCCGACGGTCTTGGAGGTGTTGAGCGAGACGCTCTTCACCAGGTCCTTACGTGAGAGCATCGCCTTGTAGGCCTTTTGCGTCAGTGGCATATAGCCGTACTGGTTCAGCTGCACAAGGTCCTCCTGCGTGATGCCGTTCTCCTTGATAAACTCCTCTGGAAGGCGTTCGTTCAGCTTCACGATGTATGTATACTGCACATTGTCGGGCTCCTTGTTTGGTTTGCCGTCAAGATATACGATGCGGTCTTTTATCTGCAGCGTCTGTCCTGGCAGGCCCACGCAGCGCTTCACGTAGTTCTCCCTGCGGTCAGCGGGGCGCGACATGAGCACTCCATATTCGTTAGGCTGGCTGAGGAGATAGGTGCGGCCAGCATTATATACCGTCTCGTAGTACTTGCGCAGCTGCAGCGGAGAGAGCGAATCGGGGTTGATGTTCAGGCCGTTCTTCTCCAGTATCAGCGTGCCATAGCCATAGCACATCTGATAGTAGTCCTGTGGCTGCCACTGTGGTTCGCTGACCACGGTGTCGCCGGCAGGAAAGTTGAACACTACGATGTCGTTGACCTGCACCTTTCCAAATCCTGGTGCACGACGATAGTCCCACTGTGGCCATTCTATGTATGACTTAGTGTTGATGACCGGCATGGTGTGCTGTGTCAGCGGCATGGATAATGGCGTCTGCGGTATGCGCGGACCATAGCTCACCTTCGATACGAACAGATAGTCACCCGTCAGCAGCGATTTCTCAAGAGAGCTGGAAGGGATGACATAGTTCTGGAAGAAGAAGAGGTTGATGAAGTATACGGCAACGAGTGCGAATACCAATGCATCCACCCACGACATTATCATGCGCATGGGGTTCTCAAGGTCTTTCCACCAGTCCCAGCGTATCTTACGCGAGATGTATGCATCGTAGATGAACGGTATTACGATGAGTCCCAGCCAGCTCTTCAGCCACCAGAGGAACAGCAGGTATAGTGCCAGGACGATGATGAACTTCGTCCATTGCACCTTCATGTTTGGTTGATTCTTTACTTTCATTACGTTCTCCGTTGCTACGGTCAGAAGTTGAACATGTCATCAATGGTGAGCAGTCCCGTGTGCTGCGCGGTATATTCGGCAGCGAGGACTGCACCCAGTGCGAAGCCCTGACGTGTGTGGGCGCTATGGGTGATGGTGATGAAGTCGGCAGGAGAGTCGTAGGTCACGGTGTGAATGCCCGGCACCTCGCCCTGGCGTATGTCGTCAATGCGCAGTATCTCGGGTGCTGTCTCGTGCAGCGCCCACTTCTCCTTGCGCTCCAGGCGTTCCACAATCTGGTCGGCAAGGGTGATGGCCGTGCCCGATGGTGCATCGAGTTTATGCACATGGTGGGTCTCAACCATGTTGACATCATACTGTGGGAAGCCATTCATGATTTTTGCAAGATACTTGTTGACAGCCGAGAAGATGGCTACGCCTACTGAGAAGTTGGAGGCCCAGAAGAGGGTCTTGCCTTCATTCTGACATGCGTTGCGCACCTCGTCGCCGTGGTCTTTGAGCCAAGCCGTAGTGCCGCTGACAACCTTCACGCCNNGGAGAGTCGAAGTCCTGCTGGTTGTCGATATCGATGATGCTTACTATTTCGTGGCCACGGGCAATGGCTATCTGCTCTATCATCTTGCCCATCTTGCCATAGCCTATAAGTGCTATCTTCATTGTCGTTTCTTGGTTATGGTTTAACGTTGTCGCGTTATTTCGTTATCACGTTATTTCGTTATCACGTTATAACGGTTTATTTTTCTGAATATGCCGCTGCTTCGGCTGCTGCGATGATGTCCTCCCTCGACTGCTCCTCTGCCGTGAGGTCGTCAAGGGTCAGCGCATCCACCGTCTGTTCAGCCTCGGCCACTCGCTGTGCCTGCATGGTGTGCATGCGGCTCTGAGGTGCGCTTTCCGATGTGATATCCTCGCCTCTGCCCTGTGATGCGGCAGGGGTCTCTGACGGGTTCTTCAGCACTATGTCGTTCTCGGCCTCCACATCCGGGGCAGCCACTGCCGGCGATTCTTCCATCTGTGTGCGGGCTGACTTGGCAGCGAAGATGCTGTCCTGGAACGCCATGTCGTTGCGCAGCTTCTTCAGCGTCTGCTCTGAGGCCAGCTGCTGCGCTTCCTTCTTCGAGAAACCCTCGGCAGTACAGCCGTCAACGCCTTCCAATACAGTGGTATACACAAACTTAGGTGAGCCGTTCCTGTCCTGAGTCTGGTCTTCCAGACGATACTCCAGTTTGATGCGGTTCTTCTGCGACCATTCCAGTATCTTCGACTTGAAATTGACCTCTTTGTAGGCCACCCTGTCGATGTCGAGGAACTTTTCCATCACCTTGTCTTTCCAAAACTTCATACATGCATCATAGCCATGGTCCAGGTAGAGTGCCCCCACGATAGCCTCAAAGGCATTGCCGCCCATGTAGTTGTTGTGTGAGGCAGAGCGTCCTGAGGCCATGATGAGCCTTGTCAGTCCCATCTCCTTGGCCAGCTTGCCCAGAGTCTCGCGCTGCACCAGTTTGGAGCGTGTATTGGTGAGGAAGCCCTCTGGCTTGCCGGGATAACGCTGGTATACCAGGTCGCCCACTACGGCATCAAGGATAGCATCGCCCAGGAACTCCAGACGCTCGTTGTTCAGCTGTTTGCCCAAGCCTCCCTTATTGTTCTGGTCCTGGTATTTGCTGCTGTTCCGGCGTCCCTTGCGGCCTCCACGGCCATTGCGAACGTTGCCGTCGTCGCCTGCATCCTTGTCCTTGCGCGCTGCCTTGCCCCTCTTGCCTTCGAGTACGGCCAGCTCCTGAGCTGTAGCTCTGTGCCCCAGACTCTTATGCATCAGGGCCACCTTATAATATGTTATCTTATGCGGAAGGATGCCAAGGATGTCGTATAAAGCCAAATAAAGCTCCTTTTCCTTGCGGAAGGGAAGCTTTATTCGTTCGATAATATTACTCAGCATACTTCTTGAAGATGACGCATGCGTTGTGTCCTCCAAAGCCGAAGGTGTTGCTGAGGGCTGCTCTTACCTCCCTCTTCTGCGCCTTGTTGAATGTGAAGTTCATGTTATAGTCAATCTCCGGATCCTCGTCGCCCTCCTCATGGTTGATGGTAGGAGGCACGATGTCTTCCTGTACTGACTTGACACACGCCATAGCCTCCAGTGCTCCGGCAGCACCGAGGAGGTGTCCTGTCATCGACTTCGTGGAAGAGATGTTGAGCTTATAGGCCCACTCTCCGAAGAGCTCCTTGATGGCCTTGGCTTCAGAGATGTCGCCAACGGGTGTTGACGTACCGTGAACATTGATATAGTCGATATCCTCGGGCTTCATGCCTGCATCGACAAGGGCCTCCGACATCACGATTTTTGCTCCCAGTCCTTCGGGGTGTGACGCGGTGATATGGTGTGCATCGGCACTCATGCCGGCTCCTACCATCTCGCAGTATATCTTTGCACCGCGTGCCTTGGCGTGCTCCAGCTCCTCCAGTATGAGGCATGCAGCACCCTCGCCCATGACGAATCCGTCGCGTGAAGCGCTGAAAGGACGGCTGGCCTTCTGTGGCTCATCGTTGCGGGTAGAGAGGGCATGCATGGAGTTGAAGCCTCCCAGACCTGGGTCGGTGATGACGGCCTCGGCCCCGCCGCTGACGATGACGTTAGCCTTACCGAGACGGATGAGGTTGAAGGCATCAGCCAGGGCGTTAGAAGATGAGGCACAGGCACTTGTCGTGGCATAGTTAGGACCATGGAAGCCATACTTGATGGAGATGTTTCCTGGTGCTATGTCGCCAATCATCTTTGGTATGAAGAAAGGTCCCCACTTTGGGGCATCCTTGTGTGCAGCGAAATATTCTATCTCTTCCTGCATGGTACGCAGTCCGCCGATACCGACGCCGAAGATGACGCCAACGCGGTTCTTGTCTATCGTCTCAAGGTCCATCTGAGAGTCTTCTATTGCCATCGTAGCGCTTGCCATGGCAAATTGGCAGAACTTGTCCATCTTACGGGCCTCCTTGCGATCTATCCACTGAGAGGGATCGAAGTCTTTTACCTCACATGCGAAGTGCGTCTTATAGGGTGTTGCATCAAACTGTTTGATGTTATCAGCGCCGCTGACACCAGCAAGCAGATTCTTCCACGTTTCTTCGGCAGTGAGTCCGAGGGGACTAACGGCACCAAGTCCTGTTACTACTACTCTTTTTAATTCCATAAAAATGTTTCGGGGTTCATTGATGTGGCTATGCTGCTACGGCAGGAAAGGCCTTCTATAGCGCATAGCCTGTTATAGGTGGGCTCTATTAATTCCCACTTAGAGTTTAACATTGATGGGTATTCTTCCTTTTCGGCTGCTTTTTGTTTTTATGCGTGAAATCTTGTCAAGTCTCATCGGTCATGTAGCCCGCTACGCCTTTGTTTGCAAAGGCACAGAAGTATTATCTTCTGCTCAAAGAAGGCTAAGCCTTTCTTTTCCGCTGGCCGCAGGCGCTCTTCAACTTACAATCTGTCACTGCCTAAATTACAAAAATCAGCACGAGCGAATTAATAGCACCCACCTATAAAAACAAAAGAAAGGTGATGGTTCGGTGATCATTTCACCCTACCATCACCTTTTTATCATACGTCGATTACGCATGCAAGAAATAACATTCTTTACTTGCCGGCATTCTCGATGTAAGCGATAGCATCGCCTACGGTCTGTATCTTCTCGGCCTCTGAGTCAGGAATCTGCACGTCAAACTCCTTCTCAAGCTCCATGATGAGCTCTACAGTGTCAAGAGAGTCAGCACCCAGGTCATTTGTGAAGCTTGCTTCTGGCTTTACTTCTGCTGCGTCTACACCCAGCTTGTCAACAATAATCTCTGTTACTTTTGATTGAATTTCAGACATAATGATAGTTTTTTAATTTTTAATTTGTTGTCTATTTCTGTTATCTGTATGGCCTCGGGAAACTGGTGCTTTTCCCTACCGCCTGTGGGTCATTTTTTTGAATTCGGGTGCAAAATTACTTATTTAATTCCGAACTACCAAATATTTTGTACGAAAAAGCACCTAATTATGCACATTCTACTGTGTTTTGTGCATGTTTGTTGCCGCATATCAAGCAGTTAAACCCTATTTCAGATGCTCCAAGGCGCATTTTACTATGTCGCTGTGTTCGTTCACAATCTTATAATATTCCGTCATAGTCCACAGGTCCCTTGCCATCAACGCCTTCAATTGCAGCTTCAGCTCCTTGGTCGTCTGCTGCAGCTCGGCATCGTCTTTGGGTTCTATGCCTTTCTTCTTGCCCTCGGCATAGATTTCGTCTATCAGACTCTGCGGGGTCTCATAGTTTCTTCTGAAGGCCTCCAGACCCATCTTTGACTCGGCAGCGCCGCCCTGTGGTGTGGCTCCCGTTACTCCTTCTGCGGCTGTCTCGCTTTGTGGGTTGGCTTCTTTGCCATACTGCTTGAGGAGTGCCTTGCGGTTTTTCTCGGCATATCTCAGGTTGGCATTGATGACGACGCTCTTTGCCGAGAGTTCCCTGTGGAATTTGGTATAGCGTGTGGTGTCGAGTGGCACGAAGAAGTCGGGCATCACGCCACCGCCGCCGTAGATGGTGCGGTGCTTCTTCAGCGTCTCATATTTCAGTGAGTCGGCAAAGTGTATGCTGTCGGCATTGGTAAACTCCCCATGCTTGTAGCGGTTTGCGATGTCCATAGCATAGTCCTTGTTCTTGCCTTTCTCGTACGGTTTCTGTATGCAGCGTCCCGAGGGGGTGTAGTAGTGTGCTACGGTGAGACGTATCATAGAGCCGTCGGGCAGGTCCACGGGTCTCTGCACCAGTCCCTTGCCGAAGGTTCTGCGGCCTATGATGGTGCCGCGGTCCTGATCCTGTATGGCACCGCTGACAATCTCTGCTGCTGAGGCCGAATACTCGTTGACGAGCACAACGATGCGTCCGTCGCGGAATTTGCCGTTGCCCCTGGCGCGGAATTCCTGACGCTTGGCAGAGCGGCCCTCGGTATATACGAGCAGGTCATCCTCGTCAAGTATCTCATTGAGCAATGCGGCAGCAGCCTGAAGGTAGCCTCCGCCATTATCCTCCAGGTCGAGGATGAGGTCTTTCATCCCTTCAGCCTTCAGTTTGTCGAGGGCTCCAAGGAATTCCTCATGTGTGGTGGCACCGAAGGATGACAGTTTTATATATCCCACGCCGGGACGTATCATGTAGTATGCCTCCACGGTGTTGAGAGGTATCTTGTCGCGCACCACGGTGAAATAGACTATGTCCTTGATGCCGTTTCTCTTCACGCCAATCTTCACCTTTGTGCCCTTGGGGCCGCGCAGGCGACGCATGATTTCCTCCTTCGACATCTTTACGCCGGCTATGGCGGTGTCGTTGACCGACACGAAGCGGTCGCCGGCCAGGATGCCCACCTTCTCCGATGGTCCGTCGTTGATGGTCTGTATGACGAGCAGCGTGTCGTCGAGCACGTTGAACTGCACGCCCACGCCCTCGAAGTTGCCCTGCAGCGGTTCGTTGAGAGCCTTCACTTCCTTGGGCGTAGCGTATGAAGAATGTGGGTCGAGTTTCTCTATCATGCCCTTGATGGCATCCTCAACCAGCTTCTTGTCGTCTACGCTGTCCACATACAGCTGTTTTGTGGCCATGATGGCTATGAGCATTTTCTGCAGCGTTGCGTCAGCAGCCTTCTTCTCGCCCTGTGCCATTGCCGATGTGCTCATCAGGAGCAGCATGGCAAGTAATGTGATGATATTTCGTTTTGTTGTCATATCTGTGTGAAGGGGGCCGCGCCTTCCCCCACATTATTAATGTTACGCGCGCGTATGAATTGCAATGGCCATGTCTCGTGAGTTCCGTGTCTCACTGAACATGGCCACTGTGTGCGTCAAGCCTTTCCCAAGGATCGCGCAGATATTGTAGGTTAGTTATGTTCCTTCACTATCTGTTCTTGCCTTTTAAGAAGCATTAACGATGCAAAGTTAACACTTTATCTGCTAATAGGCAATAGTTCGCTAACTTGAGATATGTCATTTCGACTGTGTTTTAACATCGCTTAACGGGTAGACGTTTGCCGGTTAAGTTCCGTTAACACTTTTCCTGCGATTTTGTGTGCGCGCACAACACACACATCACAGTCATTGCACAGCCTATTTCACTATCTTCTTGCCCTGATAGATGAGCACGCCTCGGGTGCCTGGGGCTACTGGCTGGCCCATCAGGTTGTAGTAAACGTCGCTCTGCTGCACAGCACCATTGTCTTTGTTGACACTGACGATGCCTGTGCTGCCGTCGCCGTAAGTCACCTTCATGAGGAAGCAAAGTTGCTCACCGCTGTTCTTGAAGCTGAAAGATGTAACGGGAGCAAAGGTGAATGCGGCCACGTCGGGGGCGGCAGGGTCGCGAGAGACGAGCATCGTCACGCCCTCGCCGTTGGCAGAATACTTCTGGTCGCTGATGGTTGCCCAGAAGCTTGGACGGAAACCTGTGCCGGGATACTTATCATAGTCGAGCTTCTCTTCCTTGATGTTGACGTAAGAGTAGAACGTTACGCCTATGGCCTTCTTGCCTTCAGGAGCATAGAAGATATTCTCCGCACCGTTCGACAGTTTTATTGATGTGTACTTCTCGTCGTCAAGGGTGATGCTGGTGCCGTTCGACCATGTCTTCTCAGAATTGTTCAGCACGGCGTATGCGCCGTCCTCGAAGGTTATCGTGGAGAGTCCGCTGGCATTGGTATCCACGCTGCCGTCCATGAAGTAATAGAGCTTTGCTGAACCCTCGCTGCTCTGCCGCTGCACGGTAGGGATGTTGGCCATGATATACTGTGGGTCGTTGCCCAGCGTGGCACCGGCACCCTCTGCTCCTGTCAGGTGGCCAGGCACATCGGCTGCTGCCATCAGAGTATACTGATAAGGCACCGTCACCGCCTGGCCTAATGATGCTACTACGAAGTTGTTGTAGCGGGAGGTGAGGCTGGAGCCGTTATAATTGCCCGTTAGAGGATTTTTCACTCCAGGCGCTGCGAAGTTACCCTCCACCAGGGCCTTACAATTTTCATTGATGGTCATGCCGGCGCTATTGTCTGGGCAGTTGTGGTAATTATTTAAGAGGTGTACGTAGCAGTCGCCGCACTGTGGCAGACGTCTTACGCAGCCCTCGCCCCACATATTGCGTGCAAAGGTGAGGTGGAGTATCATCTGTCCATCAGCCCAGCCGCAGCCGCAGGTGTAGGCATGTGAATAGCTGCGAGAGGTGTAGTAGAAGTGGTTGTAGGTGTATGTGGACCAGTCGCATACCTTGCTGTCCAGGGCGCCGTCTTGAGAATCTACCAGCGTGCAGTGGTCTATCCAGATGTTCTTGCCCTGATTGGTGATGAGGTCGGAGCCGTCGATGTCCACCGAACCGGGACCGATGAGCGAGAGGTTACGGATGATGATGTTCTGTGAGGTGTTCTCGATGTGGAAGATGCCGCTCTTGTTGGGGAGGGCATATACGCCGGTCTTCTGATGCTGCAGTTCCATCATGGCCTTCATGGTGTAGAAGGCGCGCTCGTCCACCGACTCCTTGTATGTGCCGTCAGGCAGCGTGCCGGAAATCTGCTTCGTGCTGCTCAGTCCTTCCAGGTTCTGCTGTTTAAGATATGCTATGTCAGCATCGGTAAGGTAGAACTTCGTACAGAGACGTGCATTGTTGATGCCGATGATGGTTTTGTTCTTCACCGACGTGAGCTTCATGTTCTGCTCAATGGTGAAATCGCCGTTGGAACCGTCAAGAATGATGATGTCGTTCTTCGCAATGGCAGACTTGATTTGGTTGTCGTCGTTCTGGCCGCCGCCCAGAGCCCTCAGCGTCACAGTCTTAGCATCGGAGAAGTTACCGCCGCTGAGGGTGAAGGCCGTACCGGCCTCGTCGGAGCAGGTAGCCCAGCCAATAGGGCCGATGTTGTTGCCTGCCAACAGCGGCAGCGAAGCCACCATGCAGGCAAGGGTAAGTAAAGATTTCTTCATTGTGAGTATCATTTTGAGTTAGTTGTTTATATAGTTTCCGTCTCCATTATTTTGCAAAAATACTACTTTTTTTCCAAACACCAACACACAACACGGCATTTTTCAGTTTAATTCACAAAAAATACCCCTATTTCCCCCAAAATATCCTCCATCCCGAAAAATCTTAGTACCTTTGCATCTGTTAATCTGATAATTGGCTTACGCCGCCCCGCTCTCAATGCTTCTTAAAAAGCATGCCCGTTGTTAATTTGTTAATTCGTTAATTTGTTAATTCGTTAATTTGTTAATTCGAACAATGTCTTATCGTTTTCATAATGCCCGCATCCTGACGATGGAACCTGGGCGCGAGATATTCCTTGGGGAGGTGCACGTCGCCGGTTCCCGCATCACATACGTAGGCCCTGGCGACAGAGACGGGTCACATGCTGCTTCTGAAAGTGGGGAGCCTGTCACCGACATCGACTGTCGTGGCAATATCCTCATGCCGGGCTTTAAGAACGCCCATGCCCATAGCGGCATGAGCATGCTGCGCTCTCTGGCCGACGACAAGCCGCTGCATGCATGGCTCAATGAAGACATCTTCCCCGTGGAGGCACGCCTGAGCGGCGAGGACATCTATTGGGCTTCGCAGCTCTCCGTGCTGGAATACCTTACCAGCGGCATCACAGCATGTTTCGACATGTATATGGAGCAGGAGTATGTAGCGCGCGCTATGGACGATATGGGGTTCCGCTGCGTACAGACGGGTGGTGTGAACGATTTTTCGAAGGACGTGAGGTGGATTGACTATATGTATAATAAGTACAACCAGGCGGGTTCCCTGCAGTCATACCAGCTGGGCTTCCATGCCGAATATACCACCAACATCGATAACCTGAAGACCATTGCCTCGGTGGTTCAGAAGAACCGCGCCCCGCTCTATGTTCATGCCTGCGAGACGAGGGAAGAGGTGGCGGGTTGTGTTCAGCGCTATGGCAAGACGCCCGTAGCCTTCCTCGACAGCCTCGGTCTCTTCGACTACGGCGGCGGCATCTATCACGGCGTGTATATGTCAGAGGAGGATTATGAGGTGATGAAGCGTCGCGGCATGTTCGTTGTTACCAATCCCGGCAGCAACACCAAGCTTGCAAGCGGCATAGCCCCGCTGACGGAGTATATGCGTCGCGGAATACCCATTGCCATAGGTACCGACGGCCCCGCCTCAAACAACTGCCTCGACTTCTTCCGCGAGATGTTCCTCGTAACGGGTTTGGCGAAGCTTCGCGAGGACGACGCGTCGGCACTTGATGCCCGGGAGGTGCTCACTATGGCCACCGTCAACGGATCGAGGGCCATGCACCTCGATGACTGTGAGACCCTCTCCCCTGGTCAGAAGGCCGACATCATCATGCTCGACCTTCACCAGCCAAACATGCAGCCGCTTAACAATATTGCCAAGAATATCGTCTATAGCGGCTCGAAGCAGAATGTCATAATGACGATGATTGACGGACGCATATTATACCAAAACGGACGCTTCGCCAGCGGCATCGACCCCGAAAACATCTACGGCCATGTGGCGGAGATTAAAGAAAGGGTGGTGTAGGGACTCAAAACACCTTAAGAACATGTTATGAAAAAGATGAAGTTGTGGGTGCTCACCGCCATCCTGACAATTAGCGGTGCAAGTGTATTCACTGCCTGTACAGACAGTGATGACTCCATCCAGAAGGTGATGGAAAACGACCTTGTTGGCCTGTGGTATGAGGATTTCAAGTATGAGGACGTAACAGAGGACGGCAAGCCCTTCAGCCGTGCCATGATTGTCGTGGAGACCAAGGCCGACCACACGGGTTACTTGGCGCTGGCTGTTTTTGACGATGAATTCAACGAACCGCTCCGGGTTTATGGCGGTCCGAAGGATGCACCGTTCACATGGCAGGTGACAGAGGGAGGGCATATCATCCTGAAGGACCAGAATGCAGGCACGGTCTCTACACGTACTGACGGGGATCACAATGACTTTGTCGATATTAGTCAGATAAACATGAATTACGGACAAGGGAGTATCACCTTCAGCAATGCATCCTATGAGGGTTCGCTGAGCCAGGCTCCAAGTGGCAAGGGCGATTTGATTCAGGACTGGATGGCGAAGTCGACTCTACCACGAGCCTGCATCACCGACAGCATCCCTGTGGAGCTTTTCCCCAGCTATATGAACTACGTGTTCAACTACCCTTCGATAGACCCCTTCGGCAATCCCTGCACACTCAGCGGTACTATCACGGTGGATAAGAGGATTTTGGCGGAAAACGCGCCCTTCCGCGGCATCATGCTCTTCAATCACTTCACCATATATGCCACCACGCAGGCACCGTCACGAGGAGCCGTCGAGTTCTCCACAGGGGCAGCCCTCACCAGTTTCATCATTGTAGCCCCTGACTACTACGGTTTCGGCATCACGGAGAAAGAGCCGCAGGCCTACTGTATCTCACGGGCCAACGGACGTGCCTCGCTCGATGCCTATCTCGCTGCCAAGCGGTTGATAGAAGACCTGAACGTGAAGAAAAACGACGACTTCGTCATCGCAGGCTATTCGGAGGGTGGGCAGACCACGATGGGCGTGTTGCGCGAGATCTCAGAACGCCATCCTGAGATAAAGGTGAAACGAGCCTTCGCCGGCGACGGCCCCTACGACATCAACTCGATGTATGACGCCATCACCAAAGGCTACACCGAGATGCCCAGCACCGTCTGCAACGTGCTCTATGCCTACAACTACTTCTTCCGTCTGGGTTACGACATCCACGACTATCTGAAGGATCCCGTGGCCAAGAACTTCGATGAGTGGTTCCTCAGCAAGCAGTACAAGCGCAAGGCCCTTGACGAGGAGCTTATCAAGACCAAAAAGACGAGCGACATCTGCACAGAGGCCGTCCTCAATACCAACAGTTCCCTGTCGCGCCGATTCAAGGAGGCCTTCAGCGCAGATGCGCTCACCAGCGGCTGGACGCCCCGCAAAGACTTCGACGTGATGCTCTTCCACGATACGAAAGACGATGTCGTGCCAGTGGAGAACTTCTATGCCATGAGCAAGTTCCTCAAGGATAATGGTATCAAGACAGAGGAGTTTGTCGGTGAGTACAGCTCCGAAACGATCAAGGAACTCGGTGTCACCAACCATGAGACATCAGCCCTTACCTTTTTCCTCAGGATCATCGAGTGGATGAGAGCGAACTATTGACGTAGTTGAAACATATTTGACCTCATAAGATGCCAAGTCATGCCGTTGGAGATGCCTGTTATGTCGCTCAATTGTTGTCCCATAGATTGAGACGGAGACCGAGGCTGAGGCTGAAACTGAGGGGCTTGTCCTGATAGTAGGTGGGGATGTCGCT
>LXOW01156178.1_pt2 | contig 22232 bp, 23 predicted proteins | sample 1368591 | NCBI WGS metagenome assembly LXOW01 (sample SAMN04884650, study PRJNA319009) | bovine gut metagenome | isolation source: Cow rumen | host: Bos taurus | place: Italy: Legnaro (PD) | collected 2014-07-09
GCAAAGTATGGCCTTGACGAGATGGTACGTGACGCATGGAATTGGCAACGCAATAACCCTGAAGGGTATTAGGGGATTGCGGGTCTACGCCCGCAATGACTCCGTGGATAGCGCAATGACACCGTGAAAAGCGTAATGACCCTGCGGATAGAATAATGAGGGGATTGCGGGTCAAGCCCGCAATGACTCCGTGGATAGCGCAATGACTCCGTGAATAGCGTAATGACCCTGCGGATAGAATAATGAGGGGATTGCGGGTCTGCGCCCGCAATGACTGTTAACAGTGTAGTGTCTAAAAAAACGTTGTTTTAGGATACCCTTCTCTCATACTAATTGACAACCTTTAACCAAAGGAGTCATTGCGGGCGCAGACCCGCAATCTCCTGAACAAAACGACACACTAACGCCATGTCAAGAGAAGGATTTGTGTATATTATGTCCAACAAACACAACACAACCTTATACACAGGTGTTACCAATGACTTAATGAGAAGAATTGCGGAGCACAAATTGCATATAAACAAAGGTTTCACTGATAGATACAATATTGAAAACCTTGTCTATTTTGAGTGTTGCAACGATATGACAACAGCCATTCATCGAGAAAAACAAATCAAGAAATGGCATAGAGAATGGAAAGAAGAGTTGATAAATGATATGAATCCAGAATGGAAAGACTTGACGGAGGACATTGGGGTGGACGAAGAATATATACAATCTGTAAAAGAAATGTATGAAAAAGGGGCTCATGAGGAAAGCTTAGGAGATTGCGGGTCAAGCCCGCAATGACTCTGTGGATAGCGCAATGACTCTGCTGATAGAATAATTAAGGAGATTGCGGGTCAAGCCCGCAATGACACCATGAAAAGCGCAATGACTCCGTAAATAGCGCAATGACACTCTGGAAAAGACAATAGAAATCAATTCCAACATACAATGAACTACAAAAGAAGCATTATCATCACTGGCGGCGCGGGCTTCATCGGCAGCCATGTCGTTCGTCTGTTCGTGAACAAATACCCTGACTACAGAATCATCAACCTCGACAAGCTGACCTATGCCGGTAACCTCGCCAACCTCAAGGACATTGAGGACAAGCCCAACTACCGCTTCGTCAAGATGGACATCTGCGACTTTGAGGGTGTCTATCAACTGATGCAAGAAGAACATGTCGACGGCATCATCCACCTTGCTGCCGAAAGCCATGTGGACAGATCCATCAAGGACCCGTTCACCTTTGCACAAACCAATGTGATGGGCACACTGAGTTTGCTGCAGGCGGCTAAGCTGTATTGGGAGTCCCAGCCAGAAGCATGGAAAATGAAGGTTGCTGAGCCTTCGGTTCCTGAGCCTGTCGAAGGAGTCGAAGCACCGACCCCCAAAGACGGCCCTTCGACCCTTCGACAAGCTCAGGGCTCAGGGACCTGCATTCCCTGCCGTTTCTACCACATTTCCACTGATGAGGTCTACGGTGCCTTGCAGCTGACTCACCCCAAAGGCATCATGCCGCCTTTCACCACCAAGGCCTCCTCGGGCGAACACCATCTCGCATACGGTGACAAGTTCTTCACCGAGGACCTGAAATACCAACCCCACAGCCCCTACAGTGCCGCCAAGGCCAGCAGCGACCACTTTGTTCGTGCTTTCCACGACACATACGGCATGCCCACTGTGGTGACCAACTGCTCGAATAACTACGGCCCATACCAGTTCCCCGAGAAGTTGATACCCTTGTTCATCAACAACATCCGTCACCGCAAGCCGCTGCCCGTCTATGGCAAGGGCGAGAACGTGCGCGACTGGCTCTTTGTGGAAGACCACGCCAGAGCCATCGACCTCATTTTCCACGAGGGCAAGGTGGCTGAGACCTATAACATCGGTGGCTTCAATGAATGGAAGAACATTGACCTCATTAAGGTATTGATTAATACTGTTGACAGGCTGTTGGGTCGTAAAGAAGGTGAAGACATGGATCTCATCACCTATGTCACCGACCGTGCTGGACACGACTTGCGTTATGCCATTGACTCCACCAAGCTCCAAAAGGAACTGGGTTGGGAGCCGAGCCTCCAATTTGAGGAAGGCATCGAGAAGACTGTTCGCTGGTATCTTGATAATCAAGAGTGGATGGACAATGTTACTTCTGGCGACTACCAGAAGTACTATGAAGACATGTATAAAGGGAGATAACCCTCAATCCATAGAAAATGCGCGTACAAAGTTTCGTTTTCATTAAGAAAAGCGGCGTTCGCTACGGCAGGGTCGTGAAGCCATTTCCGTAACCCTAGACTGAGACGACGGGCATAACCCGGACTCAGTCGAAACGCATGTTTAGGAGATTGCGGGTCCGTCATTCCGTGAAAACGGAACCGCAATGACAACAAAGTCTTAATAAAAAACGAACACTTAAAAATACATGGATCAAGTAACAATCATAGATTACGACCGGATATACAAGAACTTCATCGACGAGAAGTACTTGCATGACGGTCACGACGAATACTACTACCGCAACCAACAGGTCAAGAAGCCCGCTGGTGGCTGGCGTCACCTGCGCTCCGATGAGATCGAGCGTCTGGTGAAAAACAGCAACTCCGCCACCAACTGGGACGACATCTGGGTCACCGACGAGTTCGACACCAGCATGATTCGCAACAACCATTTCTTTGGTATGGTGCGCATCGGTCGTGTCACCCGTAAGGTTCTGCAGTACCACGACTTGCGCGTGCCCGTCGGTATCACCGACAGCAGCATCATATCGTGCGACATCGGTGACGACGTAGCCATCCACGACGTGCATTACATGGCCAACTACATTATTGGTGACAGGTGCATCCTTTTCAACATCCAGGAAATCTCCACCACCGACCACTCCAAGTTCGGCAACGGCACCATCAAAGAAGGTGAGCCAGAGGATGTGCGTGTGTGGCTCGAGGTGATGAACGAAATCGGTAGCCGTAAGATACTGCCTTTTGACGGCATGATTACCGCTGATGCCTATCTTTGGGCCAAATATACCGATGACACCAAGCTTCAAGAACGCCTCAAGGAAATCACTCAGGCCAGCGTTGACTTCCACCGTGGCTACTATGGCACTGTTGGCGAGTCTTGTGTTATCAAGAACTGCTGGATTCTGAAAGATGCCAAAATCGGGCCGCATTGTTATATCAAAGGTGCCAGCAAGCTGAAGAACATCACCATTAACTCATCGGAAGAAGAACCTTCGCAAATCGGAGAAGGCGTTATTCTCGTCAATGGCGTGACGGGCTACGGTTGCCGCATCTTCTATTCTGTGGTGGCCACCCGTTTCGTGCTGGGCGACAACTGCAACCTGAAATATGGTGCGCGTCTCATCCATTCGGTGATGGGCGACAATTCCACCATCTCTTGCTGCGAGGTCTTGAACAACCTCATCTTCCCCTCGCACGAACAACACCACAACAATTCGTTCCTCATCTCGGCCTGCGTCATGGGACAAAGCAACATGGCCGCTGGCGCCACCATGGGCTCCAACCACAACAGCCGCGCCACCGATGGTGAAATCGTGGCTTCGCGTGGCTTCTGGCCGGGACTCTGCTCCAGCGTGAAGCACTCTTCGAGGTTTGCTTCGTTTACCTTGCTCTCGAAAGCCGACTACCCCAGCGAACTCAACATCATGCTGCCGTTCTGCTTGGTGAACAACAACGCGGCCAAGAACGAGTTGGAGGTCATGCCTGCCTACTGGTGGATGTACAACATGTACGCCATCGCACGCAACACCTCAAAATATGTGAAACGCGACAAGCGCAAACGCAAGATACAAAACATCGAGTTTGAGACCCTCGCTCCCGACACCGTGGAGGAAATCATCGAAGGCCGCAAGCTGTTGGAAGTGTGGGTAGCCAAAGCCTATCTCCGCAAGAAAGGCGAAGACCCCAAGAAATACGAATACTACGACCTGCGCGAATGTGGCAAGAACCTCCTTGACAACGAACCCGAAACGGTGAAAGATTTGGAGGTCTTTGGCGAACACATGGAAAAAGGCAAGCGTAAGGTGCGTATCCTTAAGCCTTTGCAGGCCTATCATGCTTATGGCGACATGATTGTTTATTATGCGGTCACCACGCTGATGCGTTATCTCGAGGTACACCCCGACATCGACATGGAGCATATCGTGAACGAGATGCGTGGCAAGCGCCTCCGCAAATGGATCAACCTTGGTGGCCAGACCATGCCCGAGGAATATGTCGACCAGCTGCGTGCCGACATCCGCGACGGCGTGCTCAACACTTGGGACGAAATCCACCACCGTTATGATGAGCTGTGGAAAAACTATCAGGCCGAGAAACTGCGTCACGCCTACTTCTCGCTGATGTTCCTCTATAAGGACGATGCCGATGTGCTCACAGAAGAAATGTGGCACGAGAACCTCGACAAGGCCATCCGCATCCAGCATTTCATCTGCGACCAGGTGTACGAAAGCCGCAAGAAAGACTACGACAACGAATTCCGCAACGCCACCTTCCGTAACGAAGACGAGAAGATTGCTGTTGTCGGCAAGATCGAAGACGTGTCGTTCGTCAAACAAATCCGCCAGGAAACGGAAGATTTTGTGGCATTAATCCAAAAATACCGAAACACCCATTAACCCCCAATTTTCAATTGACTTCGTCGAATGCTTCGCATTTCTCAATTCTCAATTCAACAATTAACAATTAAACAACATAAACCATGAGAGTCATTATCGAAAAAAACTACGACGCCATGTCGCGTTGGGCCGCTAACCACATTGTCGAACGCATCAATGCCTTCAAGCCGACGGCCAAGAAACCCTTCATCTTGGGTCTGCCCACAGGCTCCACGCCCATTGGCACATATAAAGAACTGGTGAAACTCTACAAAAAAGGCCAAGTCTCCTTCAAGAATGTCGTCACCTTCAACATGGACGAATATGTCCGCATTCCTGAAGACCATCCTGAGAGCTACCACAGCTTCATGTGGAACAACTTCTTCAGCCATATCGACATCAAGAAAGAGAACGTCAACATCCTCAATGGCAATGCTGAAGACCTTGAGGCTGAATGCGCCCGCTATGAAGAAAAGATCAAGAGCTACGGTGGCATCGACCTCTTTATGGGTGGTATTGGTCCCGACGGCCACATTGCCTTCAATGAGCCTGGCAGCAGCCTGACCTCACGCACCCGTGTGAAGACCCTCACCTCCGACACCATCATCGCTAACTCACGTTTCTTTGAGAATGATATTAATAAGGTGCCGAAGACCGCTCTTACCGTTGGTGTGGGTACTGTCATGGACAGCCGCGAGGTGATGATTCTGGCCAATGGTCACGGTAAGGCCCGCGCCCTAGCACACGCCATAGAAAGTGGTGTCAGCCAAATGTGGACCGTCAGCGTGCTGCAGATGCACCCGAAAGGTATCATCGTCTGCGATGACGCGGCCTGCGATGAGCTGACCTATGGCACAGTCAAATACTTTAAAGATATTGAAAAGAATAATTTGTAATTAATGCTGTAGGGCTGCCTTCCCCCTTCCCAAAGGGGGCAGGGGGATTAGGCAGCCCTACCACCATGAAATAATGAAAAAGTTCGCCATAATCGGTGTAGGTGGCTACATAGCCCCGCGTCACTTGAAAGCCATCAAAGACACAGGCAACGTCCTAGTCTCGGCATACGACAAGAACGACAGCGTCGGCATTATGGACAGCTACTTCCCCAAGGCTGCCTTCTTCACCGAGCAGGAGCTTTTCGACCGTCACAATACCAAGCTCATTGACCAAGGGCAACGGATTGATTATGTGAGTATTTGCACCCCAAATTACTTGCATGATGCCCACACACGTTACGGCCTGCGTCTCGGTGCCGATGTCATCTGCGAGAAGCCTCTCGTGCTCAACCCGTGGAACATCGATGCCTTGGAAAAGGTGGAAGAACGTCAAGGCCATAAGGCCTATACCATTCTTCAGTTGCGCTTGCACGACAAGATTGTTGCCTTGAAGAAGAAAGTGGAGGAAGGCCCTAAGGACAAGGTCTATGACGTGGACCTGACCTACATCACCTCGCGCGGCAATTGGTATTATGCCTCATGGAAAGGCGATATCAACAAAAGCGGCGGCGTTGCCACCAACATCGGTGTGCATTTCTATGATATGCTGAGCTGGATCTTCGGTGACGTGAAGAAAAACATCGTCCACGTGGCCTCGCACGACCGCGTGGCGGGTTATTTGGAGCTTGAAAAAGCCCGTGTACGTTATTTCCTCAGCATCAATGCAGACACCCTGCCGCCCAATGCCGTGGAAGGCGAGAAACGCACCTACCGAACCATCATGATCGACGGAGAGGAATTCGAGTTCAGCCAAGGCTTCACCGAGCTGCACACCAAGAGCTACGAAGAGATCCTGGCAGGTCGTGGCTTTGGCATCAATGAGGCACGCCGTTGCATTGAGATTGTGTATGCGATTCGCAATGCCAAGCCTGTTGGGCTTACTGGGGATTATCATCCTATGGCGAAATTACCGCTTAGCGGACATCCTTTTGGGTGGAAATAAACCATTAAAATCTACAAACATGAACATCGCAGTAGCAGGCACCGGCTATGTCGGCCTAAGCATCGCCACCTTATTGGCGCAACATAACCACGTCACCGCCGTGGATGTCGTCCCCGAAAAGGTCGACCTTATTAATAACCGCAAGTCCCCCATTCAGGACGAATATATCGAAAAGTACCTTGCCGAAAAGGAACTCGACCTGACGGCTACCCTTGATGGTGCAGCGGCCTACAAAGATGCCGAGTTCGTCGTCATCGCCGCCCCCACCAACTACGATCCGCAGAAGAATTTCTTCGACACCAGCCACGTGGAAGAGGTCATCGACCTTGTCCTCAGTGTCAACCCCGACGCGGTGATGGTCATCAAGAGCACCATCCCCGTGGGTTACACCCGCAGCCTCTATGTGAAATATGCTGCCAAGGGCGTGAAGAAGTTCAACTTGCTGTTCTCACCCGAGTTCTTGCGCGAGAGCAAGGCACTCTACGACAATCTTTATCCTAATCGTATTATTGTAGGTTATCCAAAACCTATAGAAGGCTATACCATCGAGAATGAGGCTATTCAGAATTTGGTTAGTCAGGATTTGAAGGAAAGGGCTCATCAATTTGCAGCCTTGTTGCAAGAAGGTGCCATCAAAGAAAATATTCCGCTTCTCTTTATGGGAATGAAAGAGGCAGAGGCTGTGAAACTCTTCGCCAATACCTATCTTGCCTTGCGCGTGAGTTATTTCAATGAATTGGACACCTACGCTGAGGTAAAAGGTCTAAACACCCAAGCCATCATCGATGGCATCTGCTTGGATCCGCGCATTGGCAGTTACTACAACAACCCCTCGTTTGGCTATGGTGGCTACTGTCTGCCTAAGGACACCAAGCAGCTTCTCGCCAACTACGAGGATGTGCCCGAAGACCTCATCCGCGCCATCGTGGAGAGCAACCGTACCCGCAAGGACTTTATTGCCGACCAGGTGCTAAAGAAAGCGGGCTATTACGACTACTACGACCAAGGGCAATACAATGCCGCCAACGAACATCATTGTGTCATTGGCGTGTACCGTCTGACGATGAAGTCGAACAGCGACAACTTCCGCCAGAGCAGCATCCAGGGCGTGATGAAACGCATCAAGGCCAAGGGTGCCGAGGTCATCATCTACGAGCCGACCTTGCCCGATGGCACCACCTTCTTCGGTAGTCTGGTGGTCAATGACATGGCGAAGTTCAAAGCCTTGAGCCAGGCCATTATTGCTAATCGGTATGATAGCGTCCTTGATGATGTTAAGGAGAAGGTTTATACTCGAGATATTTTTAAGAGAGACTGAGAGGAATTGAGAATTGAGAATTGAGAAATGAGAATTGGGAATTGAGAATTGGGAATTGAGAATTGGGAATTATGGGTAACGTTATACAGGATAAGAGTAGGGCTTTTGCGATTGAGATAATTAATTGCTATAAGTATTTGGTTGAAGAGCAACATGAGTATGTCCTGTCGAAACAGTTGCTTCGTAGTGGAACAAGCATTGGAGCAAATACACGTGAAAGCAAAAACGCACAATCCAAAAACGATTTTCTCAATAAGTTAAGCATAGCATTAAAAGAAGCAGACGAAACCGATTATTGGCTTGACCTTTTGCACGCCACAAATTATATAGATGACATGAAGTTTGAGACTCTTGCAAATGACTGCAACGAAATCATAGCCATCCTTACTTCCATCATCAAAACCATGAGAAACCAATAATTCTCAATTTTAAATTCTCAATTTTCAATTAATTAAAGTTGGCCTTCCTATCATCACACTGGCTAGACATCACCACCACAATATTGGGCTTGGCCTACATCCTTTTGGAGTACAAAGCCAGCATCTGGATGTGGGTTGTGGGTTTCGTGATGCAGGTCCTGGGCATTGTCCTCTACTACCAAAAAGGTCTTTATGCCGACTGCGGAATGGAGTTTTACTATCTCGCCATGACCGTCTATGGCTTCATCGCTTGGATGCGCCACAAACAAAAAACCGCTGACTTACCCATACGCCACATGCCCAAGAAGATGGCTCTCATTTGGTTAGGAATCGCTGCCTTGATTTGGGCCGCCATTTACTTCATCCTGTCGAGATTCACCAACAGCACCGTCCCGGTGCTTGATGCTTTCACTACCGCCTTAAGTATCGTGGGCATCTGGGCCTTGGCAAGGAAATACCTGGAGCAGTGGTTTGTGTGGATTGTGGTGGATGTCGTCACTTGCGGGCTGTACTTCTATAAAGACATTCCTTTCAAAGCCAGTCTTTATGCTTTATATGTCATCATCGCCGTCTTCGGCTACTTCAAGTGGAAGCAGATGATGGTGGAAAAGTCACCTAATATTAAACCTGTCGCTGAACTTCATTGAACATTAATCCCGTGAAAGTTACCATCATTGCAGGAGCAAGGCCCAATTTCATGAAGATTGCGCCTTTGATTCACGCCATACAAAAAGCTCAACAAGAAGGCAAGAGCATCAGTTATAGGCTGGTTCACACTGGGCAGCACTACGACAAAAACATGAGCGAGACCTTCTTTGAAGAGCTCAATATCCCCAAGCCCGATGTCAATTTGGGCATTGGCGGAGGTACCCAGGCCGAACAAACCGCTGGCATTATGGTCGCTTTCGAGAAGGATCTTATGGAACATCCTACGGACTTGGTCTTGGTGGTGGGTGATGTCACTTCTACCATGGCTTGTTCCATAGTGGCCAAAAAGCTTTGTACCAAGGTGGCGCATGTGGAGGCAGGCATCCGCAGTGGGGACCTCACCATGCCCGAGGAAATCAACCGCATGGTGACCGACAGCTTGGCCGACCTGTACTTCACGACTTCTGAGGTAGCCAACACCAATTTGAGGAACTTAGGGGCCCAACCTGAACAAATCCAATTTGTGGGCAATGTGATGATTGACACCCTTTTGTCCAACATGGACCGTTTCCGCAAGCCTGAAATCTACGACCAGCTGAACCTGAAGGAAAAAGAATACCTGATGCTCACCATGCACCGTCCCGCCAATGTGGACGAAGCCGACAAGCTGAAGCGCACCATGAACGAGATTATGGGTAATGTGCACGGACTTCCCGTCATTTTCCCTATACATCCTCGCACGGCAAAGATCTTCAAGGACTTGGGCATAGAGGCCGAAAATCTTCATATTGTCGACCCGATGGGCTATCTCGAATTTAACTACATGGTGAAACACTGCAAGGCGGTCATCACAGATTCCGGTGGCATCACAGAGGAGACCACGGTGATGGGTATTCCCTGCATCACTTTGAGGGACAATACGGAACGCCCCGAGACCTGCACTATAGGTACTAACGAATTGATAGGCACCCACCCCGACGCCATCAAGCCAGCCTTGGATAAGCTGTTTGCTGGCCGATGGAAAAAAGGCGGCATTCCTGAGTTGTGGGACGGAAAAACGGCGGAAAGGATTGTTAACTATTTGACAAAAAACATAAAAATCAATAAACCATAATAACCAGAATCTATGAAAAAGCTTTATTTCATTCTCGCAGCGCTACTTCTCGTAGCCAGCTGCAAAAAGAAAGACGGTATCTTAGTCCCAGTTCGTATCCACGTCAATGACTTTACCATTACGCAAGACACCATGCCTTCGAAGGGTGGTATTCCGGATTACAATAACGTCAAGGCCGTTACATTGGCATTTTATGACACTGACAACGCTGAACAGTATAAAGTAACGCAGTTCCGTAGCGACCCCGCCACCTATACCACCTTTGGCGATTTCAGCCTTTCCCTGCCCATGGGAAGCTACACTATGGTCGTCTTGGGATACGGCCTCAACGAGGGTGAGCCGGCCATAACGCTGACCGGTCCCACCTCGGCCACTTTTGGCGACCACATCGTGCGCGAGACTTTTGCAGCGGTTGAGCCTGTGAACGTCACCAACACCAGCGCAGTGGAACTGGAAACCACCCTTAGCCGTAAGGTGGCCAAGGTCCATGTCCTTTCCACCGATGGTCGTACGGAAAATGCCTATAGTGTAAAAACAACGTTCTCAGCTGGTGGAAAGGGATTTAACCCGACTACAGGTCAAGCCCTGACCAACACGGGTTTTTATAACACGGTTGATGTCACAAATTATGCGGTTGGAGGCATCACAGGTGCGGTCAGCTATATCTTCCTTGACTCCGATGAGCAAGACATGACGGTAACTATTGATGTTCTTGACGAAAACGGGGCATCCATATCCCACAAAGTAGTCAACGACGTTCCTCTTAAGCGTAACCGCGTGACCAAGATGAGAGGGGCACTCTATAACACCAATGCTACCACCGAGTTTGTCTTAGACCAAGATTGGATTACGGAGGTGGAAGTGCCGTTTTAAATCTGAACGTCTTCATTCAGATATGGAGAGGTTGTCATCTTTGAGAGATGGATGGGATGGTTGCAGTGCTAAGGCTCCTTCTTGCGATGCGTTGGAACAAGCTGCTTCGATAATTGAATCTTTTGATGAAAAGACATTGGCTTATTGCGCCGTTTTTCCTGGGAATGATTCGGGTTTGTATTTACAAGGCCGATTCCCCAATGGCCGATTATCGGTATATCTTGATGGTGAAGCCATGACGTATATTATTAAAAACAAGGAGAATCGGATTTCACGGTCACTCGTGAAAGTAGATACTAATACTATTGAAGATTTACAGGCATATATCGATTCTTTAATGGATGAGAATGCATAAACAGATTGATTATACAGGAGAAGGTGTGGTGGGGTCGGAACTTTTGGTTAGACTTTTGTGCTCACCCCTTTATTATAATACAACCACCAATCAGGTTAATCCTGATGTATTCGACTTGAGGATGCTTGGTCCCAAAAGAGATAATAAGGAGACCTACGTTTCTCTCATTAGAAAAGAAAAATGCATTGATGAGGCTGAATTTTATTCTGTTCTCGAAATTGGTTATGATATTTGGGACAAGAAATCGTGGGAAAACAATAGTTATTATGGTTATGGTACGTTTGTATGTCAAGATGCATTGTCGGTTAAAGACATAATTGAGATTTGGCCATTGGTTCGATCAAAAGAGCACCATGTAGGACTGTTTTATGCAAAATCGAATGATGAATATTATGAGGGTCCGTTGCCGAAAGATGACCCTGAGATTTTAGAAATGCTTGTGGACTTGTCAGATTTGATAGCTAATAGTATTGAAAAAGCACCAGAGCGAGAATAGACTATCGTGTTGAGTAGAGCGTTCAAGCCGAATAGAAGCAACCCTCAACACTGCAATCAACCATAATAACCAGAATCTATGAAAAAGCTTTATTTCATTCTCGCAGCGCTACTTCTCGTAGCCAGCTGCAAAAAGAAAGACGGTATCTTAGTCCCAGTTCGTATCCACGTCAATGACTTTACCATTACGCAAGACACTATGCCTTCGAAGGGGGGTATTCCGGATTACAATAACGTCAAGGCCGTTACATTGGCATTTTATGACACTGACAACGCTGAACAGTATAAAGTAACACAGTTCCGTAGCGACCCCACTACCTATACCACCTTTGGCGATTTCAGCCTCTCCCTGCCCATGGGAAGCTACAACATGGTAGTACTCGGCTATGGATTGGGCGATGGTGAACCCGCAATCACGCTTACCAGCCCCACCTCGGCCACTTTTGACGACCACATCGTGCGTGAGACTTTTGCAGCGGTTGAGCCTGTGAACGTCACCAACACCAGCGCAGTGGAACTGGAAACCACCCTTAGCCGTAAGGTGGCCAAGGTCAATGTCCTTTCCACCGATGGTCGTACGGAAAATGCCTATAGTATAAAAACAACGTTCTCGGCCGGTGGAAAGGGATTTAACCCGACTACAGGTCAAGCCCTGACCAACACCGGTTTTTATAACACGGTTGATGTCACAAATTATGCGGTTGGAGGCATCACAGGTGCGGTCAGCTATATCTTCCTTGACTCCGATGAGCAAGACATAACGGTTACTATTGATGTTCTTGACGAAAACGGGGTGTCTATATCCCACAAAGTAGTCAACGACGTTCCTCTTAAACGTAACCGTGTGACCAAGATGAGAGGATCGCTCTATAACTCCAATGCTACCACCGAGTTTGTCTTAGACCAAGATTGGATTACGGAGGTGGAAGTACCATTTTAAATCTGAACCTTTATGAAAGGCATCGTCCTTGCCGGAGGCTCCGGCACGCGTCTCTATCCCATTACCAAGGGCGTCAGCAAGCAGCTTCTGCCCATCTATGACAAGCCGATGGTGTATTATCCCATCAGCGTGCTGATGCTGGCGGGCATCAGGGAGATACTGATTATCTCCACGCCTTACGACCTTCCCGCCTTTAAGCGACTCTTGGGCGATGGCAGCGATTTCGGTGTGCGCTTCGAGTATGCCGAACAGCCCAGTCCCGACGGTTTGGCGCAGGCCTTCATCATCGGTGAGAAGTTCATCGGCGATGACAGCGTCTGCCTCGTGTTGGGCGACAACATCTTCTACGGCAACGGCTTCACGAGAATGTTGGAAACGGCAGTCCAGAATGCTGAGGCCGACGGCAAGGCCACGGTGTTCGGCTATTGGGTGGCCGACCCCGAGCGTTATGGTGTGGCGGAGTTTGACAAGAGCGGAAAGTGTCTCAGTATCGAGGAGAAGCCGCAGCATCCCAAGAGCAACTATGCCGTGGTGGGCCTATATTTCTATCCCAACAAAGTGGTGGAGGTGGCCAAGAACATCAAGCCTTCGGCGAGGGGTGAGTTGGAGATTACCAGTGTCAATCAGCGTTTCCTTGAGGATGGAGAGCTGAAGGTTCAGACCTTGGGTCGTGGCTTCGCTTGGCTTGACACGGGCACGCACGACAGTCTGGCCGAGGCCTCTACCTTCGTGGAAGTCATAGAGAAGCGCACGGGCTTGAAGATTGGCTGTTTGGAAGGCATAGCCTACCGTCACGGCTGGATTACCGAGGCCAAAATGCGCGACCTCGCCCAGCCGATGCTGAAGAACCAGTATGGGCAGTATTTGCTGAAAGTGATTGAGGAGTTGAAGGGATAATTGTTAACGTTCTTTTCCGTGGGGTGGAAGAGCAGATTTAAGTGGGTGTAATTATGCTTAAAACTCATGTTTTATGAATATTGTAGTAAAAAATCTTGGTCCTATCCGCGAAGCAAAGTTTGACTTCGATAAGAAATTTAGTGTGTTTTGCGGACCAAACAGCACGGGTAAGACATATTTGTCATATATACTCTATGCTTTCACAAGGAGGCGTATTTACTTGCCCGAGGATGTGTTGTCTGATGCTCAGACAAAGTCGTTTATGGATTTGGGTCGTCTTGAAATCCCTATGGATTTGAACCGTCTCTATAAAGTGATGAAAATACGTTTCGAAAACATCAGTCATGACCTTCCAACCATTTTCGGTGTCTCAGAAACAATGGCGGCAGAAATGTTTCCTAATTTCAAGGTAGATATGGATTTAGGGCAAGAGGCATATAAGAAATACCTGCTAAGTCAACGGTTTGATTTTACTATCACTCTTAATCGGAGTATTACAGCCAAGGTGAGCAAGAAAAAAGGCGAAGACCTGCTTGTGGTCAAGAATACTTCAAAGAAAATGTTCCAAGAAGACTTTATGATGGTTAAAGAAGATCTGCTGACTACCATTTATTATCATATAATAATTAGTCCGGTTCTCAACTCACGTTTCTTCCCGGTGGAACGCACCACTATGTATACCTATTACAAGGATATTATTGGAACACGAAACCACCTGGTTGATGAATTGCACCAGCAAGGCAAGGATAAACCGGAAACCTTGAATAAGATTCTTAACAGTAGTTCGAATTTTCCCTTGGCAATAAACCACACTTTGCAAAGAGCAGCCAATATGGCGCAAAAAAAGGACGAAAAAGGATTTTATTCTCAACTGGCTGATGATATTGAACGCGATGTCTTGTTGGGCGCAATCTCAGTAACTAACGAGGGTGATATGCGATTCACTTCGGTCAAATCACCTGCCACGACATTGCCACTCCAGCTATCGGCATCTATGACCAAGGCAATGGCAGGCATTGTGTTTTATTTACGTCACATTTCTGCCGAGGGCGATATGGTGTTTATTGATGAACCCGAGGTTAATTGTCATCCCGATGTTCAGATTTTGATGACACGTGTTTTTGCAAGGATGGTCAATGCTGGTTTGCGGCTTGTTATAAGTACACATAGTGACTACATCATCCGTGAAATCAACAATCTTATCATGTTGAGTCAAGCTACAGCTTTGGATGAGAAAACAATTAATAAGTGGGGGTATCAAAAGGAGATGGCTATTGATCATAAAGATGTTGGAGCATACTTGTTTGCCTATGGAAAGGACAACAAGGTAAAAGTGGCTCCTATTGATGTGACCGAAACGGGTTTCGAGGTCAGTACTATAGATGCCACGATTAGTCAATTGAACGAAACGTCTCAGGCTTTATATTATCATTTGCGTTATGGCAAAGAAAACTAAGGTGAATCGCAGACAAATGCTTGACATTATAAGTAATGTCATTCAAAGCAAGTATATCTCATCCGACCAGCAATACATGGTTGAATCTAACACGAAAGGACGCAAAGGATCGATGAAATGCCAGATTAACACAAATAAAGAAGAAACGCTGCTGTGCAAGTTTGACCTTGGAGGGAAAAACCACAATTTGTTTCCCTATTATAATCAAAAGGTGTCGGGTATGGTAAGCATGTGTGATTATATATTATTTGTAGAAAACGACAGAGAGGTGTTTGCTTTTTCTATTGATTTGAAAGATACAAATAATAGTCCTAAGCAACAAACTCTTGTTGCACAAACTTTTGCCGAGTTTATCGTTAATCGTATCAAGGCTGTAATTGGTGATAATAATTTCCCCAAACCAGTCAAGTATCGTCAAATTGGTATTAAAACCACTTGTGATAAAATGACGACCAAGGGATATGCAAACCAGGCGTATGATGCCGAAGGTTATCTTGTTTTACCTGACTATCGTCATTTTTATACACGTTTATTGATGGATTTGTGATTATACCTACTCAGTCAGGCTGGATTATTTGAGAAATTAATTAAGCACGCAATCGAACTAATGGTTGGTTTAATCATAATTCATTAAACGCATACCCTACGAAGTTTTTAAAGTCAGAATCCGTGGTAAATAAAAGAAATCAAAAAAATGTCTACCAAACATTGGCTTTATTATACTCTAATTATTGGAGCCCTGCCGCTTATCGTAAGGTGGTTCATCCTTCTGTTTCTTAAAGAAGCGTCATGGTGTATGGCAATTAATCCTATAGATTTCGTTTTCTTGGGATTGACTTTGAACCTTACAAACATAATAGAGCTGAATAACCTGAAAAAAAATAGCAAATACGGGGCAGAGTTCAAGGAGAAGAATGTTTGGTGGTCGATAATAACCATAATTATACTAGCTGTTAATTTAGGTGTTTTATACTTGAATGAATTTGTGCATACCCCTTTGCTAAGGGATGCCGCTTTAAAGATATCATCTGTGGCTTTGTGCCTGTTTTCGCTTGTTTTTAGTTATGTTTTGGTAAGAAAGCTGAATGCAAAACAATCATGAGATTGATTGATTACATATATATTTTAGGGGTGCTATTGTTTGTGATTGTTGGCTCATTCTGTGTGATACGCAGTGCCAAAAAAATCAGAAATGACAGTATCAATGATTATATCAAGGAGAAAAATCAAAGGCAAAGCAAGTTTGTTAAATGATGAGATTGAAGTCGTATATTTATCTAGACGAACAGAAGATGTATTCCCTGTCGTCCCAATTGTTTGAAGGTATCACTCAGTATATCATGAGGGAGGAAGCCGACACCGTAGAGGAAGAGCATTCCCAGAGAGGAGAGATTTTGAGTGGTAGGCTAATGGCCGACATGATCATGCAGAAGAATGCGAAATCAGAGATGAAATACCTGCATGACTTTGCATTCAACCTGTTTGAGCAGGAGCTCGTCAAAAGAGAAATGTTGTTCGATGTTACTGAACAAACCACCATTGAAGACTTGAGGGACAAGGGATTCGTCAGGTTCAAGGGCAAGGTTGTCTTTGAAGATTATGACAGAATGATTTATACCCTTGAGCATTTGAACGAACTTGGGAGAGCTTTGGGAGAGATTTCCCTTCCCGAATTTAAAGAGGTTTTAGAGGATATTAAGGCAAACAATCAGAGGAATAAGAACAAGGAACAGAAGAACAAGGCTAACCAGTTAATCAAGAATGCCAACAAAGTATTCGAAGACGAACTTAAGAAAAAAGGTTTTATTGTCGACGAGAATTACAAGGACAATCTGGTCAAATTGTTGGAATATGGTTATCGCAATAAATATGAGATACATTTTTGCCTTGATGGTTCGGAGGTGTTATACACTGCGGTGATTAATCAAGAAAACCTGAAAGAGACGGAACAATCCATTATATCAAAGTATTCCCGTTTGTCGGAAAAGGAGTTCACTATCATTGGTGTGGTCACTCAGAGTGGCAATGTCAAGGCGAGTGCTCCCAGTATTGAAGGCAACGGAATGAAAGATGCCATCGTGAATGTGATAGACAAGATGGCCATGTTGGAAGACCAGTTCTGTGGCCGAGTGGATAAGGAATGTATAATTGATCCGATTGCGATTTATTCGGAGATATAAACCACAGAACTAAGGCTGAAGTTTTTTGTCTTTTTGAACCTTCAGGCTCTTCTGCTCTTATGGATAATCATTTTTTGCTATGTGGATGACAATGTGGAAGGCGTGTTCCATGTGATGCAAAAAGCTCCAGAAAAACGTAACGAATAAGCCTATACTAAACCGATGGAACATCTTTTCGACGACAACATAAAGCAATTGTGTAAGGAAATAAGAGAGACGGTTCCTCTCGATTTTGTAAAGCACGAGAAGCAAAGTTATAATTCAACCATCAAAAAAGATGACAAAACAGGTTCTCCTGAGAGTGCAACAGTTTGGTACTACGAGCCGTTATCGTTACCTAAGATTGCTCATGAACTGTATCATATCAAGATAGGTCTCATCCTAGGCGATATTGAAGTGATGGTAGCAGGCTGTTCAAACAATTTTTATACACAGCATCTTTTGGATTATGAGTTTTGTAGTGGGTTTTTGAATCAAATTGATCATTGTATTTTTTACCATTTATATAAGAGCCAGGGCTATCCCGATATGGATTTTTTTGAAGGAGTTGACCCCGTGCCCTTTAATGCTAAACTTGACACAATAGAAAAAGTAAGTATAAAGCAATCCAATGGCAAATATGTGTTTGAGCATGTGGCAAATTACATGAGACTCATGGTTCTGTTTATGTTTTTCCCGATAGATGGTAGGTTTAAAAATCAGGTACACAGGCTGAAACATATTGACAGTTCTCTTTTCAATATCTTCAAGGATTTGCATAAGGTTGTGACAGGTATGGACATCATGCCTGAAAACCGCGAAAAGTTGCAAAATGCTTATGTTTCATTCCGGAATGCTATCGATCATTGGACATCGAGTCGTAAATTCTGTTGATACAATTAATTGTTATGAAGAATAAACTCAAGGAATACCTTCCGTTAACTGACAAAAAGCGTAAAGCCATTTGGAAAAATGGTGTGTTTGTGATTGACGCCAATGTGCTGCTCAACATGTGCCGCTATTCCAAACAGAGCAGCGACGAGCTTATTGCCATCATCAAAACACATAAAGACAAAATTTGGCTTCCCTATCAGGTGGCATTGGAGTTCTTCAACAACCGGTTAGGCGTTATTGCCGGCATCAATAGCGGGTTTGATAAATTGATAGAAAAAGTTGGTAAAATAGATGGTGTTATTGAGGAAAGATTGGACTTGAAAAACTACAAGTCTGACACCGCTCACAATACTGCTGAAATTCGTAAGGAAATTGACAATTTCAAGAAGCGCTTGGTTGACAAACTGAATAAATGGAAAGAGGAGTTTGCCGCTAATGATAAAGAGTTCATTTTGAATGAGATACTTGACCTATACGACGGGAAGGTTGGCGATGATTATGATGAACCTACAATGGAAGCAATATACAAGGAGGGTGCGCAACGATACAAGGAATTGATCCCTCCGGGATTTGCCGACCTCGATAACAAGAAAAACAAAGGCAGTCGGCATCTCTACGGTGACTTGATTTGGTGGAAACAGGCAATGGATTATGCCAAGGCAAAAAAGTGTGATTTGGTTATTGTTACCGACGACAAAAAGGAGGATTGGTGGTATAAGGTATCGGGCGAGACCATAGGACCAAGAGTTGAGCTAATAAGAGAGTTTTCTGAAAAAACTGGTGGCAGGCATTTCTTAATGTATCAAACCCATCAGTTTATGGAGATGGCCAAAGAGCTGGATGGTGCAGCTGTATCCGACTCTTCAATTCAGGAGGCAAAAGACACGGGTTCGGTCGACTATCAGCATGTCTTGGATATGTTCAAATACGATGGAGCACAAGGAAGGAGGCATTTGTACGACCCTTATGCTATTAGTGGTAATCGAATGGGTTTTTCAGATGGAGCTTTCAATTCTGCAGCCACCAGACGACTCGCCACCCAAGGCTCGTTAAACTACGATTATCTTCAAGGATTATATAACCCCGACCCCATCGCTCAAATAGTCGATCCTAGTTTAGGAACTAGTTTGTTTGATTTTTTCGGGCAGCACCCTGATGGAAAAATGACCCTTCCTGTCATTAATAAGGATGATAATAAAGGTTTTGAAGACCCACAATAACCATTAAAATCGTATCTTTTTACTGCCTCCACCCCCTTCCTGGTCTTTACGCGCAGCCGGTGGTTGCTCACAGGGCAGGCAAGCCATCCACACAGCCCGAAAGCCCCACTCTATAGAGTAGTAGAACCCGTAGATCTCTCAAATATGATTCAATTCCCTGCGGGTTTGCCTCTGCTCTCAATTAAGTTACCAAGCCATTAACGGACAATAAACAATAAACTTTAAATATTTATACAATGATCAACGTCGGAATAATAGGTTGCGGCTTCGTAGGTGGAGCCTTGAAAGATTGGTTGGAGCATAATAACCCCGAATGTAAGTTGTTCATCAGCGACCCGGCCAAGGGCTACAATGATGACTTGAGCAATATCGACATTGCGTTTCTGCAGATACATGTCCCTACCGAAGAAGACGGCACGCAGGATTTGACACTGATGAAGCAGTTGATTACCAGCCTGCCCGATGTGCCGGTGTTCGTCCGCACTACTATTCTCCCTGGCTCGAGCGAGCGTCTTTCGAAGGAAACAGGGCATCAGGTATGCTACATGCCCGAGTTCCTTTCCGAGCGGACGCACATTGAGGACTTCAAGAAACAGACCATGGTCTTCACTGGAGCCCATGATCTGCTGGCCAAGATTTTCATCGGCAAGAAATTCACCATCATGTCTCCCTTGGAGGCCGAGCTGACCAAATATATGCATAACGTGTTCGGTGCCTATAAGGTCACCTACTTCAACGCCTGCCGCGAATACTGTGAGCAGATGGGAGCCGACTGGCGCAAGGTGCACACGGGCATACTGCTTTCGGGCTACATCAACGACACCCACACCTACGTGCCTGGTCCTGATGGCAAGTACGGCTATGGCGGCAAGTGCTTCCCCAAGGATGTCAATGCTTTTGCCAAGATGACCGAAGGAACGCCACTCGGCACCCTGCTTGAGCACCTGCATGAGCTGAATGTGCATTTCAGAGGCGTTGAAGAGCATATTTAATAGTTTAGAGTTTAGAGTTTAGTGTTGAGAGACAGTTGAAATAGTTTAGAGTTTAGAGTTTAGGGTTGAGAGACAGTTATGAAGTTGATAGTGGAAAGTAGAAAGGCCATCGCGAAGGGCGTGCAGAGGTCATGCGTCTGAAAAATGGTTAAAGGTTAATGGTTAAAGGTTAACGATAGTAATGGTTAAGGTTTAAGGGTTAAAGGTTAACGAAAGTAATGGTTAAGGGTTAATGATTTTGATTCGGCGAAACGGCCACTGGCGTAAGCCGCTTCATTAACCATTAACCACTAACCACTAAACATTACAAAGAAAATGATTAACATCGGCCTCATCGCTTGCCCCCGGTAAGCCGTAAGCGGTAAGCAGTAAGCCAACTCTTAACTCTTAACTGAATTTATCCCCTCACTATATCAAAAATATTTAGTACTTTTGCATTTTGAAAATATAAGGAAACAACATCATGTGTACATGCATAGCTGAAATAAAGGAATCATACACCCAGGTGCGCAAACAGGCTGAGTACGTGGTGGAACAGTCGTATGACATCGACGACTTTCTTGATGCCATCAATGCGGTAAGGAAGCCTCTCGACAGTGTCACCAGCGAGACAAACGCCCTCGTCGAGCTGGTCCGCAGCCATTTCACCGAGATTACCGTGCCCGAAGCCGAGGAGCTGCTTCAACTCTCCGAACCCATCCAGAAGAAGATGCAACAGGTGTACCTCAACCTGCTCCGCTCCCCCCTGCGGGTGGGCATGGAACAGTCTGTCGACCTCTTCCGTCAGGCCATGAGCGACTTCGACGAACTTTGCCACGACATGAAAACCTTCAACATCGACCTGGCTCAGGATGAGCATTTCCAGCATACCTTGAAAATGGTCAGCGAAATGATGAACGCATGAACTTCTATACCACCAGCACCTTCAGGCAAACACTCGAATCCCTGACCAAGAAGCCGCGTGAAGGCTACGGTAGCGTGACCAAGGATATAGTGAAAGCCTTCCAGTCGATGCCCGATACGATAATACGCGACACGAACGACCGCATCAAACACTACTCCAATTTCCGCGTGGTAAAACTACGCCTCCCCAATTCAGGCCAACACCTGTCGCGCCCCGACGGTTTCCGTCTCATCTACTGGGTCTCCATGACCACCGATGACGTTGTCCTGTTGCGTGTATATCCCAAGCGTGGCCCTCAAGGTACGGTTGACCTTGTTGATGAGGAATACGACCGGCTGCTGATGGAGATGGTGCACGAAAGCCAGCTCAAGTCTCTCCATCAAGTTGACATTGCCAACCTGTTGGTCGAGCTTTCCACCGAAGGCACCCTGCACAAGCACCCCGAAGAATAGCGAGAGTGAATAACCTTTCCGTGATTTCCGTGCTTTGACTTCGTCTTCCTCCTTGTCGCTCGGCATAGCTCAAGCGAGCTTGGCTCTGCGCTCGCTCCTGCGTCGGTTCTGTGTGACAGTTGATGTAAGATGGCTGATGTATGATGTAAGACGAAGGGTAAGCTTAATAGCTTAGTAGGTTAATAGCTTAATAGAGCCTGCCGCGCAAGGCCGCCTGCGGCGTTCTGGGAAAGTTGATAGTTGAGAGTGTAGAGTTTAGAGTGTAGAGACAGTTGAAATAGTTTAGAGTTGAGAGTTTAAGGTTGAGAGACAGTTGAAATAGTTTAGAGTTTAGAGTTTAGGGTTGAGAGACAGTTGAAATAGTTTAGAGTTTAGAGTTTAGGGTTGAGAGACAGTTGAAATAGTTTAGAGTTTAGAGTTTAGGGTTGAGAGACAGTTATGAAGTTGATAGTGGAAAGTAGAAAGGCCATCGCGAAAGGCGTGCAGAGGTCATGCGTCTGAAAAACTCAAAACTATACACTAACCACTGACTATAAACAATAAACCATAAAC
>LXOW01117789.1_pt1 | contig 22215 bp, 43 predicted proteins | sample 1368591 | NCBI WGS metagenome assembly LXOW01 (sample SAMN04884650, study PRJNA319009) | bovine gut metagenome | isolation source: Cow rumen | host: Bos taurus | place: Italy: Legnaro (PD) | collected 2014-07-09
AGATGTGTATAAGAGACAGGCGCCTGGTGGCTTCTTCGAGAACCAATTCGGCGGTTCCGTAACAGGTAGGTTTCATAGCGTTCTCCTTTTATTCGATCGGTTTTGCAAGCCCCCAGAAACCCAGGGAAAGACGCACGCGGCCGTTTGTCAGCGGATAAACCTCCATGTTGCTGGCGAACTCCGCAGCTCTGGCAAACCATTCCCGCTGGATGAAGTACAGCTCCTTCGCTTCCACCGTGATAGAACCGAAGCTCTTGAACGGTTCATGCAGCTTGTATGACAGTCTGCACCCAGGGATATCCTTTACCAGGTATTTCATGACGGCGTAGGCAAATTCCATTTGCTTCAGCCTCGGGACGACCACGGCGGCCGGCTTTGCTTCCTGGGAGAAGATCTCCCGCCACATCGCTTCGATGGAGGCCGCGGTCGATTCGTTTTCAAAACCAAGTTGTTCTAACATTGTTCTTACCTCGATGATATTTGTTTGGATTATATTACCACAATCCGCACAGAAAAGCAATCAGCATTGTTCCGCGATTGAAATGTATTTACCTTGTGAGCCCGCTGCAGCGAATCTCGATTTCCCCGCTGGCGGGGGAAGGGCCAAGTATGTATCGAATGGAATTCATGATCTGGTTCAGATCAATCGTCCCGTGGAACCGGATGGTAAAGCCATCCATCACAGTTCCGGTATCCGCAGGTTCCGGCTCATCGTTTGCCTGTCCGGACTCTGCGTCCGGCTCCTGCGGCTGTGCATCGCCGACGAAAACCGCCCAGGCGGTCTGTTCCTCCTCGCTCATCCTGCGTCCGCGCTGAAAAACCACAGAGGGGCATTCCTCTTTCAGGTATCTGGACAGAGTTTCCGGCGCGACCCCGAGCATTTCCGCAATACACTTGCTTGTGGCATGGAAGGACTGTATGAGCGAGATGATATACTCGCCCTTGATGTCAGCGGGAAGCTGCTTGAATTCCTCCCACTGCATTGGAGCTTTCATGTTGTAGGACACAACCTTTCCGTTCAATTTTTGCCGCTGCACGGCGGAGAGATAGTCCGAAGGAAAAGAACAGCGCTTTGATCTGGCGCCGCACTTTTTGTGAGACGCGCTTCGCGCTGTGATCTTTTTCTCACGGCAGTCAAATTCAAAATCAGTCATTCGGATTCCTCAATTTTTCGTCAACCTGGAATCGTTCTTCCAGCTTTGTCGGAGACTTGTCCTTGCCGAGCTTTATGAAACTGCCGTTTGATAAACCGTAGAGGAAGTAGGTTTTGCGATCCTGGCTGCTGGTCATGACGAAGCGTTTGACACCGCGCTTGTCGATGTAATCCGTCCAGATACGTTCCGTCCTTGAGATCCCGGCCACGGTCAGACCTCCTTTGCGTTTTCAATCAGAGCGACACAGTTTCTTACAACCCGGGCGGCGGTCATCGCCTCCGTAACCGTGTTGAACTTGGAGAAGGAAACCCGCAAAGAACTCCTGGCCTGGTCCGGCGTCAGCCCCATCGCCGTCAACACCCGGCTTGGCTCGGACTCGTGGCTGCGGCAGGCGGAGCCGGCGGAAACGCAGAGCGCATTGGCGCCCAGAGCAATCAGCATGGTCTCGCTGTCGATCCCGTCCAGGCGAATGTTCAGGATCTTTCTCGGATGCTCGTGGAGCTTCTGTCCGTTGATGTGCAGAATCCCGTCCATTCCGTCCTCCCGCAGCAGAGCCTTCAGGTTTTTGTAGAAAGCCTTTGTGAGATTGCAGACGGACGCTGCGTCGGTGATCCCGGTGTTGCCCCAGTAGATTTCACAGGCTTTGCCAAAGCCGGCGATTCCGGGGACGTTTTCCGTGCCGCCCCGCAAACCGAACTCCTGCTCGGAGCCGCCGAAAATCACTGGAGAAAGCAGTTCCTTCCGCCTGACGTAAAGCGCACCGACACCCTTCGGTCCGTGAAGCTTGTGAGAGGAAATGCTCAAAAAGTCGCAGCCGATCTGCTCCACGTCAAGCCGGAAGCAGGCTGCGGCCTGCACGCAGTCCGTGTGAAACAGAGCTCCGTATTTCCGGCAGACCTTGGCGATCTCTTTGACGTTGTTGACGGAGCCGGTCTCATTGTTGACCATCATGACGGAAACCAGCCCGGTATTCGGCGTGATCATCTCCTCCAGCTCGGACACGGAAACCACGCCCTCGGAATTGACCGGAAGGCAGCGGACCTGAATTCCGAAAAACTCCAGCGCTTCAGCCGCCCGGACCACGGAGTCGTGCTCCGAAGCGGAGATGATCACGTCCCGGTTCCCGCCGCCGACAAGACTGTCCCGGAACAGATAGTCCAGGAGCCCGGAGAACACAAGGGAGTTGGCTTCCGAACCGCCGGAGGTAAAAATAATATTGTCCGGGCCGCAGTTCAGGAACTCCGAAACCCGGCGCCTGGCTTTCCGGACGGCATCGGCGGCAAGCTTCCCGAAGGGGTAAACCGCGCCGGGGTTGCCGTACATGGAGCTGAGATACTTCGTCATAACGTCCACGACCATGGGGTCCGGCATTGTGGTTGCGGCGTTGTCCAGGTAGATCATAGGCTTAGCTCCTTAAAACGCGCATTCCAGAACCGCCCGGAGCGTGCGCTTCCAGGCGCCGTTCTTCCACTCGCAGCCGTCCACAAAAAACCTGTCGTTGTTGACACTGACGCTGTGAACCCGGTTCAGCTTCTTTTGAGATGGGTACGGGTAGAAACGGCCATTGATGAGAACCCCGTTGGTCTTGGTATCTCCGATGCTGTCTCCGCAACGATATTTCATACCGCCTCATCCTCCTTTTCCGCATATTTAATGATTTCGTCCAATGTTCTCGGCGTGTAATCCATGTACGGGAGCATGGCGCCGACGTTGTACATCCGGCACTCCTTCCCGTACAGCTCCTGCATCAGATACCGGTCGTGCCGCATCATGTTCCACTCGAACGAGGTATGTACATGACCGTAGAGATGATACCAGCCGTAGAAATGATTTTTGAAGCACGGGATCGGATAGTGACAGAGCACAACCTTTCGCCCCGCGTCCTCGATTTCCAGATAATCGCAGACCTTTGCAAACTGCTTTATAAAAGCTGTGTCGTTGCAGCGGTCGTGATTGCCCCGGATCAGGAACTTGGAGCCGTTCAGCCTTTTCAGAACCTCCAGAGCATCCTTGCCCTTGCACCAAAACATATCACCAAGCACATAGACGATATCGCCGGGCGCAACGGTCTGATTCCATCTGGAAACCAAAGTTTCGTTCATTTCACCCACGGATCGGAACGGCCGATTGTCAAATGCGATGCAGTTGGCATGACCGTAATGCCAATCTGAAATATAAAACCGTTTCTGAGCCATAGAATCTCCTTACACTTACTTTTTCCATCACGCGGCTGTGAAAGCCCTGGGGCGCAGGCGATTCAACCGCGTATTTTTTTCAAACAAACCGGCGTTTACCCGGAAAGCTTCGCCCGGTTTTGCCAGAGATAGTCGATGAACACGTCAAAATTCAGGCAAACCTGGGTATAGACGTCCACCTTTCGATCTTCGGTACGCTGAGAGGGAGGCCAGCCGCTTAGGATCAGTTCGTATTCGCATTTGCTCCAGAAATAATATATCAGCGAGTGTTTGACCGCGTCCCGAAAGAAGTTCCGATCGTCGGCAGCCTTCTTCGACGCCTCCAGGCAGTCCCGCAGGAAGTCTCCGTGATTGAAAATATTGTAGGCTGTGATCCTGCCGGCGGTCACATCTTCCATGAAAACATTCCAGACCAGCATCAGGACGCCTCCAGCTTACAGAACTCCTCGTCCGAGGGGAGATCTGTGAACCTGTATTCCGCGATCTTGCGGACCGGGTAGTAGGTCTCTGTGGATTGGAGGCGTCCGGGTTCCGGCTTCAGACCGTAAAACCGATCTGTCGGCTCCAGCGGCTCCTGGTTGAAGCCCTGATAAACCTCAAAGGTTCCCTTATCCAGGTCGATCACATACGCCCACTCGCAAAAGAGACTGTCAGCGGCGAACTCGATGTTGTCACGGAGCTTAAGACCGTTCTCGCTCTCGTAAACCATGTTGAGGATGTTGGCGGCGGTATCTCTGGAGAGCTCCGGATAAACCCTCTGCCAGTCTCTGAGTTCTCCTCTGTCAATTCTTGCGTTGATCTCGTCGATCTCTTCTTCATTCAGATAGCGACACTGATGAAGCTTTCCGATAAAACGGCTGATGTGATTGTTCGCCAACACCTTTCTGGCAAATTCCAGACAGATGACGCCCTGCCCACTGGGGTAACCGTCCCATTGACCGTACTGGGCAATCCTGTACTTTCCGTCCAGGAAAACGGCTGTCAGATTTCTTGTTCCCATAAGCCCTCCTAAAACGGCAGCGGAGCTTCTTCCACGAGATCCTCGGAGAATTCCGCATAGGTAATCTGTGCCGGAGCGTGCTGAACGCCGCCGTTGTAATAGTAGGTGTTCCACAGATCCTCCGGATCCTCTCCGCAGCCGTGCAGCTGAAACAGAATACCATGGAACTTGCCGGAAATCACCACCATGTCGTTGTCATGGTCATACCACTTGGCGTTCCCGTACCAGCCGTAGCTGTCGTCATATTCCAGCACGTTGAGATTTGTGAGTTCCAGTTCGATTTTCTCCAGCGTATCGGGATCAATGGCATCTGGGATGAGCTTCCCGGTTCTGGTTTTGCGGAGCTTGTTGAAGCTCAGTGTATAGTCTGTATAGTAACCCATATTCAGAACTCCTTCGGTACGTATAGTTTGCAAAAACAGCCTGCGATTCTGGTGTCGCAGAGATTCGTAAACGGATGCCGTTTCAATTTTGCACCACAGAACCAGCCGCTGTTGCTGTTGGAAGCATAGGTGCAGGTTCTGCAGCGACGGTGCATTTTCTTGTACAGATTGACTTCTTCGATCGAACGATCAGTGTTCATTGAAAACCACCTGCTCTCCTTTTTGCAGAGTCCAGCAGCCGCCGCTTGTGATAGCACACTCCGTACAGTTGCCGCCGCACTCCTTTGCCTCCGCAGACGCCGTTGTGCTGCCGTCCCGGTAGCGGACATGGGCTTCCGGGAAACCGTAGGGGTTTTCCATCGGAAGGCCGCGCCAGGCGCTGAAAATCAGGTGCAGATTGGCCGGGATCAGGGCGACGCCGCCGCTGGAAACCGCGCTGTTGACGATCTCATAGCGCTTGGTGAAGCAGAGGATCTCACAGTGCGGATTGCGTCCGGCGATGGCAATCATGTGCTCCAGGTAGGAATCGTCTACGATGTCTCCGGAGACGTGAAAACGAAAAAATCGAGACGTCATAACGGACGCCTCGACTTCTCTCCAAAAGGTGTCGGGATCTGCGTGCAGAACCTCGTAGTTATGCCGGTATGCTTTCCGCACTGACGAGCGGAGCCGCTCCAGCTTCATGGCGTAGCACTTTTCTCTGCACGCACAGTCCGGCCGGCAGGTCAGACCCGCAGGAAGCGATACGCTGGGGATGCTCCCCATTTTTGTATTGCCGGGGGAAATTTTGATGTTCATACTACCCTCTCAATCCTGTCGTAGAGCAGAACAAAGTTGCCCATGATTTGACGCTCGTCATGGTAGTGCCCAAAATACCATTTTGAAAACCGAACCGTATGCGCAACCATATTAAACCAGGTGCTCAGCCGGTCCGGGCTGTGGTAGCCAAGCTGGGAAGCGACTTCCTGCGGACAGCAGTGGGAGACGATGTAATCCACCGCGTTTCCGTTTTGGATCAGCGTCTGAAGCCCGAAAGCCAGCTCCTGTTCGGACGGCATTTCCTGCTCCCACCAGGAAACGTGGTTGACCCGGAATAATTTGTGCTGTTTTGCCAAGCATTTGACGGCAAAAGCAAGCGCCGCATCGGAACCGAAGTCTTTTCGGTCCAGGATCCCGTCGCTGATATCGTGGCTCCTGGCACCACCGAAGGCGAAGAACCTTTTGCCGTCGAAGTCGAAGACGTAACCGCGCATCAGGTGGAACACATGCTCCCGGATTTGGTGGGCTTTTCCGCCGTGGAAATCCACCACGGGGAACTCGCCGCCGTAAAGACGGTCGAAGTTTTCGTGGTTGCCGTCCACGAATACCGTTGTGAACGGTTTTTCGTTCAACCAATTCAGCCACCAGCGTTCTCTGGCGTCGTCATGCCAAAGGCCAAAATCTCCGCACACGATCACGGTATCGTCCCGTGTCATGGCCTTTTGTTCCGGAAATTCCTCTGTGGAAAACTTATGGAACTCCGCGTGACAGTCACCGGTCACAAATACCATTCAATCACCGCCTTTCATTCAGATGATATTCTTCAAACAAAGCGTCTACGTACAGATCCATACTCTGGATCAGCTTATAACAATTCCCGTGGGAGGCATGGTTTTTCCAGGCGTTGTAGCGCTCCGTAAATTTCTCCACGGAAAGCCTGCCCTCAGAAACCAAACGCGCCATAACCCGCAGACGCTTCCGAATGTGCCGCTTGTTATCGCCGGTCAATCTGCGGATTATCTTTCCGTCTTCGGTCAGGTAACTGTGAAACCCGAGGAAGCGGATCCCCTTGGAGAGCGGGACAATCTGAGTTTTGCTGTTCAGCTCCAGGGAAAGCCGCGCCAGGCAGGCCCTGATTTTTACCAGGCAATCCTTGAGATACGCTCTGTCGTCGGAGATCAGATAGAAATCGTCCATATATCTGCCGTACCATCGGCAGCCCAGCGGCTCTGTGATATAGTGGTCGAGACCGTCGAGAAACATCAGGGCAAAAACCTGACTGCACTGGTTGCCAAGCGGTAAACCGCGCTGACCGCCTGCGCTGTCAATGAACAGGCCGCAAATCCAGAGGATATCTTCGTCCTCGATATAGCGAGCCAGGCATTCCTTCATCTTTTCGTGGTCTATGCTGTAAAAGAACTTGCTGATATCACATTTCAGGATAAAGCCGTCCGCGCCGTGGGCACGATAATAATCAGACATGTTTTCAGACAGTCTGTTAAGTCCGTACAAAGTCCCCTTGCCGATCTGCCCGGCGTAGTTGTCCCGAATAAAAACCCTTCGGAGCTTCGGAAGCAGCACGTCGTCGCACAGACAGTGTTGGAGGACTTTATCTTGAAAAGTCCCGGCCTTGATCGTTCGTTTCTTCGGTTCCGAAACCTCAAACTCGTAGTAAGCGCCGATCTGATAGCTGTGATCAAGCAGAGCCTGCTTCATCTCGTGCAGATTGCTCAGGGCGTTGGCGTTGAACCGCATTGCGCCGCGCCGACTGCCCTTCCCCTTGGAGGCGGACAGAAACGCCCGGTATAAATTCTTAAAACAAGTGAGCTTCTGGAAATCAGTCATAGTCATTTGTATTTATCCCGGAAAAACCGGGAAAGGTTGTATGCTCTTTTGATAGCGTGGTACACTCCTTGTAATTGCCGAAGCAATTTATAGACCCCGTAAATCCACCAGAACGGACGGACGCCGTTGCGGTTGTCGCAGTCATTCCAGTTCGGAATGCCATTGGAATTGACATAGCAGGCGTTGCGTGAAAACCAGCATACAGCCTACGATTGCAGGCAGGACTTTCGCCAAGCGATCGTCATATACTTCACATCGTGGGCAAGCGCCGCCCATTTTCCCGCAACAGCCGCGCTGATCAGACTTGCGTGAAGGCTGTATTTGGTAAGCGACAGCAGCTTGTCGAGCTCCGAGATCGCGGCGGCCTGGAGCTCCGCCTTTCTGCGCTTGCCTTCTGACGTGGTGCTCCGGATGGTGTTGGCGCTGACAATGTAGGAAACCACATTGATGCTGAACAGCTGCAGGCTGTCGGCAACACGGCGGAATTTGACCGGATAGTTCTTCCGGCCCGTGGTGGTATCAAGCACATGAAACATGAGCTTTTCCGCCTTATCAACAATCTCAAATTTCTCAGGCTCCGCCATAAAGATTAAGAGATTAAGAGATCAGATTTAAGAATCAAAAACGGACGGACGCCGTAGCGGTAGTCGCAGTCACGCCAGCTCGGAATGCCAATGGAATTGACATAGCAGGCGCGGCGCTGGTATCCAAGGCTGTCATCATAGGAAACCCTGGTGGAAAGCCACCACCAGTCTCCAAGAGGAGGAAGGTACTGCCGATATCTGCGGTAGCGGCTCTTGGTGAGGACGGAGACAAAGTCATAACAGGACTTGTCGATCCCAGTGCCGTCCTCCGCCTGCAGATCCACAAAGTGCGGGAGGATGTTTTCCGCCCCGATATCGTGCAGAACCTTCCGGTAGAAATCGTCGATGCAGTAGCGGCGAATGCTGCTGTCTATGTACTCACCGGTTTCGCCGTAGGTCATTTTCTCTTGGATGCGCTCGGTGATCACGGCGGTTTTGCCGACAGACTGGGACAGAACAATGTATCTGACGTCCCCAATCTGGACGCTTTCCCCAACTTGAATATCACATAACTGCATACGAATCCTCCTTACGCAAACATGGAAAACAGGCCGGAAACCAGCTTTTCTCCGACGCCTTCGTCCATATCCGGTTCCTGCTCCAGCGCGGCGATCTGCATGACGTCGGAATACTCCAGACCTTTTGCGTAACCATTGTTGTAACAGGTGATTCTGCTGCTGCTGCAGCTCAATCCGGGGCAGAGGTAGTCCATGTTCGGTATTCCGATGCCGTCCATAAGGCCGGTGGTATATTCGTCAAAGTCGAAGCCAAGATCCAACGTCTGAATCAGCTTCAGAACATCCAAACACTCCTGAAGAGTTTTGCAAACGACTTGCTTCATTTCCTTCAAGGCGATCTCAAGATCTTCGGGTATCATAGCTGTGCGCCTCCTGTTTTGTGAAATAACAGAAAAGGCGAGTGCAAAAGCACTCGCCAATTCCTGCCGTCCTTTAGACGGACTTGGTCCTGGGGTTATACCACCCCATAAATCTGCCGTCCTCGAAAACCAGACGGCACCACGGCGTCAGACAGACGTATATGCTGTTGCGCCGCAGCTCGCTGTGGTTCTTTCTCACGGGGAGAAACTTCATTTCGCTCACCTCGTATGTATGATTAGACCGCAGTTTCCTGCGAAGTCTTTTCGCCTATGATCCGCTTGACAGGCCGGCTGCAGTAGTCGTCCGGCTTCACATCCATGTGAGACCTGACACACCTGCCGCCCTGGAAGAGCTGGCAGCGTTCGCAGCGCGTCACCTTGACGGCGTCCACGGACGGAAGCCGGGTGATCAGATCAGAAGCCAGGAGCAGCCCCTTGGCTTTGCCGTTTGCCCCGGCAAGCTTCAGATCCTGCGCATTCTTTTTCAGCATCATGATCGCATCAAAGCGATAAACCAGGCCGAGCTTCTTGCCGGCCTCTATGATCTTTGCGAACTCCTCCGCCTGTTCTTTTGCAGTGCGTTCGGGCTTTGTTGTCTGTTCCATAGGACCTCCGTTCTCTTAAAAACCGACGCCGGACAGAAGCGTTTTCATATCTCCGATATCGCCGACGTCGAAATCGTCTCCGCCATCGACAATCTCAGCGACGGTTTTTGCATTAAAAATCCATCTTCTGTCTTTATCGCCGCCGTTATACAAATACATATTGTCTTCTTCGATGGTAACATACGGTTCGCCACCAAAGATGCGATTTCTGATCTCATGGACCGTGACCACCTGGCCGAGATACTTATCCATAAGACCCTGGGTATTTTCATTACAGCCCCTTTCCCACTGATCGACAATTCGTATCCGGTCTCCGGGCTTCAAGGAAGAAATATTCACCATTGGGTGCCTCCGCTTACTGCATACCGAACAGAGCGCTGTAATCTCCGGGAATCTGCATGCCGCCGTCCTGCTCGTCGATCAGCTCCAGCATATCGCCAGAGATGTAGCGGCGTCCTTCGATTCCCTCTTCGCTCTCGTAGATCATGTAGCCGTCCCAGGTTTTGCGCGACCCTGACACGGTAAATGGCTGACCGCACAAATGTTTCATCCCTTCGGTAAAAATCGCATCGCATGAAACGAGGTCGCCGTCTTCGGCAGGACCGAATTCGGCGACAAGATCGTCCCAGCCCCGCACCCGGCATTTGGCGCCGACGGGAAGCGGCTCTCTGTGGTGCATTCCGTACACTTCCTTTCTGTAATTGTTTGCTTAAGAAAGCAGGAGTTCAACCGGAGGAAGCTCGAAAACCGGAGGATCGTTCTTGGAATAATCAATACCGACTGCACGCGCAAAGTCGTCAAACCTTACTGTATCGCCCTCTCTGGATCTTGTGCAGTCCACATCTGTATTTCTGTGGATCAGCAGATTCGGATAGTCTGCTTCCGGCTCCAGCTCCGGTTCCAGATAGTGATCGTCAATCAGTCCTCTCCAGATCTCGTCACCGATAACGTCGCGCATAAACAGCAGCCCTTCCGCTCGGCTCCAGACATCATCACAAAGGACAATAAATCTGTCGCCCGTGATGCCAACCAGATCGAACAGTTCCGCTTTTGTCATAATGTCGCCTCCTGTGTTTTGAAATGCCTGCTATACAAGCATCTGGCTTGTATCTTCCCAGAGGCAGATGCTTGCGGACCAGCCGAGGATGTAGGAAAACGCTTCGTCGCATCCGTCAGCGTCTTCGGTTACCACATTCAGCCAGATTTCTCCCTCGTCGGAAATGGTTACGATGGCATGGCGCTGATTTTCGATGGCGCGGAGAAAATCCACGTATTCGGGATCCCCGAGACCGATCCATTCTCCGGTGACAATCACATAGTTATCGTCCGGCGTTGTCTCAAGTCTGGTTTTAAGCTCCGGTTTTGTCAGCCAACGGCCGTGGATTCTTGCCTTCAGCGCCTGGCAGCGTTTTTCCTCCAGGGCGACGGCAATCTTATACTCTGTCATTTGTATTCCCCTTACCTCAACAAAGCGGCCATAAGGCCGAGATCCGGCGGTGTGATCGGATCATCCATAAAATCGTGATAAACATACTCCATGAATTTATCAAACCGGATGACGTTAGGACCGAGATTCTCCTTGTCTCCACCGCGACAGCTTACATTTCCGTACATATAAAACCTTGGAGAATGATAATAGAGATTATAGTCAGGGTTTGTGATGTACTGGGTTCTGTCCTGCCCATCGTTGATATTACATCCAAAATCCCGGAGCAGCTCCAAAACCCGCGCCCGTTCCTGCCCGCTGTTGCAAACGACTGTCAGGTTACTTGTACCGTAATTCTGCAAGAGCTCTTGCAGTACAGGGCTTATCATTCCGACATCCGCCTCCTGTCTAATTATTTTCCGTATGGTACGGACGAGACGTCCGCAAAGAGAGAAAAGCTTTCTTCTACACGCTGCGGGATCAGAGACGAGATTAGCTCCTCCACCATCGGGAAAATCGCCGCAAGCAGAAACGCTCTGCTGCGCTGTTTGCAAAGCGCCTTCCGTCTCCCGTTCCGACGAGTGATGGGAAGCCCGTGCATGCGCTTATAGTTATTCGGCATGACAAGAAGCAGATCTGCCTCGGAGACCCGGTCCGAACGGAGCATCAAATCACCGATCTGACCGAAGCGATGGAAGTAAGCCCATATCGGATCAGAATATTGTATCTCAGCATGTCCCATTTTTTGTAAATAAAATCGGAGTTTTATTTGTATCGCTTTACGAACTGAATTTCGCCATTGCTGTCCAGCAGAGGCGTAAGACCGCCGTTATATCCGTGTTCTACGTAAATGTAAAGAACGCCGGTCTCAACATCCTCCAGGATGTATTCAATGTAGGCTCCTTCTCCGTGATATTCGACGACCTGAAACCTGCCGCCTTCGGCGAACATCATGTCACCGGGGTCCGGTGTACACCCGGAGAAGGTAACGAGGATCAGCAGCAGGAAAAGCGCCGCCAGCAGAAGACAAAGAACCCGTTTCATCCGCGGAATACCTCCCGTTCCACGGCACGCATTTGAGCCGCGATTTCTTTTTCGGAAGCGGAAGAAAGCCACTCGATCATGGCACGTTCTTCTTCGGTCAAAGCCTGTTCATTTTCCATGTGTTTACTCCTTCTCCGCAGTTTGCGGCGCCGCGGCCGGAGCTGAGCTCCCGGCCTGTTTGCCTTTTACCAGCTTTTCCAGATCCACCAGCATGTTATAGGCCGCCCAGCTCATGGTGTACAGATTGTCCGCGATCCGCTTTTCCAGATCGGTCTGGGCAAAGTCCATCATGGACTGTGCGGTCAGCATGTTTTCATAGCTGGCGTTCCTGGCCTTGATTATTTCGTCCAGTTTCATACTTCTGACCTTTCTTACCAATATTCGGTACAAGATGCGGGTGTGGATTTGCACCACACATGGTACGTCCATTCGCGTACCCCCTCTCGGAAGCGTCTACTATCGGGCACAACCGCGCCAGCGTTCCCTACACGACCGCCCGGCATTAACCGGAGTTCCAACGGTCTCTATTCCGCCACCGCATCTTTTGTTGTCAATACTTTATGTATATCATGACTTCGCAGTCTGTCAGACAATCCTGTATCAGTTCCTGAACCAAAGTCCAGTCACCGCCCGCAAGACCGCAGCCGAATTTGTATGGAAACGCGACAGTTTTCCTGCGGTACAGGCTGTTGATTTCGAGAAACGCGGCTTCCAACGCATTGTAGCTTGTGTAGCAAACGCTTTGTCTGCCGTAGTTGAGCTGGCCGAATACGTTCACCACATCGAACGGCATATTGCCATGCTTCCGAACCACATGGACGGAACCAAGAAGCGCATACGGGTCGCCGCATTCGTCGCAGTATTCGTGATAAAGCTCTTTGACATCCGGCCATCTCGCGCAGATCTCCCTGGCGAGTCCGGCGCCCATTACGTTCCGGCAGTTTACCTGCTGACAGATCGCGTCGGCGTTGGCTTCGAGCAAATCTCCGTGAACAAAGATCATGTGGACACCTCCTGAATTGAACGGGATTATGGTTTTATCCTGCCGATCTCTTCAATGACGATCCCGTAGAACGGGTATTCGCCGATCCATTCGTTAAAGCGATACAGAATACCATCCTTGAAAAGCAGGCGGTTAAACTCAATGCCGTCCCACTCGATCTCGTTATAGTTTTCAATATCCAGGACCGGAATACGCCGGTATCCGTGTTCGTCTGAAATCTGAAGCGCCTCACGCTTGTACCGGTCTTCCTTTGGGTAGAGCTCTATGGTTTTCCCTGTTCGATTGATGATGATTTCCATATTCCTTCACCAACTTTCAGTGTGGTAGGGCGGGATGGATTTGAACCACCGAAGCTGTCATACTACGCCGGCAATGCTGACAGCGGGGGATTTACGGTCCCCGGCCTTTGCCCGCTTGGATACCGCCCTATATTTGATTGAAAAGACGACTCCAACAACATTAGCTATTACCCCATGGGCAAATACCAAAATCATAGCAGTCAATACCCATGTCATTGTTTGCTATGCCATAATCTCCACCGGTATATTCTGTCTGTTTTCTTTGCAAAGAAACCCGAGTGGGATCTCCCCATTGTCTCTCAAGAATACGCCAGTTCCCACTTTTGTAGATTCTATGTGCCACATCCTTATTCTTTCTGATGAAGTCATAGCACGCATCAAAGTTTGTGAAAACTTGATGACTGCGTTCGATCCCTGTCATTCTGCTGATAAATGCTGCATACGAAAGCATTTTTTCTGTTGGTTTTCTCATCATTTTTTTAAGATCTGTGCTCATATATACACGATCTCCTTTTCCAGATATGGGGCGGAGTACGACAGGCGAAGCATCAAGTCTGGGTTATCAGAAAGATTACGGTCCAACCACAGCCTGTGAAATCTATATCCGCGGGCGGAGAACGAAGGCTTAAACCACCGAATCATCATACCGTCCGTGAACACAATAGCCCTGCCGAATTTGTTTTCAGATCTGCAGGAGACGACTGCCGGATAAGACACTTCTACCTCTGCAAAAACTGCATTTGCTTTCTCCATGCTTTCGGTGATAATTCCCCAGCAGTGGCAGGCGTTCATGCTCATGGTGGGACTCCTTTCAGTTACGCACGGACAAAACCGTGGTCGAAAAACCACTGTCTGTCACATCCGTCCGGAACAGAATCATATACCTTAGACAAGGCGTTGTACTTGGCGGTTGCGTCTTGCAGGTCTGAGGCATGGCATTCGATTTCTACGCCCGTATCGTCAGCACCCCAGGCGGAAAGCTTGACGTAGTAGTTCCTGAAATAACACAGGGAGAGGCGGAGGCGAACTTTGTTTCCGCCGAAGCATGGGTGCCAGTTGTCGGTCACCCTTATCATGCGTTCCTTTTTCTGATACATGGGAAACCGCCTCAGACCGCGTAATGGAGCTGTCTGTTTTCTTCCCGGATGATTTCCAGGAACTCCAGCTCGGATGCTTTTGCCGCCGCCGCCAACTCCTTGCAAGCTTCGTCCGTCTCGTCGTATTCCAGTCTCAGATTTCCGGGGTCTACGACGTAGTGCAGTCTGGAAGGGTCAAATTCCGCGTCGGAAACATTGAAGGTAACGAGCACAAAGTCCAGCCCCTTCTGGCTTCTGAGCCACTCGGATTCTTCGCTTTCCATGTCAAACATATCCATGCACACATGTCTGGAGCTCGCGGACAAGCCGTTCTTCCAGCGAAGGCGCAGGGTGTAGCGGGTTCCGTAGTCATTGATCCGGACAATGTTCAGATCCCGGATGGCACTCTCGAAGGGCTCTCCGTTCCGGATCTCAAAGGCAATTGCCCGGAGGCAGTCGTAGTTCAGATTGACCTTTCCGGAGAATTCCACTACCGCGTCGATCTCTCCGTGGTGCTCCTCCGGCAGTTTATCCAGAAGGTATTCCCGGATCTCGTCCGGCGTCGGGTAGTCGAAGCGGAAATGGTAATGGAAGCGGCCGGGCCGGTTGACCAGGTACTCGCTGAGGGTATGAATGTTGTTGCAGGTGATCACGAAGAGCTTCTTGCCGCCGGAAAGTCCGTCGAAAAGCGTCAGCATGGTGGCCTGGGGATCTGCGTCGCCGTCTCCCGCCTTGACGCTGCCGAAGGTTTTATCGAACTCGTCGAACAAAACCACGACTTCCTGTTCGATGCTCTCCAGGTAGGAGCTGATCCCGTTGATATACTCGTTTACCACAATTACCGGGAACCCGTTCTGAATGGCACGCTCGGAAAGCATCCTTGCAAAGAGGGATTTGCCGATGCCCTTATCGCCGCTCAGGATCACGCCGAGACTGCGGTTGAAAGCCCCGAAGGACCGAAGAACCTTGTCGGCTTTGGCGTTGTGGATTCCGTAAACCTTCTCCTCGTTGGCTTCGATGTCCACGTATTTCTCCATATAGAACCCGCGTGTTTTGCTGAAGCGGACGATGTAGGTCTGCGGCGGGAGCTGGTCATAAACCTGCAGCGTATTGTCGAAAACCTCATATGTATTGCCTGTTCCGATAACCTTCACGGGACCACCTCTTTCTTTTTGATTGGAATATGATGCGGGTTGGGATTTGCACCCAACATGGCGCTGTTTCCGAAGTGCCAGCTCTATTTCAGCGACGACTCCAGCCACCTTACTTTTTAGCGTCTACAATTGCGACGGCTCCGAAGATTACCGGCGCTTTACCATACCTTTCGTGTGGTCTGCAGAACCCTACTCGGTATGTCTATTCCGCCACCGCATTTCAGAAAACCGGCGTCCTTCACCGCTGGACGACCTCTCGTTTCCCGGTCTGTGCCGGACGGGAGGGGCAGCCGCTCGACTGCTGCCGGTTCCGGTTCTCCTTGCGCCTATTCTCTTACCCTTTTATTTCGGCGCCGCCCTGCTTATCCACGGCTTGAAGCCTGATACGAGTTTTTCAAGGGTACAGGGCGAATTACAACGGGCTGTTCATCTCACTCCATTTACTGCAGCTTCTGAATCGTTCCGGCCTTCCTGTCCGAATGTTTTAATTCTAACTCTTAGCAGGTTGCCCATCCGGCGTCCGCTTCGCAGCACCCGTTTCATCAATACAGATCTTCGCTGTACAGCTCTTGGTCTCCGCGAACGCTTTTGAGATTTCTCAGCTCCGCGGATAGCTGACCACAGAGCAAGGCGTGTTCATAGGCTTCCTCTCTGGTCAGAAAGTTTCCCTTGTGGTCGATGAAGCCCTGTACCGCGCCACGGTGCAGCAGTTTCTCGGGGCAAAGGCTGCGGAGAATGGAAAACCCGTCGCCGTGTCGCAGACAGGGGAGCACGGTTTCGTCGAAACCCAGCGGGGCGTCGGGGTTCACTACTTTAAGCGCAGCACAGATTATCATAGCGTTACCTCGCTCTCAATCCCACAGAGCATAGAAATCCTTGGAGAACATCTCAAAGAACTTATCTTTATGCCTCAATTGTGTTTCGTAAACCTGCTGATATTTTTTTTGGGTTTTCCCCATACAATTCCTTGGACACGTTGTATTCGTCCATGAGATGCAGATGTTTTACCATCTCATCAAGCCGCTGTTCCCATTCTTCTTCCGTGTAACAGCCTGGGACCCGCTGTGATGCTCTTTCAAATGCCGCAGCATCGGTTCGAGCATTCCGATAAACCAGGAATCCAAATCCCATACGTCCGTATATGCCCAACCACGGCGAAATCTTTGTAGGTTTCTGCGGAACTCCCAGTTCTTGTTGCTTATAAAGCGCCGGATTCTGCGAAACAGTTTCATGGTGCCTCCTATGAAAGATTGGTTTGCTGGCTGTACGCCGCTGCGATTATGGAGTGTAGGCGTAGTAGTAGAAGGTGCCGCTGACCCAGCCGGTATCCCATCGGACCTTCGCCCAAAGGCTGTAAACCGGATAGCGATCCGAAAAATACGGATCACAGGTTGCGGCAAAAACATTGTCCGGAACGTCTTCGTACCCGAGCAGGGCGAGAACCGCGTCCTCCCGACAGCTCTTCCACTGTATGGAGGAGCGCCAGGCTGTATCGGCATATCGGCGGCTCCAATACAGAGCGGCACAGCGCTGAACCGTATCCGGAAACAGACTGCTCCTCACTTGATTGTGTACCACACGGGTGTGGATCTGCCGGAGCGTTCGACCGTCCGCCTTTACCACGGTTCCGTCGGCGTAGGTGACGGTGACCTTGCCGGTGATGCCGCCCACCTCACCGTTTACGATGTTGGCAAAGACGTTGAGCTCTTTGTCTGTATAGGGCAGAGGCGGAGGAGCCGGGAGCTTCCGCGGCCTGTGCGGAGAAAGGGCTCCCGCCGTCGGCACAAGGCTGAATATCAGCAGAAGCGCCAGAAGAAAAGCGAAAACCCGGCGAAAGCTTATGATTTTCATTTACTGCTCCTCTATTCCTTCGTATTTCGTATGTAATTCGTCAAAGAACTGTTTCGACCGAATGGATAATCCTGCATTCAACCAGTCTTGTTCTATACGGAACCGACGTTCAAGATCAAATACGCTGCCTGCGTTGCCTTTCATTGGCATCTCAATTTCAGCCTGTAATTGCTTGAGCCGTTCCCAATATTCAGGAAGAAACAGGTACATATTCCGAAGTTCGGAAAGGTTCTTGTTTTTACAGCACCAACAACTGACGCGGTTTAACACATCGTACAAATCAATTACGCCATTTGCCGTGTGCTCTTTCCAATCCCATCCGCGGCTCCGACAATATGTAAGGCAATCTTTTTCGGTCATTTGCCAGTCCACAAGCGGAAGTGTTTTGCCGTCATGTGACGCTTTACCAAACCGTTCCGGCTCGTCAAAGGCGATACCTACATAATCCGTTACCGGTTCTGTGATTGACTTTCGGTATGCTGTGATTGCTTGAACTTTCTGCGTGGTTCCCCATCTGCATGGGCCACCGCACCAGCCAAGACCAAAATGGAACCCTTCTTTGCTGCGATATTTTACTTCTCTTTTTAGCATGGAGAACAGAAACGGCTCTTTCGGGTGAAGTTCAACGAACTCAATCCCTTTTTGCACCAAAATCTTTGCCACCTTATTTCTGTTCCGATAGATAGAGTCAAACTCCATGCCTGTATCATAGAAAACAACTGTGTCTAACGGAGCATTTTCCTCCATCAGACGAAGCAACATGGCAAGACTGTCCTTACCGAAGCTTACACTTGCAATGAATTTCACACCGACCACAAACCAACTCGGCTGCGGTCAACGCCCTAATCCTCCCATGCTACTCGCATTCCGCTTTCACGCTGTAACAGAGAATTTTACACCGAACTTTAACAATCTTTCGGCAACCCGGTTTACCGGGATTGGTGTTACTCCTCTCTATTATGTTTGGTCATTTTACTCTCTTATAGTTGTGAAGATTGGTTTTATGTAGCTTCTTCGTTCGTTTCCGGAACGCAAAGAACTTCCATCTTGAAAACCCATTCTGAAGTATGCATCTTAGGATGCTGATCTATATCGAGCTCGCACACAAAAAGTGTATCATGATAGGCCTCGACGATTACCCACGGATGGCATACACGATTTTTGAGATCGGATTTTCGTTCCGTGAACTTCTGCTTCAGCATTTCAAATGCTTCTGTTTGTGTGTCATATAAACGTGACACACAGGTTGCCGTAACCGGCCACGGGTCTCCGCCATCGGACATAGTAGCGATTTGAGACGGGTGGTGTGCGCATGTATCCATTGCAGGATTTCTATATTCAATTACTACATATTTCAAGGTATAGCCTCCTAATTTTTTAATGCCACCGAGCATCGCCCGGTTTGAATGCGATTTTTCTAACTTCATTGATATATATTGAAGCAAACCGGCTATCACCAATGAAAGATGATAATTTATCAGAACATTTTGCTGCAACATAACACAATGCTCGTTCTGTATAGCCGTCTTCTTCTACTATAACTCTCCAGATTAACTCTTTATCGTGTCGGTTAATACGGAGATTCTGACAAACTTCGGCAAAAGTTATCCCGAGCTTGTATGAAAAACTCATAGGCAAGTCCCCTTCGCGCACAAAAGATGGCTTTATTTCATAGAAACAGAAACATCGACAGAAATATCCACCTTTGGCCCCTGCTGTATTTGTTGTTTCTGATACGGTTTCTGTGGGTTTTCGTAGAAATCGTAGAGCATCTTATTGGATTCGTTACGCACGAGATATCCCTTCTCAATCAGCTCTCTAACAGCATAATGATACCGTTTTTCACTCATTCCGATTTGCTCCAGTATTTCCACCGGAGAAAGTGCGTATGTAAATCCGTCCCGATGGAGGTTCATGCGTATATACAGCTTAAAAGCTCTATCAGTCAGAACACGGGACGCTTCAAGGCAGGCTTCGATATTACACTTGCTATATAGATTAGCCTTATCTGAAACAGTTTTCTTAGTTTGTACTACCTTTTGGTTAGGTGATGTATATATGCAATTCATACGTACCTCTATAAAGCNNACCTCTATAAAGCTTGGTGTTGTTTGTGAAAAATGCGGGTGAGGATTTGCACCTCACATGATCCGGCACCTGATCTGCTTGGAGGGAATTGAACCCATGGGCTATCACACCAGACGTTTTTATCCGTAAGCCCGTCTCCTGACCGTCGCAGCGTCTACCTATTCCGCCACCGCATTTAGGACAACTCTACAATGAACGCCACACCGGAATGCATCTAAATGGCTTGCGCCTCTTCCGCGAAATCCAAAACTTCGTTGACAGCGAACTGAAATTCCAGCCGCTGGGAACGGGTCAGGAAGAAGATGGAATTTCGCTCTTCGATCTCCAGAAGCTCCTTAGGCTTTTCCCGAAGATCAGGGATATCGATTTTCTTGATTGCTTCATTCATCTATCTATCTCCTTGTAAACAGATAGTCCGAGCGGGAGGAGCCGAACCTCCACATGAAAGCAGCGCCGCCGCTGCGCCCGGATATGGAAAACCCCGCTTGACGCGGGGTTTATTTTTTTACAGGGGAAAATACGGGATCGGCTTCTGCTTGAACAGGTTCTTGCTGTGCATCGCTTCGATCTTCCCGCGGACTTCTTCGGAAACCGCGTCAGATCCCTCATGGATGTAGGCGTTGAGCTGGTCGTAGCTGAAGCCGAAGCGGTCTTCGTCTGTCTGCCCGCAGAGCCCGTCCGAAGGAACCTTGCGAACCAGATCTGCGGGGAGCTTTTCGCAGAGCAGACCGATTGCCACCACCTCGTCGGTGGTAAGCGCCCACAGCGGTGAGAAGTCGCCGGTGTTGTCGCCCCAGCGGGTGGAGTAGCCGACGTATTCCTCGGAATAGTTGCAGGTGTTGACAACCCTGCCGTTGTTGCTCTGTGACAGAGCGTAAAGGGTCGCCATCCGAATTCTGGGCGGGAGATTGATCTCCGCCTGCCTGGACATTCCGCGATCCGTGTTCCCGTGGATCTCTTTTTCCACGGCGGCAACCGCTTCTCCGATGTTCAAAACCGTATAGCGAATGCCGAGGGCCTCCACCACACGGTAGGAATCCGCGATATCCGGCTGCTCGCCGTCGGGCATCAGAACGCCGATCACCCTGGCGGGGCCAAGAGCTTCCGCGCAGAGGGCGGCGGCCACGGAGCTGTCCTTGCCGCCGGAAATACCGATCACGGCATTGCAAAGCGGGCCGTTTTCCGCAAACCAGGCGCGGATCCATTCCACGATTGCCTGTTTGACAGCAGGCGCATCAAAGTTCTTTCTCATGCTTTACGGTTCCTCTCTCGATCTCGTCGATCAACCGGAGCAGCATCCGATAGACGGAGGGAAGCCCGCCGCGGTCGTCCAAATAGACGTTGCCGTAGGTTTTCCGGCCGCCGAAGGCCACGGAGCTGTCACAGTTGATCCCCTTGTATTTGATGTTCTTTTCCCGGAGGTAGGCTTCGATCTGCGGGTACTTGGCCTCGCCGTTGCCGGTGAGGATGACCACCTCGGACCAGGGCTCCCAACGATGAAGCAGGTCGATGACCTGATCGTAGCTGCGTCCCAGCTTGTGGAAATCGTAGATGGTATCGTCGAAATCCACACAGAAAATCAGCCGTCCGTACTTCTGGAACTCGGCGCGAAGCCGCTGGTAGCAGTTTTCCTCAGACAGATAGTAGTCCATCAGAACGATCCCTCATGGAGGATTTCCCGAACCTCCGCCAGGCTGTACTCCTTCAGGAGCTTGCCGTCCCGGAAGACGGGAACCAGCTCGTTGGGCTGCCCGTTGGCCTGCTGCCAGGTGAGTTCGTCCACGTAGTTCAACTCTCCGTTTTCATCCCGATAAACTACGCAGCAGCCCTTCTGAGACTTCTTGAAGCCGCCGTCCTTGGGGTCCTTGAATATAGGGGTGGGCTTGCCGTTGATCTCGCAGTAGGTGGCCTTGATGCAGGAGGAGAAGGTGTCACGGGTAAAGGGCTTCAGCTCGCCGTCCTCCTCGATGCACTGGAAGGAGAAGGAACCGACACCCAGCGCTACGTTGGAGCAGGCGAAGCCGTTCTCCATGAGGATCTTGTAGATCTCCTCGCAGCGCTGAACCGTGATGCTGTCTCCGTAGATGGCCTTGACGTGTGGGTCCAGCACCTTGTAGCCCTTGGAGTTGACGCTGCCGCCGAAGAGCTCCCAGAGTTTGAAAACCGTCCGGGTAACCACGTCCACGCAGTCACCGGAATCGCCGCGCATCAGCATACAGCCGTTATGCGCCAGGATTTCCGGCTTGAGTTTGGGCAGAATGTTGTCGATGACGTTCCAGTAGTCGTAGCTGTCCAGCACAGCGGAGAAGCTGGTGTTGGGATAGATCTCAGTGAGAAGCCGCCGGAGCAGCGTCTCCTCGTCGCCGTCCACGGCGAAGTTGGAGCACATGACGGAATGCTCTGTGGATGGAGAGCCGTAGGCCACGGGCTCCTTGGTGCAGTCGCAGTTGTAGATCTGCTCCAGATACGGAATGACGGGAACCGTGGCGGTATTCAGGAAGGACAGGCACCAGCCTGCGCCGGCCTTGACGGCGGACTCCAGGCACTCCTCACCGCGGAAGTCAAAGGCGCCCAGGGCTTTGGACCTGCGAACCACGTCGTCACAGGTGAGATCGTAATACTTATTCACGATCTGGCGGTAGGTGTAGCCCACGGTGGCGGCGATCATAGGATGCCAGCTCTCGGCAGAAATCAGACTCTCCAAAGACTGGGGGAGCCAGGCAAAATCCGGGTGGGTGTTGGTGATGCCGAACATGGGAACGTGCATGGGGACCCTGGTGCCCTCAGGCAGAGCCACAATCTCAATGGGCAGATACCCAAGCCGGTGGAGCTTGACGATCTTGCCGATGTTGTAGGCGCCGGCACCCAGGGA
>LXOW01146314.1_pt2 | contig 22165 bp, 16 predicted proteins | sample 1368591 | NCBI WGS metagenome assembly LXOW01 (sample SAMN04884650, study PRJNA319009) | bovine gut metagenome | isolation source: Cow rumen | host: Bos taurus | place: Italy: Legnaro (PD) | collected 2014-07-09
GAGTTGCCTGACAAACAGCCCGATTCATCAGTTTCTACATAGAGATAGGCGTTGTATAACCTTCTGTCGTGATAGACATGGGTGGTAGGGTTGGTCGTACTGGTAGCGCCATCGCCAAAGTCCCACAGGATAGTATATTGTTGGAAGTTGACATCTGCTGAGAAAGTCACTGGCTCGTCTACGCAATAGGAATACGAATCTCCTGCTTGGACCGACAAATTGTTGATTGTGATGTTGGCGCTCAAATCTTTGGCATTGGACCCCACAAGATAGGCGTAGCCTTTGGCTTGTCCGAAGCCATAAACATGTGCGTTGAAACCATGAGCGCACTCGATGTGGTGTACGCCGTGCGAAATGTTTTGCCGGACATAACTGTAGTCGTTGTTGCCATTCACTCGGGTAAACAACAAGGGAGAGATTTGCTGCCCGTCAAGGTACACTTCTGCAATGTCTTCGGTGTTGACGATGAGGTTGACGCTGTGTGCCGTGATGTTAATGTTCGAATTGTTGAAAGTGGTGAAAGTGATTTCGTTGATACGTTGTTCCACCGGCGCTATCCACACCATTGTTGGGTCGCCTAATCCGCCAAGAGGGTTTTGATCGTAACTTGAGTTGTTGTAGAGATAAACGGCGCATGGTTGTGTGGCAGCGATAAAACAGGAATGATCACTCTCCAACATATAGAAAGTATAGCTTTGGTAGGCCTGCAGGGTGACCAAAGGCTCACCGTTCATAGTGATGACATTATCGTTTGCTGATGAGGTGATTTTGATAAAGTCACGATTACGATTGAGGGAGCTGGTGACCACGAAATTCTTGCCCCATGAACGAAGGGGCATGGCTTGCTCTACAATATGGTCGTATCCGTTTCCCATATTGATGGGGATACATGTCAGCGTGTTACCATTGAAGACGGCAATTCTCTTGCAGTCAGCGGCCACCACATGGGTGCCACTCAGGTCACGTGCTGTTCCGGATCGGGTGGAACGCACCTGATAGGTCTCGCCCTGATTCATGGTGATTGTGTAGGTCTGACCTGCTAAATGTCCCCCTAAGGTATTGCACGAAGGGGTAATGTCGATGACCGTGTTGTTTTCGGTGGCGACAATGAGGAAGGCACTGGTCTCGTTGCTTGTCACATAGTCGTTTATACTGCCAGCTATCGATTGGTCATAGCTTTGGATAATGTATTCGTCACCTAAGCTTCCGACAGGTAGGACAAAGGAGGCATCAAACGATACGTGGGCAATGTTGGTGCAATATACCGAAATGGTATCGGTTGAAACTACTTTGATAGCTTTGTTCGTGATAGTCTCATACTCGGTCTCCCCATGATAGCCTTGCACTTCCGGAATATCGATTGTGGTAATGTTGTTGGCATGCACACTGAAACTTTCTGACCATCCTGTCAACGGGTTGCTGACGGTACCTGTGCAGTCGCGCTTCGCGCTGATGAGTACTTGGGTAGTGATCCAGTAGCCATCGGGATGGTTCCTGAATCCGTTTTGCATGAACGACAGCCAAAACTCCTTGCCTTGTGTGGAAGTGTTCTGCGCCCATGTGGTTGGCGAACAGAAACACACACAAACCAATAATAATATTGTCAGAGTCCTAAAGGTTTTCATTGCATCGTTATAGCTGATTATCTTTTAATGACCACTTTCTTGGCAACGGTCCCTTCCTTGCCGGTAGCCACAAAGAAGTAGATACCCTCAGCACTGTGCTTCATGTTGTACTGCAACTTCTCCGGTCCACCGATACTGTAGGTGCTGAGGTGGTCGATGAGGTTGCCCGTCATGTCGTACACCTTCAGGTCAATCTTGCCAGTGAGCTTTTCGAAGTTGATGGTCATCATACCATTATTCGGGTTGGGCACAACGGTGAAGTCGGCAGTGCTTTCCTGTTGCTCCTCAACACCGTAGAACGAACTGACGAACCAGTAACGCTGTGTGGTGCCTTCGGGCGAACATTTGTTGTAGACTGTGGCATCCAACCAAACGGTGTCTGCAATATATTCAAGGACATACATCTTGCAATGCTTGCCGGCGGGATGGGTTGTCTCATCTGGCTCGAGTAACCAACGGACATTCGGGTCTTCAAATCTCCAAACGATGGAATCCCAAGTACAAGTGGCAGGATGACCCACTTCGTAAATACCGAAGTCATACGAGTTAATTTGGAACTCAGTGGCAGTGATGACCCAGTGGGGAGTGGTGTTGTTAGCGTCAACTGGATAGACCTCTGTGGGCTGTGGGGTGTAATCAAAATGCATGTGACTGGTTACGATACTGTCGCAACCGGCTTGATTCTTGTATTTGCGTTTGTAGCCATCGAGACCAGAAGATGTGTAGTAAACCAGGCCTTCGTGACCATAGTAATCGTAAATCTCATGCCCTTGTGGATCCCAGAAGTATTCATCACAGGCATTGACCTGTGGCGTGGTAGTCTCATCATGGTCGTTGATGGTAAGGAAGAGAGTGACCTCGCTTTCGCAGCCATAGACATTGGTGTAGTGGTGCGTGTAGGTGGTACTATGATCGAAGGTCATGTCAACGTTGTATTGGTCGTTTTTCCAATGATAGACGTCGCAGCTCGTGGTCTCCACCTCGTTGCTGTAGCTGGGTCTCAGTTCAAGATTCAGCACAAGGGTGCTGTCGCATGAACCCTCATATTGCAAGGTGTCGAAGTAGACACCGGTCTCATAGTAGGTCTGCCCGTTGGAAGGCCATGTATATTGGGTGGCGCAAATCGACACGTTGTAGTTCTTGGAGTTGTATTCCGACTCGTCGACTTGGATGTGGTAGATACTGTCGCAGCCTGCTACAGTATTATAGGTGAAGGTGTAAGGCTCGGTACGGGGCTGCAGGTATTGTCCGTCGAACAGGAAGCCAGGACCGCCCTCGCAAGTGGACTCGTTCAGATAATACTCGTATCTCGGATCTTCAATCAGGTTGAGCTTAATGACACTGTCGCATCCGTGCTGAGAGTCTAACGTGTGATAGTAGATGCCAGAGCTGTTGAGTTGGGTGCCGTAGAACGTATAAGTTTCTCCTTGGCAGAAATGTCTGGTGATGGGTGTCTCGTAGGTCTCATAATGGTAGAGGTGTAAGTGGATGGTGCTGTCGCAGCCATGATGCGACTGGATGGTATGGTCGTAGTCGCCTTCGTCCGTAAGCAAGTCGCCAAAGAAGTTGTAGGTGCCGTCGGGGCAGATGCTGGCGCTGATATCGGATTCCACGTGGGGATACACCGTGATGCTGACGCTGACGTTTTGGCTGGTGTAGCCGTCGCTTACTTGGCAGGTGTAGGTGGTGGTGCCGAGGGGCGGAGTGGCTACAGGATTCTGGATGTTGGCGTTGTTGAGTGTGTTGGCGGGTGTCCAGCTATAGGTGTAGTTGCCGGTACCGCCTGCGGGTTGGGCGTGCAGGGTGGTCGACTCACCTTCGCACAGCACGTTTTGGTCGGCGGTGGCGGTGGCGGTCATGTTGGAGCCTTCGATAGCTACAGTGACTTGTGTTGAGCCGGTGCAGTCGCCTTGCGGGTTGGTGACAGTGCAGGTGAAGACGGTGGTTTCAAACAACTGGATGGTCTGTGTGGTCTGGTTGTTCGGGTTGATTACTTTGTCGGCAGGCTCCCAATGGAAGGTATATTGGCCTTGCCCGCCTGCGTTGGCTGTTAGCGTAGCGGTACCGCCATAGATGATGGTGGGGGGCTGTGCTGTGGCAGTGGGGTTGGGTTGTGCATTTACGGGAACACTCTGTATCCTTTGATTGGAGCATGAGCCTTGGGTTTGTACGGTATGGGTTACCTGGTAGGTGCCGGCTTGGGCGTAGGTGTGGCTAACGCTCTGCCCTTGTCCAGTCTGTCCGTCACCGAAGTTCCATTGGTAGCTGGTGATGGGGTTGCCCGGTGCCGATGAGGCTGTGCTGGTGAATTGGGTGGCAGTGCCTTGACATACTGTAGTATAGTTGAAGTTACAGGTGGGCAGGTCATAGACAGTGACCGTCTTGGTTATCTGGTCGGTGCAATGCCCGCCTGTCGATACGGTCAAGGTTACTTGATAGGTGCCTGCATTGGCATAGGTGTGGGTGGTGTTGGCCCCTTGTCCTGACTGTCCGTCACCGAAGTTCCAGTTATAGCTGCTGATTTGCTGACCTGAGGGGTTGGTAGTGGAGGTGCTGGTAAAGCTGGTGGCATTGCCGACGCAAACCGAAGTAAAGTTGAAGTTGGCGGTAGGCATGGGGTAGATGACCACTTCTGTGGTGGCGCTGTTGGTGGCACTACCCACTGAGATGGTGCAAGTGTAGGTGCCGGCCATGTTCATGGTGCAGTTTGGACGGCTGGGGTTCTGCTGTGTTGAGCTGAAGTTGCCGGGCCCCGTCCAGCTATAGGATGAGCCAGTTTGGCCATTGGCAGTCAGTTGGATGGTTTCGCCTACACAGTAGGGACCATTATTGTTGACCAATGGAGGCAAAATGCCGCAGTTGGTGGTACCGGTGCCGATATTCGAAAATGAGATGTTGCAGGTCTGGTTCGAATAGTTAGTAATAAGCAGGATGTAGTATTGTCCGGATTGGGCATTATTGATGTAGCAGTTTTCAGTGGCGGAGGCACTATAGCTGCAGTCCACCATATTGCTGCACGACAATTGACTGCATGCAGTAGTGATGTCGCTGAAAGGTCCCCAGCAGTCAAAATCAATGTCATGGCTCGGAGTACTATACATGTAGATGTTCAAGTTACCGGGCTGGTCGATTTGCATATAGTAGAAAGCAGGGTTAGGAGTCGTGTAAAGGCAATTGGTACTGCTGCCGTTGGGACGGACAAAACCTGAGCAATAATAAGGAGGGGTAGAAGAACCCAAGTTACCGGCATTCACGCCTGCAGGGAATTGATATAGACCATTGTCGGTGCAGAAGGGATCGGCTCCGTCGCAGGTGCTGTTGTCGCGATTGCGAAGCTGGTGGAAAAAGTCTTCATTAACGGCGATAAACACATCATCGGTGAGTTGGTAGCGCCATTCTACGAACAGTCTGCCGCGTTCCATCTTGTCCAAGTTGGAATAGGCTACATATTCATCATAGAGATTTTCGAGGAAAAAGTCAAAATCCGCGTTGGCATTCGAGTCTTCGCAGGTGTAGTCTGCTGAAACGAATATGTCAATCTTTCCTTCCTCCCTGCTGAGTTGATAGGAAAAAAGCTCATTTTCCTGAATGGAGTGAAGAAGAAACACACGCTCTTCTATGGTGGGGAGATTGTGGAAGTTGTAATCAGTCAGTTTGATTTGGCCTGGCTGTTGGGCATACTGCATTAAAGGCATTACCAATAATAACAAAGCCGCCCAGAAGATTTTCGCTATTCTGTTCATAGTAGGTGTGTTTAATATGTTTGTTTTCAAAGACTTATATACTCTCTTTCATTAGATTCCAATTGCGTTGACCTAATTATCAACCGACAAATATAGAAATTTTTCTCAAACAAGCGTTAAAAATGGCTGAAAAATGAAAAAAAGCGGTTTTAAACCGCTTTTTTTTCAATATTTAACCACCACCTTCTTCGCTACCGTCCCTTCTTTGCCTGTCGCCACGAAGAAGTAGATGCCTTCGCTTTGAACTTTCATGTCGTAGGGAAGGGTCTCCGGTCCTCCTATGCTGTAGGTACTGAAGTTGTCGATAAGGTGTCCTGTCATGTCGTACACCTTGATGTCTACTTTTCCAGTGAGTTTTTCAAACCGAAGTGTCATCTGACCGTTGTTGGGATTCGGAATGACGCTAAAGTCGGCTTGTCCTTCTGGCTGGTCGTCTACACCATAGAAGGAGCAGATAAACCAATAGCGTTGCGATACGCCTTGCGGGGCGCATTCGTTATAGATAGTGGCTCTTAACCAGACGGTGTCGTCTACATGATCAAGCACATATATCTTGCATTTCTTTCCGACAGGGATGGTAGTCGTGTCGGGCTCAAGCAGCCACTCGATATCAGGGTTCTCAAAGCTCCATGCAATGGAGTCCCAATGGCAGGTGAAAGGATGGCCTTGCTCGTAGATGCCGAAATTGTATGAATTGATTTGGAACTCTGTGGCGGTGATGACCCAGTGCGGGGCTACATTGTCGGGGTCGGTGGGATAGATGTCTACGGGAGAAGGAGTGTATTGCAAGTGGAGATGCATGGTGACGGTGCTGTCGCAACCTTGTATATTGGAGAAAGTGTGTTGGTAGTTATCGCTGGTGGTGTAGGTTTGGCCAGCCCATTCATAGCTGTCACATATTCCATTTAAAGTGAAGTCGGTTTGTTGCACTGGGTTGACGGTGAGGTGCAGGTGAACCACGCTGTCACAGCCATGTTGAGTTTGCAGGGTGTGGTTGTAAACGCCTGATGTGCTGAGGCTTTGTCCATAAAAACTATAGGTTTCGCCAGAGCAAATTTCAGCATCGTTGTCAATCTCTTTCTTTGGATAAACGACGATGGTTACATTGGCTTCCTGAATGGTCAGGCCGTCGCTGACGGTGCAGGTATAAGTGGTAGACCCCAAAGGTGGGGAGGCCACTGGGTTCTGCGAGGAGGCACTGCTCAATGTGTTGGATGGTGACCAGCTGTAGGTGTAGTTGCCCGTGCCGGCAACGGGAATGGCATGGAGCGTTGTAGACTCGTCCTCGCAAATCTCGTATTGGTCAGCGGTGGCAGTGGCTGACAGGTCAGAGCCTGCCATTAGGGCGGTGACTTGTGTCGTGCTGACGCAGCCGCCTTCCGTGTTGGTTACTGTGCAAGTGAAGGTCTGAGTCGCTTGGATGGGAACAGTCTGAGTAGTCTGGCTGTTGGGGTTGGTGACCATGTTGGCGGGTTCCCAATGATAGGTGAATGTACCTGGTACTCCTGCATCGGCAGTGAGTGTGGCAACACCACCGTATATTACTGAGGTAGGATTGACAGTAGCAGTGGCCACAGGCATGGCGTGGACGACAACATCTTTCGTGATTTCATCTTCGCACCTGCGGTTAGTCTGCACACGGTAGGTTACCTGATAGGTGCCTGCGGCAGCGTAGGTGTGTGTCACGTTTTGCTCTTCACTTTCCTCGCCGTCGCCAAAGTCCCAATGGAAGGCAGTAAAGTCGTGGCCTGCTGGATTGGTGGTGGCGGTACTGGTGAACACAGTGGTTTCACCGAAACATACGGCAGGGGCTTCGAAGTCGGCAATGGGTTCAGGATAGATGATGACATCGGTGGTGCCGGTAGTGGTTTGTCCGTCCACCGTGGTGACGCAGGTATAGACACCGCCCATCTCGTAGGTGCAGTTGGGGATGACGGGATTTTGCTGGGTGGAGGAGAATCCGTTGGGACCGGTCCAGCTGTAGGTGGCACCAGCTTGTGAGTTGACAAACAGGTTGATGGTCTCACCCACGCAATAAGGACCACCATTGGTGGCGATACCGGGCAGGATGCCGCAGTCAGTTTCGCCAGGGCCTGAACCTTCCGTTTTGGTGAAGGAGATGGTGCAGGGCTGCTGTGAGAAGTTGCAGATCATCAGGATGTAATACTCACCCACTTCAGGAACGTGATAGTTGATGGTTCCATGAGACGTGTTGTGATGATGATCTCCTTCAAGATAACCTAAATAAATGTCTTCCGTATAGCTGGATGAATAGCAACAGTCAATGATTTTGTTGGTAGTCAATCCGGCCACACAGGCTGAGGTGGGGTCTTCGTAAGGACCCCAGATGCAGAAGTCAATGTCACGGTTGGTGCCGTTGTTGGGGTCGTGTCCTTCCATGTGGATGACGAACTGTCCCGGGATGTTGATTCTCATGTGATACCATGAGGGATTGTAGGAACTGCCGATGCAGCCATCGTCGAAATCGTAGCCTTCCAACTGGTTCGCTGTCTGGCTTGAGGTGGCAGCGTCAAAAGTAATCACATCTGAGGTGCAGAATGGGTCGGAATCCACGCAATGGTTGTTCTCGTTTGTGGCTCTGCTTAAGGCGACATCCATGGTGATAGAAGCGAAATACATGGAGGTGACGTGCTCTTTCCATTCGGGAACCAGTGTATAACGTTCGGCTTTGTCAATCAGTCTGTAGTCGGTATAGGCGTTGTTGTAGAACCTCTCGAAAGTCTCGAGGAAATCGCTGCCGGAGGCTTCGTTGGAGGGGGTGATGATGAACAGGCCGTTTTGGTCTTCTGCCTGTAGCGAGAACTGCTCTTCATGCTCTATGTTGTACAACAAGTATAGCCTGAAGTCAAGTTCATCGATTTCTAAGAAGTTGATCATGATGCCGTCTTCGGCGTAGGATCGGTAGGGTGTCTGCCCAAAGTGCTTCATCGGGATGAGGACTGTCATCGCGATGACGAATAGCAGTTTTGTTATGTTTTTCATGTTGCTATGGAATTATGCAATTTGTAAAGGTTGGCTTTATCTGAACAGGCTCACACGCTTCGTGACGTTGCCGTTGTCGGTGCAGATGAGTATCAAGTAGGTTCCGGCACGGAATCGACTCAGGTCAAGTCGGAATTCGTTGCCTTCAGTCTCTTCGGAAACAAGGATTTGTCCCATCATGTTGCTCACGCTGATGCTTCTTAGTCCGTAAGCTTCGATGGTAACCATCCCTTGAGTCGGGTTGGGGAAGATGGTGGCATTGACGAGGTGTTCGTTGACATTAGTGACCACATGGACGGCCAATTCGGTTTCGGTTTCACCACATTCATTGCTGGCTTTCACCTTGATGGTGGCTTCACCTGAGAAGGCAGTGTTCCAAATGACGGTGGCAATGTTGTCTTCGACAGTTACCGCACCTGCTGTTTCTGGGATGATGCTCCATTCTATCAATGCTCCGTTGGTCTGGCCGCTAAAGGAGTAGGTGTCGGTGGGGTTTTGGATGGCGTCGATGAGGTTCGGGCCTTCTATTGTTAATGCACCAGGGGCATGGTTGATAGTGAGATGCATAGTGACGATACTGTCGCAGCCCAAAGCGTTGGTGAAGAATTGCATATAGTCACCGCTTTCAGTGTACTCGGTGCCGTTCCATTCATAGGTGTCGCAGACTTGGGCTTCAAATTCGACTTGCGAGCTGCTATTAATAATAAGGTGCATCACAACTGTGGAATCGCAGCCGTGAATCGAAGAGAAGACATGCGCGTAATCACCGCTGGCTGTGTAGGTCTCACCAGCCCATTCGTAGCTGTCGCAGGCTGTCATCTCGGCTTCAACCTGATAGGCATCAATGAGGGCGAGGTGCATGGTGACGATGCTGTCGCAACCATAGATGCTTTGCAGAGTCTGTTCGTAGTCGCCGCTTTCGTTGTATTCTATTCCGTTCCAGTTATAACTAACACAGGCTTCCATGTTGAACTCGGAATGTTCGATGGGATGGATACGAAGCTGGAAATCATGGATGGCATCGCCGCAACCATAGGGAGACATGGCTTTGAAGTGGAGCGTGACACCACCGTTGGCGATGTCTTGCTCGCCCGGGGTATAACTGGTCTCCAGATTGGCTGGGTTTGTGAAGCTGCCATCGCCGTCGGTGATCCAAGTGGTGAAACCGGTCTCTTCGACAGTGGCACTTATGTCGATGCTTGCCCCCTCACAGATGTCGCCTTCGTTTTCCATGACGATACTGGCAGCTTCGTGGAAGTAGATGGTGACATCGTCGGAAAGGATTTCGTCATCAATATTGGTAGCAGTGAGGGTTAGAGTGACCACCTTGCTGCTCAAGTCTTGCTCGCCAGGCGTGTAGGTCGGGTCTATGATGCCCGAGTCGCTGAAGGTGCCGTCTCCTGAGGTGGTCCAAAGTAGGGTTTCGTATCCGACGGCTTCGGCATTGAGTTGGACGGCTTCTTGGCATTGGTGCGTATCGTTGCCAGCGTTGCAGGCAAAGGTGATATGCTTGGCAGGGAAGAGTATTTCGTCGATCCATACGTGGTCTTGTCCGGCAGTGCCGCTAGCGTTTTTCTCGTAGGCCCAGCTGAAGGTGTGTTCACCTTGGGTTACTGGGAAGACCACCTCGCGCCAGTTGAGGGCTCCGGTCCATTCTTGCATCAAGTTGCCGTCGATGTAGAAACGCAGGTAGTCGCCATCAGGTTGGCAGTCTGTCTTTCTGGCGAAACGGATTTCATCGTTAAGGTTTTCCACATTATATTGGATGCTCAGTGTCGTGGTGGCGTTGTGTCCGATGGTGCCAGATTGCAGGCAGTGAGCTCCGGCGTATGGGTCGTTGTCGGTGATGCTCCAAGGATGCTCGGAGTCGTTTATCCATTCAAAACTTTCCAGTCCGTTTTCGAAGTTGGCAATTTCGAGTCCAAGACGATGGTCGAATCGTTGGCTGTTGGAGTAGTTGCCGGAAACGATTTCAAGATTGAAGACAGCAGCTTCGCCTTTGGGCGCCAAGGCATCCACAGTGACGGTATAGGTTACTTGCATGTTCTGCCCGGGACTGACGACAGCCTCAGTGAGAACGGGGTCGCTGATGGCGACATATTCGGGCGTGAGGGTGCTGAGCGTGGCAATCACATTGTTGGCAGTGGCACCGCCGTTATTGTGGTAGTTGAAGGTGATTTCTACTGTTTCGCCTGGGTCGAGACGCCCGTTGCCGTTGCCGTTGATTCTTGAGTTGCTTACGTCATTGATGGTCATTTGCTCGTCGACTTTGAGTACTGGGGCGTAGGCAAGGAGGGTGAAATGGTCAGTCCAGGTGTAACTGCCCGCAGTCATTGTGAGACCGAATTCCAAATGGCTTTCGTTGAGCAGACCGTCAGCCACGGTGAAGCCGAACACTTCCGAAAGGTTGGTTGACTCGTTGGGTGTGAGGGCTGGGATGGTAGCTGTGTTGTCAGTAATGGTGACGTAGAGCGGGGTGGTGGTAGTGAGTGTTGCGGTGGCCAGGGTCGAGGCGACGTTGCCCGTGTTCTTGATGGCCATGTCGAGTGACGAAAGCTCGCCATATTCAAGATGCTGGTTGCCGCTGGCGTCGTGGGGAGTGATGCTGGTGAGGCTGAGATGAGGCTCGCTGAAGACGAGGATGGTGCCCACGTAGCGCAGATAGTCTTGCTTGGTGCCTACGATGGTGATCTGGGAATTGGAAGGTTGGGCAGGGAAGGTGATGGTCTGGCTGCTTCCGGTGGCTGTGGCTACGGCAAGGATGTTGTTGTTTCTCGTCAGAGCGATGACAGAGCCGGCTGTAGCGGTCACATTGATGCTGGTAGTGGTGGCAGTGATTTGTGCGGGATGGGTGACAGCCAGGGTTTGCGGCACCTGGGTGTAGAGCGTCAGGAAGGCATCGCAGTGGGCGGTGAACATTTTATGGGTGATAGCTTTGCTGTTGGGGTTTGAAGGCCATGAGCTTTGTTGCAGGAAGTACTTTCCGGCCACGTTGCCGAAGGCGGGACGCCAGTTGCCTTCATACTGGGCGTATGGGCCGTAGTCGGGAAGGAACTGGGGATCGTATTGGTCGTACATGCCCCAAGCGTAGGCATCGTTGACGAAAGAGTAAGAGGTCTGAGTAGGTCCTATGCAACCCACGGCACCTGCATTCTGTCCATTGCTTGTGCGACGCATAAAGGCTTCGATGAGGCATTCGGGGTTGTGGTCAAAAGTGCCGGTTTGGCAGTTGATGGTATTCACAAAGGTCATCTTGCCCACGTTGTTCATCTGGGTCACGTGGCTAGTGCTGAAGTTAGGCTCACCCCAGCCCTGATAGTAGCCGTGGTCGCGGTGTTGCAGCAGCATGGCACCGTTGTTGACGGCGTTAACCACTTGCGCTGCAGTGCCTCCTGTCCAACCACCTAGCTCTGATGGGGCCTGAGGGATGTAACCGCGTCCGTTGGGACCGAAGTAGTTTACCACCATGGAGGTGTTTTGGTTGGTTGACCACACGCTGCCGGGAGTGCCTGAATAGATGGCGTTGATACGGACTGGATTCTTGCCATGATTGCGCCAATAGCCGCCTACGGCCTCCGAGCAAATCTGGAACCATCGCTCGGTCTGCCAACCCAAAGCAGTGATAGGCTGTTCGTAGGTCGAAGCGTTCATGTTTGGGCTGGTGTATTCATATTCAATCTGCTTGCTGACCATCATCTGGGCTTCGTTGGCATTGGCGGCCACAAGGCGGCAGAAAGCCATCTCCGGCAGGTTGTCACCAGTTACGTCAGCATAGCCGTTGTCGGTGATGCAGTTGCCATAGGTTGAAGAGTGTTAGGTGTATTCGGCAGGGATGCCGTTGGCCATGTTGGAGTTGTGGTCGCCAAGGAGCAACACGGCTACAGGCGGGATGTCCCATGTGTTATAGGCATTGTGGAAATACGACTTCATCTGATCTGTGGTGTTGCAACCCATGTCACTGAGGCTCTTCACCTCGGTGAGGACACCTTGCTGGATACGGTATTCAGCCAGTTGGTTGGCATACTGGCGGAAGCTCTCGTTGTTGGGGATGACGATGAGATATTCGCAGCCCGTAGGACGGTTGTTCACCCATTCCTGCATACGGGCTTCGTAGTCGATGGCGGGCAGTTGGTCGTAGTTGGCCAGGTTCTGCATCAGGATGGGGTCCCAGTAGGGTGAGCGCAGGCGGTTGTCGCCAAACTCGCCGTTGCCTCCGTCGAAACGGACACCGAACTGCAAATCATCATAGACGCGCAATTCCTTGGTGACGGGGTTGTATTGGAAAGGCACTACGGTAATGGCTACGGTCTGAACGCCTCTCAGACTGAAAGGCTCGGAGACGCTTACAGGCGATTCGGGGAAGAAAGCATTTCTGCCGTAGATGCTTTGGTTCCTCTCGTATGTGTCAGGACTGTCGTCGGTGTCGAACTTGATGGGTGCAGCAGCCATAAGATCGACGTTTTGGATGGTGGTCATGCTGCGATAGCCCATCTCGATATGAGCGGTGGCTCCGTTAGGGACGGCGACAAAGCGGCTTAACGACGGAATATTAGGTTCGCCTTCGTTGGCAGGTAGGCAGATGCCGGAGCCTCCTTGGATGACGTCGCCCGTGTAACCGTTGTCGGTGACGTTAATCAGACTGATCTGTTTCAGCGAATGACGCATGGTGAGACCCGAACGGGTGTTGCTCTCGATGGAAAGGCCTTCTCTCTGAGCCGAGTTGTCGAAACTGAAATCGCGTGACTGTGCGTTCAGGGCCAAAGCCGAAAACAGCAGGATGGCCAATGGGAATATGTGGAGACTGCTTTTCATAGTTGATGATTTTTTACATCCTTGGACTTTAGTCCAAGAAAAAACGCGTAAAAGTACACATTTTTTTGAAACAATCACGCTATTTTCCAAAAAAATGTGTGTGGTATGTATAAGGTTTGGAATGGAAAGCCGCTTTTTGGGGAGTGTGAAGCAATCGCGAAGGGAGTCGGAAGGAACCTGGTAGGGGTGGTCCCGACCGCCGACACTAATGGCAGCGGACGGCGACACTAATGGCAACGCTCGGGAGACATGTTCGCAACGGTCGCTGCGAACCTTTTTTTAAGGGGTATGGATTTCTTTGTTGACAAAATAGTGCCAAGCCCTTCCTTCCTGGAGGCGATAGAGTCGGGGCTGTTCTCCTTGGCAAAGGCTGTCAAGGTATTTCTTCGCTGATTTGTATTTCAAACCGCTGAAAACCATGAAAGTGTTGATGGTGGTGAAGCCGTGTCTCTTGGTACATTTGCTCAGGGCTTCATCCATCGCTTTGGCATCGTACATCTGGCTGTTGCCTACAACGGTTTTCTTCCGGCGAAAGCCGTGATGTGAACAGTCGGCCTTCTCGATGAAATCTTTTGAGGGGATGAATTCGATGCCGCCATACTTGACGTCGCGTCCTTTGACTTTGTTGGGGTCGGTGTGTTCGCCTTGCAGTTTCAGCTTGGGGGCGAAAGTGCCGAATGGAGTCTCTACACGGTTGCCATCCTTGAGCAGGGTGGTGACTACATCTTCGAGGACGCCGAACAGTTGCTGTATCTCGCCCTTCTGCATCCTGCGGTATTTGACACAGAATTCTTCAAGACCTTTAAGGGTATACTTATGCTTGATTACAGGCTGGGCATAGAGCAGGGGCTTGCCGTCTTCACCCTTGGTGGGACGAGGCTGGAGTTCGAAGGCTATTCCGTCGGTCTTGCGTGGCATGGTGATGCACATGTTTTTGTTTGCGCTGCAAAGATACGCGTTTTTTTTCTAATTTTGCGGACACAATTCAACAACAATAAAAAAATGAGAAAATCAGTAAAATTTTGGATGTTAGCCGCCATCTTTGTCCTCAGCGGAGCGAGTATGGTGGGCTGCAAGAACAAGACAGCCAAGCAAGCTGAAACGGAAGTGAAAACAGAAGCCCCTGTTCAGTCTGATGCTCAAGTCGGGGACCCTATTAATGCCGTTGACGACTATCTCGTGAATGAGATCGGCAAGAATTACAGCCAAGCCGAATTGTGCATTCCGTATTCCTACGTGGTCAGTACCGACGAGAGTAATCCGGACGACATTTTGGTTTGGGGGGATTTCTGGGTATTCAACTATGACTTGTCGGGCGACACACTCAAGACCGTCTCAGGTGGCAGCCATCCCGGTCTGATGCATTTGAAGAAAACCGATAGTGGCTTCGAAGTGACCGCTTTTGATGCAGTGGCTGATGGCTCGGAATACTTACCGAGTGCTAAACGGATTTTCGGGGATCAGTTTGGAGCCTTCCAAGAGATAAACAGCAATGCGGAAAAGCGCGAAGACCTGAGGAGACACTTCACGGCTGAATATGTGAAGAATCACGGCCTTTCGGCTACGTTACTGCAAGACTTTGGCTGGCCTGCGGTGGAATTGCCGTTCTAATGGATTCAATCATGACTGAAACCATCCAAAGATTCCTGGATAGGGTGGCTGAGTCTGCCGGACAAAGCACCCTGGTGAAGATGACGCTGAGCAAGCCCGCCCAGAAGCATGATGAGCTGCGCAATGTCTACGTGAAGCCTGTATTAATAAAGGAGAAGCGGCTTTATGCCTTTACTTATCATTATGAACGTCGCGACGAGGTGAAAAACTATGATGCTGCACAGATGGTTGGGATACTGGGTGATATGCTGCCTGAGCGTTTTCTCAATGCTGTGCTGTTCACGGTGGACGAAGACATCACTTTATTGGTTTCTGGTAAGGGGAAGGCCACAATCCAAACCAAGAAGGTGCAGGAATGCCGCGAGCAGAATCTGGAACACGACAAGCAGAAAGCGCGTCTTGTCAATCCGGCCAATCCTTGGTGGTACCAACTTGGCCTGACCACGCGCGAGGGAAAGATTACTGCAGACATGCAGCATAAGTTCAAGCAGATTTACAAGTATGCCGAGATTGTGGAGAGCCTCATCAAACCGATGAAGTTTGACGGCACAGTCCATATAGCCGATATGGGGGCAGGGAAGGGGTACCTCACTTTTGCTCTCTATGAGTTACTGACCCAACGCTTGAATCTTGATGTCGATATCAAAGGGGTGGAGATTCGCCCTGACTTAGTGTTGAAAATCAACGAGATTATCAACTCCAATCATTTGAAGGGTTTGGAGTTTGTGGAGAGTAGCATCGAGGCTTATCATCCTGAGAAGTTGGACGTGTTGATAGCCCTTCATGCCTGCAATACGGCAACGGATGACGCTATCGCTTCGGGCATCAAGGCAGGAGCGGAGTTGATTGTCTGCGCCCCGTGCTGCCACAAGCAAATCAGGCAGGAGATGGAACGTGCAGGCCGCTACGATGCCATCACCCGCTACGGTATCTTCCTCGAACGCCAGGCCGTGATGATTACCGACACCATTCGCGCTTTGATTCTTGAATACTATGGCTACAAGACCCAAGTGATGGAGTTCATCGAGATGGAACACACGCCTAAGAATGTGCTGCTAGTTGGGAGAAAAACATCGAAAAACACGAAAGACCCGAAAATTTTGCAGCAAATCAATGAGTTGAAAACGCAATACGGCATCAAACGGCATTATTTGGAGACGGTTTTGGAATTAAATTCCAAAAATTCTTGAAAAAACACTGTGCATTCAAAAAAACTTCGTATCTTCGTGGACTTTTTGAAAACAACAATAGTATCAACTTTAACACTAAAAAGATATGCAAAACATTGATTGGGCAAATTTAACGTTTGGTTATTATCCGACGAATTACAATGTCCGCTGCTACTATCGCAACGGTCAGTGGGGCGAACTTGAAGTCACCTCCGAAACCACCATCAACATCCACATGGCCGCCACCTGCCTGCACTATGGTCAGGAGGCTTTCGAAGGCCTGAAGGCTTTCCGTGGCAAGGACGGCAAGGTGCGCGTCTTCCGCATGGACGAAAACTGCAAGCGCTTGCAGAGTTCAAGCCGCGGCATCATGATGGCTGAGTTCCCGATGGACAAGTTTGAAGCTGCCATCAAGAAGGTCGTCACCCTCAATGCCGAGTTCATACCGCCTTACGAAACGGGTGCATCGCTGTACCTCCGTCCCTTGCTGATTGGTATGGGCGCTCAAGTGGGTGTGAAACCTGCCACAGAGTATCTCTTCGTCGTTTTTGCCACTCCGGTCGGTCCTTACTTCAAGGGCGGCTTTATGGCTAACCCCTACGTCATCACGCGCAAGTACGACCGTGCTGCTCCGCTGGGTACTGGTACGTATAAAGTCGGTGGCAACTATGCCGCTTCCTTGCGTCCGCACGTTGAGGCCTGCCATGGTGGCCAATATGCCTGTGAGTTCTATCTCGATGCCAAGGAGAAGAAGTATATCGACGAAGCTGGTGCTGCCAACTTCTTTGCTGTCAAGGACAATACCTACATCACGCCTCAGAGTTCGTCCATCCTGCCTTCCATCACTAACAAGAGCTTGATGCAGCTGGCTGAGAGCCTCGGCATGAAGGTGGAGCGTCGTCCTATCGCTGAAGAGGAACTGGCTACTTTCGAGGAGGCTGGCGCCTGCGGTACCGCTGCTGTCATCAGCCCGATTTCACGCATTGACGACCCCGAAAACGGCAAGTCCTACACCTTTGGCGACGGCAAGCCCGGCCCGTGGAGCCTGAAGCTGTACAACAAACTGCGTGGCATCCAGTACGGCACCGAGCCTGACGAATACGGTTGGATTACCGTTATCGAAGGCCTCTAATCGGAGAAATTTTGTCCGAAACACAAAAAAAGTGCGTCACGGAAGTGGCGCATTTTTTATTAATGTGTATTTTTGTAGCCTCAAAAACAGAATATCAACTAAATCATACAACAATGAAGAAACTTTCCTTAGCCTTAATGGCATTGCTGGCCTTTTCCTTCTCGCTGAAAGCCCAGCAGTATGTTTCGACGGAGCCTGCCAACAGGAACGTCATTCTTGAAGAATTCACAGGTCGTGGTTGTGGCTATTGCACAGATGGTCACCGCATCGCCAATGAGCTTATGGCTGCCAACCCTGGCAGACTTTGGGCCATCAACATCCATGCAGGTGGCTATGCACAAACGTCGTATCCCAACATGATTACTCAAGATGGTAATACCATCCATGGCGGTTTCAGCATCAGTGGATATCCTACGGGTGTTGTGAACCGTTCAACCTCTAACGGTATTGATAGAGGTCAGTGGGGCAATCAGGCGAACAACCAGATGAACCAAGCTTCCGAGTGTAACATTGCCGGTATGGCGGTTATCAATCCCGAGACTCGCGTTGCCACTATCACTGTTGAGGTGTACTACACGGGCAACAGCACTGTGGACCAAAACTACTTGACCGTTGCCATGCTGCAAGACAGCATTTTGGGCTCGCAGTCCGACTACGGCAACTACAACCCAACGCAATGGCTCAATGGCCAGTATGTTCACATGCACATCCTTCGCGATGTCGTCAGCGAAAGCGCCTGGGGCGACCCCATCAGCCCTACTACGCAAGGCACCTTGATTACGCGCACCTATGAGTATCTAATTCCCGAAAGCATTGGCTCACCCAATGGTGTTGTTGTCGATCTCAACAACATCTTCTTCCTGGCTTGGGTTGCTGAACGTCAACAAGGCAATGCCTATCGTCCCATTCTGACGGGCTGTGAGCTTGAGATGGTGCAAGGTGTTGATGAACCTATCTATCCCACTATCAAGGGCATCAACCAAGTCGGTGGTGCTACTTGCACACATTCCAAAGACATTGAAATAGACGTCCAGAACATCGGTACTGATGTTTTGACTTCTATGACGTTTGTTGTGGACATGGAAGGACAGACCCAAACCATCCAATGGGAAGGCGAAATGGGTCAATATGCAGGGGTAAAGATTGATGCCACTGTTGAGGTTCCTTTCGGTGTACATCCTGTTGCTGTAACCCTCACCGAGGCTAACGGAGAGCCCCAGGACAAGACGTATACTGGATCGGTTGAATGTTTAGAATGGGCCGATTCTGAAATTGAAGCCGACGAGGAAGAGTTGAGAGTGGAGATCATGCAAGACAAGTTCGGTAACCACATCACTTGGGAGTTCACCACGCCTGATGGCACCGTGCTGGGTTCAGGTGGCCCTTATACCATGCTTGCCGCTGGTACGGGTACGCAATTGCACATTGAGCATGTCACTGTTCCTGCCGACGAATGCGTGAAGTTCACCATCAATGACCAGATGGGCAACGGTATCTGCTGCTCCTACGGTCATGGCTACTACATCGTTAAGGACAGCCAGGGTAATGTGTTGTTCGGTGACGAAAATGATGGTGAGTTTGGTGAAGAAGCCTCACACCTGATTTCAATCAGAGGTCCTCAAGCACAAGTCGAGATTGGCGAGACTGAGGTCAACGGTGTGACTTACACCCACGCTGATTTTGCTGCCCATCTGACCTATGCAGGCTATCCAGACGAGGTGGGCTTCTACTGCCAGAAAGTGACCAGCTCTGAACCGATGATTATCACAGGTTTCCTCAACGAATTCCATAATATCCTTGGTTTCACNNTGAACATCGAAGGCGAAGGTGTGAACCTTGTTGAGGTGTACAACACCGTTGGACAGCGTGTAATGATGCAGAATGTTGACGGCAACAAGGCTCAAGTCAATACCGAGAGCCTGAACAGTGGTATGTATATCATCCGTATCTATGCCAACGATGGCTCCATGCTGAACCGCACCTTCTCAGTGGCTCGTTAACCCGCCAACTGATCGCAACGAAAAAAGTCGTCTCATCCGAGGCGACTTTTTTTCGTGATGCAAGAGACCGAACCAAAGCATGGCATTGCGGACTTGCCCCGCAATTTCCTGAACTTAGATGAGTCCTTTCTCCTTTAACAACTCGCACATCTGCATCTGCAGCTTTTTAGATTCTTCACCAGCCCGAACAGCAAAGTCACTCCCATTCGAAGCATAGATAATCCCTCTTGACGAGTTGACGAGCAAACCACATTCTTCGTTCAGGCCATTGTGGGCCACAGCCTGCAAGTCGCCGCCTTGGGCACCCACGCCGGGAACAAGGAAGAAATAGTCAGGCAACATTTTACGGATGTCGCCCAACTCCTCGGGATGTGTCGCACCCACCACAAACATCATCTGCTCCGAGGTGGCCCAAGTGGTGGCAGTTTGAAGCACTTGCTGGTGAAGCATTCGCTCACCGACATTCAGGTACTGGAAGTCTTGGGAACCTTTGTTAGAAGTTAAAGCCAACAGGATAACCCATTTATCCTCGAAGTTGAGGAAAGGCTCAACGGAGTCCTTGCCCATGTATGGAGCCACGGTAAGAGCATCAGCTTTCAGCGTGTTGAAGAAAGCTTTGGCGTAGTTGGCTGAGGTGTTTCCGATGTCACCGCGCTTGGCATCCGCGATGATGAAGATGTTAGGGTGGTTGTTGTGGATATATTGGATAGTTCGTTCCAAACTTTGCCAACCTTTAGCACCGTATACCTCATAGAAAGCGGTGTTGGGCTTGTAGGCCACAGCGTAAGGCGCAGTGTGGTTGATAATCTGCTTATTGAACTCAAAGATTGGGTCGTCCATAGCCAAGAGCTCCTGAGGAATCTTGTTGATGTCGGTATCCAGACCGACGCAAAGGAACGACTGTTTTTTCTTGATTTGTTCGAATAAATAATGCTTGTTCATATTATTGTTCTATGTTTTCTTTCAGTTTTTCAGCATTTTCCGCCATCTGTAAGCGGTTGATGATTTCCTCCAAGTCACCATCCATAACGGCGGCGAGGTTGTATACGGTCAGGCCTTCCACACGATGGTCGGTGNNTCGATGAGGATTTCCTGCATTTCGCCTGTGTTGGGGTTCCTCCACATGTAGCGCAGGCGCACGCCCGACTCCACCTTGTTCACATTCTGTCCACCCGCACCCGACGAGCGGAAAGTGTCCCACTTGATTTCACCCTCGTTGATTTCCACATCGAACTCCTCGGCTTCAGGTAAAACCGCCACGGAAGCGGCAGAAGTGTGGATGCGGCCTTGGGCCTCGGTCTTGGGTACACGCTGCACACGGTGTACACCCGACTCGAATTTCAGGATGCCGTAGCAACCATTACCAGTGACGTTAAAGTCAATTTCCTTGTAGCCGCCGCTGGCGCCTTCGCTAACAGAGGTTACCTCGACTTTCCAGCCTTTGTTTTCGCAGAACTTGGAGTACATGCGGAACAGGTCTCCTGCAAAGAGGCAAGCCTCGTCGCCGCCTGTGCCGGCACGGATTTCCATGATGGCGTTCTTGCTGTCCTGTGGGTCTTTGGGAATCATCATCACGCGGATGTCCTGCTCCAACTGCTCGATGCGCGTTTGGGCGGTGTCCAACTCCTCTTGGGCCATCTTGCGCATCTCCTCGTCCTTCTCCGTGGCCAGGATTTCCTTGGCTTCTTCCACGTTGGCTTTCAAGGTCTTGTATTCCTTGAAGGCCANNTCCATAATTGCTATTGCTCTGGAATAGGATTAAAAATGCTAATTCCATCTATCATCTTGAAATCCTTAATATTAGCGGTGACAAGTATGGCCTTATTTACCAATGCACTTGCAGCAATTATGGCATCGGGAAGCTTGATTTTGAATTGCTTACGGATTTCGATGGTTTTGTCAGTGATCTGTTTTGTCAGATTAAAGACGTCACAAGAATCACATAAACTCTTTACAATTATTTCTTCCTCTTTGCTCTTGAATGGATAACCTAATGATTCCATGTAAGAGATGATAGATATACATAGTCTATCGCCCCTTGAAGCGAAGTCTGTTATTCTAATCTTCTCTTGAGAAAGATAGACGATAGTATTCGTGTCAAGAATAAAAGTCTTACCACTCATCGCGCTGTTGTTTTTGCCATTCGACAGGATCTGAAATTTCTTTCATGATTCCCCCTTCGGGAATTTGTTCCAAAACTTTCATAACCTCATCAAAATTCCCTGTTGATGACTCGTTGACCTCCACTTTTTTTACAAATGTGATGGAACGAAGCCAATCCAATAGCATTTGCAGTTTGTTGGTGTCGTCTATGGTTACACTGAGCGTTGTCATGACTTTTGTTTTTGAATACTTCGCAAAAATACAAAATTATTGACGAAAAATGGCTTTTTTGCCAAAATTCGTCAATAAGTGGTTGGGATAGTACCTATAACTATCGTTTCGAGTTTTTCGGTGATGTCCATGATGTGGAAAGGAGTTATTTCTTTTCTTCCTCTTTCAACTTATAAGAGGATTCAACGCGTTCGCCATTGCTGTCGTTGATAACATAGATCTCTACTTCCTTGGATTCTGCATCTGTGACCGCCATGATGGTGTATTTTTGGCCTGCAACAGCAGTAAAAGTGATCAGATAATGCTTGTGAGTATTATGCGATTCAGCTATACTACCAGCTATCATTCCTCCTATGGCTCCTCCAATAACACCACCAGTGGCTGCGGCATTTGCCTGTTTGTCATTCCATTGTTGATAATGACGTATTTCGATAGTGTGATTTCCGGGAAGAATATAACAACGTTTCGGGAACCCTTTGTAATAGTTGCCAACGGTAATTGAATCGACTTGGATAAGAAGAGCGGCTTCTTTGGAATTCCATCCGTTAGGAGTTAGCTGGTGGTTGCCCTGATTAATGGTTGCCAATGCAGCTTTTTCTTGTTTGGCTCCAACGTAGCCTTTCGTCGTACCGCAAGAGGATAGCAATAAAGAAGATGCAACGAAGAAAAGAAGTACTAGCTTTTTCATGTTTGTATGTTTTGATTGGTTAGTACTCGAATGTTCCAAACTCGCTCT
>LXOW01354294.1_pt1 | contig 22153 bp, 16 predicted proteins | sample 1368591 | NCBI WGS metagenome assembly LXOW01 (sample SAMN04884650, study PRJNA319009) | bovine gut metagenome | isolation source: Cow rumen | host: Bos taurus | place: Italy: Legnaro (PD) | collected 2014-07-09
GTTAAAAAAATCGGGCTCGGTTGTCTTTAATCTCTGCTTCATTGGCAATTACATCCTGTAAGATATTCGCGTGATACGATGCCGTCCGGGCCTGCTGCGTGGCCGCATCAGACGCGGAGAAGAAGTTGCCTGTCGAACGGTTTGAAACCTCGAAGACATAAACACCTACATTACCCTTGACCGTCTGGATGGTTCCCTCGTCGGCCACCGAGGCGGCGCCGACAAAGGCAGGGTCGTTCTGCGTATACTGGGCCGAGCCGAATGAAAGGCCCGGATAATGGCTTACAGTAGAGCCCAGCTTGTCTGCAACCTGTTCGAGCGAAGTGAGGCCGGCCACTTCATTGGCCACATCGGCGGCGTGCTTGTCGAGCGCTTTCTCGCTTACCAGGACCGTACGGATGTCGGATGCCACGTCCTTGATATCGGCGTAGCCTTCCTTGCGGGTTTTGGTTACAGCTGTAACAAAGTAGTATTTATTGTCGACGGCCTTGAGGTCGGACACGTCGCCTTCCTTGGTCTTCTTGTCGAATACCCAGTAGACCACTTCACGCGCGTTCTCGGCCGGGCCGATGCGGCGGTTGGCCTGCGTCATATTATTAAGAGGTACGACGGGCAGGTTCTGCTCCCGGGCAATCTTTTCGAAGTTGGCCAGTTTTCCATCGCAGGCGTCAGCGAATTCCACGGCTTTCATCTGGTAGTCACGGTAGGTATCGTCGGACGGCAGGACGTTCTTGTAGAGCGTAGCGATCTGGACCTTCTTGATGGGCTTCGTCTTCTCGGGAATATACAGCGCGAAGATGGCCTGGTTGTTTACACTTTTCACCTTGATGACTTTCTGCGGCGTATCAAACACCGGGTCGAAATCGCTCAGGCCGTTGGCCAGCATGGCGTCCTGCGTCAGCCAGCCCATCTCGGTAAACTGGGAAGCGTCGGGCTTGCGCTGCTGCTCGGCGACGAAAGCATCGGCTTCATCTTCCTTGGAGAGAGAGAATACCTTATAATATACATGCGCGGAATCTGCCATGTTGCGGACGGTAGCCACGCGGATGGCAGCATAGGCACGGTCTTCACTGACCACCGGACTCACGGTACCGACCGGCTCATGGAAAGCCGTATGCTGGAATTCGGGCTCGCTGGCGAGCTGTTCCTCGGTAAAGAAGTAGGGATTCCACTTACTGTCGGAATTGAGCGTGACGAACGACTTCAGGTTTTCGGCCTTGGCAAAGTCTTCGTATAGGGCGTCGAACTCCTCTTTCACATCGGCATAATCCTGCGCGGAAGGAACCACTTCCCAGAGCACGTATTCGATGTCACGGTTGGCCGGCTGCTTGAACTGTTCCTTGCGCTCGTTGTAGTAGCGACGGATCTCGTCGGAAGTGACGCTGACGGTGGAGTCTGCATCAAAAGGCAGCGGCGAGAACACGAAATCGACATCGGCCGTCACGTTGCTCTCGGCAATCATGCGGTTTTTCTCGAGTTCAGTCTGGAAGTCGCTGCTCTCGATCAGCGAACCATATTTGGTGTACAACTGGTTGCGATAGACGCTTTCTTCGAGGAACGACCAGTAACGGGCAGCGGCTCCGGTCTCGTCGGCATCGATGGACTGTACGAAATTGACCAATGCTTCACGGCTGAAGTTGCCGTTGGCATCGGAGAAAACACCCTGCTGAAGCAGCACGGGGGAGATGTTGTTACCCTGCGTAAGGTCGACCATTTCATCGGATCCGACAGCCAGGCCGGCGGAAGTTGCCTTCGGGATGAAGACTTCGTTGTCGAAAATCGACTGCCAGGCCGCATCGCGGAGCTGGGCTTGCTCTGCTTCCGAGCTGGGGTTCTGGCCCAGGGACTTGGCTACCTCGGTAATGTTGTTAAGTTCTTCGTAGAACTCCCGGTAAGATATCGACTTACCATTCATCGAGCCCACTTTGTTGTCTGAGGAAAAGCGATCGGCGGCCGACCGAAGTGTCTGAGGATCAAGGATGAACGACAGAAGAGCCAGCGCGACGAGTACTGTGATCAAAATTCCGAATTTGACGCGAATTTTCTCTAATACCGCCATTTTTAGTTTAGTTTTAGTTATTAATTTTTGTGTTGTTTTTCAATCATGCCCTTTTCGGGACGAAGTGCAAAAGTACACAAAAATCAGTTACTAGATGCAAAAAGAGGGTAAAACGTTGAGTCAGAAAATGACTTTTTTAACGTTTTGGACCGATAAAGTTTACGGTGTCGTTGTAAGAGTAGGTGGAATCGCGTTCTACGGCGTACCAGTCGAAGGGACGCAGGATGACGGAATTGCGGGCACGTTCGTCGGAAGTCATGCCATAACCCTGGAGGAGGCCGCTTTCGGACGAAAGGCGGACATAACAGTCCGTGTAGATTTGCTTTTCAGCGCGATTCCAGTAAAGGGTGTCCGTTTCGATTTTTTCACCCTTGATATGATTGATGATCACCACATCGCCAAAAGCGCTCCAGGACTCATTGTCCTTGGTGGTGATATGTTTTGCCTGTTTTGAGACAATGGATGTCTCCAAAGCCCCGTTCTCCGTGTAGGCATCCACGAAAAAGCCGTTGGGATAGAGTTCGTAACACTGATGCACGGAGTCCCTGATATAGTCGAACTTCTGCATCAGCGGGGCATGCATGCGCATGGCTGCTTCCCCTTTCTCAGTTTGCAGCACACTCAGGTCGTGGACCTCCTGGATGGGGGTCTCTACAAAATCGATGGCCTCTGTTTCCTGTTCCCGGCACGCCGGGAACAGGAACAGGGCCATGATAAGGACCTGAAAAGCTCGCGCTTTCACTTATTTGTTGGTGCGGACCGTGGTGCGTTCGGTCATGCCGCCGCAGCTCACGGTATAGGCGCTGCCGTCGGTGATGTCGAGGAAGAAGGCGTCTTCGGTCTTCGGGAAGTAACGGCGGTACTGGGCTGCCAGCGAGTTGGCATCCTCAGCCACTTCGGGATCGGCAGCAGCGGCACGCTGCAGATAGTCGACGGCCACCCAGAAGTTGGCGCGGCTGCTGACTTCGTCGCCACCGCATTTCTGGCCACCCCAGATGGTGCCGATCAGCAGATAGGCCTTGCCTTTGTAAGACTCGTCGAGTTCAATCACTTCTTTTGCTTTGGCTACGGCCGGAGCTGACTTGCCACATTTCTTGAAGTAATAGGTCGCCAGTTCGAAGGTGTATTCGGCCCGGGTCGCCACGTCGTCGGGGTTGAGCAGGCTGATGGCACGCTCCAGCGCTTCGGCGGCCTTGGTGTTTTCGTCACGAGAAGAATAGAGGCGGTAGAGACCGTAGACGGAGCTGGCCGTCGGGTTGATCTCATTGAGAGCCACGATGCTCTTGAGGAAGAGGTCGGTGTTCATGCATTCACTCTTGGACAGCATCTTGACCATGTTGGTCAGAAGGGCTTCGTCGTTCGGGTTGGCTTCGAAACGCGGGGTATAGAGGGCCACCAGATTGTCGCAGGAAGCCACGCCGCTGTCGATCAGGATAGTTTCCACGTCGCGTTTGGCGTCGCGGTATTTCGGATCGTTGCTCGAAGCGATCTTGTCGTCGAGGTAGCCGGAAATGGTGGTGTAGTTGTTCATCACCGATTCGGCGTCGAGTTTCTCGTTCTTGTACATTTCGACGCACGACTGCATCTGCTTGACAAAGACGATCGGGCTGGCTTCACCTTTGATGTCGTCCAGGATACCGGTCAGAACTTTGTACTGCACCTCCGGGTCGGAGCCATAGTAGTTGATCACGTCGATGGCCTTGTTGTCCTTGCTCTTGACAGCATACTTGGGGAAGTACTGGGCACGGACATCGTTGAGCATCAGCAGCGTGTCGACCAACTCTTTGTAGCGGGCAGGATCTTTCTTGTATTGGTTGATCTCATAGCGGATGATGGCCTGGCCGTTGATGATCATGTTCTGGCTTGCCGTGGGCGGGCAGAGCGAGAAAGCCTGGCGCCAGAAAGGCGCGGCTTCCGCCATATTCTTTTGTTTGTAAAGCTCCTGATAGTAGGAGAGATATTTTGTACATTCGGCGCTGTCTTTTCCGAATCTTCCCTGGGAGAACGCAGGTACGGCGAGTACCAGGGTCAGGAGGATGAGGGCAAACTTTTTCATATCTTCACAAAGTTGGTTGGCAAATTTAGTAAAATTAATTATACAACGGCTTGATAAACCAAATATCGTGCAAATTGAACGATATCGTGATCAAAAAATACCTTTCGCGGATCTGATTGCTCTTCAAAGTGCCTCGCTGGCCGATGTCCACGCCCAGATTGAGGCTGTTGTAATAGCGGAAAACCGGAAGGCCGAATCCCAGCGTGATGCCGGTCGCCGCCACCGGATGTCCGCCCAGCTGCATGAACGAGCGCTCATGATAGGCCCCGCCGCGATAGGTTACCCGGCGCAGGAAATGGCCGAAGCCGCTGCGCACGTCGTAACGGTTGGGGGTCAGTTCGAAACCCACGCGGAAGTTCTGTGCGACACCTGTAGAGAAATCTACGCCCGGATAACCGCCGAAGTCAATCTTGCTCCAGTCCTGACGGGTGTAGTCGAAGCCCACCATCCACTGATCGGCGTAGCGGAGCGTGATGCCGGCACCGATTTCACTCGGAATCGCATAGTTTTCCAGCTTGTTTACCTTGTAGTAGAGGGTATCTGTCGACGTGAATTCTCCAAAAGCGAAACGCGTCTGGGAACCACGAAGTTTCGTATTGAAGTCGTAGGTAACACCCACCGTGGCGACGAGTGCCTTGGAAAATGGCTGGGAATACTGCAAGCCGACCTTGGCACCGAAGCAGCTCACGTTGTCGCGCCAGCCTGTTTCGATGTAGCGGTATGACGTGGCGTTCTCGAAACTTACGCTGCTGCTCCGCACGATCTTGCCGAAATAATAGTTCGCGTCAACACCGAGGCTGAGCCGGTCGAAAAACGTGACGCCGGCGCCCAAGAATGCTTTGTACAAGCCGCCGCGGCCTGTGCGGGAATAAGTGATGTCGCCCACGCTGGCAATCAGTTCATCGGAGGTCTCCTGGGCCTCGAAATCGTAATTGACAGAGCTATAGGGCATAAAACCGAACTTAAAGGCTCCCTGGCTGGCAATGGGGAACGACACGACGATGTTGTGCATGTTGAACGTATTGCTGGCCGAACGCTGCACACCTGTCGCCGTGGGGCTGATGGAACGTGCGGCATTGCCTTCATAGATGAGGTTGCGGTTTTCGAGGCCGAAATCAACCATGAAGGATTTCAGCTCTCGTGCAGTAACGCCTGCCGGATTGAGAATGTTGATATTGCGGACATTGCGGTCTCCGATGCCGATGCCGCCCATCATGGTGTTGTAGGTGGTTCCCTGATGCAGCAGGTCGCCGAAACCGAACATGGAGTACGGCGAATAACCCACACCTGCGAGCGGGTCGTCATCCTGTGCGCGCAGTTGCGCAGGAAACAGCAGAAGCAACGCCGCAGCGACAACCAGTATGCTTTCTATCTTCTTCACCTTAGGACTGGTTCTTGGAATGTATGAATTGCAAAAGTAATAAAAATTCAAACATTATACCAAAAACGGAGCCAGAACACGTGCTGCTGCCTGCACAGAGTCAATATTAGGCACCTTGAAATAGAGTTTTCCGTTTGCTTCCAGAAGATTAATTCCGTCCCGACGGGCGGCCAGCTGCTGCAGAATGGTGCCGAACTGCTCGGATTCGAAGAAAGGATGCTTGCGGTCGGAAATGAAATAGGCCAGCATCACATGGTTTTTCAGGATGATGCGCTCGATACCCATCTTGCCGCCCATCATCCGCAGCCGCACCACGTCGATGAGTTCCAGCACGGGCGTAGGAACCGGTGAGCCGAAGCGGTCGGCCAGGTTGGCAGTGAAACGTTTGAGCAGGTCTTCCGACTTGATGCTGTCAAGTTCTTTGTAGAGCCGGATTTTCTCGGAAGGCACGTTGACATAGCTGTCGGGGATCATGATTTCGAGATCTGTATCGACCTGGGTATCCAACTCGTATGTAATCTTTGGCATGTCCGTACGGGTAAGGACCAGTTCGTTCATCGCTTCGCGGAGGACACGCATGTAGGTTTCGAAGCCCATTTCGGCCATGAAGCCGGACTGCTCGGCGCCCAGCAGGTTGCCTGCACCACGGATATCGAGATCCTGCATGGCGATGTTGAAGCCGCTGCCCAGGTCGCTGAAGGCTTCCAGGGCCCGGATACGCCGGCGGGCGTCGTCAGTCAGGCGTTCTTCTTCGGGAACAATCAGGTAGCAGAAGGCCTTTACATTGCTGCGTCCGACGCGGCCGCGCAGCTGATGCAGGTCACTCAGGCCGAAACGGTGCGCCCGGTTGACGATCATCGTGTTGGCATTGGGAATATCGATGCCGTTTTCGATGATGGTGGTCGACAGCAGGATATCGTAGTCTCCAGCGATGAACCGGAGGATTTTCTCTTCCAGTTCCTTAGGTTCCATCTGACCGTGGGCTACGCAGATTTCGGCCTTCGGACAGATGTGGTGCAGCATGTCGTAGATTTTATAGATGTCTTCGACGCGGTTGTGTACGAAATACACCTGTCCGCCGCGTTCCAGTTCCCGGTTCAGGATGTCGGCCAAGTAGTCTTCGTCGAAACGGATGACTTCCGTCGTCACGGGAATACGGTTGGGCGGAGGAGTGTTGATAATCGAAAGGTCGCGGGCTCCCAGAAGCGAGAACTGCAGCGTGCGCGGAATCGGTGTGGCGGTAAGCGTCAGTGTATCGACGGATGTCTTCATCTGCCGGATCTTTTCTTTGGCTGCCACGCCGAATTTCTGCTCCTCGTCGATGATGAGCAGGCCCAGATCCTTGAATTTCAGGTTTTTATTCAGGATACTGTGAGTTCCTATCAATATATCGGTGCGGCCTGCTGCGATATCTTCGCCGATCTGTTTGATTTCTTTGGCAGTGCGAAGACGGCTGATATAGTCGATCTTGACAGGAAAGTCTTTGAGGCGCTGACTGAAAGTCTGCCAGTGCTGCAGGGCCAGGATGGTGGTAGGCACCAGCACGGCCACCTGCTTGCTGTCACACACAGCCTTGAAAGCAGCACGGATGGCTACTTCTGTCTTACCGAACCCCACATCGCCGCACACCAGGCGGTCCATGGGATGGATGCTTTCCATGTCGGCCTTGACGGCTTCCGTGGCCGATGCCTGGTCGGGCGTATCTTCAAACATGAAGGAGGATTCCAGCTCATGCTGCATGAAATTGTCGGCCGAAAAGGCGAAGCCACGTGCCTGTTGCCGCTCAGAATAGAGCTTGATGAGATCTTCGGCGATATCCTTGACTTTCGATTTCGTGTTGCGCTTGAGGTTTTCCCAGGCCTTGCTGCCGAGTTTGTAGATTTTCGGCGGCTCACCATCACGCGACTTGAATTTCGAGATGCGGTGCAGGGAATGGATGGAAACGAACACCACGTCACCGTCCTTGTAGATCAGTTTGACAGCTTCCTGCGTACGGTTACCCACATGGGTTTTCACCAGGCCGCCATACTGCCCCACGCCATGGTCGATATGCACGATATAATCTCCCATACGGAGCGCATTGAGCTCATTGATGGTCATCTGCTCGGCTTTTTCCACCTGTCGGTGGACATTGAGCTTATGGTAGCGCTCGAAGATTTGGTGATCGGTGTAATAACAGTTTTTCGAAGTCTTGTCGATAAAACCTTCGTGCAGGGATACGGGCAGGAACTGGGGCGAAATATTGCGTAGGATTTCTTTGAGGCGCCTTGTCTGGCTTTCGTTCGGAGAAAGGATGGTTACCGTATATCCTTCGATCTGGTGACGGACGATGTCGTCGGAAAGCAACTGGAAATTCTTGGCGAAAGCCGGTTGAGGAACGATGCTGTCGTCCTGTTTCTTCAGGATATCGTCGCGAAGATCCCAGATTGTAGTTCCTTCCGGAAGTACATCCATAAAGCCTGCATATTCCTCATCCTGACCGATTTCATCGAGATTCGGAAAAATGGATATTTCAATGAGCGGATCGCCGACAGAAAGCTGGTTGTCGGGATTGAACCAGCGGATTGTCTCAATCTCATCTCCGAAAAAGTCAATGCGCAACGGACGCTCATCTGCAAATGAATAAATGTCGACCAGCGAGCCGCGCAACGCAAATTCTCCAGGCTGAGTCACGAAATCCACTTTCCGGAAGCCTTCCTCGAAGAGCACATCGCTGATGACACTGTGGGAAAGGCTTTCTCCCTTCCGGAGCGTGAGGATCGAATCGCGGATCTTTTTGGGTCGCAGTACGCGTTCCTCCACTGCTTCGGTATAGGTAACGATCAGCGTCGATTCAAGCAGCGTCTTTTGCAGTAGCTGCGGGGTGATGACATAGTCTCCCTGTTTTTCAATCTCGGGACTCTTGGTCCAGCGTGTCAAGGCAGAAAGTGTTGACGTGCGTTGCAGGAGTGCCGTATTCTTTTTATACTCAGATTTTTCACTGGTGGCCGGAAAGAAAAAGAGGTTTTCTTCGCGAAAGAAATTGTCAAGATCGGAAACCAGGTAATAGGCTTCCTTCTTGTTGTCACATATCACAAGATGAAGCGCACCCTGGGTGGCGCGCTTCACGGCATTCGCTATGTATACTGCTTGGGAAGAAATGATCATGGCAGAAGATTGCGGTCGAAGGAACCCTTTTCATACATTCTCTCAAGGGCCCTGTTCGTGACATGGAAAACTTCTTTTTCAAGAATTTCAATGCCTTTTCTGTGTTCCTGTGCCTTCTTTACATTCATGTAGTTCTTTCCATTGCCGCGGGAAAGCGGGAATACTTCAGCACGACGGGCGAGAGCCAGGTCACACATTCTGCAATTGTCTCCCTTTCCGCTTCCTTTCAACACTTCTTTCGGTTGGTCGGCGCCCCTAGCGGCAAACAAAGGAACTGCTATACCGACCGGCGGATAGCCAAGGATGGTCCACATGACTGTCAGGTTCGGGTTTTCGCCCGGTTTGACACCTTTGATTACAATGGAAGCACTGGTGCTGCGACGCGGAATGAAATCCTGGTCCACAAACCAGCCTTCCGGTGCGAGTTCCGGATTCTGGTTCAGGTCGATGCCCAGCAAAGAATTGTAATAGCTGCGCGACAAGTTGTTGAAAATCCATTGCGGAGTGAAGGATTCGCCACGGATCCAAGCTTTGTGTAGAATTTCATTGGCGGTGTTATAGCGCACATAACCCATGCCTTCATCTATGCGGCCCGTATAAGAGTAATTGGTATAGACCAGAAATCCCTGCGGCGCAATCTTCGGATCGTTAACATCAATCTTGCGCCACTCTGTATTGTTGACTTCATAATAAGCAGCACCACCTTCCGCATCGATCACGCCGAAATTTGCTTCAACACCACGGGGCTTTTTCATTTTGTCGAGCATCTTTTCGAAATCCTTGAGCGTCTTACAACTGCCCAGCGCCTCATACATGAGCGCACCTTCCATGTCTTCGAAATCGGCCTCAACACTCTGAAGATTATAGGAAGCCGTATTCATGATGGAAAAACCCACCTCATTGGTACCAGTCCAGACTTCTCCATCCTGCACAGGACTGTTGACCAGACCCAGAAAACCATATTTACGTCCGTTGCCGGCAGGGAAAAACTCGATCCGATTGTTCAGTTCTCCCGTGTCGCGGTGTTTCCAGAGTAAAGGGCGGCCGTCGGGTGTGCATTTTCCGGTAAAGATGGCCGAAGTGCAGGCATCCGAAGGAATGGCTGCCAGCAAGGTCACTGCCAGCAGAATACTAAGAGAAAAGATCTTTTTCATAATTCTGGTTTGTTTTTCCAAGGTGTTGATAGGCAAGGTCTGTCACGACACGTCCTCGCGGCGTACGTTTCAGGAAGCCTTCCTTGATCAGGAAAGGTTCATACACTTCCTCTAGTGTACCCACATCTTCACTGATGGCCGTAGCAATGGTTCCGGCACCCACGGGACCGCCATTGAATTTATCAATAATCGTAGACAATATCTTGTTGTCGATGGCATCGAGACCCCGTGTATCGATATTCAGGGCATTGAGCGCAAATCTCGTGATTTCAAGATCGATGACACCATTTCCGCGTACCTGGGCAAAGTCCCGCACACGACGCAGAAGGGAATTGGCGATACGCGGCGTACCGCGGCTACGCAGCGCAATCTCTTTCGCCGCTTCATCTTCAATCGCTATATCCAGGATTGAAGCACTCCGCTTGATGATATTGAAAAGGACATCCGCATCATAATACTCCAGATGGCACTGGATACCGAAACGGGCCCGCAAAGGCGAAGTCAGCAGGCCACTGCGGGTCGTGGCGCCGATGAGCGTAAATGGACTCAGTGAAATCTGCACGCTGCGGGCACCCGGACCTTTGTCGATCATAATATCGATGCGATAGTCTTCCATCGCAGAATAAAGATACTCTTCCACAATGGGACTCAGACGATGGATTTCGTCGATGAAAAGCACATCTCCCTCTTCGAGAGAAGTCAGCAGGCCGGCCAGGTCACCGGGTTTGTCGAGAATAGGACCGGAAGTTATTTTCAGGTTGACACCCAGTTCTGAAGCAACGATATGCGCCAGTGTGGTCTTTCCCAGGCCAGGAGGGCCGTGAAACAGGACATGGTCGAGTGCCTCACCCCTGAGCAATGCCGCTTTCACGAAGACCTTGAGGTTTTCGAGCACTTTTTCCTGTCCGGAGAACTGTTCAAAATTCTGCGGACGGATCACTTTGTCGAATTCACTTTCCCGAAATGAAGTCTCCGTGCGGGGATTGAAAGATTCAGCCATAACGCCACAAACTTTGTCAACAACACAAAATTAATAAAATTAAATTTTAAAAAATCTTTTTCCGGTATTTCTAAGCCTGTTGAAACTGTTGAAAAAAATAGAAGTATAAGTTATCCCTATTGGTTTCAACAGAAAATGAACACCCATTTCTCTTTTGCGATGAAATGGGTGTCCGATTGTTGATAAACAGCCTAAAGTCGGAAGTTGATAAAGGATTTGTTAAAAAAGCAAGAATAAGCCAGGATAAAAGTGAAGTTTGTCAACAGCGGTCTTATTTTTCAACAATCCTTTTTATTTATCAACTAGTCTTTGAACTTTGCTGTGAGGAATTCACGGTTGAGGCGGGCGATATGGCTTACGGTGATATGTTTAGGGCATTCCATCTCGCAGGCGCGGGTATTGGTGCAGGCACCGAATCCCAGCTCGTCCATCTTGGCCACCATGGCTTTCGCACGGCGTGCGCCTTCAATCTTGCCCTGAGGCAGTAGTGCCAGCGAGCTGACGCGTGCCGCCACAAAGAGCATAGCTGAACCATTCTTGCAGGTAGCCGCACAAGCACCGCAACCTACGCAGGAAGCAGCATCCATGCTTTCATCGGCATTCTTCTTCGGAATGGGGATGGCGTTGGCATCGGGCACACCGCCGGTGTTGACGCTGATGAAGCCGCCAGCCTGCAGGATTTTGTCGTAGGCACCCCGGTCAACCACCAGGTCTTTGATCACCGGGAAGCCGCGGCTGCGCCAGGGCTCGATGGTGATGGTGCTGCCATCCTTGAATTTGCGCATGTAGAGCTGGCAGGTGGTAACACCGCTCTCCGGGCCGTGTGCGCGACCGTTGATATAGAGCGAGCAGGCACCGCAGATACCTTCGCGGCAGTCGTGGTCGAACGAGACCGGACCGCTCTGGTTGCCGTGGCAACCTTTGTCGAAGGCCACCGGGTCGATCTTCTCGCCGATGAGCTGTTCGTTGAGGATATCCATCATCTCAAGGAAAGAAGTACCTTCAGAGATGTCTTTTACCTGATAGGTCTCAAAATGTCCCTTGCTTTTCGCGTCTCTCTGACGCCATACTTTTAAAGTAAAATTCATAATACTTTATCCTTAAGAAGATTAGTCTTTATAGTTACGGGTTGCAACGTGTGCGAATTCGAATTTCAGCGGTTCCTTGTGGAGTTCGGGCTGCTTATCTTCGCCCTTGAACTCCCAAGCGGCCACGTACATGTAGTTAACGTCGTCGCGTTTGGTCTCACCTTCTTCGGTCTGCATCTCCTCGCGGAAGTGACCGCCGCAGGATTCGTTGCGGTTGAGGGCATCGCGGGCCATCAGTTCGCCAATCTCGAGGAAGTCAGCTACGCGGAGGGCTTTTTCGAGTTCCTGGTTGAAGACGCCCGTCTCACCAGCCACATAGACATTGCTCCAGAATTCTTTCTTGAGCGCCTGGATGAGTTCGATGGCTTTCTTCAGGCCGGCTTCGTTGCGGGCCATGCCCACGTATTCCCACATGATGTGGCCGAGTTCCTTATGGAAGGCGTCGACGGTCTTCTTGCCCTTGATGTTCATCAGTTTGTCGATCTTTTCCTGGACGGCTTTCTCTGCGGCTTCGAATTCCGGCGCATTGGTATCGGTCTTCGGCTCCTTGAATTTGCTGGCCAGGTAGTCGCCGATGGTGTAAGGCAGGATGAAATAGCCGTCGGCCAGGCCCTGCATCAGGGCCGAAGCACCGAGGCGGTTGCCGCCGTGGTCGGAGAAGTTGGCTTCACCGATGGCATACAGGCCAGGGATGGTGGTCATCAGGTTGTAGTCCACCCAGAGGCCGCCCATCGTGTAGTGGATGGCCGGATAGATCATCATCGGCTCTTCGTGCGGATCAACATCGGTGATTTCCTTATACATGTCGAAGAGGTTGCCGTAGCGGGCATCCACCACTTCTTTGCCGAGGCGCTTGATGGCATCTTTGAAATCGAGGAATACGGCCTTGCCCGTATTGTTTACACCATAGCCGGCATCGCAACGCTCCTTGGCGGCACGGGAAGCCACGTCACGCGGAACGAGGTTACCGAAAGCAGGATAGCGGCGCTCGAGATAGTAGTCGCGGTCTTCTTCGGGAATCTGCGAACCTTTCATCTTGCCTTCCTGCAGTTTCTTGGCATCTTCCAGTTTCTTGGGCACCCAGATGCGGCCGTCGTTGCGGAGCGACTCGGACATCAGGGTCAGCTTGGACTGCTGGTCGCCGTGGATGGGGATGCAGGTCGGGTGGATCTGTGCGAAGCACGGGTTGGCGAAGAAAGCACCCTTCTTGTAGCACTGCCATGCGGCCGAACCGTTGGAGTTCATGGCGTTGGTGCTGAGGAAATAGGTATTGCCATAACCGCCGGAAGCCAGCACGACGGCATGGGCGCCGAAGCGCTCGATCTTGCCGTTGGTCAGGTTGCGGGCGATGATACCCTTGGCTTCGCCGTTGATGAGCACGAGGTCGAGCATCTCGTGGCGGGGATACGATTTCACCTGGCCCTTGGAGACAGCGCGGTTAAGAGCGGCATAAGCACCAAGCAGCAGCTGCTGGCCGGTCTGGCCGCGGGCGTAGAAGGTACGGGATACCTGTGCGCCGCCGAACGAACGGTTATCGAGCAGTCCGCCGTAGTCGCGGGCAAAAGGAACACCCTGTGCCACGCACTGGTCGATGATGTTGTTGCTCACTTCGGCCAGACGGTAGACATTGGCTTCACGGCTGCGGTAGTCACCACCTTTGATGGTGTCGTAGAACAGACGGTAGATCGAGTCGTTGTCATTCTGGTAGTTTTTGGCAGCGTTGATGCCACCCTGTGCTGCGATGGAGTGCGCACGACGCGGGGAATCGCTGATGCAGAAAACTTTGACATTGTAGCCCAGTTCTCCCAACGAAGCGGCCGCGGAGGCGCCACCGAGGCCGGTGCCGATCACGATAATCTCCATTTTGCGCTTATTGGCAGGACTCACGACTTTGATGTCGGCTTTGTGCTTCGACCATTTCAGTTCGAGCGGTCCTTCCGGAACCTTAGAAATCAATTCAGTCATATAACGTTATATTAGTTGTTCCAATAAGATACAAATGTCGCAAAAATCAAAGATATTTGCAATTATTTGTATCTTTACATACGAATTTTTAATACTAAGCGTCATGAAAATCATTGAAAAGCTTATGTTTGTTGCTCTTGCAGCGATGTTGATCGCTTCCTGCGGTCCTTATTCCAAACTTTCAAAAGAACAACGGGTAGTTGTCGATGAAGCTCTCCGCAAGGCCTATGTCCGCGCCATCGAGAAACCTGACTTGAAGTTGGAGATCACCCAGATCATTCCTCAAGGCATGCCGTCCAAGATCAGCACCGGCGAGTTCACCCTGCGCCTGGAAGGAGATGTCGTGACGACCCGTCTTCCTTTCATCGGTGTTTCGCACCAGCCCATGTATGCTGGCGTCGATGAGATTTCCATCGTCTTCGACGAAGAAAAAGTTGATCTGAAGAAAGATTTCTCCAAGGCGAAGAAAGGTTTCTACAAATACGAGTTCAAAGGTGGGGAAGGTTACTACAAATGGGAGATTACCCTGAATCTCTATGATAATGGAAAGGCAACCATCGACTGCCATTGCACGGATGGCCGGATGATGACTTACTATGCCGATATTGTTCTTCTAGACTAGCCTTCCTGTATGCAAGCGCGCAGATTTTTCCTTTTGACTGTGGCTTTGTTCACCTCGTTCATTCCTGTCCTGGCACAGATTGATTTCGTGCCGAAACCCGTCAGCGTGCAATATGTTTCCGGCCAGGATCCGTTCATCCTTGACAAGAATGTCCGGATCGTTGGCGGAGACGCGTTCAATGTGCAGTATCTCCAACAGCACATCGACAGGGTGATCGACCGGCATGGAGACAGCTGGAATACGCGGCCGGGCAGCATCGAATTCGTACGGACCAAGTCGTTCCCGGAAGAAGGATATTCCATCAGCGTGAAGCCGGACCGCATCCTGGTCACCGCTACGACGCGAGCAGGTGAATTCTATGCTATCCAGACCCTGCTGCAGATGCTTCCGCCGCAGGTTTATCACCGTGTTTCCGGACCGGATGCCATGCTTCTCCGGCAGTATGAACTCCCCTGCGTGGAAATCGTGGACCAACCGCGTTTTCCCTGGCGCGGCAGCATGTTCGACGTTTCGCGCACGTTCTTCGATAAAGACTACATCTTGCGCCACCTCGACTGGCTGGCCTACCACAAGATCAACAAGTTCCATTGGCACCTGACCGATGACAACGGCTGGCGCATGGAGATCAAGAAATATCCGAAGTTGACACAGGTAGGTGCCTGGCGCGGCCGCAACGAAGCCCTGGAACCCGCTTTTGATTCCGGTGAGGAGCGCTACGGCGGTTTTTACACACAGGAAGAAATGAAGGAAATCGTAGCCTATGCTGCTGCGCGCAACATCGAAGTCATTCCCGAATTCGACATGCCGGGCCACTCGAAAGCCCTGGCTGTATCCTATCCCGAAGTGGTCTGCAAGCACGAAACGGACGTCAAGAGCGTCCAGGGAGAAGTCCACAACGTGCTGTGCGTGGGACGGGAGAAAAACTATGTGATGCTCGAGAACATCATCAAGGAAATGGCCGCGATCTTCCCGTCGAAATACATCCATATCGGTGTGGAGGAAGTGGCCACCGAATCGTGGAAACACTGTCCCGAATGCCAGGCCTTGATGAAGAAGATGGGCTACACGGATGAAAGCCAGCTGCAGGGCTATTTTGCGCAGCGGATGGAAGCCATCCTGGCCAAATATGGCAAGACGCTGGAGGGTTGGGAAGACATCATTCCGACCGAGACACTTTCACGCAAAGACCTCGTGCTTGTCTGGCACGACCAGAAAGTGCTGCAGAAAGCCATCGACGCCGGTTTCCCTGCCGTGACGCAGAACTGCTACTATCTGTATCTCGACATGAAGCAGACGCCGGAAGAACGCGGCCACACCTGGGCTTCGATCATCGACGTGGAGAAGACCTATTCGTTCGATCCGCTGCAAGGTCTCGACCTGTCTGGCGGCAAAGAGCGCCTGGTCAAGGGCTTGCAGGGCGGATTATGGGCAGAGTTACTCTACTATCCGCCGCATTTCTCTGAGTATCAGTTATATCCGAGACTTTGCGCACTGGCGGAAGTCGGATGGACGCCGCAGGAACAGCGCAACTACGCCGATTTTGACGGGCGACTCATGCGGAGCCATTTCGAACGCTTGCGCAACATGGGCATCCAGTTCCGCATCCCGGCACCGGAAGTCGACGCGCGCGGCAACGTCCGCAGTCCCTATCCCAACATGGTGGTGCGCTATACTTTCGACGGCAGCGAGCCGACGGTTGCTTCGCCCGTGGTGACAGGTCCAGTGGTGACCGACCAGCCTGAAAAGCTGCGTTTCGCCACCTTCTACGGAGACATTAAGAGCCGGACGGTCGAAGTGCCGGGTGCCCGCAAGTTCCTGAAGCCGGCCACTCGCGTGGAGACGACCATCGCGGTCAATCCCCGCTATCCGGTCGAAAACCTTGCGCTGTATGAAAGCAATAAATACATGCGCAGCGCCGGCGCCCCGAAAGCGGGGGACATTGTGCTCTATACCTTCGAAAAGCCGCTCAGCTGTAAGCAGATCACCGTTCAGACCGCCGATCCGGTCAACCATTTCTACGGAATCACGACGGGTCATGTGGAAGTGCAGTTCGCCGGTGCAGATGCGTTTGTTCCCTGCGGTACGTTCGATATGTACAACCGTGTCGTCGTTCCGGTCGACGGGAAGCAGGTCCAGGCGGTCCGGATCGTGGTGGACGGCCCTTGCGAAGGCAAGGCTGTGAGTATTCAACCGTTAATCATCGAGTAAATGGAATTTTTTACGACTGCCGCCGGATTCACGGTTCATTGTTGGGATACGAAAGACGAGAAATCGCCTGAGGGAGCGAAAACTTTGATGCTGCTGCACGGGTATCTCGAAACCATGTATGTGTTCAACGAGCTGGTGGAGGCGCTCAAACCCCATTATCGTATCATCGTCATCGACATGCCCGGCCACGGGCTGACGGATTATGCGCCGGCCGGGCCTGACGGTGAACGCGTCAATACCCTGTCTTTCTGTGCATCCGTGGTAGTGGGCGTGCTCGACAAGTGCGGCGTGGAAAAGGCTGTGCTGGCGGGTCATTCCATGGGTGGCTACGTGACGCTGCAGACCTTGCGCGAGCATCCGGAACGTGTGGAGCGGGCGATCCTGCTACATTCGCATCCGTATCCCGATTCCCCCCAGAAAATTGCAGACCGGGGCAGGGAAAAGGAATATGTCGCCCAAGGCAAGCTGCTGACAGTGGCCGACTTGTCGATTCCGAACATGTATTATTCGGAGAATCTGCGCGCATGTGACGAAAAGATCCGCGAGACCGTTGAACTCTGCGAAACGCACGATCCGGAAGGGATCATTGCTTCGATTGAAGGACTCCGCCGTCGAGACGACCTGTCGGACGTGATGCAGCATCCGCCGGTGCCACTGCTCCTGATCCATGGAGATCACGATGCGTTCCTTCCCATGGAGCGTGTCGAAGAAATGAAGAAACTGTTCCCGGAAGTGCAGTACGCGTTGATTCCCGATGCAGGGCATAACTCTTTTATCGAACAGCCCGAAAAGTGCATCGAAGCGATCAGGCGCTTCGCGTAGTTACCACAGGAAATTGTCAAACGGATAACGTCCGGCATGAATCTCCGCAACCATCTTGTACAGATCGTTGCGGAGTTTGTCTATGCCCGTTTTCTCCAGCGCCGACAGGAAGATGCACGGCGTGTGTTCCCGTGAGATCCAGCTGTTTTTCAGCTCCTCGAGCGTGAAATTCTTCTCGGTCTTTTCCTGCAGCGAGAACTCGTCGTAAGGCTCGTAGTGGTAGGCGTCGATCTTGTTGAACACCATGTATACCGGCTTATCTTGTGCGCCGATATCCTTGAGCGTCTGGCTCACTACCCGGATCTGGTCTTCAAAATTGGGGTGCGAAATGTCCACCACATGCATCAGGATGTCGGCTTCGCGCACTTCGTCGAGTGTGCTCTTGAAGGATTCTACCAGTTGTGTCGGCAGTTTGCGGATAAATCCTACCGTGTCGCTGAGCAGGAAAGGGACATTCTCGATGACGACTTTCCGGACGGTGGTGTCGAGTGTGGCGAACAGTTTGTTTTCGGCGAAGACATCGCTCTTGGCCAGCAGGTTCATGATGGTGCTTTTGCCCACGTTGGTGTAGCCAACGAGCGAAATGCGGACTAGCTGGCCACGGTTCGAGCGCTGGGAGGCCATCTGGCGGTCAATCTTCCGGAGTTGCTCCTTGAGCCGAGTGATTTTGTCGAGCACGATGCGGCGGTCGGTTTCCAGCTGGCTTTCGCCCGGACCTCGCATGTTGAGGCCGCCTTTGCCACCGCGCTGCCGCTCCAGGTGCGTCCACATGCCGGTCAGGCGGGGATAGAGATATTGGTATTGGGCGAGTTCAACCTGTGTTTTGGCGTAGGCAGTCTGGGCGCGTTCGGCAAAGATGTCGAGGATCAGGCCGGTACGGTCGACCACGACGCAGTGGTGGTCGGGCCAGTGTTCATTGATCTCGCGTTCGACGTTGCGCATCTGCGAGGGCGAAAGTTCGTCGTCGAAGATTACGTAATCCAGTTCGTTTTCTCGGACATACTGCTTGATTTCCTGCAGTTTACCCGATCCAATGTAGGTGCGGGAGTCGGGGTGGTCGAGGCGTTGGGTGAAGCGTTTTTCGCCTTCCACGCCGGCGGTCGTTGCCAGGAACTGGAGTTCGTCGAGGTATTCTCTGACCTGGTCTTCGTCTTGTTGGCGTGTAATCAGCGCTACGAAGCAGGCCTGCGGTATGCGGTTATCAACAGTTTCATACATATTCCGCAAAATTAAGACTATATTTGTAAAAAATCTACTGCGTATGAAAAGATTCTTTGCGCTGACCTTGCTTTTGACACTGTGTTGCAGCGTCATGGCCCAGGACGCTGCGCGGCCGGAAGGTCGCGGGCGGATCCGTGATTTCGGCATCGAACCGGGCATTTTTCACCCCGGAACCTATAATGCCATCACCGACGTACCCGGCGTTCGCGTCGGACAGGTAACCCTCATTGAAGGCGAAGACATCCGTACCGGCGTGACGGCCATCGTGCCCCACGAGGGCAATCTTTTCCGCAAGAAATGTCCGGCTGCGGTGTATGTTGGCAATGGCTTCGGCAAGCTGGCCGGCGTGACACAGATCCGGGAGCTGGGCAACATCGAAACGCCCATCGTGCTGACGAATACGCTGTCTGTGGCACAAGGCATTGAAGGGGTTCTGAGCTACTCCTTGAACGTGAAAGGCAATGAAAATGTCCGCAGCGTCAATGCCGTGGTCGGTGAGACCAACGACGGGCAACTCAACGACATCCGCGGACGCCACGTGACGGCCGACCATGTGGTGAAGGCCATCCTGAGCGCCAAGACCGGCCCGGTGGAAGAAGGCTGTGTCGGTGCCGGCACGGGCACGATTTGTTTCGGCTGGAAAGGCGGTATCGGCACCTCTTCGCGCGTGCTGCCGAAAGATTTGGGTGGCTATACGGTGGGTGTGCTGGTGCAGACCAATTACGGTGGTATTCTTGAAATCAATGGTGCTCCCGTCGGTGTCCGCATGGGCCAGTACAGTTTCAAAAAGAGTGTCCAGAACCCTGATTATCAGCTTAATCCGGATGGCTCCTGCATGATGGTGGTCCTGACCGATGCGCCGCTCGACGCCCGCAACCTGGAGCGTTTGGCCAAGCGTGCGATGCTGGGCCTGGCCAAGACGGGCGGCATCGCATCGAACGGCAGCGGCGACTATGTGATTGCCGTAAGTGTGTACCCGGAAAATCTGATCGACGAATCGACCGACAAATATTACCCGACGTTGTTGCACAACGACGCCATGAGCCCGTTGTTCGAAGCAACCATCGAAGCGACGGAAGAAGCGCTCTGGAATTCCCTCTTTATGGCCACAGACATGACCGGCCGCGGTGGCCTGACTGTCGAGGCAATTCCGATCCAAGCAGTATTGGAAGTGTTTGGGAAATAAAAGAAGGGCTGTCCACATCGGACAGCCCTTCGTGTTGTAAAAACCCTTCCGCTTAGCGGAGCTGGAATACGACCGGGAAGTTGTAAACCACCTTCACCGGACGCTCTCTCTGTTTGCCCGGCGTCCACTTCGGAGACATCGAGACGATACGAACAGCCTCTTTGTCGAGCGAGGAGTCCACGCCGCGGAGCACCTTCACATCGCTGACGGAGCCGTCGGTGTTAACCGTGAACTGCAGCGTCACACGACCCTGGATACCGTTTTCCTTGGCGATCTCAGGATACTGGAGGTTCTTGTTCACCCATGCGGAGAACGTGTTGGCGTCACCGCCCTGGAATTTCGGCTTCTCCTCGACGAGGGCGAACGGGATGGCTTCCTCTTCGACTACTTCCTCTTCGACAGCAGCGTGGTAATCCATGATTTCCACACCGAGGTTTGCATTGTCCTCCATGTCGATGAAAAGGTCGTCGTTTACCTGGATGTCATCGTCCACAATGTCGATGATGTCGGAAAGGACGGGGATCTTGGGGACCTCCGGGGGCAGTTCCGGCTGCTCCTGGGTGTTGATGATCTCTTCTTCTTCGATGGCTACGGTCTGAGCCGTGAGGTCCATCGTTTCAACCTTTTCGGAAGAAGACCATTCGAAAGCGAGCAGGCAGAGCGCCAGTGCGACGATCAGACCAATCTCGAGGAACAGTGCGTTCTTCTTGGTAAGGTCGGCTTTGGGAGTAATTTTGCTTTCCATATCGTTACGTTTTTATTGTTTCTTATCAACTATTGCGCCGTATTCGACAGTACAATACCCAAAATTAAGAAGAAAAAATCAATTATTGCAATTTTTCTTGCAGAAAATTGTTCAAAACTTTTAAGGGTTTTACGGTAACATGTTGAATATTAGCGAGATAAAATCTTGCTCTCGTACAGCACGTTATTAACATTCTTCACTGCGCTGGCGCTCTTTTCGAAGGCCGCCTTCTCTTCTTTGGTCAGATCGTATTCCAGGACCTTTTCGCAGCCGCGTTTGCCGATGATGGCGGGAACGCCGATGCACAGATCCTTCTGGCCATACTCACCTTCCAGGTAGCAGCAGCAAGGGAAGACCTTCTTCTCGTCGAGGAGAATGGATTTTACCATGGCAGCGCAGGATGCGCCCGGAGCGTACCAAGCAGAGGTGCTGAGGAGTTTGGTCAGGGTAGCACCGCCGACCATCGTGTCAGCCACGACTTTGTCAGCCACGGACTTGCGAAGCTTCTTGGTGACAGGCATGCTCCTGTAGGTAGCCTTGCTGATGAGCGGAATCATGGTGGTGTCGCCGTGACCGCCGATGACGATGCCTTCCACATCGCTAGGAGCAGCCTTGAGGGCCTGGCTCAGGTAGTAGCAGAAACGGTTGCTGTCGAGCTGGCCGCCCATGCCGATCACGCGGTTCTTCGGAAGACGGGTGGTCTTGAGGGTCAGATAGGTCATCGTATCCATCGGGTTGGAAATGATGATGAAGATGGCTTTCGGGGAGTACTTCAGTGCATTGCCGACCACACCGTTGACGATGCCTGCGTTCACGCCGATGAGTTCCTCGCGGGTCATGCCCGGTTTGCGGGGAAGGCCGGAAGTGACGACGATCACGTCGGAATTGCGCGTGGCAGCATAGTCGTTGGTCACGCCCACGATCCGGGTGTTGAAGCCATACATCTTCGCGGTCTGCATCATATCGATTGCTTTACCCTCGGAAAGACCTTCCTTGATGTCGAGAAGAACGAGATCCGAGCAAATCTTCATGTGTGCAATGGCGTTTGCACAGGTTGCGCCCACATTGCCGGCGCCGATGACTGTAACTTTGGACATAATGTTATGGTTTACGTAGTTTTTTGTAAATTTGTTCGCTCTATTTAAGCAATTCGCAAAGTTATAAAAATTTATGATACGATATTTCAAGGAAGACACGTCTTTCTCGCCTAAAGAGAAACGGCTGATCAGTAGCTGGTTACGGGAAGTTGCCGCCGCACGCGGCTACGTCATTGGCGAACTCAACTACATTTTCTGTTCAGACCCGTATCTGAAAGCCATCAACCAGCAATTCCTGGGCCATGACTATGAGACCGACATCATCACCTTCGACAACTCCGATGACTATTTCCTGGAAAACGGACGCAAGGGTGTAAGTGCCGATATTTATATCAGTATTGATACGGTACGTATTAACGGCAAGGCTTACTGTGAAGGATTCGAACGCGAATTGCACCGGGT
>LXOW01145482.1_pt2 | contig 22146 bp, 14 predicted proteins | sample 1368591 | NCBI WGS metagenome assembly LXOW01 (sample SAMN04884650, study PRJNA319009) | bovine gut metagenome | isolation source: Cow rumen | host: Bos taurus | place: Italy: Legnaro (PD) | collected 2014-07-09
ATCCGGACCCTCGCGCGCGAGGGCGTGGACATGATCGAGATCGGCATCCCCTTCAGCGACCCGATGGCCGACGGCCCCGTGATCCAGGACGCCGCCACGAAGGCGCTCCGCGGCGGGATGACCCTCGAGAAGCTTTTCTCCCAGCTGGAAGGCATCCGGCGCGACGTGGACATCCCCCTCATCCTGATGGGCTACCTCAATCCCATCTTCCGCTTCGGCTTCGAGGCCTTCTGCCAGCGCTGCGCGGCGGTCGGCGTGGACGGGATGATCATCCCGGACCTGCCGTTCAAGGATTATATGGAAAGCTACAAGGCCGTCGCCGAGCGCTACGGACTGCGCTTCATCATGCTGATCACCCCGGAGACCTCCGAGGAGCGGGTGCGCCTGATCGACGAGCACACTTCCGGCTTCATCTACATGGTCTCTTCGGCCGCCACGACAGGCGCGCAGAAGGATTTCGATACGCGTAAGCAGGCTTATTTCAAGCGGATTGCGGACATGAACCTGCGCATCCCGCGCATGGTCGGCTTCGGCATCAGCAACAAGCAGACCTTCGACGCCGCCTGCGAGCACGCCTCCGGCGGCATCATCGGCAGCCGCTTCGTCACCCTGCTGGAACAAGCAAATGGCGACGCTACCGCCGCCATTCGCCAACTTAAAGCCGATATCGGCCTTTAATACTCCGTCGCGAAGTAATTGCCTTTTCGCGCGTAGGGGATACCCTCTTTCATCCAGACGGGTTCCGGGGCGCCGAGGAGGTAGTGGTCGAAGAACTGCGACAGGCGGATCGACAGGTCCTTGCTGTTGCGGCGCTCGGAGAGGTTGTGCGCCTCGTTGTTGTACTCCAGCAGCCAGGCGGGCTTGCCCAGGCGGCGCAGGCTCATGAAGAACTCGATGCCCTGGTACCAGGGCACGGCGCCGTCGTTGTCGTTGTGCATGATGAGCACCGGCGTCGTCACGTTGGGGGCGTGGAAGACCGGGGAATTCTCGATGTAGAGATCCAGGCCGCCCTCCTCCCAGAGCGTCTTGCCGACGCGGCTCTGGCCGTACTCGTACTGCGGGATGCGGCTGTTGCCGGACTCCCAGCGGATGCCGCCGTAGGCGCTGGTCATGTTGCCCACCGGGGCGCCGGCGCCCGCCGCCGCGAACATATTCGTGCGCGTGACGAGGTAGGCCGTCTGGTAGCCGCCCCAGCTCTGGCCCTGGATGGCCATGCGCTTCTTGTCGATGAAGGGGAACTGCGCGCACATCGCCTCCGCGCCCGCGCAGATGCAGTTGTAGGCGCTCTCNNTAGACGATGTCCGGGATGAAGACCACGTAGCCGCGGCTCACGAAGAAGGGAATGTTGACCGTGGAGCGGCTCGGGGCCGGCGCGCGGTAGTTGTAGAGCGTCTCGGAGTACTTCTCGTAGAAGTAGATCATCAGCGGGTAGCTGCCCGTCGGGTCATAGCCGTCGGGGGTGAAGAGCAGGCCGTCGAGCGGCGTGCCGTCGTAGGCGTTCCAGTGGACCAGCTGCACGTCGCCCCAGCGGTAGTTCGCCTGCTGGGGGTTGATGGCGGTCAGCTTGGACTCGGAGTTCCACCAGTCGCGCGTGATGTAGAGGTCGTTCGGGTGGCGGAAGTCGCCCTTCAGGAAGGCGACCACGTCCGCGTTCTCCGCCTTCGTCACGTTCGAGAAGGCCTTCTCCGCCAGGAAGCCGCGCGGCTCGCCGCCCTTGGCGATGTCCACGGTGGCGAAGCCGTTGCGCTTGTCCACTTCGTTGAAGGAGGACAGGCGGAGCGTGCCCTTGAGGGGATAGGTGTGGATGTTCTGGTAGAGATAGGGGTTGTCGTGCACGCCCCACATCACCGGGCGGTACTGCACGCGGTCGCGGCGGCCCGCCCCGCGCGTCAGGCACTCGGCCTTCTTGCCGTCGGGGCTGAAGCGCCACACGTCGTAGCGGTCGCAGAGCAGCAGCGCATCGTCGTTGCCCATCCAGTACGGGTAGCCGATCGGGGTGTAGCCCGGCAGCGGATGGTCATCTTCCTCGTCCCAGAAGGCCACGCCCGTGGCGCCGGTCAGGTTGACCAGCACGTCCGTGGCGGGGTCCTGGCAGTACCAGTTGCCGTCCTCGGCGTTGAACCAGGCGATATATTTACCGTGCTCCGAAGGGATGGCGTAGCCCTGGGCGCCTTCGCGCAGCACGCGGCGGCTGCCGTCGCGCAGACTCACCAGCGCCACGTCCGCGCGGTTGTCCGCCGCCCAGAGGTTCTCGACATCATAGGCCTGCGTGTCCATGGATAGGGCGTAGGCCCCCTCCGCGCCGTCGGAGAAGGTGATGCGGTCGGAAGCGCTGCGGGACAGCACCAGCAACTCGCCCGGGCGGTCCAGGTTCACGACGGCCGTGCGGCGGTCGCCCCCGCGCGCCTTCTTGTCCATCGGCGGGACGGTTTTCTTGTTCCAGACCCAGATATCCAGCTGGGCCGCTTCGAAATCATAGACGGTCGTGTCCTTGGCCGGGAATTTCTCCTGCAGGCGCAGGACCACCCGCGTGTCGGCGTTGGAGAACGCTGCGCCGGCGCTGCCGCCCACGATCCAGCCTTCCGGCAGGCTCGCGGCCTCGGCGCCCAGCAGCTCGCAGCAGGTCCACTCCGTGACCGCGGGGCTGCGGCGCGTGGCCTTCTCCAGCACGCGCTCGCGACCCAGGTACAACCCGTGGCGCGGCGTGCCGTCCGTCTTCTCCTCTTCATCCGTGGCGCTGAAGAGCACCTTGTCGCCCGCGGCGCTCCAGCGCAGACCCGCGTAGGCCTTGCGGCCGCTGGACAGCGTGTCGATGCTGCCCTTGGCGAAGTCGTAGAGGATCACGGCGCTGCGCGACAGGGAGTCCTTCTCCTCCTTGGCCGTCACGACGAGCAGGCGGTCACCGCCGCAGGACGCGGCGAAATCGGACACGTTCTTCAGCGTGTCCACGGCGCCCGTGGCCGTCGTGATGCAGAGCAGGTTCTTGCTCTTGCGACCCTTAACCTCCTGCGCGGCAAAGAGATACGGCGCCGCGTCGGCGCCCATGTCCGTGGTGCCGGACGCGCCGATCATGCGCCAGTCGAGCGTGCGCAGGTCCAGGCGGGCCAGCGAATCCTTGGGCTGGTCCTCCTTTTTCTTCTTGTCGATCTTGGCCTGCCGCACGTCGGCGAACGGGGCCTTGACCGTGAACACGGCCACATCGCCCGTCCACTTCAGCGCGGTGCCGCGCGGCACGGAAATCTCCGCGCCCGTGCTCAGGTTCCGGACGTAGAGCGTGCCGTCGCCTTCCTGCGGGGCGACTTCCCAGGTGAGCATACGCCCGTCGGGGGTCAGTTTGACATTGCGGACGGACTGCCAGCCGTCATAGACATCGTGGTCCAGCGCTTTGTTCTGGGCCTGCAGGGTGCCGGCGCACATAAGCGCCAGGAATATCAGGGAGGTTCTTTTCATACAGATCAGTCGTTATTCAGTTCTTTGACATCCACTTCGCCGCGTTCGCTCTCGCCGAGGAGCCATTCGGAGAAGTAGTCCGCGAGGCGGTAGAAGAAGTATTCGTTCATGTCGCCGAAGCCGTGACGCTGGCCCGGCAGGATCAGCAGGTCGAAGCGCTTGTTCGCGCGGATCAGGGCGTTCACCACGCGGATCGTGTTGGCGGGGTTGACGTTGTTGTCGATGTCGCCGTGCACGAGCATCAGGTGGCCCTTGAGGTTCGCCGCGATCTCCGGATTGGTCTCGATGTGATAGACGAAGGTCGTGTCGCTCTGCTCCACTTTCTCCGTCACGCCGTGGTGCGTCTCGCTCCACCAGCGGTTGTAGATGCGGTTGTCGTGGTTGCCGGCGCAGGACACGGCCGCCTTGAAGAAGTCGGGGTACTTGAGGATGGCTGCCGTGGACATGAAGCCGCCGCCGGAGTGCCCGTGGATGCCCACGCGGCTGCCGTCGATCCAGTCATACTTGCCTGCAAGCTGCTGGATGGCGTATTTCTGGTCCTCCAGACCGTAGTCGCGGAGGTTGCCGTAACCATAATTATGATACCACTTGGAGCGGTTCGGATGGCCGCCGCGGTTGCCCACCGTGATCACGATGAAGCCGATCTGGGCGAGGCGGTCGGTGCGCACCATGCCCTTGGACCAGGCGATGTTGTTGGCCTCGACCTGCGGGCCGGGATAGACATAGTCGATGATGGGGTAGACCTTCGTGGAATCGAAGTCGAAAGGCTTGTACATCGCGCCGTAGAGGTCCGTGACCCCGTCGGCCGCCTTGACCTTGAAGCGCTCCGGCATCTTGTAGCCGGCGGCGAAGAGCAGGCTCAGGTCGGCCTTGTCCAGGAGCTTGCGCTTGCCGTCGCGGCCGATCAGCCAGGACTCGGGGACGTAGTCCACGCGGGAGCAGTTGGCGACCAGCCAGCGGCCGTCGTCGCTCGCCGTGGCCTCCACGTTCATATCGTCCATATCCAGCTGCCGGATGGCGCCGCCCGCGAGGGAAACGCGCCAGGTGTGCATCTGGTAGGGATTTTCGTTCTTGTTCACGCCGCAGGCGGAGAAGAGCACGTAGCCCTCCTTCTCATTCACCGCGAGGATGTCCTCGACGTGGTAGGCGCCTTCGGTGAGGTTGCGCACCAGGGTGCCGTCGGCGTTATAGAGATAAAGGTTGGCCCAGCCGTTGCGCTCGGACCACCAGAGCAGCTGCTTGCCGCCATTGATGAGGTGGATCTGCCGATCCTCGACGTAGGTGTTCATCCGCTCGGAGATGACGGTGCGGGTGGAGTCGGATGCGAGATCCACGCGGCAGACATCCATGCGGTGCAGGTCGCGCGAGCCGCGGACCAGCCAGAAGCCGTCGTTGTCGCCCAGCCACACGCGGGAGCGGAACTTGTCGTAGGTCTCGCGGAATTTGCGCGGGCGCGTGGAGATGTCGAAGGTCTGGTCCTTGAAGGCGTTGACCTGGTAGCGCTTGCTGGTGCCGTCGGGCATGGAGAAGACGTAGAGCTCCTCCGTGGGGCCCGGCTCGCCCGGCATCTGGTATTTATAGGTCTCGAGGGTCGGGCGCGGCTGGCTCAGGGCGTTGATCACCCAGAGGTCCTTGATCTTGCGCATGTCGGTCTTGACCGCGGCGAAATGCTTGCTGTCCGGCGACCAGACGACCCCGCGCGCCATCACGCGGCGGGTGGTGTCGGTCTCCGTGTCGCCCGAGTAGTTGTCCACGCCGAAGCCCCACTGGCGCACGCCGTCGGAGGTGAGGCGGTGCTCCACGAGGGTGGAGTCCTTCTCGTCCTCGACCGCCTTGGCGAGGTTCTCGCGGTCCATCCAGAAGAGGTTGGAATTCTTGACGTACACGCCCACTTCGCCGTCCGGCGAAATGCTGGCCCACATCGGGTACTCGCGCTTCTCGGGCTTGTACTCGGAGAGTTTGCCGGTGGCGAGCTCATACTGGAAGTGGAAGACCTTCTTCGTCTTGGCGTCGGGCTTCTTCGACAGCGTGTCGGGCACTTCCTGCGTGCCCTTGATGTCGAAGCGGAGGTACTTGTCGTCCTTGAGCTTCATCCCCTCGATGGGGAGGTGCTGCGCGTCGAAGGGGTCGCGCGTGATGGCGGTGATCTCCATCGCGAGCTTCTCCATGTCGAAGGCCTGCGTCCGGGTGCCCGTCTCGGGATCCACGATCCAGTACTGCGTGCCCGCGGGGGTCTTCCACGCGTACCAGAACTTGTCCGAGTCGCGGAACCAGTTCGGGCTCAGCTCGGTGGAGAACACCATCTGGGAGATGCGCTTGGCGGAGAACTGCGAAGCCAGGTCGTAGTTGGGCTGCTGTTTCGGGCCCCTGGTCCCCTGCGCGGAGATCGCGGTGAGGAGGGCCAGCAGAAGGACAAAAATCCGTTTCATATACTATTGCTTAATAATTGATAGCGCTTGAACAGGTAAAGATACGAAAAAATGCTATCTTTGCTTCGCTATGCAGAAGACCATCGTGCTTTTAACCGCTTTCCTGCTCGTATGCGGTGCCGCGGGAGCCCAGGAGAAGGTCCGGGATCCCAAGGAAAAGACGCAGTACAATTCCGTGTTCGATCTTCTTCGGGCCGAACCTGGCGTCACGGTGACCCCGGGCGCCGGCGCCGGCCAGATGCCCAAGATCTATATCCGCGGCATCTCCACCAACAGCGATCAGACCCAGCCGCTGTTCGTCGTGGACGGCATCATCACCGACAACGTGACCTATCTCCGTCCGGAGGACATCTATTCTGTCGAAGTCCTCAAGGACGGCACGGCCAGCATCTACGGCGTGCAGGGCCAGAACGGCGTGATCATGTTCCGCACCAAGAGCATGGTCGAGGCCGAGCAGCGCGCGGCCGATCAGGCCAAGGCGGAGCGGAAAGCCGCCCGCGAGGCCAAGCGCAAGAAGAAATAGCAAATGCTCAACTGCGCTCCTTGAACAAATCGGAAGGAGTGGCGTTGAACTCTTTGGTAAAACACCGGGTGAAATACTTCGGGTCGTTGAACCCGACCTCGTAGGCAATTTCAGAGATGTTCATGTCTTTGTTGGTGCCGTTGCAGATCATTTCCTTCGCCACGTTGAGGCGGTAGGTCCGGATGAACTGCGCGATGGACTGGCTGAAGGTCAGCTGGATCTTGTCGTTCAGCAGGCTGCGGCTCATGCCCATGGTGTCGGCAAAGGTCTGGACGTCGAGGTCCGGATCCTTGTACATCTGCTGGATCGCATCCAGCAGCTTGCGGGAGAAATCGGTGTCGCGGTTCTCCAATGAGCTGGACAGCAGGGTGTTGTGGCTCGCGATCATCTCATTCTGCTTCTGCAGCAGGGCATTCTGCTCGGAGAGTTCTTCCGCCCGTTTCTCCAGTTCTTCCTTCTGCTCCTTCAGCTCCTTGGTCTGCCGGTCCACTTCCTGCTGCAGCAGATCCCGCTTCCGGCTGATGGACTTGGTGTACCAGATCACGAACAGGTAGGCCAGCAGGCCGAGGAAGAGCAGGATCAGGAGCCGGAACCACCAGCGCCGGAACAGGATGGGCTTGATCTGCAGGCCCTTCTCGGTCTGGGACAGTACATTGCCTTCCTTGTCGACCGCACGGATCTGCACCTTATACTTGCCGCCGGGGATGCGCCCGAAGCGGACGTAGGTGTAGTTGCCGAAAATGGGGGACCACTCCTTCTCGAACGGCGTGATGCGGCTTTCGTAAGTGATGTCCGACCGCTGGGTGTAGGACAGGTCCGAGAATTTCAGCACGAAATCGGTATCCTGCTCGTTCTTGTTGATCGCCTCGGACGGGGGAAGCGTATGGAACTGCGCCTCGGTGTAGTAGCCTGTGACGACGAGGTCGGGCTTGTTGCCGTATTCATTCCGGACATAGCCGGAGCGCAGGATGCTGAGNNGCCATGGACTTGAGCCCGTCCTGGATGCCGTAGCTGGCGATTTCCCCGACCTGGGTGTCGAGGCAGGAGAGGCCGTTCTCCGTCGTGATCCACAGATTGATGCCGTCCAGCAGGAGACCCTGGACCTGGTTGTCCGCCAGCCCGTTCTTTTCGGAATAGACCGTGATCTCCGGGTCGTTCGACAGATAATCTTTCACCCGGTATACGCCCCGTCCGTACGCGCCCGCCCAGAGGGTGTCTCCGTCGGTCACGAGCGCCAGGCAGGTGGGGAAGCCCTTGACCAGCCGGGCCTCCCGGGTCCGGAGGTCGATGATGCTCAGTCCCTCCATGCCGCTCACCAGCAGCTTGTCCGCCGTGATGTGCGCCGAGAAGCAGGAACTCGACCGGACGTGGTAGCGGTTGTAGGTGCCGTTGCGGATGTCGTAGAAATACAGGCCGTTGTGCGCCGTGATCCAGACATAGTCGTTGATCTCGTCATAGGCGATGCCGAGGATGACGTCGATGCTCTTCGCGGTTTCCGACTGGTATCCTTCGGGGACGCGGATGATGTCGGGATTGTACGGGCTGATATAATACAGGCGTCCTGTCACGGAGCCGGCCCAGATCCGTCCCTGCCCGTCCTCGCAGAAGGATGTCAGGGCGCTGGGCGTGCTGTAGCGCTGGAAGCGCAGGTCGCCGACCTGCCGGCAGAGGCCGTATTCCGTGGCGGAGAGCCACAGGACGTCCCGGCTGTCGATGAAGAGCGAGCGGATCGGGGTGGTGGGGATNNCCGACCCAGATCTGCCGGCCCCGGGTGGCGAGGCCGCGGACCATTTCTCCCGGGAGGAGCCGGTTGCCGTATTCGTTGAGGCGGGAGCCGTAGCTGTCGAACGACTGGTTGGTGGCGTTGTAGATGCAGATGCCGCCCAGGGTGCCGATTACGATTTCACCCTCCGGGGTGGTGCACAGGCCTGTGATCTCGTCGTTCGGCAGAGAATGCGGATCGGCGTCGGAGTGCAGGTAGCACAGGTGGTTGCCGGTGGTGAGGTTGACCCGGTACAGGCCCTTGGCCGTGCCGATCCAGGCCTCGTTTCCGGCGCGCAGGACGGCCGTGGACTTGTTGTCCTCGCCGATATCGACGCCCGGCAGGATTTCGGACATGCACAGGCCCTTGTCTTCGATGTGCCGCACCTTATAGATACGTCCTTTGACGGCGATCCAGGTCGAACCGTCCCCGTCCACGTCGCAGGGGTTCGGCATGAGGTTGACGTTCGAGACCTTGCATTGCAGGGAGTCGATGACGACCCGCGCCCCGTCCTCGACGAAGGACAGGCGGTACAGCATATCCTCCGCCGTGAACCACATGCGGCCCTTGGCGTCCCGGTTCAGATTCACCGGCGAATGGGTAAAGCGCCAGTTCCGGGACATGCCGGGCAGGGAGTCGACCATGGAGAGCGTTTCCAGGTCGATGATGTTCAGCACGCCCGCGCAGGGGACCCACAGGCGCCCGTATTCGTCCTCACTGCAGAGGTTGACGAAGTCGCTGTAGAACTCCGGTGTCGTCTTTCTCGAGAACGGAATGAAGGAATCGCCGTCGTAGCGGACCAGGCCGCCGCCGAAGGTGCTGATCCAGGCAAATCCCTTGCTGTCGAAGTAGATACCGTTGACGTCCTGGTCCGGAAGACCGTTCCCACGGGACAGTCGGTTGACCACAATATAGTCTTCTGCGCCCGTCTGGGCGCTGATTTGGCCGGGGGACAAAAAGAAGCAGAGAAAAACTGCCAAAAATAAATCCACCCTTTTTAGTAAAATGTCCACCATTTAAAAAATTAGTCCACAATATCGAGTGTAAAGTTATATATTTTTGCGAAAAACATGGGCGAAACTAAAATTCATTTGAATCTTTTTTCCTCATAATTATTACTTTATATCTAACTAAAACTCAGTAAAATGTTGAAAAAACATCTACAGAAAGCCCTGAGCGTCATTTTGATGCTTTGCGCTTTGAGTCTGGGTGCCCACGCCCAGAACCGCACCATCAGCGGTACGGTTGTCGATACCCACGGAGATCCCGTTATCGGCGCCGCCGTTACGGTGGTAGGCAATACCCAGATCGGTGCAGCCACCGACCTGAACGGTGCCTTCTCTTTGGCCGTCCCCGCCGGAGCCAGCATCTCCGTCGAGAGCATCGGTTACAAGCCCCAGACCTTTGCGGTCGGCAACCAAACTACCTTTAATGTCATTCTCGAGGATGATACCGAGATGCTCGAGGAGACCGTGGTCATCGGTTACGGTGTCCAGAAGAAGAGCGACGTCACCGGCGCCATCGCGTCCGTGAAGGAGTCCGACCTGGAGAACCGCACCACGACCGACGTCGCCCAGGCCCTGCAGGGTAAGGCGGCCGGTGTCCAGATCGTGAACGCATCCGGTGCTCCGGGTTCCTCTTCCTCGATCCAGATCCGTGGCTACTCCTCCAACTCCAGGACCTCCCCGCTCATGATCGTGGACGGTCTGAAGGTCAACGACATCAGCTACCTCGATCCGGAGTCCATCGCCTCCATCGAGATCCTCAAGGACGCCGCCTCCGCCGCCATCTACGGTGTCGAGGCCGGTAACGGCGTTGTGCTCGTCACGACCAAATCCGGTCAGAAGGGCAGCGGCCGCGTGTTCTATAACTTCCAGCACACGATTCAGAATATCGCGCACCTGCCCGAAATGATGAACGCGCAGGAATATATGGATTATATGGTGCTCGCCGGCGCCGCTACGCAGGACCAGTTCAAGTATGACGGCAAGAGCGACACCAAGTGGACGGACTACATGCTCGAGACCGGTCACCAGCAGCGCCACACCATCGGCGTGGAAGGCGGTAACGACCGTGCCAAGTTCTACACCTCCCTCGCGTACACGGATAATAATGGTATCATCAAGGGCGATAAGGATATCTTCAAGCGCCTCGTCGGCCAGATCAACGCCGAGTACAAGATCAAGGATTGGCTGACCGTCGGTGTCAACACCACCATCGACCGCAGCGTCCGCCGCGCCATTTCCGAGAGTTCCACGACGTCCGAGTCTGTGATGGGCGCCATGTTCGTCTCCGATCCGACCATGCCGTGGACCTATGCTGACGACGCGATCCCCGCTCATGTCAAGCTGTACCTGGCCGATAGCAAGGCGTGCCTCCCGCGTGATCCCGACGGCCACCTCTACGGTGTTTCCGTTTTCAACGAGACCAGCTATATCTGGCATCCGCAGGCGATCCTGGACCGTCAGGACACCGAGACGCAGAGCTTCCGCGTGCGCGGTACCGCCTATGCGAACCTCACGCCGATCAAGGGACTGGTCATCACCTCCCGCTTCGGCTTCCAGGGTGGCTACAGCCACACCAACACCTACAACCATGAGGTGTACATCAGCGCGAAGACCAACCAGTCCATGTCCATCAGCGGTTCCACCAACGACCGTCTGTACTATCAGTGGGAAAACTTCGCCAACTATACCAAGTCCTTCGGCCAGCACGAACTGACCGCCATGGCCGGTATGTCCTACCAGCAGACCAACACGGACAACCTCCGCGGTACTGCCTATCAGCTCACCATGGACGTTCCCAACTTCCGCTATCTGAACAACTCCGTCAACACCGCGAACATGTCTCTCGGTGGACAGCCGGAAGTCCGCGCCAACATGTCCTACTTCGGCCGTCTCGGCTGGTCCTATGCCAACAAGTACTTCGTCCAGGCCAACTTCCGCGCCGACGCCTACGACAGTTCCAAGCTGGACAAGAACCACCGCTGGGGTTACTTCCCCTCCGTCTCCGCCGGTTGGACGGTCAGCAACGAGCCCTTCATGCAGGGTGTCAAGTCTGCCCTGAGCCTCAACTTCCTCAAGCTGCGTGCTTCCTGGGGTGTGAACGGTAACGTCAACGCCCTCGGCGAGTACCAGTACGCTTCCTCCCTGGAAAGCAACAAGAATTACGGTTACAACCTGAACGGTGAGTTCCTGGTGGGTATCCGTCCTTCCAAGGTGCTCCCGAACCCGAGCATCAAGTGGGAGACTTCCCGCCAGGTGGACCTCGGTCTCGACCTCCGCATGCTCAACGACCGCCTCACCTTCTCCGTGGACTGGTACAACAAGAATACGCACGACCTGCTGACCAGCACGACGGCTCCGGGCAACACCGGCGCCGAGCGCGTCTATGTCAACGCCGGTCTCGTGAACAACCACGGTACCGAGTTTGAACTGGGTTGGAAGGACACCATCGGTGACTTCAGCTACGGTATCAGCGGCAACCTCTCCACGGTCCACAACAAGGTCATCGAGGGTACGTCCAAAGACCGTGTCCCGGGCCAGAAGATCTGGAGCTCCTACGACGTGACCTACTTCGAGGAAGGCTACCCGCTGTGGTACCTCCGCACCTTCGTCGTGGATCATATCGATCCGACCACCGGCGCAGCTGTCTACAAGGATTTCGACGATGACGGCGAAATCACCGCTGAAGACCGCGACTTCGTGGGTAGCGGTATCCCTGACTTCACCTATGGTCTTACCATCAACCTGGCCTACAAGGGCTTCGACCTGATGGTCCTCGGTGCCGGTTCCCAGGGTGCTGAGCTGCTCTACGCCGTGACCCGTGCCGACGCGCTGCAGCAGAACACGCTCCGTTGCTTCTACACGGACGCCTGGCAGAGCCCTGCTTCCACCGGTTACAAGTATCCGAAGCCGGATGTGAACGACAAGTTCTACCGCACCTCCAACATGCGCGTCTATGACGCTTCCTTCTTCAAGATCAAGCAGATCCAGCTGGGTTATACCCTGCCGCGCAACCTCACCAAGAAGATTGCGATCAGCTCCCTGCGCGCCTATGTTTCCCTGGATGACTGGTTCACCTTCACGAAGTATCCGGGACTCGATCCGGAGACCAGCCACGCCGGTTCTTCCGCTTCCGGTCTGGGTATCGACTACGGTTCCTACCCGATCTCCAAGAAACTGGTTTTTGGTGTTAATGTTTCCTTCTAAAATTGAATCCGTATGAAAAAGATAGTTTTAGCCCTTTCGATTGCGGCGTCGGTCCTGGCGGCCAGCTCCTGCCAGAAGAACCTCGACATCTCTCAGAAGAGTGTTCTCTCCACTGAGGATTTCTATGCGAACGCCAGCGCGGAAGACGCAGAGGCCCTGATCGGCAGCGTCTACCATCTGTACTGGGGCGGTCGTGACGTGACCTGTGTCAACGGTGTTGAGAAGATCATGTTCCTGAACAGCCTCGACGACAACCATTATCCGGGAGGCGGTTCCTTTACCGACAACTCCAACAACTTCCAGGACGCTGGAAACTACAATGTTACTTCCGCTGACTCCGCCCCGAAGATTATGTACAAGGGCGTGTACAGCGTCATCTATCACTGCAACCTGATCCTGGAGAAGATCCCTGCGTCCAACGACGCCCGCATCAACCGCGTCAAGGCCGAGGCCAACTTCCTCCGCGCCCTGGCTATGTTCGACGCCGTGCGCTGGTGGGGTACCCCGCCCCTTGTGGACCACCTCCTCTCCCAGGATGAGTACTATCAGTCCAACACCCCGACCGAGGAATCCATCAAGTGGATCCTGGCCACGATGAAGGAAGCGGCCGACGCGCTGCCCGCCATCAGCGGCAAGGGCCAGCAGGAGAAGTTCGGTGCCCGTATCTCCAAGCACGCCGCCCTCGCTTACCGCGGTAAGGTGGGTCTCTGGTATGGCCAGAAGTTCAACGACCAGGCAGTGCTGAAAGAGGCTGTCGCCGACCTCAAGACGGTCATCGACTCCGGTCTCTACGGCCTGGTTTCCGATATGTTCATCATCGAGCGTCAGGCTGGCGACTTCTGCGAGGAGTACCTCTTCGAGCACAATGCCGGCGACAACGACGGTTTCCCTGGCGACCCGAACAATGACCTCCGTCACACGTGGATGGGTTGGCCGAGCTCGATCCAGCTCCCGAAGGATTTCTTCGGCGGCTGGGGCTGGAACGCCGTGTCCAAGGAGTTCGGTGAGTTCCTCGCTGCCCACGAGGGCGGTGTCGACAAGCCGCGCTTCGCGTCCACGATCCACACCTACGAGCAGGTGCTTGCCATGGACTATGCCGCTGGCGTCACGCCCGGAGTCAAGTCGGTCGTTTATCACAACGCCGGTTACTTCACCTTCCGCGGTGTCGGCTTCCTCGGTGAGGCTTACGAAGGAACGAGCCCGCCTTTCTGGAAGTGGTACAAGGTCAACACCCCGATGCTCCGCTATGCGGAAGTCCTGCTCCTCTATGCCGAGGCGAAGTTCCTCGTGGACGGTGACGCTGACAAGAGCGGCCTGAAGGCCCTCAACGAGGTCCGCAAGCGTGCCCAGATCCCTGAGCTTACCACCATGAGCTACCAGGACATCAAGGACGAGCGCCGTGCCGAGCTCTTCTGTGAGCAGGAGCGCTTCTTCGACCTGGTCCGCTGGGGCGATGCTCCTACCGTGCTCGCGAACAAGGGTAAGACGTACTACAAGTTCCTGGGCTACAAGGCCGGCACCACGGAGTGGGATGTGCAGCCGGTGGCCGGATCCGGCAAGGGCTGGAACGACAAGTACAACCTCCTCCCGTTCCCGTACGAGCAGATCTCGGCTAACCCGAACCTGAAGCAGAACCCGGGTTGGTGATCCGCAAAATTTATTTATATTTGCTAGCATTCAAGTTATAAATAAATGAACATTAAAAATTTATCTCTGATTGCCCTCGCCGCGACGATGTTCGCGGCGTGCGGCACCAACGCCCCCGCACCGACTGCGGCGGAACCCGTCAAGATTGAACCGGGCGAGCAGGCCCCCCTGGCCGATCCCGGTCAGAAGAACTTCGGTGGCTCCGCCGTCGTCAACCGCGACACGACCGGTATGGCCGAGCGCATGCGCCGCATGCGTGAGGAGCAGAACCGCATCCGTACCGTGCACTTCAACGATCTGTCGATGAGCGATCCGTTCATCTACCCGGATCCGGAGACGAAGACCTACTACCTGACCAGCTCCGGCGGCCGTCAGTACCGCAGCAAGGACCTGGTGATGTGGGAAGGCCCCTACAACGTGGTCGACCTGTCCGGCACCTGGTGCGAGAAGGCCGGCTTCGCCGCCGCCGCCGAGATCCACAAGATCGGTGACTACTATTACTACGCCGGTACCTGGAGCGACCACAGCGACCTCATCCAGCAGGTCCCGCGTCGCTACAACGTGCCTCACAACCAGACCTATCTGCTCCGTTCCGAGAGCCCGGAAGGTCCGTTCGTGCCCTTCTCCGTCACGCCTGGTTATGACTACCAGCCGCGCGAGTGGGACTGCATCGACGGTACCCTCTACGAGGAGGATGGCCACATCTATATGATCTTTGTCCACGAGTGGACCCAGATCATCGATGGTACGATGGACTACATCGAGCTTTCCTCTGACCTGACCAGAACCATCTCCGAGTGGCCTGTGACCATGTTCCGCGCTTCCGAGGCTCCGTCCTGCGGCGAAATGAACGGCCTGGGCGAGGCCACCTTCGGCCTCAAGATGCCGGGTTGGGTGACCGACGGTCCTCAGATGTTCCGCACGAAGACCGGCAAGCTGGGTATGTTCTGGTCCACTTGGGGCAAGGAGCGTTACCTCCAGGAGGTCTGCTACTCCGAGTCCGGCACCATCGCCGGCCCGTGGGTCCAGGAACCCGAACCGTTCCTCGCCAACAACTCCGGCCACGGCATGCTGTTCCGTACTTTCGAGGGTGAGCTCCGCTATGTGGTGCACCACGTCGAGGGCAACGGTCCGCGCAAGCCGCAGTACTGGACCGTCGACGACTCCGGCGATAAGCTGAAGTTGGGCAAACAGATTATTTTACGCTAGTTTCGATTAGGTTAATAATAGGTTAGAATTGCTTAGGCAGGGGGCTCCCGTGAGGGTGCCCCCTGTTGCGTTAAAAAAAGTTCAAATATTTTTTGCTGTTTCAAAAAATGTGTCTATCTTTGCAATCCCAACGCTAAGCAATAAGGGTTTTGCGGAAATAGCTCAGTTGGTAGAGCGCAACCTTGCCAAGGTTGAGGTCGCGGGTCCGAGCCCCGTTTTCCGCTCCAAATTTCAAACGATAGTCTTTTGGCTGTCGTTTTTCTTTTTGTGACATTTTGTCAGTGGCTCAACATTTGAGCGCAGCTCTATAGACCCCCTAATGGGCCGATAATACGATTATGGAGAACAGCAAGTACGAATTCTTAAGCANNTCCCTGGACATGGGCGCGCTGATCGCAGGCGCCAAGTACCAGGGCGAGTTCGAGGAGCGGCTCAAGGGCGTCGTCAAGGAAGTCGTGGACAGCGACGGCGAGATCATCCTCTTCATCGACGAAATCCACACGCTGGTGGGCGCGGGCCGCACCTCCGGCGCCATGGACGCCTCCAATATCCTGAAACCCGCGCTCGCGCGCGGAGAACTGCGCACCATCGGCTCGACCACCCTGGACGAGTACCAGAAATACTTCGAGCAGGACAAGGCCCTGGAGCGCCGATTCCAGAAGGTCATGGTGGACGAACCTTCGCCCGCCGAGTCCATCGCCATCCTGCGTGGCCTGAAGGAGAAATACGAGAACCACCACCGCGTGAGCATCGAGGACGACGCGCTCATCGCCGCCGTCAACCTCAGCCACCGCTACATCAACAACCGTTTCCTGCCGGACAAGGCCATCGACCTCGTGGACGAGGCCGCCTCGAAGCTGCGCCTGGAGATGAACTCCGTCCCGGAGCCCATCGACGTGCTGGACAGCAAGATCCGCCAGCTGCAGATCGAGAAGGAAGCCGTCAAGCGCGAGGGCGTGACCCTCAAGTCCGAGAAGATCGACGAAGAATTGAAGGCCGCCAAGGCCGAGCGCGACGCCCTGGCCGCCCGCTGGAACGAGGAGAAGAGCATCGTCACGGAGCTCAACAACACCCGCCAGCAGATCGAGGACTACAAGCGCGAGGCGTCCATCGCCGAGCGCAGCGGCGACTACGGCAAGGTCGCGGAGATCCGCTACGGCAAGCTCGCCGCCGCGCAGAAGCGCATCGAGGAGCTCTCCGCGAAGCAGGCCGCCATCAAGGATCCGATCATCACGGAGGCCGTCACGCCCGAGGACATCGCCGAGGTCGTGGCCCGCTGGACCGGCATCCCGGTGGCCCGCATGATGGAGAGCGAGAAAGAGAAGCTCCTGCGGATGGAGGGCGAGCTGCACAAGCGCGTGGTCGGCCAGGACAAGGCCATCGCGGCCGTGTCCGACGCCGTGCGCCGCAGCCGCGCCGGCCTGTCCAACGAGCACCGGCCCATCGGCTCCTTCCTCTTCCTGGGCACCACGGGCGTGGGCAAGACCGAGCTCGCGAAGGCGCTCGCGGAATTCCTCTTCAACGACGAGACCATGATGACGCGCATCGATATGAGCGAATACCAGGAGAGTCATACCGTCAGCCGCCTGATCGGCGCGCCTCCGGGATACGTCGGCTACGACGAGGGCGGCCAGCTGACCGAAGCCGTGCGGCGCAAGCCGTACTCCGTGGTCCTGCTGGACGAGATCGAGAAGGCGCATCCGGACGTGTTCAACATCCTGCTGCAGGTCCTGGACGACGGCCGTCTGACCGACAACAAGGGCCGCACGGTGGACTTCAAGAACACCATCCTCATCATGACCTCCAACCTCAAGGAGGAGGAGCTGCGCCTGCGCATGCGGCCGGAGTTCCTGAACCGTATCGACGAGATCGTGGTCTTCGACGCGCTGACCCCGGACGACATCCGGCAGATCGTGCGCATCCAGATGGAGATCCTGCGCAGGAAGCTGGAGGACGAGAACGTCAGCCTGACCTTCACCCCTGCCTTCGAGGACGACATGGTGGAGAACGGCTACGATCCGGTCTACGGCGCCCGCCCCGTGAAGCGGCTGATCCAGCGCGAGCTGGTGAACAAGCTCGCGCGCGAGATCCTCGAGGGCAAGATCCACAAGGACTCGGTCATCGTAGCGGACTGCGTGGACGGCCAGACCGTCCTGCGGAATCAATAAAGAAAAGCCCGGGGCTGCAGCCTCGGGCTTTTTCTTTGTTCTGACGTCATTCGCCGACGTGATCGGCGAATCTCCTATTCCGTGGGAGCGTCCTGCTGGATCGGAGCGGTCGGGAAATCGGGCTGGGCGTCGGTAGCCACATTCTCGATCTGGTCGGTCACATCGATCGCGGCGCCGTTGGTGCCGGTGGTGAAGGAAGAGATGATGGACACGGCGAGGATGAAAGCGACAAGGCCCCAGGTGATCTTCTCGAGCGCGTCGGCCGTCTGGCGGACACCGAAGGTCTGGTTGCCGGCCACGAAGTTGCTGGCGAGACCCTCACCCTTGCCATTCTGGAGCAGCACCACGATGATGAGCAGGAAGGCGGCGATGATGATCAGCACAGTCAGGATAACAAACAATGCATTCATATTCAGTTCTCTTTTTTGTTTATTTCGTCAATAAGGGCTGCAAAGTAAACACTTTTTTCCGGATATCGCAAACTTAGTTGCGAATAAATGTCGATCGCTTCCTGCGTATAGCCCTGTTCGAGGTAGATGCCGGCGAGCGTTTCGGTGCAGAGCGGTTCTTCCTCCGGCTGCTCCACCGGTTCCTCGACGTAACCCTCCTCGCGCGCCTTGGCGGCGAATTGGGAGAAGATGCTGTCGCCCTCCTTGCGGGCGTCCTCGTACTCTTCCTGGGTGAAATAGTCCCCGCCCACGACGACGACCCGGGGCGCCGGGGTATCCGGAGCCGTGTCCGGGATGAAGCTTTCCACGAGCCGGCGGACGTCCTTGTCGGAGAGGTCCGCGGCGTCGCCGCTCCGCCGCAGCGGCGTGACGGCCCTGCGGTCGCACAGGTGCAGCGCCGTTTCGGCGATCTGGGAGTCCGAGAGGGCGCCGGCCCCGGCCATGCGGCGGCACAGCTCCATCCGGGCCCCGGCGTACCAGGGGTACACGGAAACGATGCTGGAGAGTTCCTCCAGCGAAATGGTATGGATGTCGGTCTGGTTTACCATTGGGCGACGGAAGCGTTGAAAATGTCTTCGATGAGTTTATCTACGATTTCGGCGCAGAGCGACGACTCCACGGCGTCCAGGGAGTTGGTGGAGTCGTAGTCCGCGTAGGCGGAGAAGACCTTGCCTTCGAAATTGTCTTCGGGATACTTGCGGTTGGTGAAGCTGACGCGGACGCTGACGGTCAGGCGGTTCTGCGTGGCGATTTCGTCCGCGGAGACGGAGGCGGGCCGCACGTCGTAGCCCGTGATCTCGCCGGTGATCTCCAGGTCGCCGTCCTGCTCCACCTGCTCCAGGCGGGTCATCCGGCGGAAGCGGGTGCGCAGGGCCTCGGTGAGGTCGCTGCTCAGCGAGGGGTTGACCTTTTCCGCCCGGTACTCGAAGTAGTCGATATTAATGGTATCGACGTCGTTCTGGATGGAGGTCCCGGAGAAGGAATAGATGCCGCAGGCGCCGAGGATCAGCGCCGCGAGCAGGAGCGGGAATATGCGTGCGAGCGTGCGTGTCATGCCTTCTTGCCGTTGTTTTTCCATTCCGCGAGCTTGCGGTAGATCGTGCGCTCCGACACGCCCAGCTCCGCGGCGGCGGCCTTGACCTTGCCGCCGTGCTTGGCGAGCGCGCGCTCGATCAGCTCGTCGCCCATTTTCCGGATGGAGATGCCTTCCGGGGCGGCTTCCGGCTCGAGGAGCTGCTCCTCGGGCTCGTCGGGGGCCATTTCCACGTAGTGGGGAAGGGCGGTGGGCATCGCGGGCTGGGCCGCGCCGCCTGCCTGGACGATTTCCTTGAGGCGGTCCACCTCCTGCTTGAGGTCGAGGATGGCCTTGACGATCATCTGCTTGTCGCTGTCGGGCATGCTCCCGGCCGGCTGGGCGCCGGTGGTGGCGGGCAGCATGGAGTCCTTCTCGTCCGGGAGGTAGCGCATCAGGGCCGCCGGCCCGAGTTCGATGCGCTCGGAGCCCGGCGTGACGGGGCGCGATTCCAGAGCGGTCACCGTCTCCGCGACGTTCTTGAGCTGGCGGATGTTGCCTGGCCAGCGATAGGCGGTCAGCAGGGAGATGGCGTCGTGGTTGAGGCTCACCTTGCAGAGGTTGTAGCGCTCGGAGAAGTCGGAAGTGAATTTGCGGAACAGCAGGTAGATATCGTCCTTGTTGCGCTCGCGCAGGGCGGGCATCTGGATCTGGATGCCGGTCAGGCGGTAGTAGAGGTCCTCGCGGAACTTGCCCGTGGCCACGGCGTAGGCCAGGTTCACGTTGGTGGCGGCGATCACGCGCACGTCGGTCTTCTCCACCTTGGAGGAGCCGACCTTCATGAATTCGCCGTTCTGCAGGACGCGCAGCAGCAGGGCCTGCGTCTCGCGCGGCAGCTCGCCGATCTCGTCGAGGAAGAGGGTGCCGCCGTTGGCCTCCTCGAAGTAGCCCTTCCGCTCGCCGATGGCGCCCGTGAAGGCCCCCTTCTCGTGGCCGAACAGCTCGGCGTTGATGGTGCCCTCGGGGATGGCGCCGCAGTTGACGGCAAGGTATTTGCCTGTCTTGCGGCGGCTGAACTGATGGATGATCTGGGGGATGTTCTCCTTGCCCACGCCGCTCTCGCCCGTGATGAGGACGGTCAGGTCGGTGGGGGCCACGGCCACGGCCGTCTCCAGCGCGCGGTTCAGCCCGGCGTCGTTCCCGATGATGTCGAATTTATTTTTGATCCTTTGGAGGTCTTGCATGTCCATAGAGAGCAAAGTTAGCGATTATTTTTTATATTTGTGAATCGAACCATGTCAACGACAATAAAACTGTTATAGAAATGAGAAAAATTAACCAAATCATTCTTCTGTGCGCCGCGGTTGTTCTGGCGGCTGCCTGTTCCAAGTCCCGCGCCGAGCAGATGAAACTCGCCGAGAATGTTCAGATCCAGTGCAATCCCGAGGTGCTGGCCCTGGTGGGCGATCAGATCCCCGTGGACCTGACGGTCACCTATCCGGACGGCTATTTCCATCCCAAGGCCATCCTGGAGGTCACGCCCGTGCTGGTGTACGGCGGCGGCGAGGAGCAGAAGGGCCCGACCTTCGTCTATCAGGGCGAGAAGGTGCTGGACAACTTCAAGGTCGTGTACAAGGCCGGCGGCACCGTCACCGAGCATTTCTCCTTTAACTATGAGGAAGGTGTCGAGCAGGCTTACCTCGAGCTGCGCGGCCTGGCCCGCTACAAGGACAAGGAGATCGCGATTCCGGCCGTGAAAGTGGCGGACGGTACCATCGTGACCCAGCTGCTCGCCGAGACGGAGGGCTACTACAGCTACAAGAAAGACAACTACCAGGCCGTGCTCCACGAGCAGACCGAAGGCCAGGTGATGTATGACTACAACTCCTCCACCATCAAGAACAGCGAGCTCCGCTCCCAGTCGATCAAGGAGCTGCAGGCGGCCCTGGCCCAGATCGAGGCCGATCCGCGCTACACGGTCAAGGGTACGAGCGTCGTCGCCTATGCTTCTCCGGAAGGCGGCCAGGCCTACAACGCCAAGCTCTCCGACCAGCGTGCGGCTTCCGCCGAGAAGGCCTGGAGCAAGGTGACCGGCGAGAAGAACGCCCCGGACAACCTGGAGGTCCGCAGCATCGGTCAGGACTGGGAAGGCTTCCGCGAGGCCGTTGCGAAGTCCGACATCGAGGACAAGGAGCTGATCCTGCGCGTCCTGTCGATGTACAGCGACCCCGCCGTGCGCGAAAGCGAGATCAAGAACATGTCCAAGGTCTATACGGAGATCAACAAGAACGTCTTCCCGGAGCTGCGCCGTGCCCGCTTCATCACGGAGATGGACTATCAGAATTTCTCGGATGAGGAACTGGTCGAGATGTCCCGCCAGGCGGTGGACGTGCTGGACGAGGAAGGCCTGCTCCGCGTGGCCTCCATCACCTCCGACGCCGCCCGCAAGGCTGAGCTCTACAACAAGGCGGTCGAGAAATTCGGCTCCGACCGCGCCCGCTTCAACCTGGCCGCGATGGCCCTCGACGACGAGCGCCCGGATGCGGCTGCCCGCCAGCTCGACGGCATCAAGGAGCAGGACGCCGACGTGCTCAACGCCCGCGGCGTGGTGGAACTGCAGCGCGGCGACCGCAAGGCGGCTGCGGACTGGTTCCGCAAGGCCGGCACCGCAGAGGCCAAGGCCAACCTCGGCTTGATCGAGCTCATGGACGGCCACTATGACGCGGCCGCGAAGCAGCTCGCCGGCACGAAGGGCGGTGTGAACAGCGCCATCGCCAGCCTGCTGGCCGGCCGTCTGGACGAGGCCGAAGCCCGCGTCACCTGCAAATGCGCCCACGCGGAATACGTGCGTGCCGTCATCGCAGCCCGCAAGGGTGACGCTGAGGGAGTTAAAACGCACTTAGCCAATGTGGAAGCGAAAGACAAGAGCCTCTTTGAGAAATCCCGCAAAGACATCGAATTCGCGAAATTCAGATAGTTAAATGCGTCAGATTTTGTGATTTACGGATTTTTCCGTATATTTGCAGCCCCCAAAAACTGGGGGCTTTTTATAACTTATTTATTAACAACAATTTATGCCTACAATTCAACAATTGGTTCGCAAAGGACGCGAGGTGATCGAGGTCAAATCGAAATCTCGTGCGTTGGATGCTTGCCCTCAGAAGCGTGGCGTATGCCTGAGAGTCTATACGACGACTCCCAAGAAGCCGAACTCCGCTATGCGTAAGGTCGCGCGTGTACGTCTCACGAATTCTAAAGAGGTCAATGCCTACATTCCGGGCGAGGG
>LXOW01273090.1_pt2 | contig 22133 bp, 23 predicted proteins | sample 1368591 | NCBI WGS metagenome assembly LXOW01 (sample SAMN04884650, study PRJNA319009) | bovine gut metagenome | isolation source: Cow rumen | host: Bos taurus | place: Italy: Legnaro (PD) | collected 2014-07-09
TTCACGGATATCTCCATCGATTCCGCCCAGAGCATCGCGCAGATGCATTTTGACTCCTGCTCCGCGCTGCGATCCATCACCTTGTATGGCAACAGTGCCTCCAATGTCTGGAACAACCCGCCCACCACTACTATCGTGGCGACCAAGCGGAATTGCCCGAATTTAAGCAGCACCTATACGGTGAACAACTGGGGAACAATCAAAACCTACCCGTTCACAAACCAGTAGCGTTATTTCTTCAGATTCCCCAGCGCCAACTCCCAGATGGTAGCAAACGTCTCGCGGGGACAATAAGATAAAGAGAACGGCAGCCGCCGCAGGAAAGCCCCTGCGGTGGCTGCTTTCGTTGGGGCGTGGTGGGCGAAGTGGCCGGTGCGCCGGACGATGCGACGCAAGCGCTCCGGATCCACGGGCTGGAAGTCCGCCAGGCAACAGGCCGGATCAAGTCCGAAATCGTCCACCAGCAGCGAACAAAGCAGCTTATGCCAGCGCAGCAGACCGGCGCGTTTCAGCGCCGCACGAAGCTCTGACTCGTCGTATTTTCCCTCGAGACGGGCCAGCGCGACCGCCAGGTCGCAGAGCTGTTTGCAGCCCAGGCCATGCCCGATCACATGCTTGAAAATATGTGCAGAAAGCAGGAGCAGCTCCCCGCAAGGCGTGCCCGGCGTCGGCAGTTTTGCCGCCGGACGATGGATGTCATAATAACGCGGATGCAGCTCGACCGTGACGCCGTCGCGCACGAACACTTCCGCGCCGTCAGAAGCCGTCCGGGCATCCGGGAACAACGCACGCGCACGCGCGAACTCCCCTTCCGGGAGATACAGGTCGATGTCGCCGACTTGCCGGGCGGACGGGTCGGCGTAGTACTTCGCCGCTTCGAGCCCCTTCTGGATCGTCGGATGCAGCCGGGCCTCGGCCAGCTGCGTCAGCAGGCTCATCTGCACGCGCACGTAGCGCGCATTCGCCCGGACGAACGCCTCCTCCATCGTCCGCAGGACCGGCTGAAGCGCCTCCGGCGGCCGCTGGTCTTCCGGCAGCTGCGCAATCCCGCGCAGAATCAGGCCCATCACGCCCTGCCCGCGGCTCAGCGCCAGCACCTGCTCCCACCCGGCCGCATCCGGCACCTCCTCCAGCTGCGGCGCCTGCTCCCACAGGCCCGCCCGAAGGATCGACAGGAAGATATTCCAAACACGGTCAGTCATCATCTCAAAGGTAGGAATTTTTCGTATATTTGTGCTTCGGGATGAAGAGAATTCTGGTCATATTTTCTTTGTTGCTGACGCTGGATGCCTTTGCGCAGGAGCAGCTGGTCAGGCTGCCGCAACGCGACTATGATCCTCCTCAGGAGGTCCGCTCCTCCCCACTCTACGAAAAGAACATCATTGTTTTCGGCGACAGCTACGTCCAGAACGCCGCCAACCCCATCGAAGACACCTGGCATTACAAGCTGGCCGTCAAATACAACATGGAGTACCACAACTGGGGCAGAAATGGCACCTGCGTAGCATATGAGTGGGAAACAGAAAAGTTTGGCCGGCCTTTATATGAGCGCTACACCGAGCTCCCGGATTCAGCAGACTATGTCATCGTCATCGGCGGACACAACGACGCCGTCCTGATGCACCGTTACGGCGAAGGAACGGAGTATTTCCGATCCAAACTCGGCATCCTCTGCGCCGGCCTGCGACAGAAGTTTCCGACGGCCAAAATCTGCTTTGTAACCCCTTGGAACGTCCCTCAGCCCATGTACAGAGAAACGGCGCAGGCGATGGAAGAGGTTTGCAAAGAATATGGCATTCCGGTGTTCAACTCCGTGATCCATAGCGGTATCATAGTTCGCTTCCGAGGTTTCCGGAGCCTCTATCTCCAAGGGCCCGACGACATGGCCCACCTCAACGCCAAGGGACACGACCTCTTCCTCCCGCACATCGAGCCCTTCATCCTGGGACTGTGAACAAGCCTCCGACGACATCGTAGGCTTGTTATTCTACTAATTTCTAGGTATATTTGTTCGTAGAAATGGCATTCCATTTCATATCTCATACCCGGATCTGCACCTGCAGGCCCGACGGCGAAGCCGTAAACTCCTAAAAGACAAAGACTTCCACACCATGATGCGCAAGATCGCCCTGCTGCTTGCAGCTATGCTGTTGAGCGTGACCGTCCTGTCGGCACGCCCGCATCCTGACCGCTACTCCCCGTATCAATACGGCTACCGCTGGTACTTTTCGTTCCAGGGCGGCCCCGTCCTTTCCTTCACGGACAACATCCAGACCTACGGCCAGAACGGTCAGGCCTGGGACATGCTCTGCTGGCACGCGGCCCTCTCCTTCGGCTACAACTTCACCGACGCCTGGGACCTGCGCATCTCCGGCGCCTACGGCTACAACGCCGGCGCGATGCTCCCCTATGCGGGCTTCTACCCCTACCACTACTTCGCCGCCCAGCTGTTCGCCGATATGGTCCTCAACTACAACGCGTTGGCAGAATACAACGTCCCGTTCAACTTCAAGACCTACGCCGGCCTCGGCGGCGCCTTCACCCACGGATTCACCGAAGTGGAACACCCGCTTCAGGAGCTTTCGAACAACAATATCGTCCCGGGCTTCCGCCTCGGCGCCATCTTCGAGTACGACTACAAGAGCGGCTTCGGCTGGTTCCTTGACCTCGGCGCAGAAGCCTTCCTGGACCGCTACGACGGCCAGATGCCGATGAGCTCCCCGCTGGACATCAACGTCAAGCTCTCGTTCGGCGTCATTTATCACTTTCCACTGAAATAGTATGCCACAAACACACAGAAAAGCCCTTATCGTCGGAGGAAGCAACGGGATTGGCCTTGCTATCGGAAGGCTTCTTGTTTCGTCCGGATACAATCTGATTATTTGTGATCGTATTGAACCGGAGGAAGGATTACTCCCTGATGGAACCTTCGTATACCATTTCTGCGACCTGCAGTTTTTTGACGAAGAATTGTTTACATCGTTAGCCGCAGACCCCGACATAACACTCATGATGATCACGGCCGGAGTAGGCAGAGTCGCTGATTTTCAATTTCATCATATTGCCGAGATTGAAAAGGTCATGACAATCGATGCTGTTTCCAGCATCAAGATCATTCGCCTATTCTATGATCGGATTGCGGGGACAGATCCATTTTATGCTGGTGTTATGGGTTCCATCGCAGGCTGGCTTAGTTCCCCTGCTGCGTCTGTTTATTCCGCAGCCAAGGCTGCAATCGTGCGTCTTGTCGAGGCTGTCAATATCGAATTGGAGGTGTCCGGTACCAGCAATCGGGTTTTAGATGTTTCTCCTGCTTCATTCAAAGGCTCCCGTTTTTATGGCGAGCAGAATAAGCTCGAACTCCTTACCCCTCTTGCGGAACAGATTCTTACACATCTGTTTGCGCGCAGCACCCGCTTCATCCCCCAGTATGAAGAAGTCCTTCATGGTGTCCTCGAGCGCTATCATCAAGACCCACATGAATACGGGCTTCATAGCTATCAGTACAAAAAGGATTCAGGACGACTGGACAACAATCGTCGCGTAATTGTCGGGTACCTGTCCGGAACCTTTGATTTGTTCCATGTCGGTCATCTCAACCTGCTTCGTCGAGCGCGACAGCAATGCGATTATCTGATAGTGGGCGTGCACAGCAGTGGCAGTTGGAAAGGCAAAGAGACGTTCATCCCGCTGGAAGAGCGGAAGATGATTCTGTCCGCCTGTCGATACGTAGACAGAGTAGTGGACAGCTGCACAGAAGATTCCGACGCATGGGAGCTTTGGCATTACGATCGCTTGTTTGTCGGCTCCGACTACAAAGGAACTGAGCGATTCCTCCGTTACGAAGAGTTCTTTAAGGACAAGGGGGTTAAGATTATCTATTTCCCTTACACGCAAGGAACCAGCAGCACACAAATCCGCAAGGTGGTTTTGCAAAAGTCTCAGGACTTGAAATGATTATACAGCTTATCAAATTTAGGCTGGTCCAGTTCCTTCAGGCCATTCTATCCCTGCTTCCGGTTAGCAAAAACAAGATTGTATTTGCTAACTTCCTGGGGCGAGGGATGGGTGGAAGTCCCAAGTATATCGCCGAAGAAATACTACGTCAAGGTCTCCCGTACGACATGGTATGGTTGGTGAGCGACACGAGCGAAACGTTTCCTTCAGGCATTCGTCCCGTCAAAATGTTTTCACTCCGAGGTCGATACGAACTGGCTACCGCCCGAATCATTATCAACAACGTCAAGCATAAACTGCCCTTCAAAAAGAAAGAAAAAAAGCAGTATTACATTCAAACCTGGCACGGGGATTTTGCCCTCAAATATATCGAGAAAGAAGTTGAAAACAAACTGGATCCGCTATATGTCTTGGAGTCTAAGGCAGACTCCAAAGAAACCAATCTGGTGCTTTCTGGCAGTCGTCAATTCACGAATATCGTTCACAATGCCTTTTGGTATAACGGAGAAATCTATGAATGTGGCGTTCCAAGCAACGACCCCTTTTTCGAGCATGATGATAATCTGATAAAAAAAGTCCACGACCATTTTAGTATCCCAGAAGAAACAGGCATCCTTCTTTATGCTCCCACATTTCGGGATGGAGACAACACGGATTTCGAGATTCCAGATTTTGATGCGATCGTTAACCGCCTCAAAGAGATAACGGGCAAGGGCTGGATACTGCTGGTTCGTTTTCACCCTCTGGATCAGAAGCAACTCGCCAAGGTAAAGTTTAGCGAGCATGTGTTGAATGGTTCCAGCTATCCCGGGACACAAGATCTCTCAAAAGCTGCCGACATAGTGATAACGGACTATTCTTCCCTTATGTCGGATTTCCTTCTCCAGAGAAAGATGGGATTATTGTTTGTTCCGGACGTCGAGCGATACGAACAAACCCGGGGCTTGCGCTCAATATTCTGGGAAGTACCCTACCCTATTGTCCGAACCCAACAGGAATTGATTCTGCATCTGGATGATCTATTCCTTGCTGAGTCCATTACGAAGATCGAGATCTTCTTAAAGGACAAGATTCATAGCTTTGACGATGGTCACGCCTCCAAACGCGTTGTCGAACGGGTTCAACACGTAATTTCTGGCTGCTGAGTATGGGAGCATCTTTGAAGCAACGAACAATTACCGGGGTCTTTTGGCAACTTCTCCAGAAGGGCTCTACTCAGATTGTGGGTTTTGTGGTTTCGGTTATACTAGCCAGACTAATTGATCCAGCGGAGTTCGGCATTGTCGCTATGACATCCATTTTTATGGCTGTTGCCGGTGTTTTGGCAGAAGGCGGGCTAGGATCGTCATTAATTCAAAAGAAGGAGATTGACGAACTGGATAAAGATACCGTTTTTCATTTTGGTTTCTTTTTGTCTATTGCACTATATGTTATTCTATTCTTTCTTGCACCCATAATTGCCCGCATGTACAAGGAAGAAGCACTGACGGTCATTCTTCGTGTCGCATCAATCAGCCTACTGTTTACCAGTTTCAGCAGCATTCAGGCAGCAATTGTAATGCGCGCGATGGATTTCAAGATATATTTTTATGCCAACTTGTCGGCGTCCCTTCTCTCGGCGGTTGTGGGTTTAACCATGGCATATAAAGGATTTGGAGTATGGGCTTTGGTCGCTCAAAACTTGGTTCGCTCCGTGGGGGTTGTGTTGGTTTTGTTTGGCATGGTTCGATGGCTGCCGAAACTGCGTTTCTCCTGGTTTCGTTTGAAGAGATTGCTCTCATTTGGCATCAATTTAACGGCTGCGAACCTGATAGGAACTTTGTTCAATGAACTGCGTGGTTTTTTAATTGGGCTTCGCTTTTTGCCAGCGGACTTAGCATATTATAATCGAGGGAATAGCATTCCGGGGCTGGTCTATGAGAATATTAACGGGACGATTTCTGCCGTAATGTTCCCTGCATTAACGAAACTTCAAGATGACAAAGCGGCCGTCAAAAACTCTATGCGTCGCGCCATGATGACCAGTGTATTCATTTTGGCTCCGTTAATGTTTTTCCTGGGCGCAACATCCGAACAGATTATCCTCATACTCTACACTGACAAATGGGCCTCTGCTATCCCTTTTATGCAGATTGTGGTGTTTTACCATTTGTTCTCAATCATGGGAATGGCCAACTTGCAAGCATTGAATGCAATTGGCCGTAGTGACATCACATTTAAACTTGAATTTATAAAGAAGCCTATTTTATTGGCAATCCTTTTGTATACAAGTTCAATCAGTCCGATTGCACTCTCAATCGGCACGGCGATTTATGCCATCGTCGGTGCCGCCATCAATGCTTATCCAAATAATAAGTTAATATCGTACAGCTACAAGGAGCAAATAGCTGATATCCTTCCCCAGATACTAGTTGCCTTTATAGCTGGAGCAACCGCATGGGCAATAGGAAAGTTGAGCTGGAACATTTACCTCATTTTGTTTTTGCAGATGATCGCCGGATTCGGCATCTATCTATTGCTTGCCAAGTTGTTCCGTCTGGAGAGTTTCGATTATACCCTTAACACCATCCGCGACTACCTTCAATCGAAAAGATGAGACAGGCTTGGCTCATAATGGCTCATAACGAGTTTGAGGTGCTTAGACGCCTGGTGTCCATGTTGGATGCTCCGGAAAGCGATATATATATACATTTTGACAAAAAGGTTTCTTCGTTGCCTCAGTTTGAACCGCCTATCCATGCTCGTCTATTTGTCCTACAAAAAAGGCTGGATGCCCGTTGGGGGGATGTCTCGTTGGCCAAAACAGAGTTGCTTTTAATGGAAACTGCGCTTGCTAATGGACCATATTCACATTACCATATTATTTCTGGGGTACATCTTCCCTTGAAGCCCTACGATGATTTGATCCGCTTCTACGACAGCCACGGAATGGAGGAGATTGTACATTTTTGGCCGGAGGATGCTGGAGATGCGGATTTCAAATTGCGGCGATACCATTTCCCTATTCGAAACTTCAAGAGCACTAATCGTTTTTTGCGATTTCTTTGCCAATTATCATGGAGAGCGGTCATTTATATTCAGAAAACTTTAGGGATCAAGCATTTAAAAAAGTGCAACTTTCTAAAGACAGATCAATGGATTAGCTTGACAGAAGGGGCGGTAAAGTATTTAACAGACCACAAGAAAACAATTCTTCAAAAGTATAAATGGTCATTTTGTTGTGATGAATATTTTATTGCAACTGAATTGTCAACACAACCTGGACACTTTCGTATTTATGACTGTCCAAATCTGCTCTATGTGAGATTTACTGCCGACAGTCCGGAATCACTTCCGCTTTCCGCATATTCGGCTATTCAGCAAAGCGGGTATTATTGGGCTAGAAAGTTTACATCCAACGAATAGAGACAAAGAGGATATAATCCGAGAGCATCTATTTACCATCAACCATGTATAATAACTGGGCGGAAATACAATCAAAAAGTATCGACATGCTACGTTTTCCCATGGCAGTGGCGGTGGTGGTACTTCACTATAGCATTCCGCAGATGGAAGACGCCACAGGGCCGCTCCGATCGCTCTGCATTATCTTCCAGGAAGGTCTTTGCCGACTGGCGGTCCCATGCTTCTTCTTTATATCGGGTTACCTATTCTTCAACAAGTTGCAGGAATGGTCCTGGAGTGAATGGACACGTAAGATCAAGAGCCGGGGCAAAACTCTTCTTGTCCCCTATCTGCTCTGGAACCTGATTGCATTCTTTGCCTACTGGGTGTATGCACGCATCCAAGGAGACGGGCTCAGTCTCCAGCAGCATTTCCAAAACAACGGCGGATTTCGTCTTTTCTGGGGAACCAATGGAGACATCCCTCTCGGGATTCGTTCAGCGCCCTGCGATCAACCGCTATGGTTCATCCGGGACCTGATGCTCTTCACACTGCTCACACCATTGATTCATCTGTTCCTTCGTTGGACGAAAGGACTCGGGGCTCTTGCAGTCGTGGCTTTCTTCCTGGCAGTGCCGGGCATCATTCCGGAAGGATTTGCCTTCTATATCACTGGATCTGCATTCAAGATTAATAGGAAGAACATCGTTGAAAGGCTATGGCCAAGAAGGATGGTATTTTACATATTATCTGCCGCTTTACTTATCATTTTGTACTTCCTATTTGATTTTGCATATTGGGGACGACTTGTAAAAAATACGTTCCTTTTTTGTGGCCTTGCAGCTTCTTTCTGTGTCACGGCGCAACTCCTTCGGCAAGAGCGAATACATATCTTTCCTTTCCTTGTCCGGAGCAGCTTCTTCATCTTCGCTTCGCACGAGATTTTAATTCTTCATCAATTCGCACGACCACTGGTTGAAGCCATCTTGCCTGCCGATGGAGCATTTTGGCCATGTCTGGGTTATTTCCTTGCACCGGCAATTGCAGTTGGAATATGTCTAGGATTGCTTTTTATGATGGAACATCTGCTACCTAGATCGACATCCCTACTGACAGGTAATCGGCAGATTAAAACCTCATACTCATAAGCTAATGACCTTCAAAGAACGATTCTTAGAATGGTGGATCCGTCCTGAGATGTACTACATCAAGCGGTATCTGCGCTTCCTTCGCCAGGAAGAGAAGTACACTTTCACCACCCCGAACAAGTTGCTCTGTTTCTGGTACCGCGGTCGCAAAAACCGTTTAGGTTCTCGATTGGGCTTCATCATCAGCGCTGGCTGCTTTGGCGAGGACTTGCATTTGGAGCACTTCGGATCCGTGATCGTGAACCCCAAGGCGCGAATTGGAAAAGGCTGCATCATCCATGGTAACTGCTGCATTGGCAGTGATGGCGGTTATCCTGACGACTCCCCTGTCATCGGCGACAATGTGGATATCGGCCAGAATGCCCAGATTATCGGCGGGATCCGCGTTGCGGATAATGTTCGAATCGGGGCCGGAGCCGTAGTTGTAAAAGATGTTCTGACACCTGGCGTAACCGTGGTGGGTGTGCCAGGGCAGATCTTGACACGATGAAGATCTCAGTCATTGTCCCAATCTACAATAAACAAAGGTACCTAAAAGGCTGCCTTGAGAGCCTTCGTGGACAATCCTTCTCCAATCTCCAGTTCATCCTTGTAGATGATTGCAGCACAGATGGGTCCAGAATAATATGCCAGGATTATCTGCAGCAAGACAGTCGGTTTCAACTCATCGCACATTCGGATAATGAGGGACAGCAAGCCGCCATCCTCCATGCTCTTGAAAAGGCCGACGGTGACTGGGTTGCTTTTGTTGATGCTGATGATACGCTACCTATCCACGCCTTATCCACACTAGCATCATTCGCAGATGATACCACGGACATCATTGTCGGGTTCTCTTTTAACTGGGATAGCAATAACATTGTAATGCCAATTCAAGAATGGCGCGCAAGCATCATCCGATCGGATGTCATCCTCTGCACTCGATGGGCCAAACTCTACCGCCGTTCCCTGCTGGATAAAGAGACGTGCTATATTCCACGGGATATTACCCATGGCGAAGACGAGGTTATGAACATACGAATCGCATTCAAAACAGAGAAGCCCGTCAAGATCACCCATCAGAAAGTTTACGAATACAACCGAAATGAATCCTCTCTTACCCTGTCCAGTAAATGGACTGTTGAGAAATATGCTCGGTTGTTTGAAGCGGCACAGGCATCCATCCCAGAGCAAGAGCAGGTCGCATATATGCAAGATCTGGCCAGCAACGGACTTGGAATGATCCGCCACCTCGTGTTAAAAGGAAGCAGAAACGAGCAAAAGAAGATTGCTGGCTCCACATTCTTCAACAAGGTTTTGGACCTGGTCAACTCATCCAGAATCATGCTATCACGCCCAGACGCCATGATAATGAAGCACCCTTCGGCCTTGTCGACCCGGATCTTCGTCAGGTGTCATCGCGCAGCAGAGATTATTGGGAAACGCTTGTTCAATCATTAAAATGGCAAGTATCTCATTCATAATGCCTGCTTGGAAAGTTCGCTTTCTAAGAGAAGCTATTAACAGTATTGTTGCACAAGCTTGTTCGTCTTGGGAACTGGTGGTGGTGGACGATTGCTCGCCGAAGCCGCTGAAGGAAATTGTTGATACCTTCAACGATCCACGTATTCGTTACATTCGGAATGAAAAGAACCTGGGCGGGCAGAATCTGGTACGGCAGTGGAACCATTGCATTACCTTCGCTACCGGTGATTATATTGTGCTGGCAGCAGATGATGACCTTTACAAACCGACTTTTTGCGAAGAGGTACTTCGCTTGGCGGAGAAGTATCCTCAAGTAGACTTGATTCATTCGTCCGTAGAACAAATCGATGAAGAAGGAAAACACCTTTGGGATGACAGCATCCTTCCGGAATATACCAGCAAATATGAATACCTCAACTGGTGGCTTACGGGCAAATCCTTTACTTGCATCGGGAATTTCGCGTTCAAGCGGACAGCTTTACTGGAATTAGGCGGCTTCATTGATTTCCCCTGTGCCTTCGGATCCGATATTGCCACGCCAATCGCGCTCTCCAGGAACGGAGTTGCAAACACCTCGGATATGTTGTTCTGCTTCCGTCAATCGACACAGCATTTATCTGCCGATTACTCCCGTTTCAAAGAAAAACTGGAGGCCATATCGCAATTGTCAGAATGGTTACAATCCATTGACTATGAAAACCCTGACAATCCGAAAGATCTGGCGTTCTACGAGATTAAAAACCCGGAATACCTGCACAGGAAAGCCATATATGACTATTTCAATTTGGTTATCCGCTTCGTCCCGGCAACGAAGCTACCAGAATACCTAAGGCTTTGCCGCCTGGCAACGCCCAAAGACAAGTTTATGATGGTTCTCCGGTGGTTTAAAAGAAAGATATGGAAATAAGAAATGTAGGAAATGAGCTGAGCACTCGGCAATCCGAACTAATCAAGACGATGCGCTTCCCGCTCATCGTTCTGGTGCTGTATGAGCATTCCGTCCGAGCTTATAATGCACCGATAACGTTGTCAATGGATAGCGCGAACGTTTTCCATTTCCTCACAGAAATGATTTCGCACTTCTTCTGTTCCATCGCAGTTTGCTGGTTCTTTTTCTTCTCCGGCTTTCTCTATTTCTATCATATGGAAAAGGAGCAGTTTGGGAAGAAATGGATCTTCGGGAAATGGAACCGACGATTACACTCTATCGTCATTCCCCACGTATTCTGGAATCTTTTCAATGTCATCATTGTTCTTCTTGTTACCTGGCTATTCAACAAGATTGGCATCGCCATCAATAGCGATCAAATGGTGGGTGTAGAAAAGGGGCCTTTGTTCTGGTTCATCACCGGCCCTATTAATTTCCCGTTATGGTATCTGCGAGACCTAATCGTCATGTCTTTGCTTGCGCCAGCCTTCTATTATCCTATTAAGAAATGGCCCTGGATATCGCTCGCCGTCATTTTGGTATTGTATCTATTTTCCTTCAAGATAGATTTCTTCCTCTTCCCGACTTTCTCCCTCTTCGGTATGGGTGCATGGATGAGTATCCGCAAAGACAATATCGTCAGTTTTTGCCGCGCAATCAAATACCCAGCAGCAGCGATCTCCTTCTTCCTCCTTCCTCTGGCGACCTCCTTCCACGGAGGGGATTTTGAGTACGACAAATTCTTCCGACTTCTATATATTCCTTCAGGAATGGTTACTTTCATGAACATCTGTGACACGCTATACGATTTCAAAGGATACCGCAACCTGATGCTAAAACTGACAGAGACCGTCTTCTTCGTCTATGCGGCGCATGAGATCTATATCCTCGGATGGACAAAAGGATTGTTCGTGCGTGTATTCGGTGAGACGTTAGCTGCCAAGTGGATAGCATACTTATTTGTTCCCGTCGTAACCGGAGCAATCTGCCTGGCCTTGTTCTATCTGCTGAAACGGATTATGCCAAGAACATTGTCATTTGCTTGTGGTTGGCGAACTGTTCATAAGCAATCGAATTCGTAATGCGGGCAAAAATCTCCATGATACCTCTCGCTATCGCTTTCACACCCAACTACTTCGTTCAGGCCGCCACCCTGCTCCGCTCAGTGCTGGATGCCAGCCCGAACGGACGTTTCCGCGTGGTTTGTCTGCTGTCGGAAGACATTCCGGACAGGATGAAGGACAAACTGGCCTGGCTGGACGAGGAGCGTTTGGCACTGGAGTTCATTCCGCTGAAGGGGCGACTGCAGGATGTCTATATCGATCCGCGCTACACCGAAGCGGCGTCATTGCGCCTGCTGCTGCCAGAGTTACTGCCGGAGTTGGATCGCATCCTCTATTTGGACTGCGACATCATCGTCCGCCAGGACCTCGCCAAACTCTGGGAGGAAACGAATCTGGGAGACAATTATCTGGCCGCCGTATATGAAGCTGCCATCGAGGGACAGGCTGAGCGCTTCCGGGCGCTAGGGTGTGATCCTGCGCAATATTTCAACTCCGGTTTCCTGTTGATGAATCTGGCGCAAATGCGAGAAGAGAAAATATCCGAGAAGCTGCTGGAGGCCTGTCGGGTCCCCTATCTGGAATTCCCGGACCAGGATGCCCTCAACCAGGTCTGCCAGGGGCGCGTGCTGCCACTCAGTCCTCTCTACAACAGCATTCGGACCTTCTTCATCCCCAAGTACAAGCCGGACTTTATCCGCCAGTACGACAAGGAGCTCTGGCACCGCGTCCAGCGGGAAGGCACCATCCACTATACGGGTGGCAAGCCCTGGGACCTCTTCACCGTCCAGTTCGGTGCCTGGTGGCGGGTATACGATACCCTGCCCGGCGGAATCAAGGCCGAATGGAAGCCCGGTAAGATGAACCGACTCTGGAAGTTCTACCGCACTCCCCTGGGACGTATCCTGGATATCATCAGGGATGTGAAACAAAAACTCGGATGAAACACGCTTACCTCATCCTTGCCCACCACGAATTCGGGTTGCTCCAGACATTGATTGACAGTCTGGATGATGCCCGGAACGACATCTACGTGCACATCGACAAGAATGTAAAGGACTTGCCGGAGTTGCACGCAGGAAAGGCGAGGTTGATGATACTGGAGCAGCGCATCGATATCCGTTGGGCGGATTACTCCATGGTCGAGGCGGAGTTTGCTTTGTTCAAGGCAGCGCAAAAGAACGGACCGTATGCTTACTATCACCTGCTGTCCGGCGTAGACCTGCCACTCAAGAGCCAGGACTATATCCACCGTTTCTTCGAGGAGCATCAGGGCAAAGAATTCATCGGCTACACCCTGACCGAGATGACACCCGAGATCTCCCGGAGAATGCAGCGCTGGCACATTTTCCCGAAGCACTTCAGCCGAAAAAGAAATGTTTACAGCGCATTCCGGAGCGTTTTCCTCCGTTGCCAGGAATTGCTGGGCATCATGCGCAACCGCCAGACCGTTTTCACCAAAGGATCCCAGTGGGTCAGCATTACCGAGCAGATGGCGCAGTATTTCCTAAGCCAGGAAGCCTGGGCACAGAAGACCTTTACCCATACCTTTGTACCCGACGAGTGTGTGATGCAAACCCTTTGCTGGAATTCCCCGTTTCGGGAGAAGCTTTACAGCACCGCCTCCGACGGCGAAGGCTGCATGCGTTGCATCGGCTGGCAGAATGATGAGTTGTATGACTGGACATCTGCCGATTACGAAAAGCTGGCAGCTTCTCCGGCATTGTTCGCCCGGAAGTTCAACAGTTCCGATCCAGCTTTTATCCAGCGGATCGTTGCCCTTTCCAAATCATAGAGCCATGACTTCTTATTCTACTCGAAATCTTGCCCTCGACTGGCTCAAAGGTTTGATGATCTTATGCGTCGTCTTTTATCACTCTTATCTATTTCCTATCTTTCGTGGATATCTCGCTGTCGAAGTCTTTTTCTTTATCTCTGGGTACTTCATGATGTTGAGTTTTCTCAGAAATCCGACAACGGCGGTTAAGTATACGTGGGGACGAATCAAACGCGTAGCCACACCTTTCTTCCTCGGGCTCACTGCCAACTGTCTTCTTCGCAACCATATCCTTTCAAATTCAGATAGTTTTAGCTCTTTCGTGGACAGAGTTGGGAATGTATTCTCCTCATTTATGTTTGCCGAGGAACTCGTTCCTGAAGTATTCCGGTCAGTATTGATTAATGGAGGTTGGTTCTTTAGTGTTCTTATCATTAGTTCCTTCATCCTCTATGGAATGCTTCAGTTTAACGAAAGATTAGCAACGACCATTCTTTTCCCTCTCATAATTCTTTTTGGTTATAATGCCTTGATGGGCCATTCGGATACTATTTGTAGTTTCGAAAGAATCGGTCTTCTTGGCGCACCGCTAACGCGAGGATTATACGAAATGGCGGCCGGAGCCTTTATCTGTCATGTTTATTGGGGGCATAAAGATAGCATCGAGAAACGATCCATATTGATCAATATACTTGGCTTGGTGTCATTTGTAATCTTTCTGGCGATGATGTTTACAAAACACTCGATGGATAAGTATTGTATAATTACCGTCCCCTGTTTTTTAACAGCATCTGTTATAGATAGTTCGTGGTTAAATAGAGCATTACAAAGGATTAACGGAGGTATTATTGCTCGCGTAGGACGCTACACGATATACATTTTATGCATTCATGGTTTAGCAGAACAGATCGTTTTTGCATGTAATGATCATATTCTGCACCATGCATTAAACGGCGCATCCTTGTTAATCACATATTTGATTGCCGCTACAATTGCATCCTTTGTCTTGTATTATTCCTGTCAATTAGTTAACAGATTACTCCTTTCTAGCCATAATAATACGTCCAACGGCTCTAGCGATAATCCGGAGAGTCGAGACATCTTTTCATCCAAGACATCATAAAAAAGAAAGATGAATCGCAATCTAGCCATTGACTGGATCAAAGGATGGATGATTCTGTGTATTGTCCTGCATCACACATGGTTGATTCCCGGTTTTCGCGGGTATTTAGCCGTGGATGTCTTCTTCTACATCAGCGGATTCTTTATGATGCGGAGTTTCCTCCGAAAACCAACCACGGCTATACAGTATACTTGGGGACGCATCAAACAGATTGCAGCGCCATATTTCATTTGCGTACTCTTGGGAGGAGGAATCATGCTCGCCAGTCATATCGCATCCAGAGACAGTTTCGATTCCATCCTGGACATCACGGGCAAGGTCTTTGCCACCATTCCCTTTGCGGGAGAATTCGGTGGAGAGCTCACCCGGGCACCATTCCTTTTGCTATACTGGTATTTAAATGTCTTGATCGCCGGTTCTTTCATCCTGTATGCGATGCTGCAGTACAGTGAGAGCCTGTCCATAACCATTCTGTTTCCAGCGATCATCCTGCTTGGATACAACGCCTTATTCTGCGATTCTCCTTCATTAAATACTTTGAACAGGATAGGCCTGCTCGGAGCACCGTTAATTCGAGGGCTGAGTGAAATGGCTGCCGGCGCAATGATTTGTCACGTGTATTCCAATTATAAATCCGGCATTGAAAACCGCGCCACTCTGATCAACGTGCTCGGCATCATCTCCTTTTTGATCTTCGCCACCCTGCTATTTACCCAGGAAGCATTGGACAAATACACGATCATCACCATTCCCTGGTTCCTGTTAGCCTCCGTCATGGACCATTCCTGGCTGAATGCGGCATTGAATAAAATCGGATTTGGAGTCTTCTCATGGATTGGCCGCTACACCTTGTACATTTATTGCATTCATGGTCCTATCCAGTCCCGTGTCCATGGGTTCAATGATCGTTTCTTGCAAGGTTCACTCCACGGCGCGTCGCTCCTTGCAGTAGACATTCTTGCTATTGCGGCTGCGACTTTTGCTCTTTATTATTTGTGTCGATACATCACCCGTTTCATAAACGCTCGTGAGAATCAGCTTAATCATACCCGTCTATAACGCCGATAAGACGCTCCCGGCCACGCTGGAGAGCATCCGGACGCAGCGCTTCCGCGACTTCGAAGTCATATTCGCTGAAGACGCGGGCACGGACGGATCTGCCGCCCTGCTGGAGGCTTTCTGCCAAGACAGCGGGCTCCCCTGCAAGTTGCTTCGCGCAGACCAGAACGGAGGAGCGGCGGCGGCCAGAAACCGGGCGCTTGAGGTGGCAGAAGGTGAGTATCTGGCCTTCGCAGATGCAGATGACCTGCTGGATCCGGGGATGTTGGAGCTGGCCGCTACAGCGGTAGAAGCTTCTGACCGACCGGTGGACATCGTCGGCTGGGATTGGACACTGGGCCTCAACCAGGATGGCCGATACATGCGGCAGGCGGATTATTCGACGCCGACCGAAGCCCTGCGCAATCTCACCGGCGGCACCATGCGCTGGAATCTCTGGATGTTCCTGGTGCGCCGCGAACTCATCGAGCAGAACGGCATCCGCTTCATCCCGGGAGCCGACATCGGCGAGGATATGCAGTTTATGCTGCGTGCTTACCTGCATGCGCAGCATGTCGTGCAACTTCACGAGTCCCTGTATCGCTACAACGCAGTGAACAGTGCATCCATCAGCAAGCAGTTCAGCCCGGAGAAGCGGGCGCAGGTCGAGACCAACTTCCGCGAGGTGGAACGCAGTTTCGCCGGTTCAGACTTCTGCCAGAGCTTTCCGGAAGCGCTTGCAGACTTGAAACTCTTCCTGAAGCGGCCGTTGCTGATCAGCGCAGATCGGAAGGATTATGAGACCTGGTATGCCTGGTTTCCGGAAGTCAATGAGCGTGCGCGGCAAAAAGGCTACCTGCCTATGCACACTTTCGTTCTCCAGCGGATGGCATCCCGGCGGTGCTGGCTGGGCGTTAAATCATATTACCTACTGATACACAAGTTTGTGTACGGGATCCTGTACCGATAAATCATGCTGAAGAAAGTATTTGTTGGTCTTATTCTAATGCTTGCGGTAAGTTTTTATTTCTTCCCGTTCTCATTCCCGTTCTTACCAGAAGCGTTGAATACCAAAATATTCATGGCTGTTTTCGGCATATCTGCTTTTATCTATGATAGCATAAAGCGGCATGGAATGTATTTCTCCGAGCCTACTTTGTTTTCCGGATTGCTAGCGGCTATCTTCTCAGTTTGGTGCCTGTTTTGTATCACAATCGCCAACACGTTCACGACGGTATACGCAGACTATCTTGTTTCTTATTTGACCTGGATGTTTGGAGCATATGGTGTATATGCAGCCTTGAAAAGCTATCATGAAAAAGTAGACCTTGAGATCCTTATTCGCTACCTTGCGATGGTCGGAGTCTTTCAATGTATAATCGCTGTCTTGATTGACAACGTCGAATTTGTTGAACGCATGGTAGATTATGTAATGTACCAAGCGGGAGGTAATTATTACAAGGCTCACAATCGCATGTACGGATTGGGCGCTGCACTGGACCCGGCAGGCGTTCGCTTTTCTGTCATTCTGATTATGATAGCCCACCAGTTCTCCACGAGCCAAAATGTCCGGAACAGCAGGCTTTACCAATCCACAGACTTGATCGCTTATGCCATAATCACCATTATCGGTGCGGTTATCTCCCGTACAACCGTTGTCGGGGCCGGTTTGGGATTGTTCTACATCATTATCACCTTAATCCGAATGCGAAGAGGTGGATTCATTACCACGGGTATGGTCCAGGCCTTTTTCTGGTTTTTCATCGTGATGGCTGGAATCATCGGGGCCGCCATCTATTTTTATCGAACCAGCGACACCTTCCAGGGTTATCTTCGTTTCGGTTTCGAGGCCTTCTTCAATTGGGTCGAGACTGGAGAGTTCTCCACTAGTTCAACGGATATCTTGGAAACAATGTGGGTGTGGCCAACAGACACACGAACCTGGATTATCGGACGAGGAGTGTTTGGAGTATTTGACACTGGAAGCGACATCGGATACTGCAATTTCATTGCATTATGTGGCTTAATCGGAATGGTGATCTTCTCCATATTTTTCCTTTATTGCCATATCGTACAGAACCGGAAATTCCGCATGTTCGGCCTCACTTCCATTCTACTAATTGCCATAACCTTTATTGTTTGGATGAAGGTCGCTACAGATATCTTTTTCATTGATGCGCTCCTATTTTGCATTGTTGGAGATTATGAGGATGAACAGGAAGATCGCGATGCATCCAAGATTCTTCCAGGAGATATCGGGTTGAGAACAAGATAATAACACCAATTATTAATAACCCCATGAAGCTAATTTACTGTCACGCAGATGTGTACAACCCCGGAGGGATGGAGCGCGTGCTCCTCAACAAACTCCGCGGGTGGGTACAGCGCGGCTACGAAACCATGGTCGTGACCACCGACCAGCACGGACGCCCGCCGTTCTACGAGTTCCCGCCGGAAGTCCGGATGGTGGATCTCGGCATCAACTACAAGGACGACAACGGAAGCAACCCCATCGCCAAGACGCTCGGCTACCTGCGCCGGCGCAGGAAGCACCGCAAGGCGCTGACGGAGCTGCTCATGCGCGAGCGGCCCGACATCGTGGTCTCCCTCTTCCCGTCGGAGTCCTCCTTCATCCCGGACATCCAGGACGGCAGCCTGAAGATGCTGGAGCTGCACTTCAACAAGCAGTTCCGCCTGCAATACAACCGCAAGGGCCTGCTGGGCCTGGCGGACCGCATCCGCACGAAGCAGGATGAGAAGCTGGTCCGCAAGTTCGACAACTTCATCGTGCTGACGCGCCAGGACGCCGAGATGTGGGGCAACCTGCCCAACCTCTCCGTCATGCCCAACGCCGCCGTCACCATGCCGCACATCGAGCACAAGCCCGGCAACCACCGCGTGATCGCCGTCGGCCGGCTGGACTACCAGAAGGGCTTCGACCGCCTGCTGGACGCCTGGGCCCTGATCCCGGCGGAACTGCGCAAGTTCTGGCACCTGGACATCTTCGGCCAGGGCGAATGGGAAGAAAAACTCAAGCAGCAGATTGTACGCCTCGGTATCGACGCGTCCGCGACCGTCAACCAACCGACCGACAAGATCTTCGACGAATACGCCACCAGCGACTTCCTGGTGATGACTTCCCACTACGAAGGCTTCCCGATGGTGATGATCGAGGCGATGGCCTGCGGCGTGCCCACCGTCTGCTTCGACTTCCTCTGCGGGCCGCGCGACATCATCGCGAACGGCATCAACGGCATCGTCGTGCCGGAAGGCGACCTCCAAGCCCTGGCCAATGCGATGCAGCAGCTGATGGAGCATCCGGAGCAGCTCGGACGCCTGTCCGAACACGCCAAGCGGATTTCCGAAGAATACTCCCAGGAGGTCATCATGAAACGCTGGGACCTCTTCATGAACGACCAACTTCGCAAGAAATGAGTACGACGAAGACAACGCAACGCTACCCCTTCCTGGACCTGCTGAAGATCATCCTGACCATCGGCATCGTCTGCCGGCACGCCGAACTGGTGGGGCTGGAAGGCCGCTCGGAAGCCTACGACTTCCTGAGCCGCGGCATGATGCTGATCACGGAGGCGTGCGTGCCGTTGTTCTTCATCATCTCCGGATTCCTGTATTTCCGCAATGTGCCGGAGAAGGCCGGCGTGGACTTCTTCTGGAAGAAGACCCGCAGCCGCATCTTCTCGCTGGTGATTCCCTACCTGATTGCCAACGCCGTCGCTTTCGGCTGCTACTGGCTCGCCCACCGCTATGCCCCGGAGATGATCTCCGGCTACTTCGGAGATGATTGGAACAAACCGTTCTTCATTTTCTGGACGGGTCCGATCAACATGTCGCTCTGGTTCATCCGCGATCTCATCATCGCCTGCATCGTCGCGCCGTTGATCTACCTGTTGGTGCGCTATACCCGCATCTGGGGCGTGCTGGCGCTGGCCGCCGTCTGGATCTGGGTGGGCGGATCGCCCTGGTACAACCTCTGGTTCACGATCGGTGCCTGGGTGGCCGTCTGCCAGGGAACTGCCGCAGACCGGCTGCTGGGCAAGATCCGCTGCCGCGTCCCGGCACATGCCGCCGCCTGGTGCTTCTTCATCTACCTCTACCACTACATCCCGGCCATCTCGCTCAAGAAGCTGTTCATCTACCTGATTGACCCGCAAACTTTCTTCACCCTGGCGGAAACCTACCTGGCAACGGCCGGCATGGTCCTCGCGGTTATGAGCGGTCTTTTCCTGATATTGCGCGAGTTTGCACCCCGCGTGACCGGCGTACTGGTTGGCGGAAAGTTATGACACACAAACTGCTACAGATCAATCCCGTGGTCCGGCTCAACACCTCGACCGGGCGCATCATGAAGGAAATCGGCGAGATCGCCATCTCCTCCGGTTGGGAGAGCTATATCGCCTACAGCGGCGCCCGCGACGGCGTGCCGCAGCACAGCTCGCAGCTGGTCCCGGTCGGGAACAAGCTGGACCTGGCCCTCCACGCCGTGGCCACGCGCCTGTTCGACGCCCACGGCCTGGTCTCGCGCCGCGCCACGAAGCAGCTGATCCGGCGCATCCGGGAGATCGATCCGGATGTCGTCCACATCCACAATGTCCACGGCTACTGGCTCAACTATCCCCTGCTGTGCCAGTACCTGCGCGAAAGCGGCAAGCCCGTGATCTGGACCGTCCACGACTGCTGGCTCTACACGGGCCACTGCTACTACTATTCCGCCGCCCGCTGCGACAAGTGGCAGACGGGCTGCGGCCACTGCCCGCAGAAGCGGGCCTTCCCGGCCAGCTGGGTCTTCGACCGCTCGGCGCGCAACTGGCGCGACAAGCAGCGCGCCTTCGGCTCGCTGGAGCGGCTGACCATCGTCCCCGTGTCCGACTGGATCCGGCAGGAGATGTCCCGGTCCTTCCTGGCGGACAAACCGTTCCAGGTCATCCACAACGGCATCGACCTGGAGGTCTTCCGGCCGGCCGCGGTTGAAAAAAAACATTCTGCCGGCACCGTCATCCTCGGCGTCGCCACCCTGTGGCACGAGGAGAAGGGCGTCCGGGATTTCATCGAACTCGCCGAACGGCTGCGAGAGGGTGAGCACCTGGTCCTTGTGGGCCGGATGAGCGAGGAGCAGCGCGCGGCCTTCCCTGCCGGCGTCGAACTGATCGAGCGCACGGAGAACGTCGCCAAACTCGCCGCGCTGTACAGCCGCGCCACGGTCTTCGTCAACCCGACCTGGCAGGACAACTACCCGACCGTCAACCTCGAAGCCATCGCCTGCGGCACCCCGGTGGTAACCTATCGCACCGGCGGCAGCGTCGAGGCCGTCGCGGAAGGCACCGGATTTGTGGTGGAACAGGGCGACGTGCAGGGGCTGCTCGACCGGGTACGCGAACTGGCCGCCGAAAACCGGCAGGCCATCGCGGACCGCTGCCGGGCGCATGCCCTCCAATATTTCAGCAAACAGGAGCGTTACCAAGACTATATCCGTCTTTATGAAAATCTTACAGCTCGGTAAGTTCTACCCCATCCGGGGTGGCGTGGAGAAAGTCATGTGGGACATCACCTTCGGCCTGGCCGAACGCGGTATCCCCTGCGACATGCTCTGCGCCGTGTTACCGGGAGAGAAAGTCGACGAAGAGCATCAGGCCTTCATCACCGAGACCAAGGAGACCCTGGAACTCAGCCTGGGTCCCTACGGACGCGTCATCGGCGTCCGCGCTATCACGAAGAAGGCCGGCACGATGATCTCGTTCTCGATGATCCGCTGGATGATCCAGCATGCCCACGAATACGACATCATCCACATCCACCATCCCGACCCGATGGCGGCGCTGGCCCTGTGGCACACCCACTACAAAGGGCGTGTCATCCTCCACTGGCACAGCGACATCCTGCGGCAGAAGTTCTTCCTCTTCTTCTACGGGCCGCTGCAGTCCTGGCTGATCAAGCGTGCGGAGCGCATTATCGGCACCACGCCGGTCTACATCCGCGAATCGCCCTTCCTCCAGAACGTCCAGGAGAAGGTTACCTACGTACCCATCGGCATCCAACCCGTCATCTATGCACCCTGGGAGGCCGACGAAGTCCGCGCCCGCTACCCGGGCCGGAAGATCGTCTTCGCCCTGGGCCGCCTTGTTCCTTACAAGGGTTTCTCCGTCCTGGTGGACGCCGCCTCGCGCCTCGGGCCGGAATACATCGTCCTGATCGGCGGCAAGGGGCCGCTGGAGGAGGAGCTGAAGCAGCAGATCGC
>LXOW01359762.1_pt1 | contig 22129 bp, 17 predicted proteins | sample 1368591 | NCBI WGS metagenome assembly LXOW01 (sample SAMN04884650, study PRJNA319009) | bovine gut metagenome | isolation source: Cow rumen | host: Bos taurus | place: Italy: Legnaro (PD) | collected 2014-07-09
ACCCCCAGCAGCGTACCGAACACCAGTCCGTGGAAACTGTCTGTACAGAAGCAGGCGGCGCCTTTGACCGCGCCGAGGAAAGTCTCCGGTCCGAGGCCCTCCAGCCGTTCAAACCCGGAGCTGTATCCTTCCGCGGTTACCGGGACCTCCAGCACCCTCAGCCCTTTTTCCCGGCTGATCTGCCGGACTTTCTCCCGGTAATGCTCATTCTCACCGATAAAATAGCACAGCACGTAAGGCTCTCCGGCCGGCGGCGGTGCAGCAATTGCTTCCCATTCCTCCCTGCTCAGCAGGCATACCGGATCCGGCAGGACATCCGGATGAATCCCGGTCATCTTTTCCAGCAGTTCCGCGCCTTCCTCCTCCCGCACGGATACGGCGGAGAAATCCTGGATCCATCTGCGGATCCGACGGATCTTTCCCACTGCCGGCAGTGTCCGGATCCCAAGGCTCGGCGCGTAGGAAATCCTGCGTACGCTCTTTGGGACAAAAATACCGAAATAGGCCGGATTCAGCCATACCGGATTCCAGATCTGGTCGCTTCCGCAAACCAGCACGTCATATCCGGATGCTGCCGCTGCCAGTTCCTTCAGGTTCCTGCACTTCCGGCTCAGCCTCATTCGCCGGGCATAGAAATCCGGGATCGCCACGCTCTTGTCACGCGCCCCCTGCTGTCCGGCCTTTACAGAACGCTTCCGCAGTCCCTCTGCGATCAGCTTCGGACTGTTTCCGCTGCGAAGCAGGTTCCGGATCTTTTCCGTTCTGTCCGGCGCGTAATCCAGGTGTTCGCAGTCGTATCCCATTTCGCTGATCACCCGCTGCAACGCATACGCCTGCAGGGTGGATCCATAGTTGTCGTTATGCAGAAAAGTGATGATCCCGACCCGGCTCATATTTCCCCTCCGTGATTACTTTCCCATAACTTCGCGCATTTTCTGCACAGTTTCCCTGAACACTTCCAGCGCCCGGCGCACAGGCTCCGGTTTTGACATGTCGATGCCGGCCAGCTTCAGGGCTTCGATGGGCGGAACGCTGCATCCGGCGCTCAGGAACTTCCGGTAATCCTTCACGGCGCTTTCGCCTTCCTTCAGGATCTTTTCGCTCAGGGAAACCGCCGCGCACAGGCCGGTGGCATATACATAGACATAGAAAGCGTTATAGAAATGCGGAATCCGCATCCACTCGGAAGCAATGTCCCGGTCCATGTAGCAGGTCTCGCCGTAGTATGTTTCGTTCAGTTTAAAGTAAACGTCGGAAAGGCTTTCCTTTGTCAGCGGAATCCCTTCAGCGGCCATTTCATGGCTCTTCTTTTCAAATTCGGCAAACATGGTCTGCCGGAACACCGTGGTCCGGAACTGCTCCAGCAGGTGGTTCAGCAGGAATGCCTGTGCCTTCGGTTCCGTCATGGTTTCCGTCAGGTAGCGCTGCATCACCGCTTCATTGCAGGTGGAAGCCACTTCCGCCACAAACAGGCTGTAATGCCGTTTGGGGGACGGCTGGGTGGTATTGCTGTAGAAGGAGTGCATGCTGTGTCCCAGCTCATGAGCGATGGTAAAGGCACTGTCCAGGTTGTTGTTGTGGTTCAGCAGCACATAGGGATGAACATCCTTCAGATCGCCGGCGGAAAACGCACCGGAAGATTTTCCCATGCTCGGGAAAACATCAATCCAGCGGTTATCCCTTGCTTCCTTCAGCTTTTCAATGTAGTCCGCACCCATGGGTTTCAGGCCTTCCAGCACCAGGTCAAACGCCTTCTCATAAGGCAGGTCCATTTTGAAGCCCTTCACCATCGGCGTATAGAGGTCATACAGGTGCAGCTCGTCCAGTTGCAGCAATTCCTTGCGCAGTCGCAGGTATTCCTGCAGTGCAGGCAGGAATTCATGCACGGTTTCAATCAGGTTGTCGTAGACGCTCTCCGGGATTTCGAGGGGTTTCATGGCAGCTTCCCGCGCGCTGGCAAAATGATGGCTGTCCGCCATGAACTGGTCCTTCTTCACGCTTGTGCCGTAAGTTCCCGCGATGGTGTTTCCGTAGAACTCGTAGGTGCTCATGATGTTATGGAAAGCCTGCCGGCGAACTTCCCGGTCGTCCGAGCGGATGAAGGTGGAGTAATTCCCTTCTGTCAGCTCCTGTTCGCTGCCGTCCGGCAGGAGGATCGGCGGGAATTTCATATCTGCGTCCGTGAGGGCGGAGAAAATGCTTTCCGGCGCTTCCGCCACCTCGCCCATCATGGCGATCAGGCGTTCCTGTTCCTTGGACAGCGTATGGGGTTTCATCTGCAGCATCCGACGCAGCATCGCGTCATAGTCCTTCAGTTCCGGATCCTCCAGCAGGGCCTGAAGGTCCTTCTCCGACATCTGAAGCAATTCCGGTTCCAGGAAGGATGCCTTGGTGCTCAGCATCACGTACAGGCGCATGCCCTTGTCCTTCAGGGCCAAAGCTGTATTGTCCGCGTTGTCTGTTTCCTTCCGCAGGAAAGCATAGTCAAAGAGTTTTGACATGCTTTCGCTCAGGGCGTCCACCGCCAGGATTGCCTTCTTCGGATCTTCCGCTACATGGCCGTCGTACGCGTCCAGCGTACCGAGCTGCGCCATAACCTGGTCATATTCCTTCTGCCAGGCTTCATCTGACGGGTAGATATGCGTCAGGTCCCACTTGTATTTGTCTTCGATTTCACTGCGTTTTCTCAGTTCCTCTGCCATTGTTTCGTCTCTCCCTTGTCTGTTTATTTCTTTTCGTAAATCAGCGACCGGCTGACGGCCGGGGCTGCCTGCCCGTTGGGTGTAAAGATAATCTTTCCGTCCCGGATCGCCAGAATACCGGTGGAACCTTTCAGTTCCTTCTTCTCCAGCAGCAGTGTCACGAGTTTTCCGGTCAGTTCCGGTCCACCGCTGCGCTGCAGGCAGTTTTTCCAGAGGGTGCACTTGCATCCATCTTCGCTGCAGCTGAAGGCCATAGCGCTTTCCCGCAGCTTTCCCTTCCCGCAGACCGGGCAGGTCGTTCCTTCCAGCACCACCGTTTTGAACCCGCCCTTTGCACCGTATTTCTTCCGCCGCTCATCCGGAGGAAAAGCCAGCGGTTTAGCCTGTTCCCGGGCGTACTGTACCAGGAATGCGCTCATTTTACGGATTCCGTCCATGAAACGGTCCGGATCCTGTTTCCCGTCTGTAATCTCATGCAGCGCCAGTTCCCAACGGCCGGTGGTCTCCGGGCTGGCGATTTCCTGCGGCATCACGTCGATCAGCATCACGCCTTTATCAGTGGCGTTCAGGGTCTTGCCCCTTCGCGCTGCGTAGCCAACCTTGATCAGCCGCTCAATGATGGCAGCCCGGGTGGCCGGCGTACCGATCCCGCTGCCTTTCATCAGGCGGACAAGTTCCTCATCCTCCAGGTCTTTGCCTGCGGTTTCCATGGCTGCCAGCAGGCTCGCGTCCGTATGCGGAGCCGGAGGCTTTGTCTGGTCTTCCCGGATCTGGGTGTTTTTCACTTCCCGGGTGTCCCCCTCCCGGAGGCTGGGAAGTGGCCCCTCTTCCTCTTCTTCCGGCTTTGCATTCTTTTTGGGCTTCGGCGGTTTCTCCAGCACCGGCACATCGTGCCATCCGTTTACAATGGTTATCCGGCCGTTCGTGCGGAAGGAATGCTCCCCAACCATGGTAATCACTTTTGTTGCGTCATATTCACAGGCCGGATGGAACGCTGCCAGCATCCGCCGCGCCACAAGGTCGTACAGGTTCTTTTCATCTTCGGAAAACTTTGAAACGTCCGCTTTCTTTGCAGTCGGCAGAATCGCATGGTGATCCGTCACCTTGGAGGCGTCGATGGTCCGCCGCGTTACCGGCAGTTTCCCGTCCGGCAGCGCCCCGGCCACATATTTCTGGTAGCTCTCCGGCAGCAGCTTCATCGTCTGCACCACCCGGGGAATCATATCCGGCGGCAGATAGCGGCTGTCCGTCCGCGGATAGGTCAGCGCCTTGTGCTTCTCATACAGGCTCTGGGCCGTCTTCAGCGTCTTGTCCGCCGTAAAGCCCAGCATCCGGTTGGCGTCCCGCTGCAGGCTGGTCAGGTCGTAAAGCTGCGGCGGCAGCTCCTTCTTCCGGGTGGTTTCCGCCTGCGTCACTGTTCCCGTCTTCCCTTTTACCGCGGCCGTGATCGCTTCCGCGTCCGCTTTGGTTTTCAGGTGTGTGTCCGGTTCCAGCTTTTCGGAAAAGAAAACGCCTTTGTAATCGCCGAAATCCGCTGTAACCGTACAGTACCCCTCGGGTTTGAAGTTTTCAATTTCTTTCCGCCGTTTCACAAGAATCGCCAGCGTCGGGGTCTGCACCCGGCCGACGCTCAGCAGCGTATCGTACTTCAGCGTGAAGGCGCGGCTGGCATTCATTCCGACCAGCCAGTCTGCCCGGCTGCGGCACCGGGCGCTTTCATACAGCCCGTCATAATCCTTTCCCGGGCGGATTTCCCGGAATCCCTCCCTGATGGCCTCATCCGTCATGGAGGAAATCCACAGGCGTTCAAACGGCTTTTTGCAGCCGGCTTTTTCATAGATATAGCGGAAAATCAGTTCCCCTTCCCGCCCCGCGTCCGTCGCGCAGATCAGGGAATCCGTTTCCTTGTCGTTGATCAGTTTTTTGATTTTGGAGAACTGGGATTTGGTCGTGGAAAGCACCTTCAGCGGAATGGTTTCCGGCAGGATCGGCAGCGTGGCGAAGGACCATTTTTTGTATTTCTCATCCATCTCGTCCGGTTCCGCCAGGGCTACCAGATGCCCGACCGCCCATGTCACGATGTATTTCTCACCGATCAGGCAGCCGTCCCCGTTCGTCCTGCAGCCGATGACCCGGGCAATATCGCGTCCGACACTTGGTTTTTCCGCCAGCACAACGATTTTTCCCATGGCGCACCTCCGTTCTGTGCGCTTTAATCATAGCAGATTTTCAATTGTTTGTCTTTGGTTTTTCATCCCGGCGCATTACGCAGTCCTTTGTGCATCCGCCACATCCGCAGGAGCAGCCGCCCTTTTTGTTCTTTCCGGACCAGACCCGGATCGCAAGAATCACTGCGCCGGCTATGAGCGCCAGGATCAGGATGTCCCATATGTTCACCCGATCACCCCACTCCCAGCAGCTGCCCGATCAGCCGCGCCAGCAGCGCGAAAACCCAGGCGAGTCCGCATTGCCAGATAATCGTAAACCAGGCCCATTTCCGTCCCATTTCCCGCCGGATCGCCGCAATAGCCGCCACACACGGTGTATAAAGCAGGCAGAATACCAGCATGCTTACAGCGGTCAGGGGAGATATCACATTCGTCACCCCGCCCGCGGAGGCAAAGAGGATACCCGTTACGGAAACAACGCTCTCCTTGGCCATAAATCCGCCGAGCAGCGATGTCACCAGGCGCCAGTCTCCCATGCCCAGCGGTACAAACAGCGGTACCAGCACGCCGGAAATGGCGCTCAGCATGCTGTCCGGGGAATCCTCGGAAACAAGGTTCAGATGGAAATTGAAATTCTTCAGGAACCAGACAATAATCGTTGCGATCAGTATCACGGTAAATGCCCGCTGCAGGAAATCCTTCGCTTTCTCCCACAGCAGCTGTGAAACATTCCGGGCGCTGGGAATCCGGTAATTCGGCAGTTCCATGACAAACGGAACCGCATTTCCCTTAAACAGTGTCTTCCGGTATCCCAGCGCAACCAGGATCCCCACGAGAATCCCCAGCAGGTACAGTCCGGTGATAATCAGCCAGGCCTGCTGCGGGAAAAAGGCCGTGACAAAAAAGCTGTAGATCGGGAGCTTTGCCGTACAGCTCATAAACGGTGTCAGCAGGATCGTCATCTTCCGGTCCCGTTCACTGGGCAGCGTCCGGGTGCACATCACCGCCGGCACGGTGCAGCCGAAGCCGATCAGCATCGGCACGATGCTCCGTCCGGAAAGGCCGATCTTGCGCAGCAGCTTATCCATCACAAACGCCACGCGCGCTATATATCCGCTGTCCTCCAGCAGGCTCAGGAAGAAGAACAGCAGCACAATCAGCGGCAGGAAGCTGACCACACTCCCCACGCCTTCAAAGATTCCTTCAATCACCAGGCTGCGGATGACTTCGTTTACGTTGGCGGCAATCATCGCCTGTTCGGTCAGATCCGCCAGGAGGGAAATGCCTGTGGCAAGCAGTTCCTGCAGCCACGGGCCGATCAGAAAAAACGTCAGGAAGAACACCAGCGCCATAATCCCGATAAAGAGCGGAATCGCCGTGTATTTCCCGGTCAGGACCCGGTCCATTTTCCGGCTCCGGGCATGCTCCCTGCTCTCCCGCGGACGGATCAGGCAGGCATCGCATACGCGTTCGATATAGTCGAAGCGCATATCGGCAATGGCCGCGCTGGCATCCAGACCGCGCTCCTTTTCCATCTGCAGCACGATATGCTCCAGCATTTCCGTCTCGTTCTTGTCCAGTTCCAGTTTTTCCGCGATCTGCTTGTCGCCTTCGATCAGTTTGGCTGAGGCGAATTCCACCGGAATCCCGCTGCGTTCCGCGTGATCCTCAATCAGGTGGCTCACCGCGTGCAGTGCCCGGTGCATGGAACCGTCATGGTCTTCCGGGCTGCAGAAATCCTGCTCCAGCGGTTTTTCCTGGTATTTTGCGATGTGAATCGCATGGCGGATCAGTTCGTCAACGCCTTCGTTCTTTGCCGCCGAAATCGGAACCACCGGAACCCCCAGCATGGCTTCCATCCGGTTGATGTCCACCGTTCCGCCGTTTCCCCGCAGCTCGTCCATCATGTTCAGCGCCACCACCATGGGGATCTCCATCTTCAGCAGCTGCATCGTCAGATACAGGTTCCGCTCCATGTTCGTGGCATCCACGATATTGATGATGGCCTTCGGCTTTTCATTCAGCACAAAGTCCCGGGAAACCAGTTCCTCGCTGGAATAGGGGCTCATGGAATAAATACCGGGCAGATCCGTGATGGATGTATCCTTATGTCCCCGGATCGCGCCGTCCTTCCGGTCCACGGTCACCCCCGGGAAATTACCCACGTGCTGGTTGCTGCCGGTCAGCTGGTTGAAGAGCGTTGTCTTGCCGCAGTTCTGGTTTCCGACAAGGGCAAACGTAAGTAGCGTTCCATCCGGCAGCGGATCGCCTGTTCCCTTCGGATGAAAAATGCCTTCTTCGCCCAGGCCCGGGTGATGCATCTTCTTCCGCCCTTCAGCGGATTTTCTCTCTGCCTCATCCTTCTGCACCGGTGTGACCTTGATCCGCTCTGCGTCGTCCAGCCGGAGTGTCAGTTCATACCCGCGGATCATCAGCTCCATGGGATCCCCCATGGGTGCGAGTTTAACCACCGTCACATCGCATCCGGGGATCAGGCCCATATCCAGGAAATGCTGCCGCAGCGCACCTTTCCCGCCGACCTTTTCAATTCTCCCGCTTTCTCCCGGTTTCAGTTCCTTTAGTGTCATCATCGCCGGATTCCTCATTCTTCAGCAGTTCTTCCTTCAGTCTCTGATGCCGTAAATGCGCATCGCGTTCTCCGTCGTATAGGCGGCCGTTTCCTCTGCGCTTTCTCCCCGAAGCTCCGCCAGTTTCATTCCTACATACCGGACGTTTGCCGGTTCGTTCCGCCGGCCCCGCACCGGTTCCGGCGCCATATACGGGCTGTCCGTCTCGATCAGCAGCCGGTCCTTCGGCACCAGCTGCGCAGCCTCCTGCAGCTTCGGCGCCTTTTTGAAGGTCAGCGGCCCCGCAAAGGAGATATAATACCCCAGTTTCAGGTATTCCTTCGCCATTTCCGCGCTGCCGGAAAAGCAGTGGATGATGCCGCCGGTCAGTCTGTCCTTCATGCTCTTCATGATTTCCAGCATGTCCCCGTGCGCGTCCCGGATATGGTATGCCACCGGCGCGCCGATTTCATACGCCAGTTCCATCTGCCGGATGCAGACTGTCTTCTGTACATCCCTGGGGCTGAAATCATAATAGTAATCCAGTCCGATCTCACCGATCGCGCGAATATCCCCGTTTTTCCACCACCGGGCAATTTCCTCGCAGTCTTCCTCCCGGAAGCCTTTGGCCTCGTGGGGATGAATCCCGCCGACAGCAACAGCACCCGGATGGTTTTTCGCAAAAGCGATTGCATGCCGGGAGGTTTCCATGTCGCTGCCGATCACCGCATAACGGGTAATACCGTGCTCGCGCATGCGCGCAAGCACGGTATCCCTGTCTTCGTCAAATTTTTCTTCGTCCACATGGCAGTGGCTGTCAAACCATTCTGTCATCCGATGATGGCACCGTCCTCCACGCCTTCCTCGACGCTCATCAGGCGCAGATTTCCGCTTTCGTCCATGGCGCTCAGGATCATTCCCTGGCTCTCGATGCCTGCCAGTTTTGCTGTTTTCAGATTGGTGATCACCGCCACCTGGCGTCCCACCAGCGCTTCCGGCTCATACCATTTCTGGATGCCGCTCACCACGGTGCGCTCGCCGTCCTTGCCCAGGCCCAGCGTGAACTTCAGCAGCTTGCTGCTCTTTTCCACCTTTTCGCAGGCCAGCACGCGGGCTACCTGGATCTTGCATTTGAAGAAATCGTCAATGGCGATTTCCGCCGGGTATTCCGGCTCCTCATGCTTCTTTTCCGCTTTCTTTTCCTGCTTCTGTTCGGCCTTGGCGGCTTTCTTTTCTTCCTTTGCCGCTTCCTTACCGCCGGCAAGCGCTTCCAATTCCTTTGTTACGTCGATACGCGGGAACAGCGCTTCGCCCTTGTGCACCTTCGTGCCTGCGGGAATCGCTCCGTATTTTTCCAGCGAATCCCAGCTCTTCAGTGCTGGATCCTCAATGCCCAGCTGCGCGAAAATCCGCTCAGGCGTATAGGGCATGACAGGCCCGATCAGCACAGCCGCAAAGCGCACGCATTCCGCCAGGGTCAGCATCACATTGGCCAGCCGGTCCTTCTTTTCCGGATCCTTCCCCAGGACCCAGGGCTGTGTCAGGTCAATGTACTTGTTGCATTCGCCGATGACCTTCCAGATCTCCGCCAGTGCCTGGGAGAACTGCAGCTTGTCCATCTGTTCGCTCACCAGGACCGGCAGAGCTGCGCAGTGTTCCTGCAGGGGGGTGTCCGCCGCTTCGTCCACAGCGTCCGTCCATGCGGGAATCAGGCCGTCAAAATACTTCTCGATCATGGCGACAGTCCGGCTGACCAGGTTGCCCAGGTCGTTTGCCAGGTCCGCGTTCATCCTCGTCAGGAAGGATTCATTGGTATAGTTACCATCCGATCCGAAGGGCATTTCCCTCATCAGGTAGTAGCGCAGCGGATCCACGCCGTAACGCGCCACGATGGGTTCCGGATAAACCACGTTGCCCTTGCTCTTGCTCATCCGGTCTGCGCCGAACAGCAGCCATCCATGGCCGAACACCTGTTTCGGCAGCGGCAGTCCAAGCGCATGCAGCATAATGGGCCAGTAGATGGTATGGAACCGGACGATCTCCTTGCCCACCAGGTGCACATCCGCCGGCCAGTATTTCTGATACAGCTCGTCGTGATCCGTGCCGTATCCCAGGGCGGTGATGTAGTTGCTCAGCGCGTCGATCCATACGTAGACCGTGTGCTTGTCGTCAAAATCAACCGGAACGCCCCATTTCACACTGGTACGGCTCACGCACAGATCCTGCAGGCCCGGCCGCAGAAAATTGGTCAGCATTTCGTTGGCCCGCTTCGGCGGCTGGATGAAATCCGGATGTGTCTCAATATAATCGATCAGCCAGTCCTGATACTTGCTCATCTTGAAGAAATAGCTTTCTTCCTGCATGGGCTGGCAGGGCCGTCCGCAGTCCGGGCAGACCTTTACGCCGTCCTTTTCCACCAGCTGGGTGGGCGTCCAGAAGCTTTCGCAGGGCGTACAGTACATACCTTCATAGGATGCCTTGTAAATATCCCCCTGCTCATAGAACTGGCGGAAGATTTTCTGAACAATCTTCATGTGGCGTTCTTCCGTGGTGCGGATGAAATCATCATACTGGATGTCCATCAGCTTCCACAGGTCCTTTGTTTCCGCCACGATCTTATCCACATATTCGATGGGGGTCACGCCGGCTTCCGCCGCTTTCTTTTCAATCTTCTGACCGTGCTCATCCGTACCGGTCAGGAAATAGGTGTCATAACCCTGCATCTTCTTGAAGCGCGCCATGGTGTCTGCCGCAACAGTCGTATACGTGTGGCCGACGGTCATATTCCCGGAGGGATAGTAAATAGGCGTGGTGATGTAGTAGGTTTTTTTCTCCATGGCGTCTTCCTCCTTATGATAACGAAAAATGGGCTGTTGCACGACAACAGCCCATTTTCTCTCATCTCTTACTGAGCCTCGGCCGCGGTCTCCACGGGATAGACGGAAACCTGCTTGCGATCCTTGCCCAGACGCTCGAACCGAACGATACCCGTGGTCTTGGCGAACAGGGTGTCGTCCTTGCCGATGCCGACATTGTGGCCGGGATGGATATGGGTGCCGCGCTGACGTACAAGAATGTTGCCCGCGAGGGCCATCTGGCCGTCGGCCCGCTTCGGTCCGAGGCGCTTGCTTTCGCTGTCGCGGCCGTTCCGGGTGGAGCCCATACCTTTTTTATGAGCGAACTGCTGCAGATTAAGCTTCATCATGGTCGTTTCCTCCGTTCTTTAATGGGAAAGTGTTTCAATCTTCAGAGTGACATTTTGCGGATAACTGTCCGCCAGATCGGTCAGCCCTTGTTTCAGGGCTCCCATCAGAATCTGCGCTTTCGCGTTTTCTTCCGGAGTCATCTCCGGCAGCTGGAAGGCCAGTACGCCGTCTTCATTCTCTGTGATCAGCGGAATGATGCCGCATACGCTTTCCAGTGCGTTCACGCAGGTGCATCCGAGGATGGAAACCGCGGCGCAGACGATATCCCTGCCCGCTTCAGCCTGCCCGCTGTGCCCGGTAATCCGGCACGCGGTCAGTCCGTCCGTCCCCTGATACAGGATCGCGGAAATCATTATGCTTTGATAGCGGTGATTTCCACCTTGGTGTAGGGCTGACGGTGGCCGATCTTCCGGCTGGAGTCCTTCTTGCTCTTGTACTTGTAAACGGTGATCTTCTCACCCTTCACCTGAGCCAGGACCTTGCCTTCAACCTTGGCGCCTTCCAGAACGGGGTTTCCGACTTTCACGTCTCCGTCGCCGCCGATCATCAGCACGTCGAAGGAAATCGCGGAATCAGCTTCCTGGTTGACTTTGTCGATGTAGATCACATCGCCCTGGGATACACGGTATTGTCTGCCGCCCGCTGCGATAATAGCATACATGGGACAGCACCTCCTGATTACATACTCGCCGGGATTCTGAGGTTGCGCAAGCGCATTTGGACAGACCTCTCCCGAGCGGCTTACCCCGATACCTTATCACTCTTCATGTCCGGTGTCAAGATTTATTTCAGTTTTTTCCGCATTTGCAGCCGCGGGCCACGGTTCTTCGGAAAAATCCTCCTGCACTTCCGGCATGTGTTCACAGACCATCAGGAAAGCGTCTTCCTGGTTGTCTTCATAATAACGTTTGCGTTTTCCAACGCTGACAAAGCCCAGGCTCCTGTACAGGTTCTGGGCCCGTTCGTTGCTGACCCGGACTTCCAGTGTCGCATAGCCTGCCCCCAGGTTCGACAGGTACTGCAGCAGCTCCTGTGTCAGTTTCCTGCCGATACCCTGGCCCCGGAAAGGTTCCGCCACGGCGATATTGGTGATGTGGCTTTCGTCCAGGATGATCCAGGCACCGGCATAACCGATCACCCGGCCGTCCGTTTCCGCCACCAGATACCGGGCCGCCACGTTCCGTTCCAGTTCCTGCCGGAAGCTTTCCCGGCTCCAGGGAACCGCGAAGGTCGCGTTCTCAATGTCGGTGACCGCATCCAGGTCCTGCCGGCCCATGCGCCGGATGATCACGTCTGCGCTCATTCTTCCTTCATCCCCATCGCTTCAAGCAGCTTCCTGTTTTTCTGGGCGTTCGGTGGCCGAAGGTAAGTCGCCTGCAAATTCAGGTAATCTGTTTTTTCATTGCTGCGCTGTGCCAGCATCCCGGCCGCGGACGGCCGCAGGTAGCTCAGGTGCACAGGCGCGAAAACAGCTTTTGCGCCCAGAATCTTTTCGATCTTTTCCCGGTGTACCGGCACCCCGTCTCCCAGGAAAAGAAACCGATCCCCCAGCGAAAGGATCTTCTCCAGGAATTCTTCCAGCTTCAGCGGTTCATCCTGCAGCAGGCGCTCCCCGTTCCGGAACGCCGCCCCGTATACCTGTCCGGCCCGCGCGTCCTGGATCGGGCAGATCACGCCGTCAAAAGCACCCGCCGAATGGCACAGCGCTTCCAGCGCGTCCACGGCGATGCAGGGAATCCCGGCGCCATGTGCCAGTCCTTTGGCGGTGGCCACGCCGATCCGCACGCCCGTAAAGCTTCCGGGCCCCGTCACCGCCGCAATGGCATCCAGGTCACCGGCAGACAGCCCGGCAGATGCAAGCACTGCTTCCGTCATGGGCATCAGGTTGGCTGAATGCGTGTTCCGGTTCTGCACGGTATATTCGCACAGGACCCTGTCGTCGTCCAGCACCGCCACACCGCATACCGGTCCCGATGTGTCAATCACAAGAAGTCTCATATTCTCCCCGCCGTATGTTTATTCTCCGGCTTTCCTCCCCGGTTACGTCCAACGTAATCCGGATCGTGTTTTCCGGCACAGCCTCCGGGCAGCGTTCCGCCCATTCCACCACGGCAATTCCGTCGCCGCCCAGATATTCATCCATTCCCAGCTCGTACAGTTCCTCCGCGCTCTCCAGCCGGTACCAGTCAAAATGATACAGCGGACACCGTCCGCTTTCATATACATTCAGGATGGTAAAGCTCGGGCTGGTTACCGTCTCCCGAACGCCCAGTCCCCGGGCAATGCCCCGGGCCAGTTCGCTCTTTCCTGCGCCGAGTTCTCCCTCAAGCACAACCACATCCCCCGGGCGAAGGCTCCCGGAAAATTCCTCTCCCAGCGCCCGGGTTTCCGCCGCGCTGTTTGTTTCCCTCAGCATTTCAGCCACGCAGCTCCTTCCGGCCGGATGTTCAGCACTTTACAGGCTTTTTCACCGAAAATGCTGCTCATGGTTTCCACAAATTCATCCACTTTGGCCAGCGGTACAAAATTCAGTGTCGTTCCGGCGAATCCGCCGCCGTGAATACGCCAGGCGCCTTCCCGTTTCAGCATGTTCTCCGCCATGCACAGGGCAAGGCTCAGGCTCTGGTCCGTCTCCGGCGCATATACATTCTGCAGGTACATAAAGCTGCTGTATCCGCTTTCAATAATCAGGCGCAGGAAATCCTTCATCCGGTTCTCCTGCAACGCCTTTACCTGCAGCGGCACCCGGCCGTCCTCCTCCACAAAGTGGAAGGCGCGCATCAGTGCCCGTTCCCCGGCTTTTTTCCGGATCTCTCCTGCATTTTGGAGCAGCTGTTCGGTGGTGAAATCCCGCAGCACCTCTTTCCCGCAGCAGCGTGCGACCGCCCGCATTTCCGCCGGGATCGCGGAATACTGGTCTGTCAGGTCCGCGTGGGATCCTCCCGTGGCCACGACCACCAGTGCATATCCTCTTTCCGCGAAATCAAACTGCAAAGGATTCACTTCCGGATTTTCCGGATTCCGGAAGTCAACCGTCACCAGTCCGCCTGCCGCGCTGGCCATCTGGTCCAGCAGTCCGGAGGGCTTTCCGAAATAAACGTTTTCAGCCCGCTGGCTGATCTGTGCCCGCAGCACAAACGGCATGTCAAACCGGTTGTACAGCGCGTCCAGCACGCCGGTCAGCATGACCTCCAGTGCAGCGGAACTGCTCAGTCCGCTGCCGCCGGCAACGGTGGAAGTGGCTGTCGCGTCGAACCCGCCGATTTTGTATCCGGCTTCCTGCATTCCTGCAGCCACACCACGGATCAGCGCGTTTGTGGTTCCCTCTTCCTCCGCGCGGGGGGAAAGATCCGTCAGGTCCATCTCAATGGGCTTGTATCCTTCGGAATGAAAGTGGACTTGCAGGTCCTCCCGGGGCGTAACGGCGCACAGCGTATCCAGGCTCACCGCGGCCGCCAGCACGCGTCCGTGATTGTGGTCAGTATGGTTGCCGCCGATTTCCGTTCTTCCCGGCGCGCTGATCAGGGATATTTCTCCCCGGTCACCGAAAATTTTCCCGTAGTTGCGAAGCAGGGACGCATAGCGTTCCTGCTGGAATTTCATCGTTTCTTCATCCTGCCCGTACAATTCCGCCAGGCGCTTTTTCACTTCCGGCGCTTCCAGCTTTTCAATCATTGCTTCCCAGTGTTCCATATGTCCCCTCCTGTTTCAGGCAGCAGAAATATCTGTTGCGGGAGTTTACCTGATATATTTCTGCCAGATTTCGATGGATTTGCTCAGGCCTTTTTTCTCCACTGTCTCGCAGAACAGCGCCCACTGTTCATCATTCAGCGGAATATCTCCCGTCACAAACCGGGCCATTGTCGTTTCTACGTAGGCGGAAAGGTCTTTCTGGATGGATGCAACCGTCTTCTCATCCTCTTTGCTCAGGGTCACCAGCGGATAAGGCAGTTCTGTATATTGCCTGAGTTCAAACAGGTCCTTCACTTCTGCGCGGGTGCCTTCGTTCACATACTTCTCCTGGAATTCCACTGGAGTCCTGCCGGGTACGGCAGCTCCGCCGCCGATTGTTTGACGGGTCAGGACATACTGCGCAACCGTGCTTTCGTCCTCACTCCACTCCCACAGGCCGTCTTCCCGGAACGTGTATTCTTTTCCTTCCAGGCCGTACTGGGCCATCAGAGATCCCTCTTCGGTGTAGAGGTAATTCACCCAGCTGACCAGCTTCTCGGGCTCTTTGCAGCGCCTTGTGATCGCAAACGCTCCGCGGACCACCCTTCCGGCCAGATCCCGGTATACCTTCTCGCCGTTGTATTCCAGCGGCAGCAGGATCCTGTAGGCATTCATGACGGCTGTGGGCACAACCGTCAGCGGAGAAGAGGAAAGGATCACCCCATAGGGTATGGTCGCTTTGTCATCCGTAATCTGGCGCAGGCTGTCTGCCGATGTGAAACCGTTATGGTCAATCAGCTTTTCTTCCCAGAGTTCATGCAGCCAGGTCAGGAATGCGCGGTTCTCGTCCGAAGTCAGGGAGGATGTTACTTTTCCGTCTTTCACGGAAACATAGTAGTCGTTGTCCACAATTCCGAATGCATGTCCCAGGAAGCGCAGTTCCCACATGCTGATGAACGTCAGCGGGATCTCGTCCTTTTTTCCGTTGCTGTTCGGATCCTGGTCCCGGAAAGCACGCAGTACTTCTGTCAGTTCTTCCGCGGTTTCAGGCATATCCATGCCTACCCGATTCAGCCAGGTGCTGTTGATCCACATGACGTCATTGTTCTGCAGCTCATTGATATTCGGCAGCGCAGGAATGGCGCCATCCTCCATGGAAACAGCTTTCAGGATGTCCGGATTTTCCTGCAGCAGCTTCCACAGGTCCGGGGCGTATTCTTCCAGGTACGGTTTCAGGTCAATCAGTATACCTGCCGCATACAGATCCCGGATTTCCCCGGCTTCCAGTTCCGCCTTGAACATCACATCCGGCAGATCTTCTCCTGCAAGGATTGCACGTTTCCGCTCCTGCCATTGCGCGTATTTGTTGAGCTCACGGAACTGGAAAGAAATCTCCGTCCGCTCCTCCATCCGCTGGAAAAACGCATTGCTCTCCCAGTCGCGAACGGAATCCTCGCCGTCAAATCCTTCCAGAATGAAGTCCGGTGCCTTCAGCCCTTCGGCAAACCCTGCGGCGCATCCGGCCAGCAATACCAGAACCAGTACCAATCCCAGAATCCGTTTCATGAATCCATCCTCCAGCCTTACAAATCTCAATATTTTCAAACTGAAAACTTATAACTAAAAAACACATAATAAAATAACTAAATCATCCGCCGCTGACCAGGATCTTCACGCCGATTGCAATCAGCACCAGGCCGCCCAGGATCCCCGCCTTGTTTGACAGTTTTGTCCCCGCCTTCCGGCCGATCAGGATCCCGCCCATACAGATCCCGAAGGTAACGATACCGATCAGCGTGGATTCGGCCAGAGCCTGGATCCAGTTCAGATCCGTCATCGTCAATCCGACGCTCAGCGCGTCGATGGATGTCGCAACGCCCTGCATCAGCAGTCCGCCGGTACCGATCTGTTCCGCTTCCTGTCCTTCCCTGTTCCGGATTCCTTCCACAACCATTTTACCGCCTATAAACAGCAGCAGGCCGAAAGCAACCCAGGGGATGTATTTCGTCAGTGACTGAAAGATCTCCAGGATCGTCCGCACACAGATCCATCCGATCATGGGCATCAGCAGCTGAAATCCGCCGAAAACACCGGCAATCTGTGCCATCCGGCCTTTCGGCATGTCCGGTTCCCGCAGTCCGTTGACCAGGGATACGGAAAAGGCGTCCATTGCAAGTCCGAAGCCAAGCAGAACGCTGTTCAGCGCCAGCGCCCAGACCGATTGCACGCGCAATCCCTCCCCGAATGAGTATCAGTTTATTATATCCTTTTTTGTCAGAAAAGAAAAGCTTATCCTTCCTGTGTGGGGACGGTGTCTCCTTCCGTTTTCCCTGTTTTTTTACCCCGCACCAGCACGCTCCGGGAATACCGGATTACCAGCAGTGTGGAGCAGAGAATCCAGCCCACCGGATAGGCCAGCGCCACAGCGAGAAAGCCGGCGCCAAGCGCTTTGGTCACGGCCAGATATACCTGGCGGAACGCCACAAAGGAGATCAGCATGATCACCGTCGGCATGGTTGCGTCCCCGACTCCCCGCAGTGCGCCCGCATAGATCTGGTTAAAGCAGATGGCAATATAGAAGGGTGTCACGATCTGAATAAACCGGATCCCATAGTCAACAACCTCCGGTTCCGGAGAAAAGAAGCCCATCAGTGGTCTTGCCAGCACATAGGCAAGCACGCCAAGGAGCACTGTTGATGCAATGCTCATATAGGTCGCGACACGTACACCCTCCCTTGCCCGTTTCGGCTGCCGGGCTCCCCAGTTCTGCCCGACAAACGTGGTGGAAGACATGCTGATGCTTTGTACCGGAATCAGCACAAACGCGTCAATCTTGTTGTAGATGCCGTATCCCGCCATACAGGCGGATCCGAAATAGTTGATGTAGGACTGGACAAACACATTGGAGAATGCGGTAATGGCAGACTGGATGCTGCTGGGCAGACCGATCCGCAGGATCTGCCGCATGGATTCGCGGTCAATCCGGACCTTCCGCCAGCAAATCCCGTAGTTACCCTTCTCCCTGGTAAGGGTTACCATAATCATCAGTGCTGACAGGACCTGGGACAGCACGGTCGCGTAGGCGACACCGTCCACGCCCATGCCAAACGCCAGCACAAACAGCAGGTCCAGGCCGGTATTCAGCAGTGCAGAAACAATCAGAAAGAGCAACGGCCGCCGGGAGTCACCCACCGCCCGCAGGATGCCGCTTCCGAGATTGTAGAACAGGATCCCGGAGATTCCGGCAAAATAAATCGTGAGATACAGCCTGGATTCATCCATCACATCCGCAGGTGTCTGCATAAAGTTCAGCATCGGCGTAATGACCAGTATTCCGATCACCGTTGTAATCACGCTGAGCAGAAATGTGAGCGCGACGGTCGTATGTACCGACTTGCTGAGTCCCTCATTGTCATGCGCGCCGTACCGCTGGGAAATCACGACGGAAGCACCGGTTGCCAGTCCCGCGCAGAAACCTACCACCGTGTTGATAATCGGGCCGGTGGAGCCCACCGCCGCCTGCGCCTGCTGCCCGACAAACTGGCCCACCACCATCGTATCCACCGTGTTGTACAACTGCTGGAACAGAAGCCCGATAGCCATCGGAACAGAGAAGTGCAGCATATGCATCCAGATATTGCCTTCGGTCATATCCGCGTCTCTCCGGGCCATGGATGATGCCTCCCTTCCCCTTCTGTTATCCTTTTTCAATTATCCACGCAGAAAACGTTATTGCAAGCAGCATTTTTTGTCATGAAAGCCCCGGGCGTGTGCCCGGGGCTCAGGAATCCTGCTGAATGGGTTACCAAAGCGGTTTGGTGCTTTCTTCTGCTGCAGCAAAAGGTCCGGGAATCGCTTCCAGCCCCCGCGGATTGCCGAAATAATCGCGGTTGAAGACAATCTCCGTTCCATCCGGATTCTCAAAGCGCTGTTCCGGTTCAAAGGCATTGCCCAGGAAATCGCTTGTGATAATCTGGTCTTTGAAGTTTTTCAGTTTGCTGTACAGGTTGGTCTTCAGTACCGGCTTTCCGTTTTTCTCGATCAGTGCCACTTTCACGCCGCCCTTTTTGTCCTCATAGTAATGGTTTTCCTTGTGGTATACGGTGGCGCCGTTGAAGTAGGCGTTGCCGTCCACCCATACCGGCAGATGCCCGAAGTGGGCTTCCGCCAGGCCGCCCATGTTGGGTTCCGCGCCTTCCCTGAAGGGCTCGTGCCACTCTTCCCAGGTGGGGAAAATGTCAAACGGCGCTGTACCGACCGTGCAGTAATCGGCGTCTGTCGGTTTCTTTTCCGGATTGACAGGCCCGGCCTGGACAAAAATATTGTTGTAAATCCGGTCGTCCCCGTGGAGAATTGTCATAAAGCCGGCAACCTCTGTCCGGTGGCGGATATGGTACGGCGTATAGCGGGGTTCCCGCTGTCCGTTCACAATGCTGTCCACACCGCTGTTGATCAGGCTGAAGGCACCCAGCATCAGGTTATGCACGCAGGCGATGCCTTCGCTCGGAATCGTTACGCCCACCGGGCTCATCAGGATATTGTTGTCAATCAGCGTCGGCCCGTGGCCCACTTCGATAAAGATATCCGTGGAGAACATTGCTCCCTGGGCGTGTCCCCTGCCTTCCGGCGGGAAGTTGTCGTACATCAGGTTCTGGCTGATCCGTGCCCCCTGGGCTTCCCAGTCCAGCCACACGCCCATGATGCAGTTATGGATATGGTTCCGCCGGATCGTAACGTCGATGGCCGCATGCAGCTTGATACCCGCAGTTTCGGCGCCCCCCAGCTGCTGGGAATTGCAGACATGGTGGATATGGCAGTCCTCGATGATGGAGAACACGCCGCCCATCCGGCCGACGATACCGGTCTGTTCGCAGTGATGGACTTCGCAGCGGCGGATGATATGGCTGCCCACCTTCTCCTTCAGCCAGCCGTGATACTGTCCGCGGCATACCGCGTCCCGCTCCATCTGGGTCGGGCTCTTGACCCGCTTGTGGTAGAAATACATATCGTTTTCCGGATCCAGGTATTTGCCCAGGGAGATGCCGCAGCAGCGGCTGTTGCAGACCTCGCAGTCCTCGATGATCCAGCCCTTGGACCAGTGCGGACCGATCAGGCCGTCCTGATAGGCCGCCGGCGGCGCCCAGGTGGTGGCGGCCTTGGTCAGCACGAATCCGCTGACTGTGATATAGCCGATTCCGGTCTGATCCGGCATAAATACATTCCGCCGTACACTGATTTCCACTTTTTCCGTGTTGGGATCCTTGCCCTGGAAGTTGGCGTAGAGAACGGTTTCATCCCCGTCCTGCTCCGTATACCACAGGTACTTTGCCTCCTCCTGGTCCCAGGCACAGGGGTCCGGCTTCCCGGCTGTGCATTCCTTCAGGCTGTTGGTTTCATACATCGCCCGGTCATTCAGATAGACCGAGCCGGTATGCCGCACATTCTCAGCGAAATACCAGTCGCCGCAGACCAGTTCCCTGTAGGGATTCCATGCGCCGAAAATACTGTTGTTCACCCGCGCGGTCCACACGGTGCCCCGGACTTTTTTCCATCCGGTCACTTCTTCCGCGCCGGTGATGATGGCGCCCCGGGGAATGATGGAGCGATAGGTAATCCGCTGTTCTTCTGTTCCCGCGTGAATGGGGTTCACATACTCGCGATAGATTCCCGGTGCCACCAGGATCTCATCCCCCGGCATCGCAATCCTTGCCGCGTCATTGATCCGCCGGAAAGGCGTTTCCTTGCTGCCGTTTCCTTCGCGTCCTGCCTGGATGTCCACATAGTAGATCATGTGTTTTCTCCTCCGTTTTTTAATGCAATTGTGTCCTGTCAGATATAGATCCTGTAATACCCTGTCAGCATCAGCAGACAGAAGAAATAGAGGCAGTTGTCATAGTAACGTCGCACGCCCTTGCGCAGCGGAGTGTCCGCAAAAATCCGCAGGAATTTCTCCCGGTGTTCGCTGCGGCTGGCGATGGATGCCGCCCCCAGCACAGCGAGGATTGCGGTGGGATGCATGGCCTTTTCCGTCTGGAGTGTCCCGTCCAGTTCATAGGCCCGAAGATCATCCAGGTCCTGCTGCGCGAAGAAATCCTGCAGCCGGGTGAGCACGTCGTCCTCCTCCGGATGATCGCCGAACCATACATGGTCCAGCGCGATGTTTTCAGCCACACGGTACGCGTCTGAATAGTACACCCAGGGTTTCCGGAACAGCAGTACAGTCTTGCCGTCATAGTCCGCATACTCAGGGCTCAGGCCTGTTACGGGATGTGCAGATTTCACCAGGTATTCCCGGCTCGCTTCCGCTGCTTTCCGCCAGAATTCCCGGTCTTCCTCATCTGCCTTCAGGGCGAAAAGGTCATAGAAATGCGGCAGGTGATAGCTCGGATCCGAAATTTTCATTCCGGGTACAAAGCGGATATAGTGGTTTTCCGGTTCCCACATGGGTTCCCCGCCGGGTACCATTTCCTGCTGGTGCACTGCGTGGCGCAGGATCTCCCTTGCCTGGCTGCTGTAGTCAAAGAGGCCTTCCCCGTCTCCCCACCGGGCGGAAGCCATCAGCAGCGCCATGGCGAAGTATTCCTCTCCGTCCGGTGCCGGTCCCTCCGCGTTGTGTTTTCCGTCCAGCTGCACGGACCAGGCAAAGTATCCGGCATTCGGTCCTTCCTGCATCCGCATATAGCGGTCCGAGAAGGTCCACAGCCTGTCAAAGATGTCCTTCCGGTCCATCTGGACGCACATCATCATGCCGTAGCTCATGCCTTCGGTCCGGGCGTCGATGTTGCCGGTATCCACCATGCACCAGGCATCTTCGTCCGTATGGTGGCAGAAGTTTTCCTCCGGATCAAAGAAGATGGTTGCAAACGCCGCCTCCACCCGTGCGCGCGCTTCTTCCTCCCCGATTCCGATTTCAGCAAGGTAGTTGGGATAGTTTCCGGTTCTGATCGCTCCGTCGCTCATACTTCCTCCGACAAATCCCGATATTCGCATTTTTTGTCCATATTCTTCCATATTTGTACGGACTTTTACTGTATTGTAAAGGATGCAAACCCCTTCTGTCAAGCTTGTCTTTCCGTTTCATGCCGGATATAATATTCACATCAAAAAACCCTCCGGAGGAACATATGCGCATCCTGCTCATTCGTCACGCGGAACCGGATTATGCGGTTGATTCCCTGACTCCGAAAGGCCGTGTGGAAGCCGAACTCCTCAGCCGGCGTCTCATTCAGTATGATATCCGTGATTTCTATGTTTCGCCCCTGGGCCGGGCAAAGGATACCGCTGCGTACACACTGGAGAAGCTGCACCGCACCGCGGAGGAGCTGCCCTGGTTGGCGGAATTCCGCGCCCGTGTGGCCGATCCCGTCACCGGCCGCAAACACATCCCCTGGGATTTTCCGCCCCGCTTCTGGCCGGGTCTTCCCGGCGCCGGTGATGTCCGCGCCTGGGCAGACGCGCCGTTTTTTGACGGTTCCGATGTGAAGGCCATCTGGCAGGAAACTGTAGACGGAGCAGATGCACTGCTTGCGCGTTATGGTTTCCGGAAGGACGGGGCGGTCTGGCGCTGCGCGGAAAACACGCGGGATACCATCTGCCTCTTCTGCCATTTCGGTATCTCCATGGCCTTCCTCGCCTATCTGACAGACTGTTCTCCCCTGGTTCTCTGGCATCATACGCTGACGCTTCCCTCTTCCCTCACGGAAGTGGTGACGGAGGAGCGTACCCGCGGGGAAGTTTCCTTCCGTGTTACCCGCCTGGGGGATATCGCACATCTGGAATCCGCAGGCGAAAAAAGAAGCACTGCCGGATTGTTT
>LXOW01456979.1_pt1 | contig 22102 bp, 14 predicted proteins | sample 1368591 | NCBI WGS metagenome assembly LXOW01 (sample SAMN04884650, study PRJNA319009) | bovine gut metagenome | isolation source: Cow rumen | host: Bos taurus | place: Italy: Legnaro (PD) | collected 2014-07-09
TTCTAACTAACTTATTATCAACTATTCATTACTCATTCTGAATTTGCGATGCAAAGGTACGCACTTTTTCTTTGATTTTAAGCGATTTAGAGTGAAAAAACAACGTAAACGTTTGCGAGGTTCGAAGATTTTTTGTAACTTTGTCGCCGTATAGTCAGTAATAGAAGAAATGGCAGCAAATAAGCATCGAACGTCGTTGAAAGACCTGGCTCAGGAACTGGGTGTTAGTATCGCCACCGTCAGTCGTGCTCTTCGCAGCAGTCCTGAGATCGGACAGGATATGCAGATGAAGGTCAAGGAACTGGCCAAGCGTCGCAATTACCGGCCGAATCCGTTTGCGCAGAGTCTTCGTAAAGAGGCGCCAAGGGTAATCGGTGTGGTGGTACCTAATCTGGTGACACACTATTATGCCGCTGTCTTGGATGGTATCGAGGAAGAGGCCAGTAAGGCGGGCTATTCGGTTATCAGCGCCAATACGCATGAGGATACCGATACGGAGATACGCGCCATCGACAACTTCATCAGTCTGCATGTGGAGGGTATCATCGCCTGTCTGTCGCAGAATACCACCGACTACAGCCATTTCGAGGAGATAGCCAATATGGGCATCCCGCTCGTGTTCTTCGGACGTACCTGTCTGACAGACCGTTTCTCGAGCGTGACGGCCAATGGCGACGAGGCAGCCTTCCAGGCCACGCAACATCTGATAGATACGGGCAGTCGACGGATTGCCTTCATTGGCGGTCCTAATCATCTGGATATGGTGAAGCGTCGCAAGCATGGTTATCTGGAGGCCTTGCGTGAGAACAGGATTCCCATCGACCGCAATCTGGTGGCCTGTGAGAAGATCGACTACGCATGGGCTTTGGATACCACAACCCGACTCCTGCAGCAAAATGACCGTCCGGATGCCATCTTGGCCTTCAACGATATCATAACCTTTGCTGCCTTCACCGCCATCAAGCAACAGGGGTTGCGGATTCCTGAGGATGTGGCGCTGATCGGATTCACCGATGATGTCCATGCCCAATACGTGACGCCCAGGATGTCGGCCATCGAAGACCAGTCGCACTTGATGGGACAGACGGCTTGTCAGCTGCTGTTGAAGACAATCAATGGCGATCCGAAGATCTACCGGAAAATCGTGCCGCAGAAACTGGTCATCCGCGACACTTCAGCCAGGAAATAAGAAAGACGGACACGGATTCCAATCGATGGAACTCCGTGTCCGTTGTTTTTGAATCCGGCGTTGGGCTTATTTCCGCTCACGCCAGAGCTTGGTCATATCCTCGAGGGTCTTGCCCTTGGTCTCAGGAACGAGTTTCCAGACGAAGAGGGCAGCGATGACACAGATGATGCCATAGAGACCGTAGGTGAACCAGTGGCCGAAGTCGTCACCCTCGGTGAGGTGCATGTTGAACATCGGTACGAAGGTTGACGAGACGATGAAGTTGCTGATCCACTGTGCTGCCACAGCGATAGCCACAGCTGCACCACGGATGGTGTTGGGGAAGATCTCGGCGATAAGCACCCAGCAGATGGGGCCCCATGAGAACATGAAACAAGCAGAATAGAGGAGCAATGAGGCTGCGGTGACGAATGCAAGGCTGTCGTTACCGAAGGTCACAGCTACACCGAAGGCACCCAGGGCCATACCTAACGAACCCCAGATGAGCAGCGGCTTACGGCCCCACTTCTCGACGGTGAAGATGGCCACCAACGTGAACGAGATATTGATGATACCCATGAAGACAGTCAGCATCATCGGGTCGTCCATACCCATGTCACCGAAGATACGTGGCGCATAGTAGAGCACGGCGTTGATACCCACAGCCTGCTGGAACACGCTGAGCATGATACCGATGAAAATACACATGGCACCATAGGTCAGCAGCTTCTCGGTCTTTACCACCATGGTATCCTTGATGTCCTGCAGGATCTGGGCGGCTTTGCCTGAACCATTGATCTTCGACAGGATGCCAAGAGCCTTCTGATCCTGACCGATGCTGACGAGGTAACGCGGGGTCTCAGGTACGAAGCAGATCAACAGGGCGAAGAGTCCTGCGGGCACAGCCTCACTACCAAACATATAGCGCCAGCCTGTGGTCACCGTCCACTGAGCTGCGGGGTTGATGGCGGCAATACCCTTACCCATCTCCTCAACGAGTGGCTGGATATGGTCGCCCAGGATGAAGAAGTTGACGAAGTAGACCACCAGCTGACCGAAGATAATGGCAAACTGGTTCCAGCTGACGAGCATACCACGGATGTTCGAGGGGGCTACCTCACCGATATACATCGGGCAGATGGCTGAAGCCAGACCCACGCCGATACCACCGATCACACGGTAGATGTTGAACATGATGAGCAGCGAGTAGGTGGGCTGGCCGTACTCGAAGAACATGAACTCCGGATCCATCGAGCCGAGAGCCGAGATGAAGAAGAGGATACCTGCGATGATCAGCGACTTCTTACGGCCGAGGTTCGTGGCCAGGAAACCCGAGAGGGCCGAACCGATGATACAGCCGATAAGGGCAGAGGCTGAGGTGAAGCCGTGCCAACCGTCGGTATAAGCGAAGTCCTTGGCTTCCATGAAAAACGCCTGGAGACCCTTTTCGGCTCCAGAAATCACAGCGGTGTCATAACCGAAGAGCAGACCGCCTAATACGGCCACCATCACGATACTAATGAGGTAGGCTTTGCTACCTTGTTCTGTTTGTTGATTCATTGTTACTAATTTATGTGTTGAAACTAATAGTTGATATTCAAACGTCAGGTCTTAAGAAAAATTCTCTGCAAAAGTACTTTTTTTCTGCGATATTACCAAATATTTTGCAAAATATGCGTGTTTTTTTGCAGAATGTTTGCATAGCTCGCGTTTTTTTCTTACTTTTGTGACATCAAATAACAACTAACACGGCAAAATGAGTCTTCCGATGAAACGGCTATCTTTCCTGATGACAATCATCTGTCTGGCCTCTGAGTTGAGTGCCGGCGTGATACCTGATATGAAATTCAAGCGGCTGGACACCCGTGAAGGTCTTTCAAATTCCACGGTCAACAGTATTATCCGCGACTCCCAGGGATATGTCTGGTTGGGTACGGGATATGGTCTGAACCGTTACGACGGCTATCGTATGAGGACCTTTTTCTCATATAGCAATGACACCACGACCCTCCGCAACAACCGTATCGATGAGATACAGGAAGGCTATGGCGGTCGTCTGTGGTTGAAGCAGGGTATGAACTACTCCCTCTACGACCCTTTGACAGAGAGCGTGGACCGTAGTCCGTCCCGTTGGCTCAACAGTCAGGGCATGGTGGGCAGCATCGAGAGTATTCATTTGGATACAGGGAAGAACTACTGGGTGAAGACCTACGAGGATGGTTTCTACTATTATGATCCTGCGAAGAAGAATCTCCAGCATTTCAATTTCGGCTATGGCCCCTACGAGTTCTCCAAGGAATTCGGTGTCTCGGCCTATGCTGAGAGCAAGGAGGGTATGATTCTGGTGTCTACATATGGTGAACTGATGTGTATCGACGGCCCTCAAGGAAAGGTACTCTGGAAGGAGGATTACGTGAAGCGTACCCTCGATGCCTATAACGACTATTGGGTCGCTGTCGATAAGGAAGACAATATCTGGGTGATTACCCACTCCACAGGTACCTATATATATAAGAAAAAGGAGAAGCGCTGGTATGCCTCTCTGACGGAACTGATGCGGGCAGAAGGCTTTCAGGATGTGCCCGACGATATCCTGGTATGGGAGATCTGTTATGACAGCAAGGGCTTCCTTTGGGTGGCTACCGACCACCTTGGCGTGTTGGTGCTCGACTTCAAGACCAAGGAATGGCGGCAGTTCACGAATGTGAAAGGCGATGATTCCTCCCTGCCGGATATTACCTGTAAGCACCTTTATCTGGATCAGTTAGGCAGGATGTGGGTGGCTACCTACAAGAATGGCGTAGCCATGTGTTCTGAGTCGATGTCCAACTTTGTCAGTCTCAACATCGGCGATATCAATACCATCTGTGAAGACCAGCAGGGTTATTATTGGATCGGGCGCAACGACGGTGGTATCATCAAGATGGATCCCAAGACGCTGGAGCCCGTCGACACCTTCTCGAAACAGCGTCTCGGCGTTCCCAGCGACATCATCGTGGGCAGCTATGCCTCGAAGGATGGTAGCCTGTGGTTTGGCACCTACGAGGGCGGACTGCTGCAATACAAAAACGGCACTTGGAAGAACTACCGTACGACAGATCCGGGCAATGCTTTCGTCACCAACAACATCTGGGGCATTACCGAAGACCGCTGGGGTAATATCTGGGTCGGTGTGCTCGGTGGCGGTGCTGTCAGAATCGACAAACGAACGGGCAAACAGCGGGCCTTCGTGTCGGATAACTCCGTTCTGAATACTGTTTGGACCAATAGTATCTCTACGGCTTCTAACGGTTGGATTCTTTTAGGTAACTCTGAATACTTCGCCCTGATCCATCCGGGCAATTTCAGGGTTGTCAACGGCTGGCTGGCTGATACGAAGGGGAATAAGTCGATCACCATCTCAAGTGCCACTTCCCATGCCGTGATGGACAGTCGGGGCCTGATATGGCTCTGTTCACCGGCAGGCGTCGCTGTGTTCGACAGAAAGCATGACCAGACCACGCTGTTGGATATGAAGTCGGGGCTTCATGGGTCGAATGCCGTGTCGGTGACAGAGGATACGCGTCATACGATGTGGGTGGCGACGGACCATGGCGTGTCGAATATCATCCCCCAGCAAGAAGATGACGGAACTTGGACATTCATTGTCCGCAGCTACAACGATCGTGACGGATTGCAGCCAGGACCGTTCAACCAGCGTGCCATCTACTGTTCACGCGACGGCCATCTGCTGGTGGGTGGTCAGGATGGACTTGACATTATCAGTACCCTCCGACTGAGTGAGAACAACGGCAAGGAACAGGTGGTGTTCAGCGGTCTTGAACTGTTCGACGTGCTGGTAGAGGTGGGTGCAGAGGTCAATGGCCGTGTCATTCTGGATGAGGCCCTCGACCAGCGGCGTAGCATCACCCTGAAGTATCATGAGAACCAGTTCACCATCCTCATGGCTTCAAACGATGGTGGTGTGAGCAACAAGACCCGTTTCGCCTACTGCCTGAAAGGTTTTAACGATACGTGGATCAAGACCTCCAATGGTCAGGCCGACATTACCTATATGGGACTCCCCCCAGGCAGCTATACCCTCTGTGTACGGGTGCTCCACGACGACGGCACGATGGACGACGAGGTTAGCGAGCTCGACATCGAGATTCTCTCCCCGTGGTATCGTTCGTGGTGGGCCTGGATGATATATATCTTGCTGATTGTTATCCTGATATTTGGTCGGGGGAAGATCGTCCGAGCCATTAAAGGCATCGGCAAGAAACGTGATCAGAATCCGCAGGTGAACACCGATGACGTGGAGACTGCAGCTCCCGACAAAGAGGTGGAAATAGAAGAAGCAATATTAATGGATGACTAAAATTGGATAGATAATTATGAAGAAACTGTTAGCACTCTGTCTGATGGTCCTCAGCATGACGGCTGAGGCACAGACGTCCTTTATCCCTGACATGAAGTTCCGGCGACTTGACACCCCGCAGGGATTGTCGAGTTCTCAGATAAACTGCATCTTCAAGGATTCCAAGGGATACGTGTGGATTGGTACCCCCTATGGACTGAACCGCTACGACGGCTACAGGGTGAAGACCTTCTACTCTAACCTGCGCGACTCCACCACGATGCGTGACAACTACACGGACCGTGTGTTTGAAGATGCCGACGGACTGCTGTGGATGCGACAGGGCATGAACTACTGTGTCTACGACCCCAAGACGGAGACCTTCGAGCGCAAGGCTTCCAGGGTGCTGGCCAAACTCGGCATCAACTGCAATGTGGAATGGCTGCATATCGACTCGAAGAAGAATATCTGGGTGAAGGACTTCGAGAAGGCCATCTACTGCTATCATCCCAACGCCAAGAAGAACAAGATCACCACCATCAAGATGGGCTACGGTCTCAACGAGTTCTCTCCCAATTACGGCATCTCGACGGTGGCGGAATATGGCGACGATCTGCTGGTGGTTACCAACAATGGTGAACTGGTGTGTCTGAATGGCAACAGGGGTATCGTTGAGTGGACAGACCGCTGGATGTATGAAGCGAGTGGCATCGACAGTCAGGAGTACCGCCTCTATGTCGATAAGGACGAGAATATATGGTGCAACGTGTTGTCGTTTGTCTTCGTCCATGAGAAAAAGACCGATAAATGGTATCGCTCGATGAACGACTATCTGGTCGAGAAAGGTATTGAGGGCGTTCCGACAACCTTGCAGGTCTGGAGCCTTCTCGTCGACAAGAACGACTGGCTCTGGCTGGTATGCGACCACGATGCGTTGGTGGTCATCGATCTGAAGAACAAGCAATGGAAGCAGTTCATGAACAACAAGTACGACGAGACTTCCATCAGCGATAACACCCTCCGTAATATCTATCTGGCCGACGACGGTAGCATTTGGATCGGCTCCTATAAGAACGGCGTGAACCAGTATGTGCAAGGTCTCGCCAGTTTGAAGAGCATCGACCTTGGCGATGTCACGACGGTTTGCGAGGATAAGGTCGGCAACTACTGGGTGGGCACCAACGACCAGGGTATCCTGGTTTATAATCCCAAGTCGGGCGAGGTGGTGAACCACTTCACCAAGGACAACAGCGGACTGGTCAGCAATATCGTCGTGGGCTCCTGGGCCGCCAGCGACGGCACCATGTGGTTCGGCTCCTACAACGGTGGTCTGACGCATGCCATCCCTTCGGCCTCCGATCCCACGCAGGCGCAAATCGTCAATGTGCAGGCCTCGCCAGGCGGTCTGGCCAACAACAGCGTCTGGGCAATTACCGAGGACAAGTGGGGCCGTCTCTGGTTCAGCACCCTGGGTAGTGGCCTGCAGATGTGGGATCCCAATACGAAGAAATATACCACGTGGGACTCTAAGAACACCACTGTGCCTGGCGACTACCTGAACTCCGTCGTCTGGACCAAAAAAGGCTGGCTGATGGTCGGCACGAGCCATTTCTTTTCCTTGGTGAATCCCGTGAGCAACCAACTGGTGAACCAGGAGATTCCGGAGAGTCCCAATGTCAATGTCAGCGTCGGTTCCACGAACTATGCCATCGAGGACAGTCGCGGACTCATCTGGCATGGCTCCAACGTCGGTGTCATTGTCTACGACCCCAAGACCAAGTTCCAGAAGCTTATCGATATGACCGACGGTCTGTTCGGTTCAGGCGTCAACTCCATCATCGAGGATCAGAAGCACTCCGTCTGGGTGGTGACCGATCATGGCGTCTCTTACATCGTGCCTCAGAAACAGGACGACGGTTCCTGGCAGTTCAATATCCGCAGCTTCAACAGCCGCGACGGTCTGCAGAAGGCCACCTACAACCAACGCTCCACCTGGCTCACCCGCGACGGTAAGGTGCTGGTGGGCGGCCAGGGCGGCCTCGACATCATCAATCCGGCCCTGTTGGAGGATAACAAGAGTAAAGAGCGTCCGGTGTTCAGCGGTTTGCAGATCTTCGACCAGAACGTGGAGGTCGGCAAGAAATTCAAAGGCCGTGTGATTCTCGATGAAGCTCTCGATGTGTGCAGGGAGCTGACCTTGAAGTTCAACGATCAGTTCACCATCCAATTGTCCACCAACGAGGTGCGCATCAACAACCACAAGCGCTTCGCCTACAAGCTTGAGGGCTTCAACGAGAACTGGGTGAAGACCTCGGAGCAGAACCCGAACATCACCTACAACTCGCTGCGTGCAGGCTCCTATACCCTTTGCGTGCGCATCCTCAACGAAGACGGTTCTTTAGGCACGGAGGAGAGTCAGCTCGACATCACCATCCTGCCACCGCTCTACCGCACCCGTTGGATGATTCTGCTCTATATGTTGCTCATTGCCGGTGCTGCCTGGCTGTTCATCAAGTGGTATCAGAAGAAGCTCAGGGAAAGGGCTCAGCTCGAGAAGTTGCAGCGTGATGTGGAGAAGCGTCAGTGGATGAGTGAGATGCGCGCCCAGTTGCAGAAAGAGGGTCTGCGCTTCCAGAAGGATGCTTCCGGCGAAGAACCGGTGGAGGTGATTCATGAGTCGGAGGCCATTGACGAGGAAAAACCAACGGCACCGGAACGCCCGACGATAGAGCTCCATCGTTCGGAAGGCGATATGGTGGGCTTCCTGAGAGACTACTGCGAGGGCTATAAGGCCCCCGAGGACAAGAAAATGAAGATCACCTTCAACTCGCCACTCGAATCAATACCCATGTCGTTCGACGAGGCTCAGATCCGCAGGGCCATGGATATCCTGATGGCCAACTCGGTGAAGTTCACGCTCAATTATTGCAGGGTGCAGGTGACGGCCCTGAAACCTTCCAACGACAAGGTTGCTCTGTTGATGGCCGATAATGGTATCGGCATCCCCGCAGAAGCCAAGGCCACCGCGTTTGATCCCTACATCGGTGCTGATAGCAACGACGAAGGCATCGGACTCGATGTCGTCAAGCAGATCATCGATGCCCATGGCGGCACCATCAAGGCCGATGACAATCCCGGTGGCGGTACGGTATTTACCATCACGCTGCCTGTGGAGGATCCCGACATCGAGGAGGCCACAATCATTGAAGACGAATAAAAACTAATAAATGATATAATGAAAAGACTAATTTGTGTGATGTCTGCCCTGCTGGCAACCATGGTGTTGATGGCTGATGAGGTGCAGAAGAGTGGAAACAGCGTGACGATCCGTCCTGATGGTGGTCAGGCAAAGGTGATTCGTCTGGAAGTAATCAACGATAACATCATCCGCGTGCGGGCCACGTCGAAGGAGTCGCTGCCCGAGAAACCTGCCAGTCTGATGATCGTGCCGCAGGCTGCTCCCCCCAAGGATATCGACATCGATGACGACGATGACAAAGTGACCGTCAAGGCAAAGAACGTGAAGGCGGTGGTCGATACCGAAACCGGTGGCATCACCTTCTTCGATGCCAATGGCAAACAGCTGCTCAAGGAGACCAAGGACGGTAAGCAGTTCTGGGACTTCACCGTGCCTGAGCGCGAATTGGGTATGAAGACCGGCTATACGGTGCCTGAGGCGCAGAAGCACGGCCTCACCTGGCAGATGAAGTTCGATTCGCCCGACGATGAGGCTTTCTATGGCCTGGGTCAGCACCAGAGCGAGGAGTTCAACATGAAGGGCAAGAATGAGGATCTGTTCCAGTATAACACCAAGGTGTCGATTCCCTTTGTGCTGTCCAACAAGAACTACGGCCTGCTGTGGGATTCGTATTCCTTCTGCCGTTTTGGCAATCCCAACGACTATCTCCAGCTCAACCGTGCCTTCAAACTCTACGACCGTACCGGTAAGGAGGGACACCTCACAGGCACCTATGTCGACCGTATGGGTAAGAAACTCGTGCGCGACGAGGACAGTATCTATTATGAATATGGTACGCCCGCGAAATCGGCCATCGCCCTGAAGACCGACAATGGCGGTATCAAGAACCTGCCTCAGGGCTTTCAGTTGGCTGGGGCCAATGTCACCTACGAGGGTTTCATCGAGCCTGATCAATCTTCTCTCTACCAGTTCATTCTTTATTACGCCGGTTATATTAAGGTCTACATCGACGGCCAGGAGGTGGTGCCTGAGCGTTGGCGCACGGCTTGGAATCCCAATGCCTATAAGTTCGCCGTCGAGCTGGAGAAGAAAAAGCGCGTTCAGCTGCGCATCGAGTGGCAGCCCGATGGTGGTGAGAGCTATTGTGGCCTGAGAGTGGCGCAGCCGCGTAGTGCCGAGGAGCGTGGACAACTCTCCGTGTGGAGCGAGATGGCCAAGGATATGGACTATTACTTCATTGCTGGCGAGAACCTCGATCAGGTCATCTCCGGCTATCGCACCCTTACTGGTAAGGCTGCCCTCTATCCCAAGTGGGTGCTGGGCTTCTGGCAGAGTCGTGAGCGTTACAAGACTTCCGAGGAAGTGGAGAGCACTTTGGCCGAGTTCCGCAAGCGTCATATCCCCATCGACAATATCGTACAGGACTGGAACTACTGGCCCGAGGATCAGTGGGGCTCTCATGAGTTCGAGGCTTCACGCTATCCCAATCCGCAGCAGATGCTTGACAACGTTCATCAGATGCATGGTCGCTTCATGATTTCCGTGTGGCCCAAGTTCTATTGCAATACGGATAATTATAAGGAACTCGACGCCAAGGGTTGGATGTATGTGCAGAGTCCGACGGACGATATCCACGACTGGGTGGGTCCTGGCTATACGAATGGCTTCTACGATGCTTATGATGCAGGTGCCCGCAAGATGTTCTGGCGCCAGATGGATGAAAAACTATATACTGGTCTCTCTGGCAAATCAACGTCGAAGGTCGATGCTTGGTGGATGGATGCTTCTGAACCCAACGTGCGCGACTGCACCCCGATGTGGTATCGCAAGGCCCTTAGTGGCCCCACAGCCCTCGGTACCTCGACAGAGTATTTCAACGCTTACTCAACTGTGAACGCCGATGCCATCTACAATGGTCAGCGTAGTGTATATAAGGGTAAGGTCAACGAACCGCGCGTCTTCTTGCTTACGCGTAGCGGCTTTGCGGGTGAACAGCGTTTCTCAACGGCGACATGGAGTGGCGACATCGGCACCCGTTGGGAGGATATGCGTGCCCAGATGACGGCTGGTCTGAACTACTCCATTTCCGGCATCCCCTTCTGGGGTATGGACCAGGGTGGCTTCTGTGTGGAAAACCGTTATGTCGCTGCCCAGCAGCTCTACGACCGCACCAAGGTGGAGAACGAAGACCTGAAGGAGTGGCGTGAGTTGCAGACGCGCTGGAATCAGTTCGGCACCTTCATCCCGCTCTTCCGTTCGCATGGCCAGTGGCCGCTGCGTGAGATCTGGAACATCGCCCCCGATGATCATCCCGCCTACAAGTCGTTCGTCTATTACGACCAGCTCCGCTATCGCCTCATGCCTTACCTCTATTCCTTGGCAGGCTGGGCACACTTCAAGGATTATACCCTGATGCGCGCCTTGGTGATGGACTTCAACGGCGACCGTGAGGTGGAGGACATCGGCAACCAGTGGATGTTCGGTCCTGCGCTGATGGCCTGTCCCGTAGGCTACTACAAGGCTCGCAACCGCAGCGTCTACTTCCCCAAGCAATGTGGCTGGTACAACCTCTATACCAATGAGTATATCGAGGGTGGACAGCGTCTCGTGGTCGATGCACCTTATGAGCAGATTCCCGTCTTCGTGCGCGAGGGCGCCATCATCCCCTTCGGTCCTGAGATGGAGTGGAGCGACGAGAAACCCGCAGAACTTATCAACCTCTATGTCTACGCCGGTAAGAACGGCTCCTTCCAACTCTACGAGGACGAGGGCACGAACTATAACTACGAGAAGGGCAAGTATGCCACTATCGACATCACCTACGACGATGCCGCCCGCACCCTGTCGTTCTCTGCCCGCAAGGGTCAGTTCCCTGGTATGCTGAAGACCCGTCAGTTCAACGTCGTCCTCATCTCGAAGGATGCCCCCCAGCCTCTGAACCTCGACAACCCCGCAGGCAAGCTCGTCGACTACAACGGCAAAGCCATCAGCATAAATCTCTAAAATAATTATGTCACACAGATCTCACAGATAATCGTCGCAAGCGACGAATGTCCCATGATAATCCAATGGATTAAAAAATCTGTGAGATCTGTGAGATCTGTGTGAGAAAAACAATACTGATATGATTAAAAGAATATTTCTATTTATCTGCGTGGTCTGTGGCGTGACGATGGCGCAGGCCCGCGACAGACAATGTTTCGACAAGAACTGGCGTTTTAACCTCGGCGATTCCGCTATCCATGCCAAGCCCGATTTCGACGATAGCAAGTGGCGCCTCCTCAATGTGCCCCACGACTGGGCCATCGAAGGCGACTTCTACGTCGGCAATCCCAGCGGCGCTGGTGGGGGCGCCCTTCCAGGCGGCATCGGCTGGTACCGCAAGCATTTTACGCTCGACAAGATCGAGAAGGTCTTCATTGAGTTCGACGGTGTCTATATGAACTCCACCGTCTATGTCAACGGTCAGGAAGTAGGCCATCGCCCCTACGGCTACTCGAGCTTCGAATACGATATCACCCCCTTTGTCCGTGAGGGCGACAACGTGGTGGCTGTCCGCGTCAACAACTCCGACCAGCCCAATTCCCGTTGGTATAGCGGTTGTGGCATCTACCGTCACGTGTGGCTCACCACCACCAATCCCGTGCATGTTGCTCATTGGGGTGTCAATGCCAGCAGTAGCGTGGTCAAAGGCAAAGGCCGCCTCAATATCGAGGTGACGCTCAATGGTCAGGGCTCTGTCGAAAATACGCTTATCGACCCCAACGGCAAGATCGTTGGCAAGTCAAAAGGTCAGAAATCCACCATGACCGTTGCCAAGCCGATGTTATGGTCGTGTGAGACCCCTAATATATATAAGGTACGCACGCAAGTGAAAGTCGGTGGCAAGGTGGTCGATACCTACGAGACCACCACGGGCTTCCGCAGCTTCCGTTTCGATGCCAACACCGGCTTCTGGCTCAACGGCAAGAATTTCAAGCTCAACGGCGTCTGCGAGCACCACGACTTCGGCTGCTTGGGAGCCGCCCTCAACGAGGATGCTCTCCACCGCAAGCTTTTGAAACTCAAGCAGATGGGTGTCAACTCCATCCGCAGCTCTCATAATCCCCCGGCTCCGGAACTCCTGAACATGTGCGATACGATGGGTCTCATCGTCATGGACGAATCGTTCGACATGTGGCGTAAGAAGAAGACACAGAACGACTACGCCCGCTTCTTCGACGAGTGGCACGAGCGCGACCTTACCGACCTCGTGGTGCGCGACCGCAATCACCCCTGTATCCTCATGTGGTCCATCGGCAACGAGGTGCTCGAACAATGGGGTGGCAACAGTCGCGACGACCTGACGCTCGAACAGGCCAACCTCCTTTTGAATGCCTCTCGCGATGCCTCGACCCTCGCCAAGGACGGTGAGCTGAGTCCCAACTCGCTGCTGACCATCCATCTGGCCGACATCATCAAGCGCAACGATGGCGAAGGCCGGCCTATTCTCGCGGGCTGCAACGAACCCTCACCCAACAACCACCTTTTTAAGAGCGGTGCCATCGACATCATCGGCTTCAACTACCACCATCAGTGGGTAAAGGATGTGCCGAAGAACTTCCCTGATAAGCCCTTTATCTTCTCCGAGAGTGTATCTGCCCTGCAGACGCGCGGCTACTACAAGATGCCTTCCGACGAAATCACCTGGGCCCCGCAGGAGTGGTATCTGCCCTATACCGACCCCTCGTATATGTGCTCCTCCTATGATAACTTCCACGCCTCATGGAGCTCCACGCACGAAGAGACATGGGATGTGGTGAAGCATACGCCATACGTCGGCGGACAGTATATCTGGACGGGTTGGGACTACATCGGCGAGCCCACGCCCTACGGCTTCCCTGCACGTTCCAGCTACTTCGGCATCATCGACCTGGCAGGTTTCCCCAAGGATAGCTACTATATGTACCAGAGCGAGTGGACCGACACACCCGTGCTGCACCTCTTCCCCCATTGGAATTGGGTGCCGGGCGACGAGATCGATATGTGGTGCTATTACAACAATGCCGACGAAGTGGAACTCTTCATCAACGGCAAGAGCCAGGGCGTGCGCCGGAAGACGGCTGAGAATCCTGAACATCGCTACGATCGTCACAACACCAAGACGAGTCTCAACACCGAGTACCACGTGGGCTGGCGCGTCGTCTTCGATCCGGGCGAGGTGAAGGTGGTGGCGCGTAAGGACGGCAAGGTCACTGGTGAGCAGACCATCCGCACCGCTGGCCCTCCTGCCAAGATCCGCCTCTCGAAAGACTATCAGGGAAAGACCACGACGTTCATCACCGCCGAGGTGGTCGACAAGGATGGCAACCTCTGTCCCTGGGCTGAGGATCAGATTGTCTTCATCGGCGAAGGAACAGGTCGCATCATCGGCACCGACAACGGCTGTCAGACCTCGATGGAGCGTTTCACGTCGCCCCAGCGCAAAGCCTTCTTCGGCAAGTGTATGGTGGTGGTCACGGGCCGCGGCTCCATTACCGCCAAGTCGCCCACACTTCAGGCCGACGTCATACAGTTCTAAACAAAGCGGAAACTACTGATAGTCGCGTATGCGAACGTCTATGCCGCTACCGGCCAGTTTCATGACAGCCTGCGAGATGGGCGTCTGGCTATAGTGGTAGGGGAAGAGCACTTTCGGCTTGATGGTCTTCGCGGCCTTCACTAGCTGGTCGACGGTCATCGTGTAGGGCTGGTTGCAGGGCAGGAAGGCGATGTCGATATCCTTGAGGTTGACCATCTCTGGGATGTCCTCCGTGTCGCCTGCGATGTAGATGCGCAGACCGTCGAGGGTGAGGATATAGCCATTGTCGCGGCCCTTGGGATGGAACTGCGTGTGGCCCTCGGTGTAATTATAGGCGGGCACGGCCTCGATCTTGATGTCGGGAGCATAGACAATACTGTCGCCGTTCTTCAGCGGAATGCTGTTGCGGAACATATTATAGACGGCCGTGTTCGAATAGATGCTGGTGGCCGGTGTGCGGACGCAGGTGATGGCCTCACGGTCGAAATGATCCTTGTGCTCATGGGTGATGAGGATGATGTTGGCCTTCGGAAACTGGTTGTAGTCGGTGGTGGGCTGTACGCCGAAGCCCACGGGGTCGATCTGGATCTCCGTACCGTTGTAGTTGATCTCGATACTGGCGTGTTTGATGCACGTGAACGTGACTTTCTTGCCGCTCTTGGTGGTAAACTCGTCGACCTTCTGCGCGGCCTGGCAGCAGACGAATGACATGACTGCTGCACAGATCAATAACATTTGTTTTTTCATATTTCTTAATTCACTTGTTTAGTTTCACGACAAAGCGGGAACCTGGTTGGTAGGTGGTGTCGAGGTCGACAGTACCCCCTAGACGGGTGATGATGGTGCGACAGAGGGGCAGACCGAGGCCCAGACCTTCGCGGAAGGCGTCTACCTTGTAGAACCGTTCGAAGATGCGTTCCGCTGCGTCGGCGGGGATGCCGGTACCCGTATCCTCCACAGCCAGCGTCACCTGCTGGTCGTCGCCACAGGCCTTCAGCGTGATCGAGCCTTCCTTGGTGTATTTGATGGCATTGTCGAGCAACAGGTTGATGACGCGCTTGAGCATCGCCTCGTTGGTCTGCAGGCTGACATCGTCGCTCAACGTACTGTCGAACTGCAGTTTGATGGCTTTGTTCACCTTGTATTCGTTCTCCTGCAACAGGTCGCGCAGCAGGTCGTTCACTTCCACGGTGTCGTCTTTCGCAACGGCCTCGGGCGAGTTCTCGTTGAATGAGAGCTCGAGGATCTCATCGACCAGCGATGTGATGAGCTGCGTGTTCTTCTGCATCATCTCAGCGATGTGTTTGCGCTCCTCGGGTCCTGCGTCGAGGGCGGGGTCGGCAATGACCTGTGCAAAACCGCTGATGATGTTCAGGGGTGTGCGCACCTCATGGGTGACGTTGCGGATGAAGGCCGACTTCATCTTGTCTGACTCCAGGGCATGGTCGTAGGCCCGCTTCAGCTGACGCATGTGGCGACGGCGGGCGAAGACGATATAGGTCATGGCAGCTGCGAGCAGGCCTAACAGTAACAGACCGATTGACAGGGCAATCATGCGGCTACGGGTGGTTCGCCGTTCCACATCGTGGAGGGTGAGCTGTTCGCGGACGCCAGCCATGCTGTTGATCAGCACCACATTGTTGGCAGAGTCTTTGGCGGTGGTCTCCTCGCGCAGCGCATGATAGGCCTCCTTCCATCGTCCTGACATCTCGTAGATTTTTGTGATGAAGTCGCCGCTCTCGTCGCCCAGCTCCTCGCGGGCCAGTTCGACGGCCTCGTCGGTCTTGCCCTTGCAGGCGAGGTAATACACCTCCATGGCGCGACCGTGGACAGACGACTTGCCGGCCTCCACGCCCCTGCGATAGGCCTCGTAGCCCGACAGGAACTTGCCGATGTCGCCGCTGTTGAAGTAGGCCAGCGACTTGCGCGTCTCGATGTCGAACACGCGTTCGGGCGAGTATTTCTCTGCTATCTCCAGGGCCTTGTCGAGCAGACGGGCTGCCTCATCGGGGTCTTCGTCGATCTCGACATTGACGAGGTTCATGTAGATGGGCGGCATACTCTCGTAATAGCCGTATTTCTCCATCTCGCTGATCACATAGCGGAAGTTGCGCCTGGCGGCCGACTTGTTGCCGCAGTAACGGTTCAGATGGCCTAGCATGTTGTAGGCCATGTATATCTCCTTGTCGAGTTTCTTCTCGCGGAGCTCCATCGAGAGGTTGCGGCCCAGCACGTAGGCCTCGTAGATCTTCTGACGGTTCAGGTTGAAGACAATCTCGTTACACCGCTGGGTGTAGTAGGCATGCAGGTCGCCCTGTTGCAACAAGTAGTCCTGCAGATTCTTCAATGCAGGAAAAAAGCGCGCACTATCAGCATCGTTGAAAGCGTGGTGAACGGAATCTCTCAGAGCCAGATACTCCGGAGATTGCTTATAGTCGTCAGCGGCCTGTGCTTGACTGGTGGTAAGCAACATGGTCAGCGCCAAAAGGATTGTCTTCGCATCCATAGTTGTGGTCTCGATAAAAATTCTGTTGCAAAGATACAAAAAAATTAGAAACGACAAACAAAATCGGCTAAAAATTTTTTCGTTTGGGAATAATCCGCTACCTTTGCACCCGATGGAGATATTACCGATAGCCCATTTCCGATCGCCGTTGAAGTCGAAATTCGGCATCCCGCGTCAGAGCGGCCTGGCCGGAAGTCTCACAGGCAGCATCGTCTTCGAACCGCCCTACCGTCGTATGGAGGCGTTTCGGGGGATCGAGGATTTTGACTATCTGTGGATAATCTGGGAGTTCTCGGAGGAGAGAGGAAAGCGGAAAGAGGAGAGTGGAAAGCGAATACTGACTGTGCGGCCACCAAGATTAGGGGGGAATACGCGCATGGGCGTGTTTGCCACAAGGTCGCCGTTCAGACCGAACAATCTGGGGCTGTCGTGTGTAAGGTTCGACAGGTTGGAGGAGGACCCGGTGCTGGGGCCCGTGATCTACGTGAAGGGCGCCGACCTGATGGACGGCACCCCCATCTACGATATCAAACCTTACGTGGTCTATGCCGACAGTCATCCCGAGGCTAAAAGCGGCTTTGTGGATCAGACGGCCTGGAAATCCTTGGCGGTGGAGATTCCTCAGCATCTGGCGAAGCTTTTCTCTGCGGAAGATCTGGAAACCTTACGCCAGACGCTCGCCCTGGATCCGCGACCCTCTTATCACGACGATCCGCAACGCATCTACGGCATGCCCTTCGGCGACTACGACGTCCGCTTCCGCGTGGAAGATGAAACAGTCACAGTCGTCGAGTGTCTATAGGTCCTCCATCTCCTTGTCGAGCTGTCCCCGCCAGAGATATTTCCTGGTTTCATGCACAATAATGCCACTCAGGCAGAGGAGTGAAATCAGGTTGGGGATAGCCATCAGCGCGTTCATGCAGTCGGCCAGGTTCCAGACAATCGCCAGATTGACCACGCTGCCGATCATGACGGCGACGATATAAATGACGCGATAGACGATGACCCATTTCTTGCCCTTCAGGTATTCCACGGCCCGCTCGCCATAGTAGCACCAGCCCAGGATGGTGGAGAAGGCGAAGGTCAACAGGCCGAAGGTCAAGAGGGGTGTGCCGATGACGGGAATCTTCGAGAAGGCCGCCTTGGTGAGGGTGGCGCCGTTTTCGTAGCTGATGTCGGGGTAGGCGAGGACGCTGCTCACGATCACCATACCCGTAAGGGCGCAGATGACGACGGTGTCCCAGAACGTGCCGCTCGAGGATACCAGAGCCTGACGCACGGGGTTGCGCGTCTGCGCAGCGGCTGCCACGATGGGTGCGGAACCCAGACCCGACTCGTTGGAGAACAGACCGCGAGCGATACCGAAGCGGGCAGCCATCATGACGGTGGTGCCGATAAAACCGCCCCCTGCAGCCTGCGGACTGAAGGCTGAGACGACGATCAGTTTCAGGGCGGGCCACAGATAACTGGCATTCAGGCAGAGGATCACGATACAGCCGATGACATAGAAGAATGCCATGAAGGGCACCAGCATACCACAGACGCGGGCAATGCTCTTCACACCGCCTAAGACCACGGCGCCTGTCAGCAGACAGACAAAGATGCCCGTGACGTAGGGTGAGATGCCATAGGTCTCGTAGCTGAGCGTGGCGATGGCATTGGCCTGTACGGTGTTGCCGATGCCAAACGAGGCACAGGCGGTGAAGATGGCAAACAGCACGGCCAGCCACTTCCAGCCCAGTCCGCGCTCCAGGGCATACATGGGACCGCCCAGCATCTTGCCGTCGGCCGTCTTCGTGCGGTATTTGATGGCCAGCAGACCCTCGGCATATTTCGTGGAGATACCGAACACACCCGTCAGCCAGCACCACAGCACGGCCCCTGGTCCGCCCAAGGCCACGGCCGTAGCCACACCGATGATGTTGCCTGTGCCGATGGTGGCGGCCAGGGCTGTGGCCAGACTCCGGAATTGCGACACGTCGCCGCTGGCGTTCGGATCGCGCTTTACCGAGAGACGTATCGCCGTGAAGATCTTCCGTTGCGGGAAGTGGAGGATAATGGTCAGATAAATATGTGTACCTAATAATAAGATGATCATCGGCCAGCCCCACAGCCAACCGCTTAGTGTTTCAAGAATCTGATTGATGGCGTCCATGTTTGTGTGGTATGCTTATGTTTTATTTCGCGAAATTGATGACTGTTTTCTGGTAGCCCATCGAGCGCAGCAGCTTGCGGAACCCCTCGTGGGCATTCTCCTCAGCCGTGCCCAGGTTGGTGGGCGTCAGACAATGGGCCTTCATCTTCTGATAGGCCCGCTTGTAGAGTGCCTCGCGGTCTTCCGCCTTCCACGTGCCGCTCTCGAAGAACGACTTCGTGCGGGCCTCGTCGATGAAGTCACGGTCGAGGAGTCCCACCTTGGGCAGCGTCAGGAAGAGGGTGTCGTTGCGCTGCTCAATCCAGCCGGGCTCCACCTGCTTCATGTTCACACCGAGGCGCAGGGTGCCGTAGTAGATGCGCACCAGCTGGTCGTCGCTGAAGAGGCGTTTGCGGGTGGTGTCGATCAGCTCCTCGGTGCTGATGCTCAGAAACTCCCACTCCCCCACGGCCTTGATGCTCTCGATCTGCGTGGGCGTGAGGCCGATGCTGTTGTCGGCACCCATCTCCAAACGGGCATCGCTCAACGCGCGGTAAATCCATACGGCCAGCAGGATGACCACGATGACAGCTGCGGCGACAGCGATGCTGCGGATGTTTTCTATCGTTTTTCTCATGGGATGATCTCTAACAGTTTCTTCAAGTCACCGATACCGTATTGCTTGCGGTAGGCGATGGTGATATTCTCTTCCTGATAGCCTAAGGCCGTGAGCATGGGCACCAGGATGCGGGCAGAGTTCTCGCGGGCAATCTCCAGAATGCCCATCTGCGGAATGCTCTGGATGATGGCCGCGCGTCCTTGCTGTTCATAGTTTGTCATCTCGGCATCGCTGAAGTGGGCACGGGCCAGGGCCACGTATTCGCGTATCTCCTTCTGATTGATCTTCGAGCTGGTCATCACCACCTTGGGCTCGGGCAGTACGATGGTGATCTTGTCGCCCGAACGCTCCACGTTCTTCTCCGAGAACTGGCTGAAGTCGATGTAGGCCTTGAGGGTGGCGTCCATAGGGATGGCAATCTTACGCTCGCCCAGGGGCACCTTGATGTTGAAGTCTTGCTGCAGCAGACTGCCTCGCAGACGGATGACATCGTCGTGGGTCACAATCTTGTGCACCTTGACCTCTGCCGTATAGAGCCGCGAGCACTCCTGTATCTGCGTGACGAGTATCGGCAGCGTGTCGGTAGCCTGGTAGCTGCCGTCTTCGCCTGCCTTTTCGCCCTTGCACGCAAAGAGTGTCAACAAGAGGAGGGGCCAGAAATAAATCAATCTTCTCATGCGCGTTGAAAAATAATGGGCAAAGATAGTAAAAAAATGGCAGTTTGCTGAAAATCAAGGCATTTTTTTTCGTTTCCATTAAACTTTTTTGCCGTTTTGGTGTCAAATAGATAGTTTGCATACAATTAATTTAGTTAGAAACATTAAAAATTTACAAAACATGAAACGAATCGTTATGATGATGGCAGCTGCCGTACTGATGAGTACCGCTGCTATGGCACAAGGCAACAACGGACAGCGTCCACAGTTTGACAGAACAGAGATGATCAAGCAGCGTACCGACCAGATGGTTGAGAAGTACAAGCTCAATGAGACACAGGCTGCGCAGCTCCTGGAGCTGAACACCAAGAATGCCGAGACCATGGGCCCGATGATGGGCATGGGTCGTATGGGCGGTGGTCGTCCTGGTGGTCAGGGTGGTCGTCGTGGCGGTGGCCAGGGTGGTCCTCAGATGGGTGGTCAGGGTGCTCCCCAGATGGGTGGCGGTGGCTTCCAGATGACCGAGGAGCAGCGCGCTCAGTTCGAGGAGATGCGTAAGCAGAGAGAGGAAAACCAGAAGAAATACGATGCCGAGCTGGAGAAGATCCTGACCCCTGAGCAGTTCAAGAGCTATCAGAAGGATATGGAGGAGCAGCGTGCACAGCGTGGTCGCGGCATGGGCGGTGGCCGTCGTGGCGGTGGTGCCCCTGGTGGCGCTGGTTTTGGCGGTGCAATGTAAAAAGAAGTCTAAAATATTTGGTTGTTTACTAAGAAAACACTATCTTTGCAGCTGAATCATTAAACCAAAAGTAATGAAGAAGCTTGTAAAGATAGTGTTTTTTTGTGCGCTGGCCGCGCTTGTAGCCAGTTGCAGCGAGAAGAAGAAGCATGACGATATCATCGCGCCGAAGGTAGAGAAACCGAAGCTGCAGGCGCCTGTCCGTATGCAGGAGTATGACCAGGCAACCGACATCAAGTGGCTTGGCAAGGACTATCAGGTGGTCGTGAAGCGCACGCCCGACGACAGCCTCCGCATGGTGAAGGACGAGACGGGTCAGAAATTCGTCGACAACCGCATCTCGCTGCGTGTCATCCGCGCCGACGGCAGCGTGTTCTTCAACAGGTCGTTTACCAAGGCCGCCTTTGAGAGCCTGTTGAACGACGACTATCGCAAGACGGGTGTCCTGGAAGGACTGGTGTTCGACAAAGTCGAGGGCAACAACCTCTTCTTTGCGGCCAGCGTGGGCCATCCCCAGACCGATGAATACATCCCCATGGTGGTGACGGTGAGCAACCTGGGCGATGTGGGCATCAAACTCGACAATCAGCTGGATACGAACGGCGAAAACAGCGAAAACCTTGAGAGCGATGATGACGAATGAGAAAGGACAGATCACGTTCGACAGTTTCATACGTGGCGTCATCGGTGTATTGATACTGGTGGGCATCGTCATGCTGTTCAATCGTCTGAGCAGCGTGCTGGTGCCGTTTTTCCTGGCCTGGCTCATCGCCTATCTGCTGTTCCCGCTGGTGAAGTTCTTCCAGTACCGTTGTCGGATGAAGTTCCGCGTATTGGGTATCCTCAGCGCCTTCCTCGTCACAGGGCTGGTGCTGGGCATTATCTTCATGCTGATGATTCCCCCGATGGTGGCGGAGAGCCTGCGGGTGAAGGATCTGCTGGTGGAATACATCAACAATAATGAGACGATGAGCAACATCCCCCGACTGGTGCAGGAATATGTACGCGAGCATCTGAGTGCCGAACAGATACAGACCATTGTGACGCAGGACGGTTTCCTGGAGGGTATCAAGGCGGCGGTGCCGAGGGTGTGGGATGTCATCATGCAGTCCATCAACGTCGTGTCGAGTGTGTTCACCCTGACCATGGTGGCCCTCTATACCCTGTCTCTTATACACATCT
>LXOW01036067.1_pt1 | contig 22049 bp, 21 predicted proteins | sample 1368591 | NCBI WGS metagenome assembly LXOW01 (sample SAMN04884650, study PRJNA319009) | bovine gut metagenome | isolation source: Cow rumen | host: Bos taurus | place: Italy: Legnaro (PD) | collected 2014-07-09
AGATGTGTATAAGAGACAGGGCGTATCCTGCTGCTGGAGAGCAGCGAGGAGCGAATGCCGCCGGAGAAGTATCGCCGCGCGCTGGAGTTTCTCAAGGAACGGGGCGTGTTCGGCGCCGTGTCCGGCGTGCTGGCGGGCAAGCCCATCGACCGCGTTTACGAGCAGGAGTACAAGGAACTGCTCACGGAGGTGATCGGCGACCCGGCGCTGNNGGCCGAGGTCGACGCGCAGCGTCAGCGCATCCGCTTCGCGCCGCAGACAGCGCGCCTCGGCTGAACAAGGAGGCCTGAAAACAAGCGAAAAAGACGGGCGGATCGCCCGTCTTTTTCGCTTGTTTTATGTTTTCAGAGACCTTGCGGCAATCGGAAAAAGAGTGGGTGGGCAAAAAAGTTACTTGATTATGAAAAGTTTGTGCAATATGCACAAACGCAATCTGTATATCGTGTTGAAAGAGATGGCTCCGCGCATAGATGTGGTGGGAAAAGTGCGGGAAAGCCACCGGAATGCCGGATTTGTTTGACATAATGCGGAAAATGAAACTTGACAAAACGGAAGTGCTGCGCTATACTGCGAGAACACTTGAAAAAGTTACAAATTGTAACCTGTGATTACAGAGCTGTAACCTTTACCATGCGGCGCCGATCGACGCCGGAACAAAAGGAGATTTCATTGTAATGATAGAACAGCATCAACGGTCTTTCGGCTCCGTGGTGCGGCATTTGCTGCAGACGTCCATTGCGCTGCTGCTGGCTGTGGTGATTCTGACGGCGGAAGGGCGCGAGCTGACCGCGACCGCTCTTTATCTGCTGACGGACGGCATCACGACTGTTGTCACCGGCACGGAGCGCGTCGACGCCGAGCGTATCGTTCTGCCCGGCGCAGAGGTCCAGGGCAATGACGTGGCGCTGGAGGGCGGAAGAAAAGTAACGATCCGCCAGGGCGGCGTTGAGCAGTACGCCACGAGTCGCGAAGGCGAAACGGTCAGCTGGCTGCTGCGCCGTTCGGACGTTACCGTCGGCCCGCTGGAGATGGTGCTCGTGGATCTCTCGGGCGAGGACGTCGTTCTGGAGATCGCTTCCGATTTCACTTATTACGAGACCGTACCGGAGGCGGGCACCTACACCACGAGCTATATCACGGACTACACGATTCCCAAGGGTGAAACGGTTGTGGTTCAGGAGGGCTCGGAGGGCTTCCGCGATGTGACCTATGAGGTCATCTATTCCGACGGCAGCCTCGTTTCCCGCCATGCGGTCGCCGTTTCCGACGGTACCGTCGTCAATGAGATCGTCGCCACCGGTACGCTGGTCAAGTCGGCGCGCGAGGGCGACACGATCGATTCCGTGATCGAGAACGAGGACGGCAGCGGCTATCTGCTGCTCAAGTCCGGCGATTCGCTGCACTTCACCGGCTCCATGAACGTCACCTGCACGGCGTATAACTCCGGCGAACCGCTGGTCGGCACCATCACCGCCACCGGCACCACGGTGCACGTCGGCGTCGTCGCGGTGGACCGCCGCGTCATCCCGCTGGGTACTACGATGTTCATCACCACGCTGGACGGCTCGTACACCTACGGCATGGGCCACGCGGAGGACACGGGCGTGTTCGGCAAGCACGTGGATCTCTATATGGACACGATGTGGGAGATGAACCAGTTCGGCCGCCGCGCCAGCATCGTCTACTTCCTGGACGAATAAACGCAACAGAATAAGGAAAAAGCCCGCTGTCACTGACAGCGGGCTTTTTGCATGAGCGGGATGGGATCAGACGTTTCCGACGTCCGTGGGAGCCTGATCCTTCGGGATAATGACGTTCAGCAGGATGGCAAGCAGCGCCGCGGGGACGATACCGGAGCCGCCGAAGATGTACTTGAGCCACTGCGGCATGAAGGCCTGCACGGCGGTCGCCGAGCCGATGCCGAAGCCGAGGCCGAGCGCAATGGCGACGATCGTCGCGTTGCGGCCGGTCAGCGGCTCCTTCGTGATCAGGTTGATACCGGAGATGATGATGTTCGCGAACATCACGACCGCCGCGCCGCCGAGAACGGGCTGCGGCATGACGTTGATGATCGCGCCGATCTTCGGGAACAGACCCGCCAGCACCAGGATGCCGGCGCCCATGGCGATGGCGAAGCGGTTGACGACCTTCGTCATGCCGACCAGACCGACGTTCTGGCTGAACGAGGTGTTGGGCAGCACGCCGAAGAGCGCCGCGAGCGAGGAGCCGAAGCCGTCGCAGACGACGGAGCCGGAGAGCTCCTTGTCGGTCGGCTCGCGGTTCAGGCCGCCCTCGGTGACGCCGGAGGTGTCGCCGACCGTCTCGACCGCGGTGACGACGAACATGATGCACATGGGGATGATCGCGTCGGCGCGGAACACGGGCTTGACCGGCAGGAGCTTGGGCAGCGCGAACCAGGCGGCGGAGCCGACCTTGGACCATTGCGTGATGTAGGCGGGGATGGTGGAGGCCGTCGTCGCCACGCCGTCGACCATCTTGGTGTACTCGAAGGTGTTGGGCAGGACCAGCCCCATGATGAACGAAATGACATAGCCGACCAGAATGCCCAACAGGACGGAGGCGATGGACGGGAAGCCCTTGAACGCGTGCTTGAAGACCAGAATGGCGCACATCGTCAGGAAGCCGAGCAGCAGGTTCGGGAGGCTGCCGAAGTCCGCGACGCTCGTGCCGCCGCCGCCGAAGAAGTTGATGCCGACGGGGATCAGGCTGAGGCCGATCGCGATGACGACGGTACCGGTGACGACCGCGGGGAAGAACTTGCGCAGCGGCTTGATCAGGAAGCCGAGGCCCATCTCAAACACGCCGCCGACGATGCAGGCGCCCATGATCGCGCCGTAGGCGAAGATGCCTGCGTTGACGTCGGACGTGATCGTGCCCGCCGCGATGCCGCCGAGCATGCTGCCGGCGATCGCGTTGTTGATGCCGATGAAGCCGGAAGAAGTACCCATGACAATGGGCAGCCGGCCGCCGATCGGCCCGAGAGGATAGAGCTGAATGAAAGTGACCAGACCGGCGATCAGCATGGCGTTCTGCAGGAGCGCAATGCGCAGATCACCGAAGCCGTTGCCGTCGGTGATGCCGCAGGTGGCCATGATGATCAGCAGAGGGGACAGGTTGCCGACGAACATTGCCAGAACGTGCTGGAGGCCGAGGGGGATAGCTTGCTTGAGCGGGATACGCCCGTCCAGAGAATAGGGCGAGGTGTATGGGGCTTCGTTTTTCATGGGATCCCTCCTTCTGAATGATAGTTCTATGCTATCTTCTTTTTTTGCAGTTGTCAAGAAAATTTGTTAGGGGTGGCCAAAAAGTGTTTGGTTGCAGCAGAGTTTTTTGTAACAAATATTAAACCGTCAGCCGCGGCGGTCCTTTTTGCCCTTCCGTCCCATCAGCAGCGACGAGAGCCCTGCGTACAGCAGAAAGACGCCGAAGGGCTTGCGCAGCAGCGAAACGTCCGCGGCGGCGGAGACGAGCGCCGCGAGCAGCGCGCAGACCGTGCCGGCGGGGACGGCGGCGCGGAGGACGGCCCTGTCCAGATAGCCGTTTTTCCGGTGCGCAAGGAGGGAAACGCCGGCAGCGGGCAGGAAGTACAGCAGGTTGATGGCCTGCGCCTCGCGCGGCTCGACGCCGAGGAAGAGCGTCATGCACAGAAGCAGCAGCGTCCCGCCGCCGACGCCCCACGCCGACAGCACGCCCGTCGCCGCGCCGAGCAGGAAGGGGAGAAGCCAGTCCTTCACGCCGTCAGATACCTCCATGCGCCGTACAGAAGGAACAGCGCGAAGACGCGCCGCAGCCACACGCCCGGCACGCGGCGGAACAGCCGCCCGCCGGCCAGACCGCCGACGAGCCCTCCGGCGAGGTAAGGCAGAGCGCGGACGAGGGAAACGCCGCCGCGCAGCAGGCAGACCGCGGCGGAAACGGCGCAAAGCGGCAGGATGACGGCGACGCAGGTGGCGAACGCCGTCTTTTCGTCCAGCCCCGCTTTCTTCGTCAGCAGCAGCATCAGCGGCACGCCGCCCCCGCCGCCGAACAGGCCGTTCACCGTGCCGGCGAGCGCGCCGCCGAGGCGGTAGATACGCGTTTCGCCGCCTTTCGGCGGCGAAACGGTTTGCTCAGCTGAGTTTTTCAAAGCTCTGGCAGTCGGTGCACTGGTCCATGCTCGGGTTTGCCTCGTGCGTGCCGACGCGAATGCTGTTCAGCCCGCAGTACTGCTCGCTCTGGCAGTGGTGCGCGCATTTGGTGACGCTGCAGTGGATCGCTTTGTTGGGCGTGCAGGCGTTGCCGCACTTGGTGTAGTCGGTCATCAGGATCCCCTCCGATCATAATTTGGCGTTTGCCGAGAGAAGTTTGCGCGGAAAACGCAAAAAAATGCGCCGCGCACAAAAAAAGACTTGACTCTTACGCTGCGTCATAGTTTATAGTGGAACATGCGGGGAGGTGATCGCAGCGATGATGACGGTACACGAGGTCAGCCGGCTGACGGGCGTGACGATCCGCGCCCTGCAGTATTACGACAGGATCGGCCTCCTGCCGCCGGCGGAGGTGACGGAGGCGGGCTACCGGCTGTACGACGATGCGGCGCTGGAGAGGCTGCAGCAGATCCTGCTGTTCCGGGAGCTGGAATTTCCGCTGAAGGAGATCAAGCGGATCCTGGAGAGCCCGGATTTCGACCGGGAGAAGGCGCTGGAGCAGCAGATCACGCTGCTGACGCTGAAAAAGGAGCGGCTGGAGGGGCTGATCGACCACGCCAGCACAATCAAAACGAAGGGGGACGGTATCGTGAAGTTTGACGCGTTCGACACGAAAAAGCTCGACGAATACGCCGCGCAGGCGAAGGAAAGCTGGGGCGGCACGCCCGCGTGGCAGGAGTATGAGAAAAAGTCCGGAGGACGGACGAAGGAGGAAGAACGCGCCCTCGGCGGACAGCTGATGGACGTTTTTGCGGAGTTCGCCGCCGTCCGGGAGAACGGACCGGAGTCCGCGGCGGCGCAGGCGCTGGTGGAAAAGCTGCGCGCGTTCATCACGGCGCACTACTACACCTGCACGAAGGAGATCCTGCGCGGCCTCGGTGCGATGTACGCGTCCGGCGGGGAGATGACGGACAACATCGACGCCCGTGCCGGCGCGGGCACGGCGGAATTCGCGGCCCGCGCGATCGAGTATTATTGCAAGGCGTGAACGTTATACAGAGAAACGAAAGCGGGATGCAGCCCATTGGGCTGCATCCCGCTTTTGATCACCTGACGGCGCGTTTACTTTTTCCAGACGCTCGGGAAAAGGAGGACCAGCAGCGGCATGATCTCCAGGCGGCCGAGCAGCATCGTGACCGTCAGAGAGACCTTGCTCAGCGCGGAGAGGAATCCGAAGTTGCAGGTCGGGCCGATCAGCGCGAAGCCGGGGCCGACATTGGAGATGGTCGTCAGTGCGGCGGTGAACGCGGTGGTGAAATCCACCTCGTCCAGTGAAACGATGGCGGTGCACAGCAGCATGATGACGATATAGGCGAAAAAGAACACGCTGACGGAAGAGACCGTGCCCTCCTGCACGCGCTCACGCTCAAGCGTCAGAGCACGCACCTCGCGCGTGTGAAGGATGCGGCGCAGCTCGCGCTTGAGCCCCTTGAACAGGATGACGACGCGGCTGACCTTGACGCCGCCCGCCGTGGACCCGGCGCAGCCGCCGATGAACATGACGAGGATCAGCACCAGCTTGGAGAAATACGGCCAGAGGTCGAAGTCCACCGTGGCGTAGCCGGTGGTAGTCATCAGTGTCACGACCTGGAAGGAGGCGCTGGAGAAGCTCTCATAAACGCCGCCTCCGGCCTTGCACAGCAGGTCGACGGTGATCAGCGCAACGGCGCCGAGGGTGACGAGCGTGTACCAGCGCAGCTCCTCGCTGCGCAGCGCGTCCTTGAGCTGCCGCCGCTGCGCTTGAAAGAGCACGCTGAAGTTTACACCGGAGACGAACATGAACAGCACGATGATCCAGTTGATCGCCTCAGACTGGTAGTAGGCGATGCTGGCGTCGCGCACGGAGAAGCCGCCGGTGGAGATGGTCGTGAACGAGGTGGTGAGACTGTCGAACAGAGGCATCCCCGCGACACGGAGGGAGACCGTTTCGGCGACCGTCAGCGCGATATAGATAAAATAGAGGGATTTCGCCGTCTCGCTCGTCTTGGGGCGCAGCTTGGAGCTGATGGGCCCCGGGCTCTCCGCCTTCATCAGGTTGACGCTGCCCTCGCCGAGCGACGGCAGCAGCGCCAGCACCATGACCAGCACGCCCATGCCGCCCATCCACTGCGTCAGCGCGCGCCAGAACTGCAGCCCGCGCGGCAGCGCGGACGGCGCGGCGACGATGGTGGCGCCGGTGGTCGTGAAGCCGGAGACCGTCTCGAACACGCTGTCCACATAGGAAAAGCCGCACAGCGTATAGGGCAGGGCGCCGGTCAGACCAAGGACGATCCAGCACAGCGCCACGGCGACGAAGCCGTCCCGCGTCTGGATGCGCTTGCTCTCGATCGTAACGCGCGAGAGCAGCAGCCACAGCACGGCGCACACGGCGATCGAGATGCCGAATGCCTGCGCGTCCGGGCCGCGCGTGACAAGCGCAATGAAAAAGCTCGGCAGCATGCAGATCGCCTCGATGCCGAGGATCAGCCCGACGACGCGGGCAACAACCGCTCTGTTCATGCCTTACTGCTCCAATATGTCGTTGAGGTCCTGCAGGAACAGCGAGCGCGCCACGATGATGACGCGGTCGCCCGCGTGGATCTGCGAGTTGCCGTTCGGGATCACCATTTTGCCGTCGTGCACGATGGCGGCGACGATGAGGCCGTGCTTGAGATGCAGATCCTTCAGCGGCGTGTCGAGGAAGTGCGTTGCCGCGGAGGCGGTGAACTCCACGGCTTCCATCGCGCCGTCGAGGATCTTGTGCAGGCTTTCCACCGCGCTGCCCTGCGAGTTTGCGAAGCCGCGGACGGCGCGGGAGATGAAATTCGCCGTGATGTCCTTCGGACTGATGACCGTCTCCAGTCCCAGCTGACGCAGGAGTTCCATATAATTCGGGCGCGACATCTTGGGCAGCACCTTTTTGACGCCTGCGTGCTGTGCGGAGAGCGCGATCAGCAGGTTCTCCTCATCGCGCCCGGTCAGCGGCACGAACGCGTCGCAGTCGAAGATGCCCTCGGTGTCCAGCAGCTCGTGGTCGGTGCCGTCGCCCTGGATGATCGTTGCCTTTGGCAGCTTCTCTGCCAGTTCGATGCAGCGGTCGTAATCCCGCTCGACGATCGTCAGCTTCGCGCCGGTGTTCTCAAGCGCCCACGCGAGATAGAGCGCGATGCGCCCGCCGCCGATGATGGACACGCGCCGCACAGGCGAGATGTCCTTTCCTGCGTTTTTGAGCACGCTTGCGGTGTTGCTCGGCGAGCTGATGGCATAGATCAGGTCGCCGGCAAGCGGGACGAAGCTCCCGTTCGGCACGATGATCTCGCTGCCGCGCTTCGCCGCGCAGACGAGGACGCTGCCGGGATGGCGGTGGTTGTATTCGATCAGCGAAACGCCGGTCATGGCGCCGCCCTCCGTCATCTGGAAGCCGATCAGCTCCACGAGGCCGCGGGCAAAACTCTCCACGCTGAACGCGGCGGGTACGCGCAGGATACGCGCGATCTCCTGCGCCGCGGCGTACTCGGGGTTGATGGTGAGATCCAGCCCGATCTCGCGCCGGAGCGCCGCCGCCTCACGAAAATAATCGGGATTGCGGACGCGGGCGATGGTGCGCTTTGCGCCAAGTTTTTTCGCCATCAGGCAGCAGATGAGGTTCACCTCGTCGTTCTCCGTCACGGCGATGACGAGGTCGGCGTCGCGCACGCCCGCCTGCAGCAGCGTGCCGACGCCCGCGCCGTTGCCCGTGACGAACATGGCGTCGATGGAGTTTTCCGCGCGGGAGAGCGCTTCAACGTTCGCATCCACAAGCGTCAGGTCGTGGTTCTCGCCCTCCAGCTGCTGCGCGATGGCGTAACCGACCTTGCCGAGACCGACAATGAGAATTTTCATAGGAAGCTCCTCTGCGTTTTCGGCGGACGGCAGGGCGCAGAGCAGAGCCGTGCGGCGTTCGCCGGATTGAATCATCAGTATATCACAGATTCCGAAAAAGGAAAGGGCAAAAACGGCCAAACTGTCTATTCCGTGAACAGTTCGATCACCACGTCGTAGTGATTTTCCGCCAGAAAGGTCTCGAGACTCCCTGTGAACTCGCGCGGATCGATGGAGTCCAGATGCTCGACGCCCAGCGCGAGGAAGGGCAGGACGCAGTTATCAAACGAGTGCCCCAGCACGAGTACGCGTTTGCCGTTCGCGCACAGCTCGTTGTGCACGCACGTGAGCGCGTTGTCGCCGTAGAAGTACGCGGCGTAAGGGCTCTGCGTGTAGTAGTCGCGCGTCATGACCGCGCCGTAGCGGTAGAATACGGAGAAGTCGCCGGTCTTGTCCAGGTCGAAGGAGGGGATCTCAATGTGGAACTGCGTCTCGAATTCGGGGTAGAGCAGCGTGAAATCCTCCGGCGTCGCGCGTGCGAGCGTCACCTTCTTGCCCTGCGAGCCAAGGAACCAGTCCTCGTAAAGCTCCGTGCGCCAGCGCTCCGGCTCGAAGAGCGAGAGGTCGATAGCGAAGCCGTAGTCCTCGTTCAGCCGCCGCGCGATCCGTCCCGCCGCCCAGCGTCCGGTCTCGGGCCGCCAGTGATGGTCGGTCTGGTAGAAGCTCGCGTGGTGGTCCATGCCTGCTTCGTGCAGATCGTCGCGCAGGTCCATCGTGTCCACGCCCGCCTTGTGCAGCGCCTTCTGCAGGCGGTCGGCGTTCTGATTATAGAAATCCATCACGCCGGAGATGCCCTCGTCGTAACGGCAGGTGTCGTTCGGCGTCGTGACGTAGAGGTGCGCCATGCCGTGCGCCTCGCAGAAGTCCTGCAGCGCGGCGACCTCTGCCGCGCGCTGCTCGCGATCCTGTCGCGCGACGCAGGTGATAAAGTAGTTGTCCTCCGCCATGATGACGGGGTTGTAGCTCTGCACGCCCGCGATCTCCCAGCCGAGGATCGCGTCGTAGCGGTTCGCCGTCTCGACCATCGTGTGGTAACCGGGGGCGTAGTCGGTGGCGTAGTCGTCGATCCATGCCTCCAGCGTCTCAGCGCGTTCTTCGTAAGGCTGCGTGCGCGCCTGCAGGCGCCCGATCCACGCGGCGAAGCGCGCGGCGGTGGTATCCTCCACTGCGCCGTCCTCCTGCTCCTGCGGGGGATAGAGCGCGGCCCAGTCGATACGCGGCGTCGACCAGACGATGCCGTCCGCGTCGCGCAGCGCCTCGCGCTCCTCGGCGGTCAGTTCCGGCGCGGGGGCCGCATCGACTTCGGGCGGCAGTTCAGGCCGGTAGGTCAGCATCCGCGCGCCCACGCCGAGCATCATCAGAACGAGTCCGGCCGCCGCCGCCAGCGCCGCGAGGTCATATACGCTTTTCCGGGGCATGGCCGCCGCCCCCTTTCCTCAGAAGTGGTAGTAGATGAACGGGTTGTACGCGCTCTTGGCGCACACCGCCACGCAGACCGCGAACAGCGCCAGCATGGCCGCCGAGCGTACGAAATCGTAGCAGACCACCGCGCCGCGATATTTGCTCAGCCGCCCCGTTTCAAACAGATCGCGCAGCCGCGGCAGCACGGGCAGGCTGAACAGCGCGCAGGCGAGCAGCACCCATTTGCCGTTGGCGAGGTAGTAGGGGAAGATGTTGTCCGTGAGGCCGGACGTGCCGATGCCGAACATGTTGCCGAGGTAGCGCAGCGTATGAGGAATGGTCTCGGCGCGGAAGATGACCCAGCCCACGGCGGTCAGCGCCAGCGCGTAGACGTGGCGCAGCGGGCGCGCCGCGCCGGTGAGCTGGTTGGGGAAGCCCGTGAGCTTCTCAAACACGAGCAGCACGAAGTAGTACATGCCCCAGATGCAGAAACTCCAGTCCGCGCCGTGCCAGATACCCGTCAACAGCCACACAACAAAGAGGTTCCAAATCCGGCGCGGGCGCGACACACGGCTGCCGCCCAGAGGGATGTAGACATAGTCGCGGAACCAGCGGGACAGCGAGACGTGCCAGCGATGCCAGAAGTCAGTGATGCTGTCGCTGATATAGGGATAGTTGAAGTTCTCCTCAAAGTGGAAGCCGAGCATCAGCCCCATGCCGATCGCCATGTCGCTGTAGCCGGAGAAGTCGAAGTAGATCTGAAGACTGTACGCCACCGCTCCCAGCCACGCCGTCGAGACCGCTAACTCCGTGCCGACAAGGGCAAAAATATTGTCCGCGATCAGCGCGACGTAGTTCGCCAGCAGCACCTTCTTCGCCAACCCGCAGACCATGCGCGTCACGCCGCGGGAGAAGTCGTGCAGGGTCTCGCGCCGGCCCTCGATCTCGCCCGCCACCGTGCCGTAGCGTACGATGGGCCCGGCGATGAGCTGCGGGAACATCGAAATGTAGAGCGCGAGGCGGAAGATGCTGCGCTGCGCCTCCGCCTTGCGGTAGTACACGTCGAAGACGTAGGACATGATCTGGAAGGTGAAGAACGAGATGCCGACCGGCAGCTCGATGTGCAGACTGGGAAAATTGGCGCTGCCGAGCAGCAGCCCGACGTTTGCAAAGGTAAACGCGAGGTACTTGAAGGTGAACAACAGTGCGAGGTCGAAGGTGATCGCCGCCGTCAACCAAGCCTTGCGCCGCGGCTTGTCCTCATGCGCGGCGATACGCAGGCCGCAGACGTAGTTCCACAGGATCGAGAGCAGCATCAGCCCCACGAACACGGGTTCGCCCCAGGCGTAGAACACCAGACTGACCGCCAGCAGCACCGCGTTGCGGTACCGCCGGCTCCTGCACAGCGGGTTGTAGTACAGCAGCAGGGTCAGCGGAAAAAACAGAAACAGGAATACCGTCGACGCAAAGACCATCGTCAACCTCCGGCGCCGGACGCGCGGCGTCCGGCAGTCTGTGAGCGTTCAATCTAAAATAACAGTATAACACAGTTTTTCACCTTTTTCAACGCCGGGAGGGGCGCGCGGCGGGATTTCCCGGGAAACGAAAGAGGGCGGCGCCGGAGCGCCGTCCTCTTTCGTTCGCTTGTCACAGGTGCGTATCCCGTTCGATCTTGTCGTAATGCTTGAGCAGGAACGGCTCGATGGCCGCCGTCAGCTTCATGTCGAGGTTGAAGAAATAGACCGTGAACGTCACAACGAAGAAAATGAGACCGATCAGCAGCAGCTTGAACAGAAGCGTGAAAAACAGTTTGCAGAGCTTATTCATGTCGGCACTCCTTTCCTCTTACCACGACTCTTCGTCGTGCAGCACCTCGAGCGAGGGATCGAGGGGCTCCTCGCGCATGACGGTGCGCATGTAGTTGTTGATCTGGTCGCGGACGCCCTGGCGGGAGATGATGCGCGGATCGAACAGGTCGTGCTCGACCCAGACGAGGTGGATGCCCAGCTCGCGGGCGCGATCCTCGAACAAACCGTGCATGCCGTCGAGCGCCTTGCAGCTCATGTGCTCCCAGAGGATGACCATGTCGGCGTTGAACTGCTGCGTGAACTCCCACAGCTCGTCGAGCAGGACCTTGTAGCCGCCGTGCGTGCGGTTGCGCATGATCATGTTCTCGGTCAGCCACGCCATGTCGTAGTATGCCTGCTCGCGGTTCTCGGGCGTGTCGGTCTCGGCGATCTCGCGGGTGGAGACCATCGAGAGCATGTCGGTCAGCGGCACGATGCCCCAGCAGTTGAGCAGCCAAACAAGGAAGTCCATGTAGTAGTGCGACTGCACGCCCCAGATGATGGCGCGGTGGCGGTATTCCTTAGCCGCCATCTTCTTCTTTTCATAGGCCTGCCGCGCAAGGCGGGTGATTGTGGCGTCGGCCTTCTCAAAGTCGGCGACGCGGCCGCAGATCGCCATGTAGTTCGTCTCGGTGTAGAGCGCGAGGTTGGAGCCGAACACCTGCGGATAGGGCGTGCGGTTCATCTCCAGCCACTCCTGGCGGCAGCGGGTCGCGTAGTTGACGCGCTTGGCGCACTCGAAGTACTCCTTCCAGTCCCACTTCGCGCCCGTGTGCTTCTCAACGAAGGCGATGGCGTTGCGGATCTCCTGCGCAGCGTACTCCTGCACGTCGTCCTCACGGTGGCGCAGCGGCGCCGCCAGCTGGAACACGGGAATGCCGTCCTCCAGCTCAAGACGGCGGGAGATGACGCCGTTGCCGAGCAGAGATCCGTCGCAGGTGGTGTTGCACTGGATCGCGCAGGCGCCGAGCACCGGCGCGTCGTCGTCGATGGAGACGCCGGCCTCCGCCTCGGGCATCGGGCAGACGTCGCCCGCGAGACCGAACTCCTGCGCCACGTCGATGTAGTGCTCCGCCGCGTGCTGATTGAGCAGCACGGAGACGTAGGTGGACGGCGTCTCGCGGCTGAGGCACTTGAGCATCGGGAAGCCCATCATGACCGCCGTCATCTCGTTCTCGTCCACGAGCACGACCTTCTTGGAGAACTCCGTGTCGTTGCCGATGCGGCGGTCGCCGCGGAACAGGTTGTCCAGCAGCTTCGCCACGTCGTCGATGATCAGGTCCTGCTCGGTGTGGCAGATGCGCAGGTACTCGCCGCGCAGGCCCTGCGTGTGGCGGTCCACCATCATCGGCACGGCGAGGTAGTTCGCCATCCAGCGATAGCGGAACATGGCCTTGACGTTGCGCGGCTTCATGACGAACTTGCCCAGCGTCATCATGATCTTGAGCCAGCGGGAATAATCGTACAGCGTGTCGGACACGCCGCGCCACTCGCGGCGCTTGCGCACCTTGCCGCCGTCAATGTAGAAATCGCCGAAGCGGTCGGCGCCGATCTCCTTAGCCATTCTCCGCACCTTCTTTCTGGATCTTCTTGATCTCCATGCTCTCCACGAACGCCTGCACGCGCGTGCGCATCTGCCCGGAGGAGGCGATCGCATAGGGACGATCCACCGCCAGCACGGGGAAGCCGTACTCCTCGCGCAGGATGTGGGAGCCGAGCATCTTTTCGTACGCCCACGGATCGCAGAACTTCATCTGTTCATAGATGATGCCGTCCGCGCCGTATTCCTTCGCGAGCTGCGCCGCGTAGGAGCGGCGGCCGAGCATCTTCGGCATGTCCATGTAACGCGGACACTGACCGCGCTTGAGGTAGGCGCGGCAGACCTGCGTCAGCGCGTCCTCGTCCTCCGTCAGGTACAGCGGCTCGCGTCCGGGGAAGGAGCCGTAGCAGAAGCGGTCGGCGCAGACGTAGGCGCCGGAGGACTCGATCAGCTTGATGAAGTCGAGGTCGTCCACCTCGGAGCCGATGACGAGGACGCGGGCGCGGAAGGCGTCCGGCTCCAGCGGCTCGCGGGTCTTGAGCTCTTCAAGCGTCTCTTCCAGCTTGTCGATCAGCAGATGCTTCGGGCAGGCGTAGGTCGCCAGCGTGATGACGTGGAACTCATAGCCGGTGATGGCGGGGCGCTCGCCCTTGCGGAACTCGCCGATGGCGCGGATCAGCTCGCAGACGCGGTTGTGCTCCGCGACGGCCTTGCGGATCGCCGCGTCGGACACGTCGACGCCGTAGTGCTCGGCCAGCGGCTTGAGGATGTGGTTCCTGCACTGGAGCACGTAGAGGTTGAGGCCGTTCTCGTCGCCCTTCATGGGGATCTCCATGTACTCCCAGAAGAAGTTGGGCTTGTCCTTGCCCATGGTCTTGAGCAGCTCCATGTTCTCCACGCAGCGGTTCATCATGGAGCAGCCGTCCGGCGTGACGATGCAGTCGGCGAAGTTGTAGCCGCCCTCGATCGCGCGCTCGAGCAGGGCGCGGCTGTACTCGCACAGGAAGCTGGTCAGGTAGTAGGTGGCGACCTCCATCGACCCGGTGCGCGGCGCGCGCAGACGAGCGGAGAAGACGCCCGGCAGGTTGAGCAGCGGCTCCGGCGTGTTCTCACAGGTGTAGGCCACGCAGACCTTGCCTTCCTGCTGCGCCTGCTGGATCAGTTCGTTGTTTGCTTCCAAAAGGAGATTTTCGAAATAGATCAGGTGCTTGAGATCTTTCAAACGACATCCCTCCTGTCAGGTTCTCTTTCGCAGCATGTTCTCCGTCATTATATAACAGGTGCTGATATTATATCAAAAAAACATGCCGGGTTGCAAGAGGAAGTTGTGTATTTCGCCGCATTTGTCCCAGCCGCGCCGGACGGACAAAACCTTGACACAGCCGGAGAAAATGAATAAAATAAATAGGTTAATGAAGAATTAGGAAAGGGGGACGCCGGAATGGTCGATTTTGAGGAGCATCGCGAGGAATTGCTCGAATGCATCCGCGATCTGCTGGAGCGCAAGCAGTACGCGGCCCTGCGCGACCAGCTGGTGCTGCTGGAGCCGGCGGATATTGCGGCACTTTTTGAAGATCTCAGCGAGGATCAGCTGCCGCTGCTGTTCCGCCTTCTCCCGAAGGAGCCGGCGGCGGAGGTGTTCGTTGAGCTGGAGCCGGACGAGCAGGAGCTGCTGATCCGCGGCTTCTCCAACACCGAGCTGAAAGAAGTCCTCGACGAGCTGTACGTGGACGACGCCGCCGATCTGGTCGAGGAGATGCCGGCGATCGTCGTCAAGCGTATCCTGCGCCACGCCGATCCGGAGATGCGCAAGAGCATCAACGAGATCCTCAAGTACCCTGAGGATTCCGCCGGCTCGCTGATGACGACGGAGTTCCTCGACCTCAAGCGGACGATGACCGTGCAGGACGCGTTCAAGCGCATCCGCCGCACGGCGGCGGACATGGAGATCATCTCCGTCTGCTACGTGACGGACGAGGGGCGGCAGCTGCTGGGCCTCGTCACCATCCGCGATCTGCTGCTCGCCGAGGAGGACGACATTGTCGGCGACATCATGGATCCGAACGTCGTCTCCGTCAACACGCTTGAGGACAAGGAAGAGGTCGCGCAGGCGTTCAGCAAGTACGACTACTACGTGCTCCCGGTCGTGGACGCCGAGGGACGCCTCGTCGGTATCGTCACGTTCGACGACGCCATCGACGTCATGGAAGAGGAGGCCACGGAGGATATCGAGAAGATGGCGGCCATGCTGCCCTCCGATAAGCCCTACCTCAAGACCGGCGTCTGGGAAACGTGGAAAGCGCGCATCCCGTGGCTGCTGCTGCTGATGGTCTCCGCCACGTTCACGGGGCAGATCATCGCGGGCTTCGAGAGCGCGCTCGCCGCCGTCGCGATCCTGACGGCGTATATCCCGATGCTGATGGACACCGGCGGCAACTGCGGCGGTCAGGCGAGCGTCACGGTCATCCGCGGCATCTCACTGGATGAGATCGAGTTTTCCGACCTGCCGGCGGTCATCTGGAAGGAGATCCGCGTCGGCGTCTTCTGCGGCGCGACGCTCTCCGCGGCGAACTTCCTGAAGATCATGTTCATCGACCGGCTGGTGTTCCACAACCCGATCACCCTGTCGATCGCGGCGGTCATCTGCATCACGATGCTGCTGACCGTCATCTGCGCGAAGGTCATCGGCTGCGTGCTGCCGTTGCTGGCGAAGAAGCTCGGCTTTGACCCGGCGGTCATGTCCTCGCCGTTCATCACGACGCTGGTCGACGCGGTTTCGCTGCTGATCTACTTCAACTTCGCGCGCGCCATGCTCGGCATATAGGAGGATAAACCATGGAACAGAAGCTTCGTGAATATGCAAAACTGCTCATCGAGGTCGGCCTGAACGTTCAGAAGGGGCAGACGCTCCTGATCCAGGCTCCCGTGGACTGTGCGCCCTTCGCGCGCCTGTGCGCGGACGCGGCGTATGACGCCGGCTGCCGCGAGGTCGTCATGAGCTGGGGCGACGATTATCTCAGCCGGGCGCGCTATCTGCGCGCCGACGACGCGGTGTTCGACGAGGTGCCGGAGTGGCGCAAACACTTCTGCAACGACTACGCTGCCGAGGGCGCGCCGCGCCTTGTGATCGTCGCCGAGGACCCCGAGACCTTCAAAGGCGTGGACAGCACGCGCATCGTGCGCGCGCAGCGCGCGTTCTCCGCGGCGGCGGAGTTCTATCAGCACACCTACATGAACAACGAGGCGCCCTGGTGCGTCGCGTCCATCCCCATCCCGAGCTGGGCGAAGAAGGTCTTTCCCGCCCTGTCCGAGGCGGAGGCGATGGATAAGCTGTGGGACGCCATCTTCGAGACCGTCCGCATCAGCGGGGACGGCAAGTCCGTCGAGCGCTGGAAGAAGCATCTTGCGACGCTGGAGGCGCGCAGGGATAAGCTCAACGCGCTGCGCTTCAAGAGCCTGCATTATACGAACTCCCTCGGCACCGACCTGACGATCGAGCTTCCGGAGGACCATCTCTGGGCGGCCGGCGCCGGCGTGACGCCCAAGGGGCAGGTCTTCGTCGCCAATATGCCGACGGAGGAGATTTTCACCGCGCCGCACCGCCTCGGCATCAACGGCGTGGTCTACGCCGCGCTGCCGCTGGTGGAAAACGGCAACATCATCGACGGATTCCATTTCGTAATCCGCGGCGGGCAGATCGTCGAGGCCCACGCGAAGGTCGGCGAGGAGTTCCTCAAGGCTGCCTACACGGTGGACGAGGGCGCGTCCCGTTTCGGCGAGGTCGCGCTGGTGCCCTACGATTCCCCGATCTCCAATCAGGGCATCCTGTACTACAACACGCTCTTCGACGAGAACGCCCGCTGCCATCTCGCCTTCGGCGAGGCGTACCCCGAGTGCCTCAAGGGCGGCAACGATATGACGCGCGAGGAGCTGCTGGCGCACGGCCTCAACTGGTCGATCAACCACGTCGACTTCATGGTCGGCACAGCGGACCTCTCCATCGTCGGCACGACGCACGACGGGCGGAAGATCCCCGTGTTCGTTGACGGCAACTTCGCGATCTGACGGAAGGGAGGACGCTCCATGATCTCGACCGCAACGATGATCTGGCTCGCCTGCGGCGCGCTGTTCAGCTTTGCGCTGCCGATCGGCCTGCTGATCTGGTGGCGCAGGACGCGGCACGCGAAGCTGACGCCGTTCTTCGTCGGCGCGCTGACGTTTTTTGTGTTTGCGCTGGTGCTGGAGCAGCTGCTGCACCAAGTTTGCCTGCTCTCGGACAACGCTGTGTCCCGCGCGCTGAACGCGAGTCCGTTCCTTTATGCGCTCTACGGCGCGCTCGCCGCCGGCGTGTTCGAGGAGACGGGGCGCTATCTCGCGTTCCGCTTCCTGCTGCCGAAAAAGCGCTTTCCCGAGCGCGACACGGCGGTGACCTACGGCATCGGTCACGGCGGAATCGAGGCGATCCTGCTCATGGGCCTCACCTACCTCACCTACATCGGCCTGGCGGCGTATCTCAACGCCGGCGCTCCGGGCGGCGGAGCGATCCCCGGGCTCGGGGAGGCGCTGCCGCAGATCGAGACCGCGCTCAAAACGCTGACGCCCGGTGCGATCCTCCTCAGTCTGCTGGAGCGTGCGGGAGCGATCCTGCTGCACATCGCTCTCAGCTGCTTCGTGTTCCTCGCCGCGCGCGACCGCACGAAGCGGATGTGGTTCCCGATCGCGATCCTGATCCATGCCGCCGTGGATTTTCCGGCGGCGCTCAGCCAGCGCGGCATCCTGCCGCAGGCCATGCTTGAGATCTGGTTCTGGGTCGTGACGCTCTATGCGCTGCGCGCGGCGCGGAAGCGCTATCTGGAGGCAATGGATCCGTAACAATGAAAAAGACAAAGGGGACGCTTCCTCAGGAAGCGTCCCCTTTGATTTTTCTCTCACAATGGGAGCGGGCTTATACGGCGGGCTCCCGCATCAGATCGCTCAGCTTCTTCCCATAGAAGAAATCATGCGTCAGCGCGTCGTACTCCGCCCAGAGCGGCAGCGTCTGACACCCCTCCGCCCTCGGACAGGGCGCCGCGCCGCAGGCGAGGCAGGCAACCGTCGCGAGCGAGCCCTCCGTCCGCTCCAGGATCTCGCCGACGGAATACTCCTCCGGCGCGCGGCAGAGCCGGTAGCCGCCGCCCTTGCCGCTGACGCCGGACACGAAGCCCGCGTTCACCAGCTCCTTCACGATGATCTCCAGATACTTTTTGGAGATCTCCTGCCGCTCCGCCATGTCCTTCAGGGGAATGTGACCCTCTCCTGCGTGCTCCGCGAGGTCGAGCATGACGCGCAGCGCGTAGCGCCCTTTCGTCGAGATCATGGTATCACCGCCTTTTCGCCTATTATACCGCAGGGTAAATCGAAAAAGCAAGAATGATATTTTCTTTTTACCTATTGACATAGTAGGTAAATGGTGGTATAGTGCAGAGCAAATCAGGCGACAAGGAGAACGAGCGATGATGATCTACGCAGACAACGCGGCGACGACGAAGATGAGCCGCGCCGCGATCGACGCCATGCTGCGGTGCATGGAGGAGCAGTACGGCAACCCGTCCAGCCTCTATTCGCTGGGGCAGCGGGCGAAGGAGATCCTGGAGCAGGCGCGCGAGGACGTCGCGGCGGTCATCCACGCCTCGCCGAAGGAGATCACCTTCACCTCCGGCGGCAGCGAGGCGGACAATCAGGCGCTGCGCTCCGCCGCTGCGCTCGGCAAAAAGAGTGGCAAAACGCACATCATTTCCACCGCGTTCGAGCATCACGCGATCCTGCACACGCTCCGGGCGCTGGAGCAGGAGGGCTTCGAGATCACGCTGCTGCCCGTGCACGAGGACGGGCTGGTACGCCCCGACGAGCTGGAGGCGGCGATCCGTCCCGACACCTGCCTCGTCTCCGTCATGTTTGCCAACAACGAGATCGGCACGATCCAGCCCATCCGGGAGCTCGGCGCGATCTGCAGGGCGCGCGGCGTCCTGTTCCACACGGACGCGGTGCAGGCGACGGGGCATCTGCCCATCGACGTGGAGGCGGACAACATCGACCTGCTCTCCGCCTCGGCGCACAAGTTCCACGGGCCGAAGGGCGTCGGCTTCCTGTACGCGCGGAAGGGCGTCCGGCTGACGAACCTCATCGAGGGCGGCGCGCAGGAGCGCGGCAAGCGCGCGGGCACGGAGAACGTCGCCGGTATCGCCGGTATGGCGGCGGCGCTGACCGAAAGCGCCGCTCACATGGAGGAAAACGCGGCGCATCTGCGCGCGCTGCGCGACCGGCTGATCGCGGGCCTGCGTGAGATCCCGCACAGCGCGCTCAACGGCGACGCGGAGCGGCGGCTGCCCGGCAACGTGAACTTCTGCTTCGAGGGCATCGAGGGCGAGTCCCTGCTGCTCCTGCTGGACGACCGGGGCATCTGCGCCTCCTCCGGCAGCGCCTGCACCTCCGGCTCGCTCGACCCGAGCCACGTGCTGCTCGCCATCGGGCGCGTGCACGACGTGGCGCACGGCTCGCTGCGGCTGACGCTCGGCGAGGACGCCACGGAGGAGGAAGTGGACTATCTCATCCGGAACGTGACCGAGGTCGTCGCGTATCTGCGGAGCTTCTCCCCGATCTGGCGCGACCTCATGAGCGGGAAAAAGCCGCATATTCTGTAAAGGAGGCAAAACCATGGCACTGTACAGCGAAAAGGTGATGGATCATTTCCGTAACCCGCGCAACGTCGGCGTCATTGAGGACGCGGACGGCGTCGGCGAGGTGGGAAACGCCAAGTGCGGCGACATCATGAAGATGTATCTCAAGATCGAGGACGATACGCTTGCCGACGTGAAGTTCGAGACCTTCGGCTGCGGCAGCGCCATCGCGTCCAGCTCCATGGCGACGGAGCTGATCAAGGGCAAGCCGCTGTCCGAAGTGGCGCAGCTCACCAACAAGGCGGTGGCGGAGGCGCTGGACGGCCTGCCCGATTACAAGATGCACTGCAGCGTGCTGGCGGAGGAGGCCATCCAGTCCGCGCTGGAGGATTATTACGGGAAGCATCCCGAGAAACGACCGGAGAAATGAGGTGACACGCGCGTGCCAAACGATTTTCAGAGACTGCTGCGCGCCAATTTCCGCTTTGGACGAATGTGTATCCGTTCTTGTTGTCAGAAAGGAAGATAATAAACATAAAACAAGAAAGGATATATTATGTCAAACTACAAATTTGAAACGCTCCAGATCCACGTCGGACAGGAGCAGCCCGATCCCACCAGCGATTCCCGCGCGGTGCCGATCTACGCGACCACAAGCTACGTGTTCCGCAGCGCCCAGCACGCGGCGGACCGCTTCGGCCTTGCAGACGCGGGCAATATCTACGGCCGGCTGACCAACTCCACGCAGGGCGTGTTCGAGGAGCGCATCGCGGCGCTGGAGGGCGGCGTTGCGGGTTTGGCGCTGGCGTCCGGCCAGACGGCGATCACCTACACGATCGAGACGCTGGCCGCGAAGGGCGAGCACATCGTCGCGCAGAAGACGATCTATGGCGGTGCGGTCAATCTGCTCGCGCACACGCTCCCGCTCCACGGCGTCGAGACGAGCTTCGTCAACATCCACGATCTGGACGAGGTGACAGCGGCGATCCGCCCGAATACGAAGGCGATCTACATTGAAACCCTCGGCAATCCCAACAGCGATATCCCCGACATTGACGCGCTGGCGCAGGTCGCCCACGCCCACGGTCTCCCGCTGGTTGTGGACAATACCTTCGGCACGCCGTTCCTCATCCGTCCGATCGAGCACGGCGCCGACATCGTCGTGCACTCCGCGACCAAGTTCATCGGCGGACACGGCACGACGCTCGGCGGCGTGATCGTGGACGGCGGCACCTTCGACTGGGCGGCAAGCGGCAGGTATCCGTGGATCAGCGAGCCGAACCCCAGCTACCACGGCGTGAAGTTCACCGAGGCGGCGGGAAAGGCGGCGTTCGCCACCTACATCCGCGCGATCCTGCTGCGCGATACCGGCGCGTGCATCTCGCCGTTCGCGGCGTTCCTGCTGCTGCAGGGCACCGAGACGCTTTCGCTCCGTCTGGAGCGGCACGTGGAGAACACGAAAAAGGTCGTGGCGTATCTTGCCGCCCATCCGCTGGTGGAGCGGGTCAATCACCCGTCCCTGCCCGACCATCCGAACCACGCGCTCTATGAGCGCTATTTCCCGAACGGCGGCGGATCGATCTTTACCTTTGACATCAAAGGGGGACAGAAGGAGGCGTTCGCGTTCATCGACGGACTGGAGATCTTCTCGCTGCTGGCAAACGTGGCGGACGTGAAGAGCCTCGTCATCCACCCGGCCACCACGACGCACTCCCAGCTCACGGCGGAGGAGCTGGAGGCGGCGGGCATCCATCCGAACACCATCCGGCTTTCCATCGGTACAGAGCATATTGACGACATCATCGCCGATCTTGAAAAGGGATTCGCGGCGGTCCGATAAGGAGGAAACAGACATGGCGAACATTTATCAGGGAACGCTCGGCCTCATCGGCAACACACCGCTGGTGGAGGTCGTGAATCTGGAGCGGGAGCTGGGGCTGGAGGCAAGGGTGCTGGTCAAGCTCGAATACTTCAACCCCGCCGGCAGCGTCAAGGACCGCATCGCCAAGGCGATGATCGAGGACGCGGAGGCGAGCGGCCTGCTGAAGCCCGGCTCGGTCATCATCGAGCCGACCTCCGGCAACACGGGCATCGGCCTTGCCGCCATCGCGGCGGCGAAGGGCTACCGCATCATCCTCACGATGCCGGAGACGATGAGCGTCGAGCGGCGCAACATTCTGAAGGCCTACGGCGCGGAGATCGTGCTGACCGAGGGCGCAAAGGGCATGAAGGGCGCCATCGCCAAGGCGGAGGAGCTGGCGGCGGAGATGCCGGGCAGCTTTATCCCCGGCCAGTTCGTCAACCCCGCGAACCCCGCGATCCACAAGGCGACCACCGGCCCGGAGATCTGGCGCGACACGGACGGCGAGGTGGACATCTTCATCGCGGGCGTCGGCACCGGCGGCACCGTCACCGGCACCGGCGAATACCTGAAGGAGCAGAACCCCGCCATCAAGGTCGTGGCGGTGGAGCCCGCCGGCTCTCCCGTCCTCTCATA
>LXOW01437198.1_pt1 | contig 22048 bp, 13 predicted proteins | sample 1368591 | NCBI WGS metagenome assembly LXOW01 (sample SAMN04884650, study PRJNA319009) | bovine gut metagenome | isolation source: Cow rumen | host: Bos taurus | place: Italy: Legnaro (PD) | collected 2014-07-09
CACGCATTTCTCGAATAAAACCGAATAAAGTGATTTGCAGTGCGAAGCAAATTCGTGTAATTAGCGTAATTCGTGGTCGTTATAGACATGCGAAACTTGTATTATTTTACCAGTTCCACCAGCTTCTTTACGAAAGGCTTGGGGTTGTTCTGGCGGTCGAAGAGCGTAGCATAGTCCTTGCGCCCTCTTATAGGGAAGTCGTTGCGCCATGAGCAGGCATCATTGAGACACCAGAAGCCAAGGCGCAGGATGTCCTTATGATGTGGCAGGAGCATCTTGAAGAAGTCTGTCCAGAATGCCTCCAGTTCCTTCTCCTTACTCTTAGGCAGGCCGTCTCTGTAGGGGTCTATCTCAGGGCGGTACTTAAACCTGTCGCTCACGTTGGCTCCTGAGAAGCCATAGGGACTGGGCAGCACGGATACATCCAGCTCAGAGAAGAACGTTGGGATGCCCAGTGCCGTTATCGTGTTGATGCTATGCTCATACTGTCTGAGCACACTGCCGCCCTTGTTGTCCTCAAGGGTGATGTGTCCCTGCATACCTATGGCGGTGATGGGCAGACCCTGCTCTATGAGCGGCTTGAAGAAGCGGCATACCCCCTCCACCTTCTCGGGACGGTTCATGGAGTAGTCGTTATAGTACAGCTCCACCGTTGGGTCGGCCTCATGGGCATACTGGAATGCCAGGGGGATATAGTCGCTGCCCAGTATCTGGTAGAACAGGCTCTTACGGGGCGTGCCGTTGTCCTCAAAGGCTTCGTTCACCACATCCCACGCATCCACACGGCCACGGAAATGATTCATTATGGTGTATATGTGCTCCTTCATGCGCTTCTTCAGCACCTCGGGAGAGACAAGGTTTCCGCTATCGTCATAATGGAACCAGGGGGCACACTGCGAATGCCAGATGAGGCAATGACCCAGCACCTTCAGACCCGCAGCACGGGCCTTGTCGACAAAGCGGTCGGCAAGTGTGAAGTCATAGACACCCTCCTTGGGGTGTATCACCTCGCACTTCATGCAGTTCTCGGCCACCACCCAGTCGAAGTTCTCGACGATAACAGGCCAGTCAGCAGTCTGATCGCTGCTGACCCGTCCTGTTATATCGAAAGCAGGAGTACCAACCCTCTCGGTCTCCACCTGCCACTGATTTACACTGACGCTCGTGCGCCAGTAATCGCGATAGGCTTGTTTCAGTGTCTGCGAGACCGCTGTCCCGCATGCCATCGCAAGAGATAGAATAACTACTAATCTACTATATACCATAAACTAACTACTTTGATTTCTGTTTCTCTATTTGAATATTTATCTTGTCAATGACCTCGTCGGTCAGTTCATATTTGGAGATAATCCACATTGCCAGGGCCAGGAGTATGGCAGGTATGACACATACCAGCCACAGTATGCCCTGCTCAGCAAACGGAGTCTGCGTGGTAACCTTCGCATTGAAGCCCACATAGGCCAGCACCAGACCGGGCACTACGCCTCCCAGGGCCATGCCGGCCTTGAAGAAGATACCCGTCAGGGCATTGACGATGCCGGAGATGCGCTTGCCGTGGGTGTATTCTCCATAGGAGATGACCTCAGGCACAAGGGCCCACATATATCCCGTAGCCACAATGACACCCGTCGACTTGATGAACTGTGCCACATAGACAAGCCACATCTGCGACTTCAGCGATGGCACTACGGAGACGAAATACAATATCGCCATGCCCATGATGGCTACTGACAGGAAGAAGGTGAACATGCTGCGCTTGCCCAGCTTGCGCTTCAGGGCAGGCACCATAGGCATGAAGATAAATGCCGGCACCGAACCCAGACCCATGAAGATGGCCAGCTGGTCGCTGGTGGCCTGAAGGTTGCACGTCATGTAATATGACCCTGCAGCATTGCCCACCGACATCATGGCAAAGGCCGTGATGAAGAAGAAGGCCAGGATGCGCAGGGGGCGGTTGCGCACGAATTCCGTCCAGAGGTCAGACACCTTCACATCGGCCATCTCCTTGCTGTCCATCACCACGCGCTCCTTCGTCTGCGAGAAGCAGAAGAAGAGCAGCACCAGGCCTGCTATGGCATAGATGGCCATAGTGATGAACCATGCCGACGATGCCTCGGGGGTATTGATGATGGCCTCTCCATCAGCATCCTTCGGAGCAAAGAAGGCCACGACGAGCGGTATGCCCGATGCCACACACAGACCACCTACATTGGCCAGGAACATACGGACGGAGGTCAGCGTGGTAATCTCATCGGTATCACGGGTGAGCGATGAGTTCAGAGCTCCGTAAGGCACGTTGATGAGCGTGTAGAGCATCGACATTCCCACGTATGTCACGTATGCGTATATTAAAGAAGGTGCGAAGCCGTTCCAGAAACACAGTATGGCGAAGCCCGTCAGCGGTATGCCTCCCAGCACCAGGTATGCACGGTATTTGCCCAGGCGGGGGTTATGCTTGTCCACATAGGTGCCCACGAGAGGGTCCCACAGCACATCCACCAGCCTCACCACAAGGAACATCGTGGCGGCATCGGCAGGGTCGAGGCCGTAGATATTCGTGTAGAAGAACAGCAGATACATGCTGATGGTCTGATAGATAAGGTTCTGAGCCAAATCGCCTGACCCAAAGCCTATGCGCTGGAGCCAACTGAGCTTATAAAAGCCCTTGGTCGATTGTGTTTCGCTTGTTGACATTGATGTTATTGTTTAGGGTTTCATTCAGCGGACTGGGAAAAGGTTTATACCGGAAAGACCGCAGTTTCTGGGTGCAAAATTACTAATTATTCAATAAACATACTTTACAAAATGTAGCAAATTAGTGTTATTATGTCACATCAAAACAGAAAACATCTCTTTTCACGTCGGCGTGTCACCTTTTTTTATTATTTTTGCAAGAAATAACAACATTACCTAACATGAAACGACTATCTCTTTTTGTCATTCTTGCCATCGTAGGCATTGCATCAGCCAGTGCACGTCTCACCATGCCACAGTTCTTCCAGCAGGGTATGGTGCTGCAACGCGGAAAAGCCATTCCCGTGTGGGGAACGGCAATGCCGCAGGAGAAAATCACCGTCAGCTGGAACAGGCGACAATACACCACACAGGCCGACACGCAGGGCCGGTGGCGCATTGACCTGCCTGCCATGAAGGCCGGCGGACCATATACCATGCAGGTGAGCGACGAGAGCAACACCGTGCTGACCTACGGCGACGTGCTCGTGGGCGACGTGTGGATATGCTCCGGACAGTCGAACATCGATGTAACCATAGAGCGCGTCTACCCACAGTACCCGGAAGAGATAGACCGTCTCAACAACCCAAGGATACGCCTCTTCCGCGTGCAGAACGAGACAAACACCCATGGTGTGCAGAACGACATACGCCCTGCCACCATCAACTGGAAGCCGCTCAACAAGGAGAACGCATGGCTCTTCTCGGCTGTGGGCACCTTCCTCGGAAAACGCATGTACGAAAAGAGCGGAGTGCCACAGGGCATCATCGTCAATAGCTGGGGCGGCACACCCATCGAGGCATGGATACCAGCCGACAGCCTGAAGCAGGACTATCCGCTGCTGCCAATCGAGACACGCCTCTATCAGGACGACAAACTCACCGCAGCACAGCAGGAAGCAGCGCAACGCATGAACGACAGATGGATGCATCTGCTCAACGAGACCGACCCAGGCATCAGCGAACAATGGACAGCTGAAAGCTACAACGATGCCACATGGCAAGACATAAACCAATACAACCTCTCCCCTGCCCTCTTCTGTCCGAGAGCCTGCGATAACAAAACCTGTCCGAGAGCCTGCGATATCATCGCAGGCACCACCACCACCGACTTCATCGGCTCCCTGTGGCTGCGTCAGCACATACACATCGACCAGGCCCATGCCGGCAAGCCGGCACGGCTTCTCCTTGGCACGCTCTTCGACCAGGACTACACCTTCCTCAACGGTAAGGAAGTGGGACGCACCTACTATCAATACCCTCCGCGTCGCTATAATATCCCGGCAGGCATGCTCCATGAGGGCGACAACATCCTGACGGTACGCTTCGTCAATAAGCAAGGCATACCCCACTTCATAAAGGAAAAGCCCTATATGCTCATCTTCGGTGAGGGCGACACCCTGCGTCTGTCAGAGCAATGGAAAGGACGGTTAGGCACTACCATGCCCACCTGCCCCAACCTGGGACTGTCGCTGCAGAACCTGCCCTCCACGCTCTACAATGCCGTGGTATATCCGCTGGCACCCTATGCCGTCAGCGGCATAGTATGGTATCAGGGTGAGACCAACACCTCCAACCCTGCTCCATACGCCGACTATCTGAAGAAGATGATGGGAAGCTGGCGCAGCCTGTGGCAAGACCCGCAGATGCCGTTCTGCATCGTTCAGCTGGCCAACTACATGGCTCCCTCCGACAAGCCGCAAGATTCCTCATGGGCACGTCTGAGGGAGCAGCAGCGCCTCACTGCCGTCAACGACAACCGCTCTGAGCTGGCTGTCATCATAGACCTTGGTGAGGCTAACGACATACACCCCTTACGAAAGAAAGAAGTGGCAGAACGCATAGGACTATGCATGGACCGACTGGTCTATGGCAAGAAGGTGCAGCTATCGCCCCAGTGCATCGCCGCCACCCCCGTTTCCGCCACCCCCGCCACCGTGTCCGATGCGTCAGCGTCGGGCTCCATCCCCGTCATCCTGACCTTCAACCAGCCCCTGCAGGCAGGAAGCATAGAGGAGCTGGAGGTGGCTGGCAGCGATGGCACCTTCGTCAACGCCAAGGGCACGGCACATGGACGCACCGTAACCATCGACCCACCTATTAATAACGTCACACGCGTGCGCTACGCATGGAAAGACAACCCTGCCAAGGCCAACCTCTTCGGCATCAACGGCCTTCCTGCAAGCCCCTTCGAAATAACCGTCAACAACCCTGCCGCAACCGGCCTCAACCCCGCCGCCACGCCCGTCGGAGAGTCTGCAACACCTTCCTGCCCCGTCGGAGAGTCTGCGATATCATCGCAGACATCCCTGCTCCCTGACGAAGACGGCCACGACCTGTGGCTGCGCTACAAGCCCGTGAACAAGGCCCGCGTCACCATTACCGCCCCACACTCTTCACACCTCACCCCAGCCCTCTCCCAAGGAGAGGGAGCTACGACGCAAGCCGATACTTCGCTCTTCGCTCTTCACTCGCCACTCGCCATTGCCCGTCAGGAGCTGGAGACCTACTATCAAGGCCCTGCCATCACCCTCACCCTTGACGACAGCATGCCTGACGACGACGGCTATGCCTTCGACGGCACCACACTGCGTGCACGCCGTGAGGCAGGCCTGCTCTACGGTGCCTACGCCCTCCTGCGCCAGCAGCAAACGGCTCCACTCTCCAGCCACCCCGCCGTTGCCCTGCGCCTGCTCAACCACTGGGACAACCCCGACGGCTCCGTTGAACGCGGATATGCCGGGGAGAGCATCTTCGAATGGTTCAACCTTGACAAGAAGCTCATCACCGAATATGCACGCGCCAACGCTTCCATAGGCATCAACGGCACCGTGCTCAACAATGTCAATGCATCACCCAAGATGCTCACCACCCCATATCTGAAGGAAGTATCCACCATAGCCGACATACTGCGCCCATACGGCATCAAGGTATATCTGAGCATCAACTTCGCCACGCCCAAGGCACTGGGCGACACCGAGACAGCCGACCCGCTCGACGAAGGCGTGAGGCAGTGGTGGCAGAAGAAGGCCAACGAGATCTATGGTCTCATCCCTGACTTCGGCGGCTTCCTCGTAAAGGCCAACAGCGAGGGACAACCCGGTCCTGGCGACTACCACCGCACACATGCCGACGGGGCAAACATGCTGGCCGATGCCCTCGCACCACATCAGGGCATAGTGATGTGGCGGTGCTTCGTATATGGAGCCAACCATAAGGGAGAGGACAGGGTGAAGCAGGCCGTGTCAGAGTTCAAGCCACTCGACGGACAGTTCCGCCCCAACGTGATACTGCAGACGAAGAACGGGCCTCTCGACTTCCAGCCGCGAGAGCCCTACAGCCCCGTCTTCGACCAGATACATGAGACACCCAACATGGCTGAGCTGCAGATAACGCAGGAATACCTGGGACAGTCCAGGCACCTCGTATATCTCGCACCGCTGTGGAAGGAGTTCTTCACCTACGTACCGGCCAGCCAGCTGAAAGGCATCGTTGGTGTTGCCAACATCGGCAAGGACCGAAACTGGTGCGGCCACCACTTCTCACAGGCCAACTGGTATGCCTTCGGGCGACAGGCCTGGGACCCTACCCTCAGCACCGGGCAGATAGCGCGCGAATGGCTGCAGCAGACCTTCACCACTGACGAAGCCTTCGTAGCACCCATGACAGCCGTCATGGAAGAGAGCCGCGAGGCATGCGTCAACTATATGATGCCATTAGGACTGCACCACATCTTTAAGTTCGACCACCACTACGGCCCCGAACCCGACGGTTTCAAGGCCGACTATCCCCTGGAGTGGTGCCCCGTATATTATCATAAGGCCACGAAGGACAGCATAGGCTTCGACCGCTCCACTACCGGCACCGATGCCGTCAGCCAGTACCGACCCGACATGGCACGCATCTACAACGACCTGCACACCTGTCCGGAGAACCTGCTGCTGTGGTTCCACCGCGTGCCCTGGACATACCGCATGCAGGACGGCTCCACACTGTGGCAGGCCATGCAGCGCCACTACCGCCAAGGCGTCAGCACCGTAGAAGAGCACTACAATACATGGCACAACGCCATGCGGCCCTATATAGACAAGAGACGGTGGGAGGAGACAGACCAGCGCCTGCAGGAACAGCTCGTCAATGCCCGTGAGTGGCGCGACACCTGCTTAGGATATTTCGCCACCTTCGCACAATAGCCATCCATATCAGGACAGCAAAGAAAGCCGCCTGACGGGACATCGGCAAAATCGCCCTTGTAACAACCTCAGAAACAGTGCATTGCAATAGACAGACCGTCGATTACCGCGTAACAGACCGTCGATTACAAGCTAATCGACGGTCTGTTACTTTGCAGCAGTTCAACCACCATGCCGCAAGCCTTCCTACACCCCCTTCAAAATATAAAAAAACAACATTTGTTTTTGCTGTTTCGCAAAATTATTGTTACCTTTGCACACCGTTATTATCACATTCACATTTTGACAACTGAATAATGAACAGCGTTTTCATCGTACTACCCATACTGACACTCCTGATGTTTAACCTGGGCCTGACGCTACAGCCTGCCGACTTCGTGCTGCTGGCCAAGCGTCCTAAAGCCATGCTGGTAGGAATGACCGGACAGCTCATCCTGCTGCCGCTCATCACGTGGGCGATGCTGTCATGCTTCTCCCTGCCGCCACTGCTGGTCATTGGCGTCATGCTCATAGCATGCTGTCCGGGAGGGTCGTCAAGCAATGTGTTCTCCATGCTGGCCAAGGGCGATGTGGCTCTGTCAGTATCGCTCACTGCCGTCAGCTCAGTCATAACGCTCTTCACCATGCCCGTCATCATGAAGTGGACAACGACAGAAATGGGCCATTCCATCGGCATGCAGCTGCCCGTAGGCAACCTGCTGATGCAGAACCTGCTGACGATGCTCCTGCCCATCGTTGTAGGTATCATCGTGAGGCAATGGTGGCCAAAGAGTGCAAAGGCTATGGTGAGTGTGCTGTCGAAGATTGCCTTCCCTGCACTGATGCTGCTGGCTGGCATCTTCTTCATTCAGAACAGGCAGATTATCTACAACAACTTCGCCATGCTCGGCCTCTGCGTAATAAGCATGCTCATAGTGTCCATCACCGCCGCAGGCCTTCTGTCGCGCCTCACAAGGCTGCAGACGCGCGAGCGACGCACCATAGTGATAGAGGTAGGCATGCAGAATGCGGCGCAGGCCATAGCGATAGCCAGCAGCCCCTTCGTCTTCAACGACGGACGCATAGCCACACCAGCCATCATCTACGCCCTGCTGATGAACGTTGTGCTGCTCACATACGTCGGCTTCATCATGTACCGCAGATAAAGAAATCATGTACCGCAGATAAAGGAAATTATCTTTTTTAATATATAAGACTATGCTAACAATTACAAGTTATGAGGATTTTGCCCAGTATGAGGGCAAGGAGCTGGGCACGTCTGACTATGTTCAGCTGACTCAGGAGAGAATCAACATGTTTGCAGATGCTACGCTTGACCATCAGTGGATTCACGTTGATACGGAGCGTGCAAAGACAGAGAGCCAGTTTGGCACTACGATAGCCCACGGCTATCTGACGCTGTCAGTGCTGCCATACCTGTGGAACCAGACCGTTGATGTGCAGAATGTGAAGATGCTGGTGAACTACGGCATCGACAAGATGAAGTTCGGCCAGCCCGTGCTGAGCGGCCAGAGCCTCTCGCTGACAACCAAGCTGGAGCGCATCACGAACCTGCGCGGTGCGGTAAAGACTGAGGTGAAGTTTACGATGAACGTGAAGGAGACGGGCAAGAAAGCCATCGAGGGCATCGCTATCTTTATCTATTACTTTAATTAGGAACTCTCCATTCTCTCCCCTCTGAGAGACAGGATAAAGAAAACGGATTAGCGTAAAGTCACTAATCCGTTTTCTTTATTACTTTCCGAGGTTTATTGCGAGTGAGAATGTGGAGCCTTTGCCTTCTTCGGAGTAGATGTTTATCTTTGCTCCCATAGCGTCGGCAATGGCTTTGCTGACAGACAGTCCGAGTCCGGTGCCCTGCACGAAGTCGTTGAGTTTGACGAAGCGGTTGAATATCTCCTGCTGCTTGTCGAGCGGGATGCCGCAGCCGGTATCGCGACAGTAGATGGTAAGCACCTCGTCCTTATAGCGGTAGCCAAGGCGTATGAAGCCCTTGGTAGTGTATTTCGATGCGTTATTGACGAAGGTCTCTATTATCTGCATCACCTTGTCATAGTCTATCGTCACCATCAGATGACTGTAAGTCCTGTTAAACTGCAGCTCCACGTCAGAGGAGTTGATGAAGCGTTTCATCTCCTTCACGCTCTTGCTGAACATCACTGCGAAGTCTACCTCTCGCGGATGCAGCTTTATGCCTTCGGTGTCAATCATGGACAGCTGCAGGATGTTGTCGACCATGCTGATAAGCATCGTACAGCTGTGCATCATGATGTTGACGTATTCTGCCTTCTCCTCCGGCGTTGACGACAGTTTCAGTATCTCTGCAAATCCGTTGACGGCATTAAGTGGCGTTCGCAGCTCGTGGGTCATATTGGCCAGGAAGACGGTCTTCTGCCTACCTGAGTCGTTGGCCTTCTCCGTCTGTTCGCGCAGGTTCTTCTGCACCTTTATATATTGCGATATGTCGCACGTGACACCGAAGATGCCCAAGTAGTTGCCCATCTTGTCATATTCAGGCATGTAGTGTGACTCTATCCACACGTCTTTGTCCTTCGTGTTGGCGTTGGCGTAGCACTGCACCACAGTGGCAGGCCGCGGGATGGTGGCATTGGGGTCGGAGAAGAAAGAGTCGAGCGGGGTATACTTCTCACCGCGTATGCTTCTGAGATATACTGACAGCGGCATGGTGGTGTCATAGTTGAGCAGGTCGCTTGATCTCTCAATGTAGTCGTTTCCTTTACGCCAGCGGAACGTGCGCATATTGTTCTGGCGCAACATCTGTCGCATCTCGTTCTGATAGTTGGAAAGCGTCTGTCTGTTCTGTATGAACTCGTCGTTGGTACGCTTGAGGTTGCTATGCAGGTTGGTGAGGTATGACAGGTCTCTGACGCATACCGAATAGCCGAGGTTCTCGCCGTTGTCGCCAACGATGCCTTGTATTCCTACCTCAAGGGGTATGTGGAGGTTCAGCTCCGGCGAATTGAGCCTTGTGCATACCCACGCTTCCATGCCGGTCTCAATCTTTATCTCATTGAATACCACTGACAGCTGTTGCAGCTTATGACCCTCCATATAGGCATGCGGGTTGCCCTGCTTTCCCTGTGCCAGCATGCGGAAGAGGTTGTCATTGGCATTGACGAAGTTGCCCTTTCTGTCGTAATAGATCATGCCGAGGTCGGTGACGTCGGTGATGGCAGCGTATTCGCGCAGTATGCGGTCAACCTTAGCCGTTTCCTTCAGCTGCTCTGTCTCATCAATGAAGCTGAGGTAGATGTAGTCGGCCTTCCCGCTGCGGTTAGTGCGGATATTGGCATGAACGGCCATATTGTGCCAGTCTTCCGATACCATGCCGTCAGCTGACACAACGCTGTTGTAATGCCGTATGCGGAAATGTACCACAGGCATCACTACCTCGCCTCCGTCCACGCTGCCTCTGGCCTCCATTGCCACGTGACGGTCTTCGGGGTGTACGAGCTGTTCATAGTCGTGCACGCTCATTCCGCCGGGCGGCAGGAAGGTGCCTGCCACATTGTGCACCCATTGTGTGCCGACTTCTATGGCCAGTATCTGGCTGGTGGTGAGATCCTCGCTCTGTCCTATTAAGGTTTCAAACTCTTGCTTGAGGCTGTTGACGTTGGTGCCACGCTGCGATAGTACTATGAAGAACACGAAGAACACCGCCAGCATGATGAGGAAGATGATTAGTGCTATGTCGATGGCAGAGTAGCCTTCCTTGTATTCTCCGTCGTCAGAGAGCCATTTGTCGTGAATATTGTCATAGAGGCCTGAATCCACCAGTCGGCAGAACTGAGCGTCGAGCTCGCTTGAGAGCAGGGGGTCGCTGCAATAGAAACGGAACTGTCCTGCGGGCACGTCCAGCTCGTCTATCTCTATGTCATTGCCGCTGTCAAAGGTTTTCTTCAGTCCCTGCAGCGCCTTCAGGCTCCATACGTAGTATTTCACCTTGCCCGAGAGGATGTCGCCTAATATCAGATAAGGATTCTTTGTCTCTATCTGGAATTCATGGCCTTTCTCCAGCTCATTGCGATGGTTTTTATCCAGCCAGTCAGCGGCATAATCCATGCCATTGCAATATATGGTGTCATTGGATGTAAGGCGGTGTATGGAGCGCAGGCTTTCCACGTCCTTGCGATGCATCACGCCTATCTCATATTCGGCCAGGGTCTCCTTACCGTAGTAGACACCCTTGATGGATTCATCCTTAAATATGTCGACCATCACCTGCGCGCGGCCTGACTGCACCTCCTGCCTTGCTTTCTTCCATTCCATGAGGTGTATCTCGTATGGCACGTGCATTCGGGAGAATATCTCTTCCATCAGTCTCACGATGAAGCCGTCGGCCTCTCCCTCGTCGTTGATGTAGGAGTAGGGCTTGAAGTTCCAGTCGCCCACGATGATGAGAGGATGCTTCTTGGTATAGCGTATACCCAATGGCGGCGCGGTATGCTTCTCAGGATCTGTACGATCGTGGTCTGTTATGACATTCAGCATGCTGCCGTTCAGTATTCCCGAGAAGAATCCGTCATTGCTGCTGCCTTTCCTCGTCTTGGCTGCATCGGCATGAAGGACGGCACCCACCATGCACAGCATGATGAGGAGCAGCCGCAGCAGCCTGCCTGTCTGCCTACATGGGCGCAAGCAGTGGCTATGGCGTTGTAGTATGTATGTTAATGCCTTTGCCATTAGATTGGTATCACAATGAATATGGATGATCCGTGTCCTGGGTCTGACTCTATGTCTATACTGCCGTTCAGCATATCCACGAGCGCCTTGCAGATAGGCATCTCAAGGCCTGAGAGGTATATGGTCTGCGCTGTCTCATCCATGAGCTGCGTGATGCCTATATGCGGCTCGAAGAGCGTATCGAGTTCGTTTGGTGGTATGCCCTCGCCCGTGTCCTCAATGGCGATGTTGAGCTGGTCGCGACGGTAGATATAATGTATGTTGATGGTTCCGTAGTTGGTGTAACGGGCTGAGAGCGCCGCTGCCTCGCTGAGTATTCGCGAGAGCACCCTGCTGTCGGCCACGACGGGCAGCGTATTGTAGGTGTTCTGCACATTGTATGTCACACCCACCTTGCGGAAGTGTTTCAGGCCCTCTTCTATGCTGTTTTGATATAGCTGCACGAAGTCCAGCTCCTTCAGCTCAAGCTGCATCATGCCTGCCTCAATGCGTGAGAGGAGCAGCGTGTCGTCAGAGAGGTGTATGAGTCGGTGCGTGTTGTTGCATACGCTATCGAGCAGTGGCATCTCGTCATCTCCCTCCACGCTGTTGAGCATCTCTATCTTCTGGCGCATCACCACGAGAGGCTGACGGATGGAGTAAGACATGTTCTTCAGGAAGTTCTGCTTCATCATCTCCACGTCGCGTGCCTTGACGGTCTCCTCCTTCAGCTTCATCTCCATGTTGACCTGCTCAGTGATGTCGACGCAGATGCTGAAGTAGGTGCCCACCTTTCCTTCCTTGTCGAAGACGGGATGGCAGCTTACCTTGTAGGTCTTTGGCACGCCGTGTCTGTTCTTGAAGAGCGTACGCACCTCAAAGCTCAGTTCCTTCGGGTTGCGATCGTCAACATGGTGGAATGCCTTGAAGAAATTCTTCAGGTCGCGCTCATCGATATATTCCAGCAGCTGCAGCAGCGACATGACTCTCTTCGTGCCTGTCTGCCAGCCGAATATCTCCACCATACGGGTCTCCGGGATGTAGTGCAGCATCTCGATGTTTGTCTCCTTCAGAATGAAGTTCCTGCACTTGCGGTATACATCCTGTTCATTCTTGAAGTAGTCGATGTTGCGCTGTCGTGAGGTGAACGTCCTGAAGCCCTTCACATATTCTGTCACCTCGCGCAGGAATACCATGTATCCCGTCACTTTGCCATCGTTGTCACGGGTCTTAATGATGTGTGCGTTGAAGTATCCTGCCCCGATGAGCCTTCCTGCCTCCAGCTCTCTCACTGTCAGCGGATTGCCGTCGATGGTGGCGCTGGTCATGGTGTCGCCGGTGACAGTCTCCGGTGAGCATCCTATCGGCAGTACCGTGGCGATATCGGGCAACTTCGGTATGTGGGTGATGAAGTTCACGTCGTCACAGCATGTTTCGATGTCGATGCCGAAGATGTGGTTGAGGTCGGTGATGACAAAGCCCTTCTTGGTGAGCATGCTCTTGTCGCTGATGTGCAGGCGCTGCGTCTGCAGGTATTCATTGATGTCTTTCAGGCGTCCCTCCCCGTTGAAGCGCATGATACTGCCCATAGCCAGGTTGAAGGCTGTGGTATGGCGCTTGTGCATGCGCTGCTTGCGGTCGAGCATCGCCTTGGTGTCGGTGATGTCATACTGCATGCCGAAGATGCAGTATATCTTGCCATAGTCGTTGCGCATGGGGATGATGCGCAGCTCTATGTCGCGTATATTGGTCTGCGAGTTCTGCTCGAAGCATCGCATCTTGAAGTTGCAGATGTTGCCGTCATTTTTCACTATGTCGGTGACGTGTGAGTGTATGGCGTTGAATTCTTCGTCAGGGAAGAACTTGGAGAATTCGTATGTGGAGTATTCCCTGTCGGTTATGCCGTTGCTCGACATCCATGAGTAGCGTCGCGTGCCCGGGTAATACACCCATATTCTTATATTATTAGATACGAGAATCAGATCCAGCTGCTTCTTCAGGTCTGCCAGCTGATCCTCTGAATGATAGTTCTTCAGTCGTTGTAGTATATAGTTGGTTATCATGGTCACTACGAAAACGACCATGGCTAACATTACAATATATGTAAAGGTATTAGTGCGTTTTTCCTTTTCTGGATTCGTCCAGCGTGACAGCATTTCCTGTATCTCGCCTTTCTGATACATCACTGTGCATACGCTGTCGAGTTTGGCGAGCAGCATGGTGTCTCCCGACATGAAGCGGTATTCTCCCGCTGGTATGTCGACCGGCACCACGCAGTAGTCGTCAAGGTGGTATTTGTTGGCCACCCACCTGAGCATCATGTCATTCCACACGGGATATATCTCTTCCTCTCCATAGCGTTCGAGTATTTCTATCTCCATGTTGTCTGCCGTATGGATTATGCTGTCAGGCAGTCCCGCCGCCTTGAGGTAGTGATAGGCGCGGCTGTTCTGGCGCACGTAGAACGGTATGTTGAACAGGTCTTGTGGGGTAATGAGGGCTACGGAGTCTTTCTTCGGCAGCAGGATGGCGTTTTCGAAGTGGCATATCGTGAACCTGCCGAACCTGCCGAAGGGTGCGTTATAGTCGGCTACCACCCCGAGGGATACGTCGGCAGAGTCGTTGCGCAGGTCTTCATGCGCCTCCTCCTGGTTGCGCAGGCGTATCTCGTACGGTATGCCGAGGTGTGACAGCACGCGCCGCATCAGCTCTACGTTGAAGCCGTCGGGCTCCCCTTCGTCATTGATGAAGGCGTAGGGCCATTTCCTCCACGAGTCTTCATATATTAATGGGTCGTTCTTGGTATATTCCCTTGTCCTCGTGCCCACATACGGTGCCGCCTCTGCCGCCGTGAGGCAGCAGAGGGTCATCAGCACCGTTATGAGTACGTGGCGTAGTGTCATGAATCTATCTTAGTCGGCCAGCCTGGCACTGAGAAACTATTCTTAGTCGGCCAGCTTGGCGCTGATAAATTCACGGTTGAGACGTGCGATGTTGGCTATCGACTCGTTCTTCGGACATACGGCCTCGCAGGCACGTGTGTTGGTACAGTTGCCGAAGCCGAGCTCGTCCATCTTCGCAACCATTGCCTTGGCACGCTTGGCTGCCTCGGGGCGTCCCTGTGGCAGCAGTGCCAGCTGGCTTACCTTCGAGCTGACGAAGAGCATGGCAGAGCCGTTCTTACATGCTGCCACGCAAGCGCCGCAGCCGATGCAGGTAGCGCAGTCCATTGCCTCGTCGGCATTCTGCTTTGGAATGAGGATGGCATTGGCATCCTGGGCCTGTCCGGCACGCACGCTGGTGTATCCGCCGGCCTGTATGATCTTGTCGAAGGCGTTACGGTCTACCATGCAGTCCTTGATGACTGGGAAACCTGCTGAGCGCCAGGGCTCTACGGTGATTACGTCGCCATCGTTGAAGCGGCGCATGTAGAGCTGGCAGGTGGTGGCACCGCGCTCTGTCTTGCCGTGTGGCGTACCGTTGATGTAGAGTGAGCACATGCCGCAGATGCCCTCGCGGCAGTCGTGGTCGAAGACGAAGGGCTCCTTGCCCTCGTTGATGAGCTCCTCGTTGAGCATGTCGAGCATCTCAAGGAAGGAGGTATCATCGGGCACGTTCTTCATCTCGTGTGAGTCAAAATGCCCTTTCTCCTTTGGGCCATTCTGCTTCCAGTATTTTATGGTGAAGCTTATTGATTTTGCCATGGTTCAATTAGTTTTTGTAGTTACGTGTTTGTACCTTAATGATTTCATACTCTAAAGGCTCCTTTGAGAGCTCTGGGGCTGTATCGTCGTCCTTCTGATACTCCCATGCTCCTACGTAGAAGAAGTTCTCATCATCACGCTTTGCCTCGCCTTCCTCCGTCTGGTGTTCCTCGCGGAAGTGTCCGCCGCACGACTCCTCGCGGTGCAGTGCGTCGTAGGCGATGAGCTCACCCATGAGGATGAAGTCACGAAGGTGGATGGCCTTGTCGAGCTCTACGTTGAGACCTTCCTTGGTGCCTGGCACGAAGAGGTTCTCGTTGAACTCCTTGCGCAGCGCCTTCAGCATCTTCAGACCTTCCTGCAGACCCTCCTTTGTGCGGCCCATGCCCACGTGCTCCCACATGATGTGGCCGAGCTCCTTGTGGATAGAGTCAACGGAGCGCTTGCCCTGGATGCCCAGGAGGCGGTCCATCTCAGCGTCTACCTTCTTCTCTGCCTCCTCAAACTCTGGCAGGTCGGTAGATACCTTTGGCCACAATGACTGGTCAGCGAGGTAGTTCTGTATGGTGTAAGGCAGCACGAAGTATCCGTCGGCCAGACCCTGCATGAGTGCAGAAGCACCGAGACGGTTGGCACCGTGGTCGGAGAAGTTACACTCACCGATGGAGAAGAGGCCGGGGATGGTGGTCTGCAGCTCGTAGTCTACCCAGATACCACCCATGGTGTAGTGGATGGCAGGGAAGATCATCATTGGCTTATAATAGTCGATTCCATCGATAGTCTGCACGAACTCGCCTGGGTTCACGTCGGTAATCTCCTCATACATATCGAAGAGGTTGCCGTAGCGCTGGCGTATCTCGTCGATGCCGAGGCGCTGGATAGACTCAGAGAAGTCGAGGAACACGGCCAGACCGGTGTTGTTTACGCCGTAGCCCTTGTCGCAACGCTCCTTGGCAGCACGGCTGGCCACGTCGCGAGGCACGAGGTTACCGAAGGCGGGATAGCGGCGCTCCAAGTAGTAGTCGCGGTCCTGCTCAGGGATTTCCCAGCCCTGCTTGGTGCCGGCCTGCAGTGCCTTGGCATCCTCCAGCTTCTTTGGCACCCAGATGCGTCCGTCGTTACGGAGCGACTCTGACATGAGTGTGAGCTTCGACTGGTTGTTGCCATGCACGGGGATACATGTCGGGTGTATCTGAACGTAGGATGGGTTGGCCATCATGGCACCCTTACGGTATGACTGTATCGCTGCGGTGCAGTTACAGCCCATGGCGTTGGTGGAGAGGAAGTAGGTGTTGCCGTATCCGCCGGTGGCTATCACCACGGCGTTGGCAGAGAAGCGCTCCAGCTTACCCGTCACGAGGTTCTTGGCGATGATGCCGCGAGCCTTGCCGTCGACGATTACCACGTCTTCCATCTCATAGCGTGTGTAGAGCTTTACCTTGCCCTTCTGCACCTCCTTGGAGAGTGAGGAGTAGGCGCCCAGCAGCAGCTGCTGGCCTGTCTGTCCCTTGGCATAGAAGGTACGGCTCACCTGTGCACCACCGAAGGAACGGTTGGCGAGCATGCCGCCGTATTCGCGTGCGAAAGGCACACCCTGTGCCACGCACTGGTCGATGATATTGTTGCTGACCTCTGCCAGACGGTAAACGTTGGCCTCGCGGGCACGGTAGTCACCACCCTTTACGGTGTCGTAGAACAGACGGTAAACGGAGTCGCCGTCGTTCTGGTAGCACTTGGCTGCATTGATACCGCCCTGGGCTGCTATGGAGTGAGCACGGCGGGGAGAGTCCTGAATGCAGAAGTTAAGCACGTTGAAGCCCATCTCAGCCAGTGAGGAGGCGGCGCTGGCACCTGCCAGACCCGTTCCCACCACGATGACGTCGAGCTTCAGTTTGTTCTTGGGGTTCACCAGACGCTGGTGTGCCTTGTAGTTGGTCCACTTCTCAGCTATAGGTCCCTCAGGTATTCTTGAATTTAATGTCTTTGCCATTGTCTTTGATGTGTTTTTTTAGATTTATTAACAGCACAGGCTGTTGATGTAATACCACACTACCACTGCTGCGAAGCCACCACAGAGGCATGTCACGTAGGCGATGCCTATAACCTTCCAGCGTGTGAACCATTTCTTTCCGTTTAGGCCGAGGGTCTGCAGTGCACTCCAGAAACCGTGTGCCAGATGGAACCACAGAGCAGCGAGCCATACCAGGTAGAACACTACGTAGATGCCGTTGGAGAAAGTCTCCTGAATCCAGTAGGCACCGTCGGTAACACGCGACATGTCGCCACAGCCCGTCAGCTCCGTCAGCATCATCTTTGCCCAGAAGTCCTTGAGGTGCATCAGCAGGCCGATGATGACGATGATACCGAGAACAAGCATGTTCTGGCTGGCCCACTCTACCTTGCCGGGCTTCTCGGTAACGGCATAGCGCTCGCTACCGCGTGCTGCCCTGTTCCTGATGGTCAGGATGAAGGCATAGACGATGTGGATCACTGCCAAAGCTGCAAGGCCCAATGTTGCCACTACTGCATACCAATTTGCACCAAGAAGCTCGCAAATCATGTTGTAGCCCTCTTTGCTGAACAGAGCCACTACATTCATTGCCATGTGGAATGTTAAGAACAAGATAAGGCAAATGCCCGTAACAGACATTATCACCTTACGTCCAATGGATGAATTAAATAACCACATAAGTTTTTTGTTGTTAAGATAAAATTAAGTTATTGTTGTTTGATAGTAAATTTTCGTGCGTGCGAACAATTTAAGACAATAATTCGGGACAAAGTTAAGACTTTTTTTACTAATTACCAAAAAAAAGTGTATTAAATTGAAAAAAAAGCCTTACTTTTGCATCAAAATTCCGTTACGATGAAACTTTTTTATGATGTTTTGGTTGTCGGAGGCGGTCATTCCGGCTGTGAAGCGGCTCGCGCGGCGGCCCTCATGGGGGCACGCACTTGCCTCATCACCATCGACATGAATAAGATTGCGCAGATGTCGTGCAATCCGGCCATCGGCGGCATCGCCAAGGGACAGATAGTCCGCGAGGTGGATGCCCTCGGCGGAGGCATGGGAATAGCCACCGATGCCACCGCCATACAGTTCCGTATGCTCAACAAAAGCAAGGGACCGGCCATGTGGAGCCCCCGCGCACAATGCGACAGGGGACGCTACATCTGGCAGTGGCGACATCTCCTCGACACCACACCGGGGCTCGACATCTGGCAAGACCAGGTGGAGGAGCTCATTACAAGCCAGACAACACACACACAGCCACCCACCGCCCAGCCACAGCAAGAAACAACCCAGCCGCAGCAAGAGGAAACCCTGTCTGAGAGCCTGCGATACCATCGCAGGCAGCATCAAGCCCAGCAACAAGCCGTCCCCGAGGTGATTGGCGTAAGAACCATCTGGGGCTGCGAGCTCTATGCCCCTGCCGTCATCATCACGGCAGGCACCTTCCTCAACGGACTGATGCACGTAGGCCGCAAGATGGTTCCGGGAGGACGATGCGCAGAGCCTGCAGCACTGCATCTGACGGAAAGCATCAACACCTTAGGCATTCGCTCATCCCGCATGAAGACAGGCACACCGGTGCGTATAGACAAGCGCTCCGTACACTTCGAAGACACGGAGCTGCAGCCCGGTGAAGACGTCACAAGCCTCTTCAGCTTCATGAGCCCAACCCAAAGCTCCAACCCTACCCTGCCCCTCTTGCCCTGTTACACCTTCAACACCACTCCAGAATGTCACAACATTCTGCGTAGCGGACTGGACGACTCACCCCTCTACAACGGACAGATACAGTCCATCGGGCCGCGCTACTGTCCATCCATAGAGACGAAGCTGCACACCTTCCCCGACCGCGACCACCATCCGCTCTTCCTCGAGCCCGAAGGCATAGAGACCAACGAAATGTACCTTAACGGCTTCTCCTCGTCGCTGCCGATGGACATACAGCTGCGGGCCCTCAAGGCCATACCAGCACTGCGCGACGTGAAGATCTACCGTCCGGGCTATGCCATAGAATACGACTTCTTCGACCCGACGCAGCTCAGCCACTCCCTGATGTCCAAATGCTGCAGCGGACTGTTCTTCGCCGGACAGGTCAACGGCACCACAGGGTATGAGGAAGCTGCCGGACAAGGTATCATAGCAGGCATCAATGCCGCTCTCTACGCCTCACACCTCGGCGCTGGCAGCGGTGCACAGACCCCCGACACCCACTTACCGGCATTCATACTGCAGCGCGACGAGGCATATATCGGAGTACTCATCGACGACCTCGTCACCAAGGGCGTCGACGAGCCGTACCGCATGTTTACCTCACGCGCCGAATACCGCATCCTGCTGCGACAGGATAATGCCGATACACGACTCACGAAGAAATCGCATGAAATAGGTCTGGCATCCTCAGAGCGCTATAACCACTATAGAGAGAAGCAGGAATTGATGGATGAAATCATTCGTTTCTGCTATGACACGAACATCAAACCACGGCAGGTTAACGATACGTTGAAATCGGCAAATAGCACTATCCTTACCGTTGGCTGCAAACTGCGCGAACTCATCGCACGTCCAGGCATCGGCCTCTGGACCCTTGCCGATGCCCTGCCCCGCCTGAAGGAACGTCTCCTCGCAGCAGCCTCTCACCCCGACGCTATAGAGGCTGCAGAGATAGAGATTAAATATGCCGGATATATCGAACGCGAGAAGACTACCGCCGAGAAGATGCGCCGTTTGGAAAACATCCATATTGGCGGACACTTCGACTACGAAAACATACTGAGCCTCTCCACCGAAGCCCGACAGAAACTGTCAGCCATAAACCCTGCCACCCTCGCACAGGCATCACGCATACCTGGCGTGTCACCATCAGATATCAATGTATTGCTCGTCATGCTGGGCCGATAGACACTCCTTGACAGAAACTTCTTACTGGTTCCATCGTGGCAGAAACAAACGAGATAAGCGAACAAACCAAACAATTAAGATACTACAATGAACAATCCGAAACTAATCAAGACCATCAGATGCATCCCAGACTTCCCCAAACCGGGAATACAGTTTCAGGACATCACCCCTCTCTTCGCTGACAGCGAGTGCCTTCGCATCATGTATGATGAGGTAACAGAAATGTATAAGGACAAAGGCATCACAAAAATCGTAGGCATAGAAAGCCGCGGTTTTCTCCTTGCATCGGCCATTGCACTCAAGCTTAACGCCGGTGTTGCAATATGCAGGAAGAAGGGAAAACTGCCCGGTAAGGTCGTGGAGGAGAATTTCGAGAAGGAATACGGCAAAGACACCGTCTGCATGACCGAGGACTCCATCACGAGCGATGACGTCGTGCTTATCCATGACGACCTCCTTGCCACTGGCGGCAGCCTGAAGGCAGCCTACGACCTCGTGCAGAGATTCCATCCGAAGAAGGTCTATATCAATGTAATCATCGAACTCACCATCGAAGGTCTGCAAGGACGACAGCTGCTGGAGAAGTTTGCAGACGTCACCGCACTGATAAGAATATAGCCTTGCTGACACCCGTTAGTTGTTCCACGTGAAACAAACACCTTTGTTACACACGGATAAATCACTAATAATTAGCAAATTCCAAAGATATAGTTTCACGTGAAACATTCATCCACTGACCGTCTTCAGCGTCTCAAAGCCATTGTGGCAGCGATGCCAGAGAAGCCCGGATCGTATCAGTATTACGATGCAGACGGGGTCATTATCTACGTAGGCAAGGCCAAAAACCTTAAGCGCAGGGTAAGTTCCTATTTCCACAGGGAGGTCGACCGATTCAAGACGAAGGTACTGGTAAGCAAGATTCACAACATAACCTATACCGTTGTCAACACCGAAGAGGATGCGCTGCTTTTGGAGAATGCGCTGATAAAGAAATATAATCCCCGTTACAACGTACTTCTGAAGGACGGAAAGACCTACCCTTCCATCTGCATCACGGGCGAGGCATATCCCAGGATTTTCAAGACACGTACCATAAACAAGCGCTACGGCACGTACTACGGCCCATATTCTCATGTCAATACGATGTACACCCTACTCGAATTGATAAAGAAGCTGTACCACCCACGTACTTGCCGTCTGCCGCTGACACCCGAAAGTATCGCAGCAGGGAAATACAAACCATGCCTGGAATACCACATAAAGAACTGTGCCGGAGCGTGCATTGGAAAGCAGTCATGGGAGGAATATCAGCAGATGATAGCGCAGGCACGTGAGATTCTGAAAGGTAACACGCGCGTACTCTCCGACCACCTCTATTCCGAGATGCAACGTGCTGCAGAGGAACTGCGCTTCGAAGAGGCTGAAGAGATAAAGAAACAGTATCTTCTGATAGAACAATTCTGTGCCAAGAGCGAGGTGGTGAGCCATACAATAACCAATGTTGACGTCTTCACCATCAGTCCTCTACAGGATATCCCCGCTACAGACAACGCCGACAGCGATGCCACAGAAGCGGGAAAAGACCCGGAAACAGCTNNATGCACGTCACAAACGGCACCATAAACCAGTCGTTTACCTTCGAGTATAAGCAGAAAATAGACGAGACATTAGAGGAAATGCTCCTCTCAGCCATCATCGAGATACGTGACAGATACCACTCCACGGCGAAGGAAATAATAGTGCCTTTCCCCATCGACTGGCAGCTGGATAATGCATCGTTTTTCGTGCCACAGCGCGGCGATAAACACCACCTGCTGGAGCTC